>WNGJ01006157.1_pt1 | contig 12665 bp, 10 predicted proteins | sample 5400611 | NCBI WGS metagenome assembly WNGJ01 (sample SAMN13153375, study PRJNA577476) | soil metagenome | isolation source: 40 cm soil or saprolite under Garry oak tree replicate 1 | place: USA:California | collected 2016-06-15
CCGGCTGCAATGATTTCTGCGCTCAACTGCTCGATCGTCATGCGATGCCGCATGGCGGTCTGTCGGACCAGCGTAAACGCGTCGGATTCGGAAAGATCGTGAGCGCGCATGATTTGCAGAACCGCGGCGAAGACGATGCGCCGGGACCGAACCCGATCCCCCAGTTTTTCGAGATGTGCGGCTTCATCAATCCTTCGCTGGGCGGAATCGAACGCAACCACCAGCGCGGTGTAAAGTCCGGCCGAGCGCAGCGGCTTGATGAGGAACGATGCCGGCTGCAGGTCAAGCAGCCACTTCAGCCGGCTGGGCGTCTCCGTTCCGATCAGTGCGATGATCGGGGCCTGGACCCTCCACGCACGGGCCGGATCGGACTTGATCGGAATGCTGTCCGCATCCAGGACGACGACGTCAACGGTTTCGTCCGGTGGCGGCGCCTTGTCGGGATCATGTTCTGCAACCGTCATGCCCAGGCGGTCGAGCTGGCGGCGCAGGATCGAAATGTCCCGCTCGTCTCTCATCACCATGAGAGCGCGCCGGCCGCGGACGGAGAAGGGCGATGGCCTTGTCATTTCACGATACGCAGGTGGTTTGACCGCTTCGTCATTGCATCATTGCTCCTTTCAAGCCTCGTGCCAACCGCTGCCAGATCGAGGTTCGAAAGATAGGGGTCGGGGCGCTCAGGGGCATCCGCTTCCCAGAAGATCTTGAACTGACATCCGGGCACGGCGCGTGCCAAACGGGGGGTCAGGAAACAGTGATTATTGTCGGGATCGACCCAAACCGGGCCTTGCGGGGAATCATAGCGATGATTTGCCGCAGCGTGCCGGACGGCGCCGACCTCCACCGAACCGGCGCGGCGGATGGCGCGGGCGAGCAGCATGACGCAGACATATGTCGACAGCCCGTCGACGCAGGGCTGGCTGTCGTCGCCGTGACGGGCCTTCCACCGCGCTACAAAAGCGCTATTTTCGGGCCGCGCGATGCTCTCGAAATAAGCAGATGAGGTGATGCATCCAACCGTGGCCGCCGATCCGATCAGCTTGAGCTCGGGTTCGCACAGGCTGCAGCTCAAAACGGGGATCGTCAGTCCCGAGCGCAGCGTCGCTGCATGAAGCAATCGCATGAAGACGTAACTGGATTCTCCCACCAGCGTGTTGAACACGACGGGCGGTTTTCTGTCGACGATTTCCTTGACGATATGGTCCACCGCGGTTTCGCCGAGCTCCAACAGGCGTTCGGCAAGGATGTGGCCGCCGGCGCTGGTCACGATTTCACGCAGCACCCGATTGGTTTCCCAGGTCCAGACATAATTGGAGCCGGCACAGAATACGTCGCTGGAGATGTGGTCGAGCATATGGCGCACCAGCGGCACCACGGTATGGTTCGGCGCGGCGCCGACATAGATGACGTTATCGCTGCTTTCGAAGCCTTCGTATCGCGCCGGATGCCAGAGCAGCCGTTCGGTGCGTTCGACAATGGGAATGACCTGCTTGCGTGAGGCCGATGTATAACAGCCGACGATATGGTCGACCTGTTCCTCGCGAATTAAGTCATCGCATGCGGTGTGATAAGCCGCGACAACCCCGCCGGGATCGCGCAGATGCGGTGCGAACGTAAAATCGAACTCGTCGCTGCGATTGACCTCATCGATGGCCATCAACGCGCTCTTGCGCATCTCGCCCGCCATCATGGCGTAAGGTCCCGATTGGGAAAATACCAGGCCGAGAGGCACGGATGGCTTCTTCATAAAGCGGCTCGAAGGTTGCGTCGTAAATTATCACACCGCAAGAATGTCGATCTGTCACCTTGTATCATCAATCTGCCCTGCGCGTCATTTGTGCTGGTTCATGCGTAAAAAAGGTGCCGGCCTTACATTGACAAGTCTGGTGACGCTAAGACACAATCAATTTGTACGTGAATGCGTGCATGGCGAAAGAGTTCTCGCGCAGCCGATGACGTCTGGGTGAGCGCTTAGGTTTCGTTCTGCAACGCAAAGCTACGCGACCAATGATAGCAGCGGCATTGATGCCATTCGGGGCCTGTTCGGGTCGCGGGTGGCTTTTTTCGTTTGTCTTCCAAAAGACAAGAATTGGGTGAAGCATGGCAGTGCGCCTTCCGACATTGGAGCAGATTGACAACCTAGGATCCGATTTCGGTCTGGTTCTTAACGCTGACGAAGTTGCGGCCTTTCAGCAGGCCTTCAAAGGACCTTTGGCCTCGTACGGCCGGCTCGACGAATTGGTCCCGCCCACCTTGGCGCCGATTGCGCCGCGCTCGCCCGGATACCGGCCTTCGGCATCCGAAAATCCGTACGGCGCCTGGTACTGGAAGACGAATATCCGGACCGGCGCGGAAGGGCTGCTGAGTGGCAAGAAGGTGGCGATCAAGGATAACATCTGCGTTTCAGGTGTCCCGATGATGAACGGCTCGGTGCTGCTGGAAGGTTACGTGCCGGAGCTCGATGCCACCGTGGTGACGCGGATTCTGGAAGCGGGCGGTACCATCGCGGGCAAGGCGGCTTGTGAGGATCTTTGCTTTTCGGGTGCAAGCCACACCTGCGCCACCGGCGTGATCCGCAATCCGCATAACCCCGCCCACAGTACCGGTGGTTCTTCTGGCGGAAGCGCCGCGCTGGTGGCGGCAGGCGAGGTGCCGATGGCCCTCGGCGGAGACCAGGGCGGATCGATCCGCACGCCGTCAAGCTGGTGCGGCATTTATGGCCTGAAGCCGACCTGGGGACTTGTTCCCACCACGGGCTCGATGCCGATCAGCTATTCCGTCGATCACTGCGGTCCGATGGGTGCGAGCGTCGAAGACGTCGCCCGGCTATTGACCGTCATCGCCGGCCACGATGGTTGGGACACAAGGACGATTTCGGCGCGCACCGGCGATTACATGTCGGCACTCGGCAAGCCGGCAAGAGGATTGCGCGTCGGAATCCTGCGTGAAGGCTTCGGGCATCCCGAAAGCGATCCGGCAGTGGACGCCAAAGTGCGCGCGACCATCGAGGCCTTGGCAAAGATCGGCGTTGAAGCCGAGGAAATCTCGGTGCCCTGGCATCTCGACGGACCGCATGTCTGGAGCGGGATCATCCTGGAAGGGGCGGCCGAGATGATGCTGAAGGGATATGGCGTCGGCAACAACATCCACGGTTACTATCCGCTCTCGATGCAGGAAGCCTTTGCCCGCGGCATGGGGACCCGCATCAACGACGTCTCGCCAACCGTCAAGCTGGTGCTGATGCTCGGCGAATACATGCATCGCAACTATCACGGGCGCTATCATTCGAAGGCGCAAAATCTGCGGGGGCTGCTGCGTCGCGGCTACGACGAGGCGCTCGAAAAGTTCGACGTGCTGGCGATGCCGACGATTCCGTTCACGGCAACGCCAATTCCGCCGGCCGATGCGCCGCTCGGCACCGCGATCGACGTGGCGCTCAACATGCAGGCGAATACGTGCTCGTTTGACGTCTCCGGGCATCCTGCCTTCACGGTGCCATGCGGTCGAGTCAACGGCTTGCCGGTCGGCCTGATGATGGTTGGCCGCCATTTCGAAGAGACAACCTTGATACAGCTTGCTTCGGCGATCGAAGCGAGCGGCGACTGGAAGCTGAACTAGAACGGTACGAGGCACTATCTGATGCCGACGCGCGATCTGCACTACTGCGAATTGGTCGAGATTGGACAACGTATTCGGAAGCGCGAGCTGTCTCCCGTGGAGGCGACGCAAGCCCAACTCGATCGCATCGCGCGCCTCGATGGCCAATTGAAAAGCTACGCATATGTGATGGCTTCGTCGGCGCTGGAGCAGGCGCACGCGGCCGAGAAGGAAATCGCAGCGGGCAAGGTGAGGGGGCCGCTCCACGGGGTGCCGATCGCCGTCAAGGATCTGTGCTGGACCAAGGACGCACCGACCGCAGCGGGCATGACGATTTATCGCGACTACCGCCCGAGCGAGGATGCGACCGTCGTCTCCAGACTCAAAGAGGCCGGTGCGGTCATCCTCGGCAAGCTGCAATTGACCGAAGGCGCTTACGCCGACCATCACCCGGAGATCGATCCGCCGCGCAACCCGTGGGATGCGACGCTCTGGTCGGGCGCATCTTCGAGCGGGTCCGGCGTCGCGACTGCCGCGGGACTTTGTTACGGCTCGCTGGGATCCGACACCGGCGGTTCGATCCGCTTTCCGTCGGCCGCCAACGGTGTGACCGGCCTGAAGCCAACCTGGGGGCGGGTCAGCCGCTACGGCGTTTTCGAACTCGCCGCGACGCTGGACCACATCGGACCCATGGCGCGAAGCGCGGTGGATTGCGGCGCGATACTGGGCGCCATCGCCGGCTCTGATCCGAACGATCCAACCGCCGTGCTGGAGCCGGTGCCGAATTATCTGGCGAATTTGAGCGGCAGCTTGCGAGGAACGCGGATCGGGGTCGATCCGCGCTGGACCAGCGAGGGCGTCGATGCCGCAGCGACCAGGATTTTCCAGGACGCACTGCGTGTGGCCGCCGATCTTGGCGCCGAAATTCTTGAGATTGTCGTTCCCGATCCGACAGCCATGATCGACGACTGGTTTCCGCTGTGCGCCGTCGAGACCGCGGTGGCACACGAAGCGACTTATCCCTCGCGGAAGTCGGAATACGGTCCGGGGCTCGCCGGATTGATCGAACTGGGTCTGCAGCAATCCGGCAAGGACTACCAGAAGATCGTTCTGCGCCGCGAGGCCTTCAAGGGAATGGTGAGGGCGCTGTTCGAAGAGGTCGATCTTCTTGCCGTGCCGGCGCAGACGTTCGCGGCACCGACCCTCGGCAAAATGGCAACGCTGGGCGAGAATCCGGAGCTGATCACGGGCCTGCTGCGCTTCAGCTGCCCCTTTGACATGACAGGAAGTCCAACCATTACCCTTCCGGGCGGCTTCACGGAAAGCGGCGGTCCGGTCGCATTCCAGTTTGTTGGCCGCCACTTCGATGAAGCCCGTCTGGTCGCCGCCGGTGACGCATTCCAGCGCGTTACCGACTGGCACCGCCGCCATCCCTCACTTTGACGATTTGAGGAGAGCCCCATGATCAATGGCCCCTGGCTCAAGAACTCGATCATGGCGAAGCGCGGACTAGCCAAAGGTCAGGCCGGGCAACGCCACGAGCTATCCATCACGGCACAAGGCGATTTCCACTATGTCTACGGGCCCTATGCCAAGCCCGTACTCACGGTCAATCCCGGCGACGTCGTCGTGGTCGAAACGGAAGATGCCTTCGGCGGCGTCATCACCAGCGAGCAGGACAGTCCGACCGCGAAATTGCGGTTTCCGTTTCTCAATCCGCAGTGTGGCCCGGTTGCCGTCAGCGGCGTGGATTACGGCTTCGACGAGATCGACGCGTATATGCTTCTCAGCCAGGCTGGACGCATCCGGCTCGGAAACATGGTCGACCCAAAATACACGATGGGCGCGTCGGTCCTGAAAAAATATCTGGTCTCATGACGTATCGGCAACATGGAGGAGGAGTACGGCAATGAAAGTCAATCGCAGAAGGTTCTTACAGGGCACGGCCGCTGCTGCTGCCACGGGCGCGTTCGGGTCCAGCGCCTGGGCGGAAGACCCGATCAACGTGGCCAGCATTCACGATCTCTCGGGTGGTCTCGACATCTACGGCAAGCCGATGGTCGATGCGATTACGCTCGCCGTCGAGGAAGCCAACGCGGCCGGCGGTCTTCTCGGCCGGCAGATCAAACTGATCAACTACGATACGCAGTCGAACATGCAGCTCTATACGCAGTTTGCGCAGCAGGCGGCGTTGAAGGACAAGGTCGCCGTCGTGCATGGCGGCATCACCTCCGCCTCGCGCGAGGTGATCCGGCCGGTGCTCGATCGCTTCAAGACGCTGTATTTCTACAATACGCAATACGAGGGTGGCGTCTGCGACCGCAACCAGTTCGACACCGGGGTGACGCCGGCGCAAACGGTCGAGAAGCTCGTGCCTTATGCCATGAAGAAGTGGGGCAAGAAGGTCTATGTCATCGCGGCCGACTACAATTACGGCCAGATCACCTCGCAATGGGTGAAGAAATACGTCACCGAAAATGGCGGTGAAGTTTCGTCGATCGACTTCTTCCCGCTCGATGTTACGAATTTCGGCTCGACCATCTCCAAGATCCAGGCGGCAAAGCCGGATTTCGTATGGTCAGCGCTGGTTGGCGGCGCGCATATATCCTTTTACCGCCAGTGGGCCGCGGCCGGCATGCGCAAGAGCATTCCGATGGCGTCGACCACCTTTGCAGTCGGTAACGAGCACATCGTGCTGTCGCCCGACGAATGCAACGGCATGCTGGTCTGCTACAACTACTTCCAGGATTTGAAGAACAAAGCCAACGAAACTTTTGTTGCAGCTTTCCACAAACGTTTTGGCGCCGACTATCCCAACGTCACCGAACTCGCGATGGGAACCTATCAAGGCTTCCGTATCTGGGCGGAGGCGGTCAAGAAAGCCGGCAGTATCGACCGCATCAAGGTCATCGAAGCGCTGGAAACTGGAATCAGCATCGACGCCCCCTCGGGCAAGGTCACGATCGATCCCCCGACCCACCATTGCGTGCTCGATGTCCACATCGCCGAAGTCAAGGACAAGAAGCTCAACGTGCTGGAAGACTTCGCCCAGCAGAAGCCGGCGGACACCGCCGCGGTCTGCGATCTTATCAAGAACCCGACCGACAACCAGCAATACGTGATCAAGATCTGAGATCGGTTGGCCGTCAACTCTGTTTGGGAATGGTGAACGTGGATCTCATTGCTCTCCTGGCGATCCAGGTCCTTTACGCGATTGCCAGCCTGGCGCTGATCAGCGTCGGGCTGGCGATTATTTTCGGCATGATGCGGGTCATCAATCTCGCCCATGGGGAATTTCTGATGCTCGGCGGCTATGCGGCGATCGTCGCTACCAGCCATGGCGTCAGCATCTGGATCGCGATGCTCGTGGTGGCACCCATCGTGGTCGGCATCATCGGTGTCATCGTCGAATTGACGATCATTCGCTTCCTGTATGGCCGCATGGTCGACACCATGCTCGCGACCTGGGGCCTCAGCCTGTTTCTCGTGGGGCTGACGACGGCCATCTTCGGCAATACCACGGTCGGCATCTCGGCGCCGCTCGGCAGTTTTCAGATCGGCGCCTATCGCACCAGCGGATACACGTTGTTCGTCATCGCCGTGGCGGTCGTCGTGATGGCCGGTATCTTCGGTGTGCTGCGCTGGACCCGCCTCGGCTTGATTGCCCGCGGCACGATGCAGAACGCCAACATGGCGGCAGCGCTGGGGGTGAATCCACCGCGCGTCTATGCCGTCACCTTCGGCATCGGCGCCGCCTTGTCGGGTCTTGCCGGCGCGGTGCTGGCGCCGGTTTCCGGCGTCTTTCCCACCATTGGCGTCGCCTATGTCGCCAAATCCTTCATCACGGTGATCGGCGGCGGCGCCGCCATTCTCAGCGGCACGGTTTCTGCATCCGCCCTGTTCGGCACCATCAACCAGATCGCGACGTTTGCCACGACCCCGGTTTTCGGCGAGGTGGCGCTGCTGGCCACCGCCATTGTCCTGATCCGCCTGCTGCCGCAGGGCATCACGGGTCGCTTCTTTCGGAGAGGTCTGTGAACGCCCGCGCCCTCAATTTTATCGGCCTTGGACTGGTCGGCATCATCGGTGTCGCCTTCCTGGTCCTGACGCCGCGCTTGGCCGAACTCGATACCGTTCTCGAACTCACGGTCTACATGATCATGGCGATTCTGGCGCTCAGCCTGGCGCTGATCTGGGGTTACGGCGGCATCCTGTGCTTCGGCCAATCGGCTTTCTTCGGGCTGGGCGCCTATAGCTATGCGATCGCCATGTTCAATACCGGAGAGAGCACGCTCCCGCTGTTGCTGGCCATCGCGCTGCCGGCCGCTTTCGCTGCGTTACTTGGCTATTTCATGTTCTACGGGCGCATCAGCGACGTCTATCTCGGCGTCATCACGCTGACGGTGACGCTGATCCTGTTCAATTCCGTGAATTCGACCGCCGGCCCGGAATTCCATATCGGCGTGGCACGGCTCGGCGGTTTCAACGGCATTCCCGGAATCCCGCCGCTCAATTTTCCCGGCAACAAGGCCGCGGTGATCGATCTCGAAGGCATGTTCTATCTTGCAACCGCTGCATTGCTAGCGACATATTTCGGACTGCGCCTGCTGCTGGCCAGCCGCTTCGGCCGCATCATTGTCGGTATCCGGGAGAACGAACGGCGCGCCGAACTGTTAGGCTACGATCCGCGGGCCTACAAGCTCGTGACCTTCACGATCGGCGGCGCGCTGGCCGGTTTTGCGGGATGCCTTTTCGCCAATTGGGGAAATTTTGTCAGCCCGACCATCTTCGGACTGGCTCAGTCCGCGCAGATCATCATTTGGGTCATCGTCGGCGGGCGCGGCACGCTGATCGGTCCGATCGTCGGTTGCATTGGCATTCAATGGCTCAACACGGCGCTTGGGGCGAACCAGCCCAGCGGTTCGGATCTGTGGACGAAGCTGTTGGCCAATGCGCCATTGATCCTTGGAATAATCCTGGTCGCGTTCGTGCTGCTTGTGCCGAAGGGGTTGGTGCCGACGCTCGGCGACTGGGGCCAATTCTTGCTGCGCTCGCGCACCCGTCGCATGAGTGCGGGACTCAAGCCCAAGCAGGCGGAGGAGGGGTGATGGCAGCGCCACTTCTGGAAACCCGCGGTCTCAGCATGCGTTTCGGTGGCGTCCAGGCGGTACGGAACGTCAACTTCACGCTGGCCGAAGGCGAGCTGCGTTGCCTGATCGGCCCGAACGGCGCCGGGAAAAGCACGTTCTTCAAGATGCTCACCGGACAGCTGCAGCCGAGTCAGGGCCAGGTGCTGTTCCGCGGTAACGATATTTCCCGCGCCCACGCCCACCAGATCGCGCGTCTCGGCATTGGCATCAAGACCCAGGTGCCGAGTGTGTTCGATGGTTTGAGCGTGCGCGAAAATATCTGGCTGGCGGCGAGCCGGATCCATTCCGGCGAGCGTGTCGGCGGTGTGGTCGACGAGATGCTGGAGCGGATGGGCCTCACCGGCGCGGCAAAGCGTCTGGTTGGCCAGCTCGCACATGGTCAGCGGCAATGGGTTGAACTCGGCATTGTGTTGTCGACGGATCCCGAGCTCATTCTGCTCGATGAGCCTGCGGCCGGCATGACGCATGATGAGGTGTACAAAACCGCCGAGCTCGTGCGCGAGATCAACCGCAGCAAGGCGCTCATCGTCGTTGAGCATGACATGCAGTTCATCCGCATGATCGCCAAGCAGGTGACGGTGTTCAATCAGGGCAGTGTGCTGGTGGAGGATGCCGTGGAGAACATCCTGCGCAATCCGCTGGTGCGTGACATCTATCTCGGCAAACAGGCGGCCGCATGATGCTCAGTGTGACGGGACTGCGTACAGGCTACGGCCGCATTCCGATCCTCAACGGGGTCAGCTTCGCCGTCAACGAAGGCGAGTTCATCGGAATTCTCGGCCACAACGGCATGGGCAAGACCACGCTGCTCAAGGCGTTGATGGGCTTCCTGCCGGCGACCGGCGGACATGTGCGCTTTGACGGTGACGACGTGACGGCAGCCGAGCCCTATCGTCGCGCGCGGCTCGGGCTCGGTTACGTCCCGCAGGGACGCGAGATTTTCCCCGGCCTCACGGTTTACGACAACCTGCGTATGGGGTGCACCAAGCAGGACGGCGCCGAACACGATACCATCGGGCCGGTGCTGGAGGAGTTTCCCCGCCTCAAGCCGCTTCTCGACCGTGTCGGCGGCGCGTTATCCGGCGGCGAGCAGCAGCTGCTGGCGATCGCGCGCTGCCTCTGCGGCAAGCCGCGCCTCGTCCTTCTCGACGAGCCGACGGAAGGTATTCAGCCCTCGATCATCGACGACATTGTCGAGACCTTGCAGCGGCTGCGCGAGAAGAGCGGCCTCACCATGATCCTGGTCGAGCAGAATCTCGACTTCATCGCCGCGCTTTCGCAGCGGATTCTCATCATTCAAAAAGGCACGATCACCCGGGAAGTGCAGCCGGACGATCTCGGCGACGCAAGCCTCGTCGGAGAATTTATCGGAATCACCACCTAAGCCCGATCCAGCGGGCGTGATCAGAGGGAGACCAAGGCCATGGCAGTCAGGAGACCCACACTCGATCAATTGCGCAGCGTCGCCGAAGATCTCGGCATGCATATGGGAGATGAGGAACTCAAATCCTACGACGCGCTGATGCAAGCGAATTATGCCGCCTACGATGCCGTCGATGCCATGCCGGATTACGTTCCGGCCGTGACGTATCCGCGGACGCCGGGCTACCGTCCGGAGGGCGAAGAAAACAAGTACAACGCCTGGTACGTCAAGACGACGGTCAAGGGTGCGTCGAGCGGCAAGCTCGCCGGCAAAAAGATCGCGCTGAAGGATAATATTTGCCTCGCCGGCGTGCCGATGATGAACGGCGCCTCGACGCTCGAGGGTTACACGCCCGACACCGACGCGACCATCGTCACCCGCATGCTCGATGCCGGCGGCACCATCGTCGGCAAGGTCCATTGCGAATATTTCTGCTTCTCCGGCGGCAGCCACACCTGCGCCGCTGGTCCCGTGCACAATCCGCACAAGATGGGCTATTCGGCCGGCGGGTCGTCCTCGGGCAGCGCCGTCGTGGTGGCGACCGGCGAAGCCGATATGGCGATCGGCGGCGATCAGGGTGGATCGATCCGCATTCCTGCTTCCTTCAGCGGCATCTACGGGATGAAGGGCACCTATGGCCTTGTGCCATATACCGGCGTGATGCCGATCGAGCTTACCATCGATCACACCGGCCCGATGACCCGCAACGTGCGTGACAACGCCCTGCTGCTTGAGGTGCTCGCAGGAGCGGACGGGCTGGATCCCCGACAAGGGGCGCCAAAGGTTGCAAAATATACCGAAGCGCTCGACGGCGGCGTCAGGGGATTACGCATCGGCATCGTCAAGGAAGGCTTTGGGCTTCCGAGCTCCGAGCCTGACGTCGACGCCAAGGTCATGGCGGCGGCCCAGCTCTTCAGGAAGCTCGGGGCCACCGTCGATGAAATGTCGGTGCCGATGCATCTCGTGGCTCCGGCGATCTGGCTACCGATCGCCGCGGAAGGCGCCACCGAGTTCATGATGAAGGGCAACGGCATGGGGACCAACTGGCGCGGTCTCTACAATACGACGCTGCTCGACGCCCACTCGGCCTGGCACCATCGCGCCGATGAGCTGTCCGACAGCCTCAAGATAACGATGCTGCTCGGTCAATACTTCACCAAGCACTATCGCGGCCATTTCTATGCAAAGGCGCAAAACCTGAACCGCAAGCTGCGCGCCGCCTACGATACGGCGTTGAGCAGCTACGATCTGTTGCTGATGCCGACTTTGCCGATGAAGGCGACGCCGATTCCGCCAACCGATGCGCCGCGCGATCTCTATATCCAGCGCGCATTCGAAATGGTCCCCAACACCGCGCCGTTCAACGCATCGGGTCATCCGGCGATGAGCATTCCCTGCGGGATGAGCGACGGTCTGCCGATCGGGATGATGCTGATCGGCAAATACTATGATGAGTCGACCATCTACCGAGCCGCCGCGGCGTTCGAGAGCGCGGGCGACTGGACCAAGATGTAACTCGATGAAGCGGCCTGCTGCGTGGGACGGCGGGCCGCAACATTATCATTGGAGGCGACGATGGATCTTGGATTAAAGAGCAAGAACGTGCTGGTGACCGGCGGCAGCAAGGGCATTGGGCTGGCGATCGCTGAACTGTTCGCGGCGGAAGGCGCCAACGTTGCGATATGTGCACGCAATGCCGACGAGGTCGGCAAGGTCGTGAAGGCGCTGGCGGGGAAGGGGGCCAGGTCATGGGGCGGGGCGATCGATGTCGCCGATCCCGTCGCGTTAAAGCAATGGGTCGAGAGCGCGGCCGGTGAACTCGGCGGTATCGACACCATCGTCTGTAACGTCAGCGCGCTCGCCGTCGGCGACACGGCGGAGACCTGGGAGAAATCATTTCGTACCGACATGATGCATACCGTCAATTCCGTCGCGGCGGCCATGCCCTATCTGGAAAAATCCAAGTCCGCTTCGATCGTGATCGTGTCGAGTGTTTCGGGCTTCGAGGTCGATTTCGCCGCCGGCTCCTATGGCGCCTTCAAGGGGGCGCTGATTCACTACGCCAAAGGCCTCAGCAATCAGCTCATCGGCAAGGGCATCCGCGTCAATGCGGTGTCGCCGGGCAACACCTATTTCGAGGGCGGCATCTGGCAGAACATCGAGAAAGGCATGCCCGATCTTTACAAGACGGCGATGTCGCTGAACCCGACCGGGCGGATGGGAACGCCGCAGGAAGTCGCCGCCGGCGTTGTCTTCCTGGCAAGCCCGGTGGCGAGCCGTATCTCCGGCACAAATCTCATTATCGATGGTGCGCTGACCAAGGCTGTCTAGCGAAGCTTGCGGGATTTCCAGGACAGACAAAAGTTGCTGGTTGCCTGAAATGGCGGCGCTTTCCTCGAACCAAGAGAGATCGGATTGCAAATGAGCAGCAAAATCGCACGCCGGGATTTTCTGGGCACGGTCGCGTTCATTGGGGCGGCGGCAGCGGCGGCGGG
>WNGJ01014320.1_pt1 | contig 12665 bp, 14 predicted proteins | sample 5400611 | NCBI WGS metagenome assembly WNGJ01 (sample SAMN13153375, study PRJNA577476) | soil metagenome | isolation source: 40 cm soil or saprolite under Garry oak tree replicate 1 | place: USA:California | collected 2016-06-15
GCCGCATTTTTTGGCTTCTTCTTCGTCGCCTCGCTTGATCTGCAGCGCGTGCTTGGCTACGGACCGATGGCGATTGGACTGGCTTTCTTGCCCGTCGCCGTCGTGATGGGATTGTTTTCGGTCCGCTTCTCGGCCCAGCTGATCAACCGATTTGGACCGCTCGCAGTGCTGGTCTCAGGCCAGATGGTGATTGCGGTGGCTCTGGCCTTGTTGGGATTTGGGCCAACGGTTGCCACGTACCCAGTCCATCTCCTACTACCTCTGGCGCTGCTTGGGCTCGGTGGCGGTCTGTCATTCCCGTCCCTGACGATCATCGCCATGGCGGACGCGCAGCCAAGCGACTCCGGATTGGCCTCAGGAGTGCTGAACACGACGGGCCAGGTTGGTGGCGCGCTCGGGCTTGCGGTGCTCGCGACGCTGGCAGCCTCTCGCACGGTGAGCCTGCTTCACGACGGCGCCACGACCGCGACCGCGCTGGCAGGTGGCTACCACCTGGCTTGGTTGATAAGCGCCGGCACGGTGATCGTCACGCTTGGACTGACGCTGTCACTGCTGCGCGCGCGAACCGCGACCGAGATGCAAATTGAACCGGCCGAAGGCGAGGCAGTCGCCTAGAACTCTGAGAGGGGAGTAAAAATGAAAACAGTGATGAGCGATCTTCAAAAGCAGGTTCAAAAGGCAATCGATGACCTGGTGGAGTCAGGGGTCGAGCGCGGCATTCAGGTCGCGGTTTACCGGCACGGTGAGCTGGTCGTCGACGCCGTAGCCGGCATCGCCGACCCGGCGACCAGCCGGCCGGTCACGTCGGACACCCCCTTCTATAACTTCTCCATCGTAAAAGGCGCGGCCGCGACGTTGGCCCACATATTGGTGGAGCGTGGCCTCTTCGCATACGACACTCCGCTGGTCGACCTCTGGCCAGAATTTGCCGCCCACGGCAAGCAGAAGGTGACTGTGAGGCACGTCCTGAGCCACACGGCAGGCGTGCCGGGCATACCTCTCGACACGACGCCCGAAGATCTTTGTGACTGGGACAAGATGTGCTCGGCGATCGCCGCCTCGGAGCCCTGGTGGGAGCCCGGCACAAAGATCGGGTACCACGCTTACACGTTCGGCTACCTGGTCGGAGAGATCATCCGCCGCGCCACCGGCAAGAAGATTTCGCAGATCCTGCTGGAGGAGGTCGCGGATCCGCTCGGTGTTGGTCACGAGCTCTACTTCGGCATGCCCCGAGCTGAGCAGCACAGGCTCGCTGTGCTCGAGGACGCGCAAGTCGCTGACGCGGGAGCGTTTGCCCGGATGCCGCCCGACCTTCCGATGTTCAAGGCCGGGCCGATGAGCCTCATGCCGACTGCGGAGCTGGGCAACCGGCCCGACATTCTCGCCGCGGACATCCCCGCCGGAGGCAAGACTTCGGCGAGGGCCATTGCCCGCATGTATGCCGCCCTCCTGGGTGAGGTGAATGGCACGCGGCTCATCCCGTCAGCGCGTTTGCGCGAGGCGACCGCGGTGGCGATGAGTGGCACCGACGAGATCTTTGGCATGCCTACGAAATGGGGGCTCGGGTACGCGATTGGCGGCCTGGGTTCTGGCTCGCAGGGCTCCGACACCGTGTTCGGGGTTGGCGGCTCGGGCGGCAGCTTCGCGTGCGGCGACACCGCGACCGGGATCGCGTTTGCGGTGACGAAGAACCGGCTTACCTCTGACTTCGGCGCCGCGACGCAGCTGAGCCAGCTGGTCACCGACGCTCTCCGTGCTCGCTGAGACATGACCGGCTTAAGACGGCCGCGAATCAGGAATTTCGTGCTACACCATCGCCCGTGCCAAGGGCAATCGCCAGGACGCTGCTCATCGCGGCCGTCGTTGTGGCCGGCGCCGCCTGCGGTTACGACACCAGCGCAACCTTCAACTCGGACGGCACGGTCAACGTGGCGCTCACGTTTCTCTTCCCGAAGAGCCTGATGGAAGGAAGCTCAACATCGGTGACGGGGCTGAGTCCCGCCGACATCGACAAAGCGAACACAGAGCTGAAGTCCAAGTACCCAGGAGCCAAGATCACCCAAGTGACCGAAGGCGACGAGACGGGAGTGTTGATGGCACTCCCCTTCAAGACTGAGAAGGATGCGTTCGCGTTCTTGACACAGCCGACCAAGCTGAAACCGGCCGCAAGCTCTGGCTCGAAACCGAACATCAACCTGGCCAACACCGGCGGGCTGTTTGCTTCGGCCACCCATACGACCTCCGGGCAGACTGACATCTACACCTTCAAGACCGAGCCGGCACCGCAGCCGTCGCCGTCACCCGGAACCCAGGAACTGCTCACCGCAGACCAGCTGGCGTCTGTCTTCACGATCAACTTCGCGTTGACCGTTCCGCACGAGATCACGTCCGCGCCGGGCGCTTTGTTCACGCACGACCGGAAGACCGCGATCTGGAAGCTATCGTGGACGAAGGCTGAGACGCTAACGGCCACCACAGGTCCAGGTCTGGCGCTGACCGGGTTTGTCTCCAACGCCGGCGCCGGCCCAAGCCCGGTCATCTTGATCGCGCTCGCATTGGCGGCAATCGCAGTCGGATTCGTCCTCGGCCAGGTCGCGCCGTGGCGACTGCTGAGAGCGCCGCTCGTGGCGCCAGGCACAGTTCATGCCGATGCTTCGCTCGGTGCGGCGGACTCGCCCCCGCCGGACGAAAGCCGCCCAACCAGGTAGGGCCGGCATGTCAACCGAAATGCCACCGGCAGGCCACGACCCGGTAGCGGCCGCCAAACTCCAGATCCTCGCCACCGAGCATTGGAGCTTGCTTGCGACCCGTTCGCTCACTTACACCGAATCCCTCGGTAGGGTGAACGTTTTTCTCGCCATCCTGACTGGCGCGGTGATCGCCCTTGCGCTTGTTGCTCAGGCCGATCGATTCGGACCCACGTTCATCTTGATCGCAATCCTCACCCTTTTGGTTGTCCTCTTCGCGGGCCTGGCGACGATCTCCCGCCTGATGCAGCTCAATCGAGACGATTTCCGCTGGGTCATCGGGATGAACAGGCTGCGCCACGGATACCTCGAGCTGTATCCCGAGCTGAGGCCAAATTTCACCACCAGCCCCTTCGACGACGTACCCGGCGCGCTCCAGACGTTTGGCATCGACGTGACAGCTGCTCGAGGGCTTGGTTCGGCGATTCACGTGTTTCAAACGTTGCCGGGCATGCTGTCGGTGATTGTGTCCGCGGTGACCGGAGCTATCGGAGCACTCGCCGCATTGGCCATCGGCCTTCCACCGCTGGTGGTAGTCCTTCTGGGTGCAGCTGTCTTTGTGCTCACGGTTCTTTTGATGGGAATTTGGAGCCAGCGGTCGTTTGGTCGCCAAGACCCGAGCCTCGTCGCAAGGTTTCCTTCTCCTAAGTAAGCTTTTTTGCGCCTGAGACCCGCGTGTGCATGCACTCGCGGCACTCAGCGGAGCTGGAACCCCGTGGGAGCCGGCACCGGGGCAGTTCTGATACCGGATTGGTCCTGGAGCGGTCTCGACTAGCTCACCCGGCTAAAAGCGCCGCCCGCGCACGTGGTCGATCGAAAAGCTCGCTGTGTCCGCGATCAGCATCACAGCCATCACGCCGGCTTCGACCGGGTCGCTGACCACCACGTCGGCGGCATCCGGCACAGACCCGGCCATGTTGGTGCAGACGACGATGATCCCGGCCTCTTTGATCTCGCGAACCGCGTTCGTGATGTCACCACCCATCAGCGCGCCGGCGAGCACCAGCGCGCGAGCCCGATGCAGGCGGGCCACCGCCCGCACGGCCTGAGCGAGCTGCTCCTCGCCGACAAGAGGAATCGTGTCGACCGAGATGCGCTCACCGCGGATGTTGTGCCGGTCGGCCTCAGAGACCGCGCCCTGGGCGACCATTCCCACCTGGGCTCCGCCACCGATCACGATCACCCGCTTGCCATATATGCGCTGAAAGGTGGGCACCCGCGTCACCTCGGTGATCCCTTCAACGGCAACCAGGTCAGCGATCAGACGGTCTTCATCGCCGGCGCCGGTGACCTCCAGCTGAAGCTCGGCGAGATGCTCGCGATGCGCGCCGCCCGCCACGTAGGTGATGTTCGCGCCATGCCTGAAGATCGCCTCAGATATGCGGTAGAGCATGCCTGGCTGGTCCCGGGCGGTAACCAGCAGGCCCAGCGCCTCGGTGTCACTCATAGCAATCGGGGCGAAGAATAGCCGCCAGCCGTCAAAACTCGCTTGCCAATCTCGTCTACCTGGTGGAGGTGGGGCACCTCGACCCGCTGCGGTCCCGACCGAAATGCTCGGCGACACATTGCGCGAGCCCTCGCTCAAGCACCGGGCAGCGCTCCGATTCAGGTGCTCGCAAATCGGTCAATCAGTCTTCTGGTGGAAACGGCTCCGCGTGATGTCGCTCCACCTGGGCCTCAGCCGTTTGGTGATCCGCATATGGGCCGTCGAGACGAACACCTTTAGCGGTGCCTGCATCGTCGATGTCAGCGCTGAGCACGTACCATCGCTTACCGAGGTGCAGCACTCCGTGATGTCGTCGCCCTGTCCAACTTTTCGGTGTGATCCCCACACGCTCTTTCTCGGACATCTGCAGTCCTCCTGTTGAAGGCTCCGCTGTTTGCAACGCTACAAAAACTGCGGACTCGATTGGAATCGCATCATCGCAGGTTGAAATGTTTGTAGTAAGTGAGCGACAATCATCATGTTGTCTCATCGTGAGACCCCTGCGCGAAATCGATTGCATGCGCGGGTCCGTATTTCGCGAAGAAGGAGGTTAGCTCATGGCTGCCAAGAAGAAAGCCGCCAAGAAGGCCGTCAAGAAGGCCGTCAAGAAGGCGACGAAGAAGAAGAAGTAACGACCACGTTAACGCGGTCGTAATTTCCGCCGAGGCTCACGTGGGCCTCGGCTTTACTTTTTATGCGCGGTGGGCACGAGGAGGACCAACGGAATCCGGCGCGCTGTCTGCGACTGATACCGGTCGTAGTTGGGCCAGACCTTGGTGAATTCGACCCAGAGTCGCCGCCTTTCATCGGCGTTCGCGACTCGAGCTCGGGCGCGCAAGCGCTTGGTGCCGACCTGGACTAAGACTTCGGGATTGGCTTGCAAATTCAGCAGCCACGCCGGCGGGGAGTCGCTGCCACCCTTCGAACCGACCACCACGTAGTCGTCTCGGTCGTTCAGATACAGGAGGGCCACCGTTCGCGGCCGGCCAGATTTGCGTCCTCTTGTCTCCAGGAGGAGCATCTGTGCTCTACCCAACCGGCGCCCGACCCGGCCGCCAGTTCGCTCATAGATGAATTGGTGAACCGCGAGCAGGCGCAGCCCAATCAGGCGGTCGAACGTGGTCATCGGCACCGGCCGAGTCTAGAGCCTTCGAATCACGGTCCTGAAACGAAGAATTCAGTGGGGCCGGGCCAAGCCCTTATCTTGAGGCTGGAGGCAACTTGTGCACGCAGACCAATCCGTACCTGCGCTGGTTGTGGCGCCGGCAGCCGTCGTGTTTGATCTCGACGGAACACTCGTCGACACCGTGGAGACGAGGATCGTGGCGTGGCTTCGGACATTCGAGGAATGCGGCATTCCCACCGAGCATGCGCAGGTGGCGAAGCTCATCGGGTCCGACGGCAGGCGGCTCGCGCGGGTCGTGGCCGAGGCTGCGGGCAAGACAATCGACGGCGTGCGTGCTGAGGAGATCGACCGACGGGCAGGCGAGATTTACAGCGAGCTCAATACCGACCCGAAGCCCCTGCCTGGTGCGCGGGAGCTCCTTCAAGCTCTCAATGACATGGGCTTGCTCTGGGCGATTGCGACCTCGAGCCGGCCTGAACAGGTGGGAAAGTCGATGGAATCGCTGAAGCTTTCTACGCCGCCGAGGATCATCGATGGCAGCCGCGTCGAGCATGCGAAGCCCGCTCCAGACATGCTGCTTTTCGCCGCCCGAGAGCTCGGGGTTGAACCATCGCGCGCATGGTACGTGGGCGACTCGATCTGGGACATGCAGGCCGCGCGAGCGGCGGGCATGCCGGCGATTGGCGTGGCCACTGGATCAGCGACGGCAGACGAGCTCAAAGAAGCAGGGGGCCTCACGGTTGACAATCTCAACCAGGTGCTGTCGATGATCAAGATTCCAACCTGACATGGAGATGCTTGATGCTCGATTCGGCGCCTATGTGATCGTCGCCACGCTCCTGATCGTCACGCCTGGGCCCGATACCGCGCTCGTCATCAAGAACGCCCTGGGCTCAGGTTGGCGCGCCTCGTCGATGACCGCAGGCGGGATCGCTCTCGGGAGCCTGGTATGGGGGGTGGCCGCGGTACTCGGCCTCGCGGTCCTGCTCGAAAAGTCGGTGACCGCGTTCACCATCTTCAAGCTGGCAGGCGCCGCATACCTTCTATATCTAGGTATCCGCACCATAGCCGGCACGCTGCGGCAGCGCCAAAAGGATGCTGCGATCCAGCCACGCGAGACATTTCGCCCGGTGGCTGACGCTGTCGCCCTGCGGCAGGGACTCTTCAACAACCTGCTCAACCCCAAAGCCGGGGCGATCTTTGCGACGGCGCTGCCGCAGTTCGTGAGCTCTTCGGATTCGCCGCTGCGACTGGTGCTGATGATGGCCGCGTACGAAACCATCCTGTTGGTTTGGTTGAGCCTCTATGGATATGTGGTCAGCCGTGCGCGGCAGAGCCGCATGGGTCGACGTTCGCGCTTGGCTCTGGAGCGTTTGATGGGAGGCGTTTTGATCGCCCTCGGCGTACGCCTCGCATTCGAACGGCATTGATCCGGGCGCGCGGATAGGCTTGACCGGCTGATGGACCGGCTGATCAAATGCTCCGACGGCCGGGTCCTTCGAGTCGAGGAGGCGGGCGACCCCCGCGGCAAGCCGGTCCTCATGCACCACGGCACTCCCGGCGCGGGTGTCCTGTACGCGCCGCACGTCTCCGATGCCGCGAACCGCGGCATACGCCTGATCGGTTACGACCGGCCTGGCTATGGAGGGTCAACCGCAGATCCGGGCCGGACGGTCGCCGACTGCGCGGCGGACGTTCGCGAGATTGCCGGTGTGCTGGGTATCAACCGGTTGGGGGTCTGGGGGATTTCGGGTGGAGGGCCGCACGCGCTTGCTTGCGCCGCTCTCCTCCCAGAACTGGTCGTAGCGGTTGGTTCTCTCGCCGCGATTGCTCCATACGGTGCGGCCGGACTTGACTATTTCACCGGCATGGGCAAGGAGAACGTCGACGACATCAAGCTCATGCTGGCCGACGAGCCCGCGGCTCGGGCGAAAGGCCTCCATGATCGTGAACGTCTTCTCGCGCTGAGCGCGGAGGACATGGTGAAAGCGTTCCCAACGCTGGTGTCGGCGGTTGACGGCGCTGCATTCACTCCTGAGTTGGGCGAGTACCTCTGGTCGTCAGGTCAAATTGGCCTCGCGTCGAGTGATCAGGGTTGGTGGGACGACGGCAAGGCGCATTTACAGCCGTGGGGTTTTTCATTTGACACCACCCGGGTTCCCGTGCAGCTGTGGCACGGGCGGAACGATCGGTTTGTTCCTTTTCAGCACGGCGAGTGGCTCGCCGGCAAGATTCCAGGCGTCGAGGCGCACCTTACGGAAGAGGACGGGCACCTGACCCTGCTGCAGAATCGCGTCGGGCAGGTCCATGCGTGGCTGCTCGAGTATTTCTGATCGGGTAGGCGCGCTAGCAGCCCTCGCGCCGCGCCGCTGTCGCGGCTGCATCCGACCAGTTGAAAGCGGCCAGGCTCGCCGAATAGGTGTGCGGGCCGGCACAGGCGACTCGCCTGATGTCGCGGTCGATCGATTGATCCACCCGCGACCGATCCGCCAGGAGCGTCGGTGTCGCGTCGCTCGACAGCTCGGCCAGATATTGCGGATCCATCTTGTGAGTGATCCGCGAGTGGTCGATGTTGAGGTTGACCACGATTGCTTCTGGATTGATGAGGTTCAGGGCGAGTAGCAGGGCCATCGCGGAGATCGAGGTAGCCCCGACAAGCCACCGGCGTCGTGGCAACACCCCGGCCGTCTCCGCCGCGAGGAACAGGAAAACGATCGCGATCCACACCGCGAAGATGTGGCTGTAAAGCCTCAGCATGGTGAAGCCGTACGCCTCCTCGTAGAGGCTGAGTCGCCGGAATGCGACGAAAACGATCAGCAACGTCAGCACGATCGCGACCTGCGCCAGGACCTGGAAAGCTCGCTTGGTGGTTCGTTCGGTGAGCCCGGTGATGCGGCTGAACAGGATGAGAAGCACGGCGGTGATGCCGGCCACCCAGAGGAGTTGGAAGAAACCTGATCGAGCGTAATCCGCGTACGTGGTGCCGGCGGCGCGAAGCGTGTCGCCAGCCGCGCCCGTCGCCGCCATGGCCTGGGCAACCGCAAAGGCGGCAAAGATCGCGTCGAGGACCGACAGAACCACCAGCCCCTCGGTCGATCCCAGACGCCACATCGGGCCATCCACACGCGTGATCGGTTCAGCCGCGGCGAGCCGCAGCAATCCGGCCGCGACCAGCGAATCCATGAATCGAACGCGCCATCAGCTCCGCTATCCCCAGGTCCATCAGCGAACCGCGAACGGACAGCGACGCGGCCAGGCCGAGCAATGCGAAGGACATGACCAGGTCCGGCCAGAGCAGCCATGGGCTCGCTCGAACCATCAACCAGGCGCCGAACAAGAGCGCGCCCACGGCGAGTGCGCGCGATTCAAGCGTCATCAGCCGGCCGGCAAACATCAATAAAAGCGCCGCGATCGCAAGCGTCAGTGACGCCGCCAGGCCGAAGGCGCCCACACGGAACCACTGGTCGGCAACCAGCCCGATAAACAGCGTGCAGACGAGCGTGAGCCATGTAGCTGGTGTCCGCAGCTCGACCTTTAGCCATCCCGGATCGGGTCGAGTAACCGTGGCCGGAGATGCCGGCTGCCAGGAGGATCCGTCCCAGCGCCACCGGCCGTCAGGCGAGAGCTGACCGACGGTCGACCCTCCCTCAGCCACGCAATGTTGAACATGCGCGACGGGGACGAAGTTACGGCCGAGACAGGATCAGAGATACCTCGAGCGTGATGTTCGGATCGACCGAGACGAAACCGGCGGCGCCCTGGGGAACGTCCACGCTGAAATTCCCAACCGCGACGGTGGCACTCCCGGCCGCGGCCAGCTGGCGGTCCTTCAGCTGAACATCGAGGGCAAAGGCCGTGGGCTTCCTTACGCCGCTGATCTCGATCTCACCGGCCACCCGCGCGTGAGCGGCGGAGCCGTTGGAAAGGTCGGCTGAGATTGATTGCGGGTACGGCTGGAACACGGCGTAAGGGTGCGAATGGGTTCGCAGGAAATCGCGAGCGCTCTTGTCACGATCGGCCGTGTTGAAGCCGGGGAGCTCGTCGACGCTGACCAGGGTCCCGACCTCAACCGCCACGCAGCCGGTTTCGATTCGTGTCACTCCAGCACCAGCCGCGACCAGCAGCCATCCCCCGACTCGCTCGGTCCGCGCGACGGCCTCGTGCGGCGATGGCAGCTGCTCGAACTTCTCGTGCGCGCGGTACCCGGCCACCGAACCGGGCTGGATCACCCACAGCCCGGAGAGGTCGGTGGTGGCGGACGCGCTTGGAACAGCGGGTCTTCGGCAGACTGCCGCGAACGGGTCGCCGGCGTCCGAGGTGACAGCTGGACTTCGTGGGTGGATTCCGGCCAGGCTCAGCGGCTGCGGCCGGCTGTGGTAAACGAGCGACAGGGCGGCTGCCACAACCACCACGCCTATCACCGCCACCGCTGCGCTCGCCTTCCACGGCCAGCTCACCCTCACTCAGGCACCTACACCTGCCGGCTCCGTTTGGTTCCTGAGCCTTAGACTCCGATCAAGACGAGTTGCGGGAAATCAGGATCTGCGGAGGTTGAGCGATGGCTGCGGTTAGTCGTGCGGATGCGGTTTGGGAAGGCGACCTGGCCAGCGGAAAGGGCCGCGTCAAGGTTGCCAGCGAAGCGATCAGCGAGTTTCCAGTCACGTGGGCCAGCCGCGCGGAACGCCAGCACGGCAAGACGAGCCCCGAGGAGCTGCTCGCGGCCGCACACGCGGCCTGCTACTCGATGGCCTTCTCCAACGGCTTGAGCAAGGCCGGGCACAAAGTCGAAAGGCTCAACACCTCAGTCGAGGTGGAGTTCATCCCCGGGACGGGTATCACGACCGCCACGATCACGACAGTCGGCCACATTCACGGCATCGAGCAGGCCGAGTTTCAGAAGCTGGCCGAGGAGGCCAAGGAAGGTTGCCCGGTCTCCAAAGCGCTCCATGGCAACGTGACCTTCAAGCTCAACGCGCGGCTCGACTTAGAACACCATTAACGCACCGGGCCGGTCAGCCCCGGAAAGTCGACCACACCCTGCAGGCGGAGCTCACGCAGCTGGCCGGCCAGCCACTTGCGTGGATCCTTGATCAGCTGGCCGTCGAGGCAGTTCCACAAGCGGCCGTTCGCATCTCGCGCGACCAGAAGCAGGGTCCGGGGCTGGTTCGCCCGCTGCCAGGCCTTCATGGCGGGCTGAAGCAGAATTCGGCGCGGGGGTGCTTTTTCCGGCATCGTCACCTCGCCCGCGTAGAGATCGTCGGCAGCCTGAACGATCACGCCGCCCGCAGCCAGCGTGCCACCCAGGTTTTCGATCTCAACCTCGATCGGCTGGTTGGGCGGGGGCAACCCTATGAAAGTGACGTGGGGGACCGGCTTCGTGGCCGTTTCCCAGCGGGCATCCGCAAGCCTGCTCGCCCTGCGGGCTGCCCAGTCGGCACGCGTCGCGAACATGGCGGCCCACAGCGCCAGGAGCGCGGTGACAACCGCCAGCGTGACCACGATCTGCTCAGAGCTCATTGCTTCTCCTGCTTGACGCCGTCAGGACGAGGATCTGGCGCCAGATGGTAGCGCCGGGAATCGTAGTTGCGAAACGCGGGCAGCGCCAGGGCGCAGAGGACACAGCCGACCACGCAAAGTACGCCGCCAGAGATGATGGAAAAGCGGACGTTGACGAGCGACGCGACCAGGCCGGCCTCGAAGTTGCCCAGCGCCGGCCCAGATGTGTAGCTAAGCATCTCGATCGAGGCCAGGCGCCCGCGCAGTGAATCGGGGATGGTCTGGTTCCAGATCACCTGCCTGAAGACGCCGCTCATCATGTCCGCGGCTCCGGCGACCGCGAGGAAAACAAGGGCCGCAACGAGCCCGGGCGCAAGGCCGAAGCCGATGATGGCGAACCCCCAAATGATCGCCGCGACGATCACCCCGATGCCGTGACGGTGGACTCGGTTCGTCCATCCGCTTGTCGCTGAGAAGAGAAACGACCCGACTGCGGGCGCGGCGTACAGCATTCCCAACACGCTTGGTCCACCAAGCCCCTGCGCAATCGCTGGAAACAGCGCCATCGGCATGCCGAAGAACATCGCGATGATGTCGACCGCATAAGTTCCGATCAGCTCGGGTCGGCTTTTCGCATAACGAAGGCCCTCGACGACTCGCTTCAGGCTCGGCCGCTCCGCATTCACCGGGGGCGGGACCGCGCGCATCAGCCAGAGGCAGGCAAGGCCGACCACAAATGTGGCGACGTCGACCATGTACGTGAGAGGCAGTCCGATCGTGGCAAGCAGCACGCCACCGAGTGCCGGTCCCAGGATCTGTCCAAGGGTCCCGCGCATGCTGTTGAGCGCCGCCGCCGCAGCGAGCTCGTCGCGGTCGACCAGGCGTGGGAGCATCGCGTCGAGCGACGGGCGCTGCACCGCGTCGAGCCCGCCCCAGATGACGGTGATCGCGAACAAGATCCACACCTGCGGGTTCGGGAGCGCCGCGTTGCCGGCGAGGATGAGGCTGCCCGCCATCAAGCCGACCTCTGTCAGGAGGACCATCGAGCGCCGGTCGGAGGCATCGGCCAGCGCGCCGCCGAGCATCGCGAACAGGAGGATGGCGGCAAACTCGAGGACGCCAAGCAATCCGACCAGCAGCACGCTGTGCGTCAGCTGGTACACCTGGTAAGGGAAGGCGACGACCGTGATCATCGAGCCGAAGAACGAGACCAGCCTTCCGATGAACAGGAGGCGAAAGTCGCGGTGGCGCCGCAACGGAGTGATGTCGACGGTTGCGAGGTGCAACCACCCTCGTCTGCGTGGCGAAGCGTCAGGGCTGGGCATGGGGGAGCGTCATTTTAAGTACGGCGTATCCTGAAACCCGAGATGGAAAAAGCTACTTTTGCCGGCGGATGTTTCTGGGGCGTTGAGCACCTCTTCAACGAGATGCCCGGCGTGATCGATGCCGTTTCCGGTTACGCGGGAGGATCGAAGGACAACCCGACCTACGAGCAGGTGTGCTCAGGAAGAACGGGCCACGCTGAGGCGGTCGAGGTCACGTACGACCCCGCGAAGGTCACGTACGACGAGCTGCTCAACGCCTTCTGGAACATGCACGATCCCACGACGCTCAACCGGCAGGGCCCCGACCACGGTCACCAATACCGGTCGGCGATCTTTTTTCACAACCCGGAGCAGGAGCACGCGGCGCTCAAGTCCAAGGAACAGGCGCAGCGTTTCTTCGACCGGCCGATCGTCACGGAGATCGTACCCGCACCTCACTTCTGGCCCGCCGAGGACTACCACCAACGCTACTTCGAGAAGCATCC
>WNGJ01011592.1_pt1 | contig 12664 bp, 14 predicted proteins | sample 5400611 | NCBI WGS metagenome assembly WNGJ01 (sample SAMN13153375, study PRJNA577476) | soil metagenome | isolation source: 40 cm soil or saprolite under Garry oak tree replicate 1 | place: USA:California | collected 2016-06-15
CGCCGAGGAAGGCCAGCACCCAGTCGACGCCGTTGCCGAGCCGGATCGCCACCCGGTCGCCGCGCTGGACGCCGAGGCCGCGCAGGCCGCCCGCCACCCGGGCCGCGCGGTCCCAGAGCGAGGCGTAGCTCAGCCGCGGCCCGCCGCCGGTCTCCACCACAGCCTCCGCGGCGCCCTGCTGGTCGACCGCGGCGCGGAGCATCTGCACCAGGTTGCGGGGCAGGCCCTGGTAGCGCTTGATGCCGTCCTCGCCGCGGACGACGCCGGTCATGTCGAACATGCCGCCCAGCTCGCTGTGGTCCTTCATGCCGCCCCTCCCGCCGTAACAGGGTCCTTAGCCGCCGAGCCTTTCAAGGGGCTGTGATCATGTCAACGCCCGTTATGATCACCGCATGCCTGCGCTCCCCCGGCGCGCGGATCGTCACGGCGACCACCTCATCGTCTGCGGTGACGGACCGCTGTCGTACCGCATCACGGAGGAGCTGACCTCCCGGTACGGCGAGCACGTGACGGTCATCCTGCCGGACCGGCGGCACAACCACGGGCCGCAGATCAGCGCGCTGCCGCGGGTCCGGGTGCTGGAGTACCCGGAGCTGTCCAGCCAGGCCTTCACCGACGCGGACGTGCAGTCGGCCCGGGCGCTGGCCGTGGTCTGGCAGGACGACGTGGGCAACCTGCACGCCGGGCTGCGGGCGCAAGAGCTCAACCCCGGGCTCCGGCTGGTGCTGGCCATCTTCAACCGGCGGCTCGGCGAGCACATCAGGATGCTGTTCCCGGACTGCATGGTGCTGTCCGGCACGGCGATGTCGGCGCCGTCGTTCGTGGCCGCGGCGCTGGGTGAGCCGGCCCCCAGCCACGTCCGGGTGCAGCGGCGCACCCTGTACGTGGCCCGGCCTGACGACGTGGCGGCCGGCGCCGTGGTCTGCGGCCTGACCGACGACCACGACGGCCCGCGGCTGCTCCCGCCCGGCGGCGACCTGCGGGACCGGGCCGACCTGGTGCTGGCCGTCGCGGACGGGACGCCGCGCAACCCGCTGGCCCGCCGGCCCAACCCGGCCCGGGCGGTCGCCGGGCTGCTGCCGCGGCTGGTGCGGCACAAGTTCGGCCTGGTCTTCGCGGCGCTGCTGGCGGTGATCGGGGTCGGCCTCGGGCTGCTGGCCACGGTCTACTCGGTCAGCGACGCGCTCTACCTCACGCTGATGGACCTGACCGGGTCGGCGCTGACCAAGTCGCAGGACACTACGGCGGAGAAGGTCGCGCAGGTGATGCTGACGGTGGACGGCATGGCCTTCATCCCGGTGATCACCGCCATCGTGGTGGGCGCCCGGCTGACCGGTTCGGTGCGCCGGGCGCCGCAGCCGGCCAGCGGGCACGTCATCGTGGTCGGGCTCGGCAACGTCGGCACCGCGGTGACCGGCCAGCTGCACGACCTCGGGTTCGACGTGGTGTGCGTGGACAACAAGCCGAACGCCCCCGGCATCCCGCTGGCCCGCCAGCTGGGGCTGCCGGTGGTGATCGGCGACGCGTTCCGCGAGGAGACGCTGCGCGCCGCCCACCTCGACACCTGCCTGGCGCTGGTCTCGGTGACCAGCCTGGACATCGTGAACCTGGAAACCGCGCTGACCGCGCGGGCGCTCCGCGACGACCTGCGCATCGTGCTCAGGCTCACCGACGACGACCTGGCCGAACGGCTGGAGAAGATGACCGGCAACATGATCTCGCGGAGCGTGCCGTACCTGGCCGCGCCGCCCTTCGCCACCGCGATGCTCGAGCACCAGGTGCTGCGCACCATCGACGTCGGCCGGCACGTGCTGCTCATCGCCGAGATCAGGGTCGCGGACCAGGCCGGGCTGGCCGGCCGCTCCATCTCCGACACCGAGCAGGACGGGCAGGCCCGGGTGCTGGCGCTGCAGGCGAGCGGGACGGCCGCGCTCGACTGGTCACCGGTCCGCGGCTACCTGCTAACGGCGGGCGACCGGCTCATCGTGCTGGCCACCCGGCGGGGCCTGGGCCGGTTCCTGTCCGTGCACTGAGCCTGCCCAAGGACCGGTCAGGCCTTGAGCTTGATGACGTGCCAGGAGCCTCCTATGCCGTTGCCTTTGACCTGGCCGGGGGCCTTGTCGCCGATGTAGAAGTAGAGGGGATAGCCGTTGAGGGTGACCTGCTTGACGCCGTTCGGCCGGGTGATGACGCCGATCCTGCCCGGCAGGCGGACGCCCGCCGGGGCCTTGACCGGGGCGGCCAGCGGCGGCCAGGCGGTGGCGCACGTGCCGGTGCAGGCCGACTTGCCGCTGTGCGGCTTGTCCTCGCCGTAGTAGTACAGCGTCAGGCCGCGGCTGCTGGCCAGGACCGTGCCGGCCTGGGTGCGGCTGACCTTCAGGGTCGCGGCCCGGCCGGTGGCGGCAGCGGCGGTGTGGATCTTGATCACGTGCCACGAGCCCTCGACGCCGTTGCCCGCGTCCTGGCCGGGGGCCTTGTCCCCGGCGTACAGGTAGATCGGGAAGCCGTTGAGGGTGACCTGCTTGACGCCGCCCGGTCGGGTGATCATCCCGAGCGGGCCGGGCAGGCGGACGCCCGCCGGGGCCTTGACCGGGGCGGCCAGCGGCGGCCAGGCGGTGGCGCAGCCGCCGGTGCAGACCGACGTGCCGCTGCCCTGCTTGTCCTCGCTGTAGTAGTACAGGGTCAGCCCGTGGCTGTTGGCCAGCACCTTGCCGGCCTGGGTGGCCTCGGTCTTCAGGGCGGCGGTCATGATGGAGCCGGAGGATGGGGAGGCCGGCGCGGCCGGGGTGGCGGCCTGGGTGGTCTGGTTGCCGTAGCCGTAGGCTCCGCCGGCCGAACTGCCCGCGCCAGTCCCGCACGCGGTGACCGCCAGGGCCACGGCGATCAGCGCGGCTCCCGCCCATGCTGGGTTACGCATCAGGGGTTCTCCATTCGCCAGGTCGCTGGGATCCGTGAACCGGATGCTGCCTTTGTCTGTGATACGCAAATTCCGGGCCCGCGGCGGGAGGGCCGGGGGTCACGTAAGCGGCTGGTAAGGAGTTGGCGAGGACGGTGACAGGGGCGGAACCGGAGTCCGTTCGGCACTAAAAAAGTGCCCGCGGCGGGCGTGACCCTAGGCCACGCCCGCCTTGGACACCGCGCGCCCGGACGGTGAGCGCGAGATCAGGTAAGCGCCAGATCAGTAGCCGTAACCGCCGCCGCCGGAGGTGGACGTGGGCGAGGCGGTGGCGCCCGCGCCCGCACCCGCGGGCGGCGTCGAGCCGGAGACCGTCATCTCCCACCACAGGCCGCCGGAGAGGTTCTTGCCGTTGCCCGTGTTATCCCCGGGGGCCTTGTCCCCGACGTAGGTGTAGAGCGGGTGGCCGAGGTAAGTCGCCTGCTTGGTGCCGTCGGACCCGGTGATGGTGCCCAGCGTGCCGGTCACGCCGGAGCCGGCGGTGACCGGGCCCTTGACCGGCGGCCAGTAGGTCAGGCAGGAGCCCGAGCAATTCGACTTGCTCGAGGTGTCGATGGCGAACCAGTACAGGGTCATGCCCTTGGAGTCGACGAGTACCTGCTGCCCGCCGATGGTCTTCTCGGTTACGGTGTTCCCGCCGCCCGCGGCGGCCGCGCTGCTGCTGTTGCCGCCCGCGGCGGGCGTGTTGGCCGCGGTGCCCGAGCTGGCCGAGCTGGCGCAGGCGGACACGGTTAGGGCAAGGGCGGCCAGGCCAGCCGCACCCCATATCTTTCGCATTGGATTGTCTCCCCTTCACAGTGCATGATCTCCCGTTAGAGATCACGTGCGGTTGGTCGTTTCAGTTCACCGAGAGTTTGCCGCGGTCAGCTGGTATCGGGCGGCGGCAGCCCGAGCTGGCCGCGGATGACCCGGACCGCGTCTTCCACCGGTTCGTTGGCGGCGTCCAGCCGCCGCTGGTAGCCGCGCAGCTCGCGCAGCGATGTGACGCCCGCCGCGGTGCTGGTCAGCGCGGCCCGCGCCTGGTTGACGCGGTAGAGCACGCGGACAAAGGGTTCGGTCCGCGGCGGGAACGAGAGCGCGATCAGCTGGCGGTCGAACCGGCGCTCGGTGACGGCAGCGGCGCGCAGGTCGGCCTGCGCGGCGGCCAGGTCGCCGTCCTTCATGTGGTCGTCGAAGCCGTCGAACTCGTGGTCGAGCTCGCGGTTGGCCGGCTGCGCGATGGCCATGTACCTGCCGGCCGTGCTCTGTGACGCCGGGCTCTGGGCCGCCATCCTCTGGGCCGCCATCCTCTGGGACACCGTGCTCTTGGACACCGTACTCTGGGACACCGTACTCTGGGACGCCATGCTGGCGCAGCCCGCGGCGAGCAGGACGGAACCGGCCGTGACCAGGCTGGCCACGGCGGCGCGCCCCTGCATGTCCGTCACTCTGCCTCCCGTCATGGACACGTCCAAGGCCGGGAGATGGTTCAGTCGGGTAACGATTAATTCCGGGACGCCCAGGTCAGACCGCGTGACCGCCGCCGATAAGGCTGCCCACCGCGAACGTCACGCCGACGGCCACCGCGCCCAGGGCGAGCTGGCGCAGGCCCGAGGCCAGCAACGGACGGCCGGTGAGTCGGCCCACGACCATGCCGCCGGTCAGCAGCGCCACCGCGGCGACGCCCAGCGCGGCGGCCAGCGCCCTGCCCATTCCCGGCAGGCCCGCCAGGTACGGCAGCAGCGGGATGAGCGCCCCCGCGGAGAAGGCGATCAGCGACGAGATGCCCGCGACCAGGGCCGACGGCAGCTCGAACGGGTCGACGCCGAGCTCCTCGCGGGTGTGCACGCGCAGCGCGGTGTCCGGGTCCCTGGACACCGCGGCGGCCATCCGGGCCGCGGTCTCCGGGTCGGCGCCGTAGCCGGCGAAGGTCTCGGCTAGCTCGGCCTGCTCGGCGGCGGGGAAGCGGGCATGCATGGTCCGTTCGGTAGCCACCTCGGCGTGGACCAGCTCGTTCTGGTTGGTCACCGACACGTACTCGCCGGTGCCCATGGAGAATGCCCCGGCCACCAGCGCGGCCACCCCGGTCAGGATCACGGTGTGCGCCGAGACCCCGCCGCCGCCGAGCCCGGCGATCAGCGAGGTGTTGGTGACCAGGCCGTCGACCGCGCCGAACACGGTCGGCCGCAGCCAGCCGCCCGACACGTCACGGTGCCGGTGCGACCAGCCCGCCGCGAGCGCCGCCTGCCGGACCGCATGACCAGGCTCATGCTGTTCCTCGCCCACTGGATGGATTATCCTCCAGCAGGCCTTTGCGGCTGGTTCGCAGGCCCGTTAGGCGTTAGGCCCGGCGCCGCCAGAGCAGGGCGGCGGTCAGCAGCAGCATGACCACGCCCGCTGACTCGACGATCAGCACGGTCCAGGCCTCTGTTGAGGAGAAGGTCAGGTGGAAGCCGAATATCCCCACGGTCCTGGCCAGCACGAAGCCGACGATGGTCCCGGCCATCAGCGCGGCGGCGCCCAGCACGACCAGCAGGTGCCTGGTGATCAGCAGCGTCAGCGCGGCCAGCAGGCACAGCGCCGTCTGGACCAGGAACAGCACGTCGAGCGTCCCGACGTTCCGGTAGGCGATGTCCCACAGGTGCAGGTGGATCAGGCCGGAGGTGACAAGCAGCCCGGCGTCCACGAGATAGAGCAGCCACATCATCCCGCCCCTGCTGGGCTGGGTAGACCTGTGCGTGCGCTGGATGGTGGTCACCGTGTCTCCGTCCTAATGAAGGGTTCGGCTAGCTGGGTGAGCATGGTGCGGCCCAGGCGCGGTCGCGGGCCGTCCTGCTCGACCGGGATGGGCCGCCCGGACAGGCCGGTCTCGATGACCGTGTTCGTGTCCGGGGCAGGGGACACGGCCCGGCGGGAGAGCACGTCCCAGACCGCGAAGACCGTGCCGAGGTTGATGTCCAGCCGCCCGGTCGCCGAGTGGTGGATGCGGTGGTAGGCCGGGCTGATGAAGATCCGGCCTAGTGAGCCGTAGGTCCAGCGAACGTTGGCGTGCGGCAGCGCGCCCAGGCAGGCGTAGGCGGTCAGCACCACGGCGGGTGTGGCGGTGTTGTCCGCCACGGCCAGCACCGGCACCGCGGAGAGCAGGAAGCTGACGTGCACCAGCGGATGCGCCCGGTACGTGGTCAGGATGCTCAGTTCCTCCTGCGAGTGGTGCACGGCGTGCAGTCGCCACAGCGCGGTGAGCCGGTGGTTGGCCAGGTGGGTCAGCCAGTCCACCGCGTCGATGGCGATCACCGCGAGCCCGACGAAGCACCAGCCGGGAACCCCGGGCACGAGGGGCAGCACCAGCCACGGCGCCAGCCGGGCCAGCAGGTCGGAGAAACCCGAGCCGAGCAGCACGACCAGCGGGATCACGAGCAGGGCGTAGAACACCGCGTAGCCGAAGTCGAGCAGGTGCCCGCGGGCCAGCAGCGGCCGGCGCTGGGCCGGGAAGATCTGCTCGAGCACGCAGACGGTCAGCACGAAGCCGAGCACCACCGGACCGGCCAGCTGATACCGGCCGGCGTCGAATGACCTGGCCACCCCAGTCCCGGCCAGGGCGGTCCAGCCGCGGTAGCTCAGCCACGCGGCCAGGCCCGCGATCACGATCGTGGGCAGGTAGAGCCGGCGGCTCGCCCAGCTCGCCCGGCTCGCCCGCTGGCGCTGCGCCGGCTTGCGGCTTTCCGCCAGCTGCTGGCTCGCCCCGGCTGGCGCCGGCGCCGTCCGCACCCTGCCTGCCTGCATATTCATGGAAACGTAAGGTTTTGGCGCCGGATTCAGCCCGGATGAGAATGGGGAGATGAGCGAGTACCCGCTGCCGGGCGGTTCGGTCAACACCGTGGTCCGCGCCGGTGACACGGTGCGGCGCCGGCCGGGCGGCCGGTTCGTGCACGAACTCCTCGGCTTCTTCGAGCGGTCTGGCTGGGGCGGCGCACCCAGGTTCCTGGGCCTGGACGAGCAGGGCCGGGAGATCCTGAGCTTCGTGGAGGGCTACGTGCCCTGGCAGGCGGCCGCCCCGGCCCCCGTAACGGCCGACACTATAACGACCGGCACCGTAAAGGCCGACGCCAGCCTGGTCCGGGTGGCCGAACTCGTCCGCGAGTTCCACGACCTCACGGGGGGCACGCCGCTGGCCGGGGACGCCGAGGTCGTGTGCCACAACGACCTGGCCCCGAACAACACCGTCTACGCTCCTGATGGCCCGGGGCTGCGCCCGGTGGCGTTCATCGACTGGGACCTGGCTGCGCCCGGCCGGCGCATCCACGACGTCGCGCACGTGTGCTGGCAGTACCTGGGCCTGGGCCCGGGCGCAGCGGCCGGGCCGGCCGCGCGCGGCATCCGGCTGATCTGCGACGCATACCGGCTCGACGGCCGGGACGAGATCCTGGATGTGATCATGTGGTGGCAGGATCGGTGCTGGCGCGGCATCCAGGCCGGCGCCGAGGCCGGTGAGGAGGCCATGGTCCGGCTGCGCGACGACGGCGCCGTGCGCGAGGTCCGAGCCGCCTTCGAGTGGGTGGCCGTGCACCGCTGCGAACTGGAGGATTCATGACATCGGGGTTCGTGCTGGGGCCGGGTGAGGGTTCGGCCTACGGCTTCCACGGCTCGGCCGCCGTGATCAAGGCGTCCGGCGAGGACACGCTCGGCCAGCTCGGCGTGATCGAGTCGGTGTACCCGGCCGGGCTGTCGGTGCACGAGCACGTGCACGCCGGAGAGGACGAGATGTTCTACCTGCTCGAGGGTGAGATGGAGGTGTTCTGCGGGTCGGATCGCTGGACCGTGGGCGGGGGTAGTTTCGTCTTCGTGCCGCGCGACCGGCCGCATGGCTTCACCGTCAGCGGCGCCGGCCCGGCCCGCGCCCTGGTGATCACCGGCCCGTCCCGGCTGGCCGCGCAGATAGCGGCGCGCGGCGAACCGGTACCGCCGGGTCTCGGGCTGTGAGGAACGTCCATCATCCCGAACGGGCGGACGATCTCTGACAATAGAGGTGGCGCGCTCCCAGCGGCGCTCGCGATCATTCGTCGGTTTAGCTGCTATGGCGGCGGGCGGGACAACGGAGGGCTAGATGACGACCGCATACGTCACCTGGTCCACCGTAAAGCGCCTCCTGCTCGGAGAAAAATCTAAGATAGAGCCGGAGTGCGCCGACGCGATCAGAGCGGTAATCCCCGACGACTCGGCCCGGCAGGCCGAGGTCGGGTTCCCCTTGGCTGCCAACCTCCTGGATATCTACCGATACCGTTACCAGTCGATCGAAGAGTTCAGGGTCAGCCGACATGGATGGCCAGGGTTTTTCTCAGCCCTGGAGGCTACTACCGGACGAGTCGGACTTCTGATGGTCCGCTGCTCAGGCTGGAGGTTCATCGTTCTTACCGACGAGAACCTAGATGCTGCGCTTGCCTGCCTGTACAGGCCGCCGTCTTCCTGATAATGAGCCTGTACTACCGCAGGGCGCGGGCGATCACAAGTTGGTCGTGGCTTTGATGGTCAGGCGGCGGACAGAGTTGGCGCGTTCCCTCTGATGTGCCGCGCCCGCTCGGTGGCGGACAGCGGCGTTACCGAGGCGTGGGTCAGAGCCGGGTCGTCGCTTCAATTGTGAGCCGCCGGGCATTTGCAGACTTCCAATCTGCTTATGACCACCAAACTGACAAACGATCGAGCGCAGCCGGTAACCCCGGCCGTCGACGATCTCTAGCTTTTCCCGCTGTCACTGCGAGAGTCCTGGTGTGGCTAACCATTCACAGCAGCACCATGGCACTCTTTTCAACCATTGGCACCTATTTCGCGACACAGCGTGGATTTCCCGGGAAATGTCTTAGGCGGCCGATAGAATCGAACTGAAAACCTAGAGTTCTGCCCGGACCAGCCCTGCGAGTGCCCGGAGGGAGGTGACCCGGATGGGTAGCGCCCCGGCCTTTGCCAGCGTCGGCGAGGCGATGGAGGTGGCGCGTGCCGCGCTGGGCTACCTGGCCGCGGCGGACGCGGCTGCGCTGTCGGCGGAGACGCAGGCGCAGTGCCTGCGCGGGCTGGAGCGGACCCGCAGCGCCAGCACCCGCAGCCCTGCGCCCGCCCCGGCCCGGCCGCCGGGCGGCAGCGCCCGGCGCCCGGCGCGCGGCACTGACATACGGAGCCAGGGCCCTGCGCAGCGCATCGGCGTGCCCGGCGCTCAGGTCGATCTCGTACTCGGCGCCATCCAGCCCGAACCGAACCGTGCCCTCGGCCTCCCCGCCATCGAGGTCATCGATCAGCAGGGTCTGCACCCTTTGCGCCATGTGTATGCAACTCCTCTCGGGCCAATTGATGCACCAGCGTAGACGATCAGCTCACCCGTGCCTCATTGCCGCACCGGGAATACGCATTGAGCCGTCCCGGCCGGGATTGCCTATCGCTGCAACTCGCATGGTCGGCAGCAGGCCGGGCGGGAAGGCGACGTGACCGGATAGCGGAGGCGTTAAACGCTTCAAACCAGCCGCAGCGACCAGGCAGGTGACACCGCCGAGAACAAGCGACAGCCGCACTATGCCGCTGGAATCGACGCCCGCGGGCGATCCCGCGAACCGGGGCGAAGAAGTCCCAGTACGGGCAGCCCGTGTCGGCGAGAGCTATCCGCCCGCCAGCCGAGCGCCTCAGAGCTTGCCTGATCCTGGTATCCGCGTGGACAAGTCAGCACCTCCAGGCGCGACCTCCGCATGAGCTATCCCGCCCCCGCGCCGTGGAAGCATTCTCCCGGCGAGCCCAACCGCCCGCATCCCGGCGCTGGACATCCCGACCCGAGACCCGCCACGACGCGCATCGGCCTTGCGCCTTGGACACCGTGCACAATCCCGCTTACGCTCCCATCCGTTCAGGGTGGGAACCGAGGCTTCCTCATCTGCCGAAATGAGTACGTCGCCCTGCATACACAAATATGCATGTGTCAGTATATTTATTCAGAAATTATGGTCGTCTCAACGGCGGAGTTTTCGCAAACGCGCAGAGCTTGATGAGCTGCCGGAGAGTGCCGTGGCAACACCATCACCAGTGACGTGGCAACCCTTGAGACGATAACGCTGCGGCTTTAGCCGTCGGCCGCCGAAAGCCGACGACCGCCGGTATGCACCCAGCATGCCGCTGGCGCCCGGAAAAGGGGTCGCCGTGTCCTGGCCGGCCAGAAGGCAGGCGGCCGGGGTCGATGACGGTCGGGAGGTGCTGGGCCGCTCTCGCGGCGGCCTGTTGACAGCCTGTCGCACCAAGATCCACCTTGCTGTCTGTATTAACCGTCCAGCGGCACGCCTCTGGCTAATTGAAGACGCGGGCATGTAAAACCCGCTCTTCTGCGCACCGGGGGGCCAGGCACGACGAAGGTGGCTGCGTTCTTGAGTTAGGCCGGCTCAGCAGCCGTGATCCTCATCAATGACGGCTTGGCAGGGCTCTTTTGGCGCGCAGTCCGACCGATTCCCGCAAGGGGGGGACGATTCATGGTAGCGACGGAAACCTCGTCATCTACCCGGCCCGCGAGTACGCCAGGCAACCCGGGATCTAATAAGCCGCCCGTGCCGCCGAAGATCGCGGCTCTGCTGGCAGGGCTTACCGTACTGACCGGGGCGGTGATCGGCCTCATGACCAGCTTCAATGCCGTGCACTGGACGTCGGCACAGACCACGCTGGTTGCGGCCGAGGTCGCTGCGTTCTGGGCGCTCTCAGGCGCGGTAACCGCTCATCTTTGGCCGCAGACCAAGAAGCAGCCCATCGCGGTAGCGGGCACGGTTACGGCCTTCGTATCCGCCACGCTGTCCGTGGGTATCGGGTTCGCCTGGTGGCAGCTCACACAGCCGCAGAACGCGTCCCTGATCAGCCTGGTCACGGCCATCGTCGCAGTGGCCTCGGGACTGGCGGCGCGGAGCACTGTTACGCCGGTACAACGCCAGCCCGCTGAGGCCGGGAGCGGCAGGCCAGGTGAAAGCCGACGGCGAAATCGCCGCCGTTAACCGGTCTTGCCATCTCGGCGGCCAGCTGGCCTGCTGCTTCGCCAGCAGGCCGCAACCGCTGCGTGCCGCGCGGCACGATGCGCTGGTCGCCATATGCCGATTCCTCCCAGGTTTCGGACACATGGAATGCCGCTGAACCGGCCCCGCTACCCGACGATTCAGCGGAACTCGCGGCGACGTTGTCAAGGCATTCCAGCGGACCTCAACATCGTGCTGGGAAGCAGGCTAGACGTCGATGGCGAGTTCGGCCCGAAGACAGAAGCTGCGTGCAAGCAGTTCCAGAAGATGTGCCGGATTCACGATAACGGCGTCTGCGGCCAGCAGACCCGGGCAAGCCTGGACATCGCGCTCGACAAGCTCAGGAGGTAGGCCGGCCAGGATGCTCCGGCGGTTCGATGCTCCCGGCGTGATAAGGCACCAGCGACCCGCCCGCCGCCGCCCCCGGCTGGGAGCTGGGCGATCGACCGGCCTGCATGATTATGCATCACCGCGCTGCAGGCAGGACGCACGCATCTGCCGCGATGAGGGACGTCCGGACCACGACAGGTCATCGGGCTCGTCCGCCACGTGGCGGATCCGGTCAACTGGGCTCTAGTCTGGCTGGCGCGGTGCCTCGATGCAGCGCACGCCCTCGGAGCCGACCGTTGCCGCGTGCGCGGTGTGCGGCGGGAGGACCATCTTGTCGCCTGGGCCGAGTTCGATGTCGCCGCCTGCGGTGTGGAACACGATCTGGCCGCGCACGCAGTACAGCACCTTTTCATAACCGTGCTCATGCCAGCCGTAGGTATCGCCGGGGCCGTTGCCCCACCCATACGGGCTCAGGCCCTCGGCGCGCATCCGGGCTGCGATCTCGTCTTCGCCTGGCGGCGGGCCGTCCTGCCGCTCAACCGCGGCATCAGCACCCATCGCAGAACCTCATCACAGCCGCGAGTGTAGTGTGCCGCCGCGGCAGCCGGGCGGTGGCAGTCGCGGGCTGTGCCGGCCGGGAGAGGAGGATCATAGAGGTCATTCGTCACGGAAGGTAACTTGACTCTTCGGGTACCCGCGCAAATACCCGCCGTTATCTGGAGTCTGAATCTAGGTGTCTTCGCTGTAAGCGCCGCGGGTGTTTTGTGTGCATTTCCTGCGTGGTGGACGCGTTACCTGGACAGTGTCTTCGCCGCAGACCTGGCACAAATTCCCTTTTCGCTGCTGTTTTTAGAACCGCAGACGTCCTGCTCAGGCGCGGCGTAGACAGGGACGGCTCCAGATAACCGCCGTTCGGCGCGGCTCGTATTGCTTCGGCGCTTATAGCCTGAGGCGCGCAGATCAGCTCGATCTGGCGCGGATCTGGGCAAGCCGCCGGGATACGTCGGCGGACCCCGTCAGCCAGCCGGGTGCGCGTCCGCCCGCGCGCCGTTGGCGAGCTCGGTCCGCTCCGGCTCCAGCGGGCCGGACGCCGGCCTGTCCGCCAGGTCCGGCAGCCAGTCCTGGACTGGAACGCCCTGCGAACGGCCCGGCAGAGGTCCTGGACGCCTGATGACTGTGGCAGTGCGCAGAGTCTGTTGTGCTCGCTGTCACAGCCGTCGGGTTCGGGTCAGGGATTTCAGAACGTGACCGCGTGCCAGGTCAGCCCGCCGTTGTCCGTCAGCAGCAGCTGTCCGGGCATGTCCCGGTAGGCGGGGTGCCCGTGGATGACCACGCCGTCACCAGTGGTGGTGAACCCCAGGTCGTTCCAGCCCTG
>WNGJ01006161.1_pt1 | contig 12662 bp, 9 predicted proteins | sample 5400611 | NCBI WGS metagenome assembly WNGJ01 (sample SAMN13153375, study PRJNA577476) | soil metagenome | isolation source: 40 cm soil or saprolite under Garry oak tree replicate 1 | place: USA:California | collected 2016-06-15
CGCCTCAGCTCCGCACGCTCCCTTCATCGGACGCGCGTTGCTCGGGCTGCTCGCGGTGGCCGAGGCCATCGAGCGGGCTCAAGGTGCGCCACAGGCTGGGTATGTGGGCGGAATCGCCCTGTACTCCCTGATACTCGGCCTGGTCGCCCTGGCCACCGTGCTGCCGCTGCTCGTCTTCTGGGTGCAGCCGGCTGCCGCTGCCGTGGCCGTCACTGCGGCGAGCATGCTGTCGCTCACGACCTTTCAGACGCTGACAATGGCTGGTGCGGCTGCGCAGCTCATCGCCGGATATCGTGTCGGCCGGCACGGTTCGCCGCTGCTGGCCATGGTTCTCGCCGCCCCATATCTGGTTCTTGCGCTGACGGGCCTCCTAGGTTCCGAGGAGGCCCATGTCCTGACTGTTCTGCTCGCCTCGTTGGCCCCGGCGGCCGCCCTGGCCGGGATCGCACAGCGGGCGCGCATCGAGGCCAATGAGAATCGGGCTGCCCGGGAGCTCATCACCGGGACGCTGCTCGAGCACACTGCGCGCGGTGAAAGGGCTCGCATTGCCCGCGAACTGCACGACGTCGTCGCGCACTACATATCGATGGTCGTCGTGCAGGCAGAGACCGCTCGCCTGGCCACCCCAGGGTTGCCTGCCTCCGGTGCGCAGAGGCTGTCCGACATCGGCGCCACCGCCAGGGCCGCGTTGACTGAGATGCGGCGGCTGCTCGGCGTGCTGCGCGAGGACACCGAGGTCGATGTCGCGGATCGGCAGCCGCAGCCGGGACTGCGCCAGCTCAATGACCTCGTCGACAATGCGCGGGACACCTCTGGCACTGCAACTCGATTCATCCTTCGAGGCCCGCCGGCCACGATCGACCCCGGTGTCGAGCTTGCCGCGTACCGGATCGTCCAGGAAGCTCTCACCAACGCCCGCCGGCATGCGCCGGGCGCTGCCGTCGATGTGGAACTGCACTACGCCGACGACGGCCTACGACTGCGCATCCGCGATAACGGGCCAGGTCCGCCCTCCGCACAGGCAGCCGGTGGTCACGGGCTGCTTGGCATGCGCGAGCGAGCCGCGGTCGTCGGTGGCGAGCTGCAGACCGGCGCCGCGGGCGGCGGTGGTTTTCTCGTCACGGCCCGCCTGCCCGGGAAGTTGGAGGCGGCAGGATGAGCGGCGCGTCATCGACCATCCAAATCGTCGTAGCGGACGATCACCAGGTGGTCCGGACGGGATTCGCCGAGCTCCTACGCACGCAGCCGGACTTCACTGTTGTCGGCACTGCTTCTGATGGAGCCGACGCAGTACGGATATGCCGCGAGCTGCGCCCTGACGTTGTTCTCATGGACGTCCGGATGCCAACCATGGACGGCATCGAGGCCACCAGACAGCTCGTCGGCTCCCAGCCGGACGGGCCGAGGATCCTCATCCTGACAACATTCGACCTGGATCAGTACGTCTATGAAGCGCTGCGCGCCGGAGCCAGCGGATTCCTGCTCAAGGACGTCAGCGCCGAGCGGCTCTTCGAGGCCATACGAGTGATCGCCGCCGGCGATGCCCTGCTCGCGCCGACAGTCACCCGCCGACTCATCAGCGAGTTCGCCCTGTTGCGCCCCACATCGGATGCTGCATCCACGGCCGCTCTCGCCGCGCTCACCCCGCGCGAGAGGCAAGTCTTGCGGCTGGTCGCCGACGGCATGTCAAACGCGGAGGTAGCGGCGCGCCTCTTCGTCACCGAGGAGACCGTGAAGACACATGTCAGCCACGTTCTGAGCAAGCTTGGGTTACGCGATAGAACGCAAGCGGTTGTCGTGGCATATGAATCGGGGCTGGTCGTGCCAGGGTCCCGCGCACCCGGCTAGATCGGCTCACGCACTGAGGTCAGGTTCATCGTGTTCGCTGGTGATCTCTCCGCTGACCATGGCGCGCGTCTTCCTATTAAAAAACTATTCAGGGGAGCAGCTCGGCGACTCGCCATCATCCAGCACGTCGAGGAGGTTACTGGCAATATCGCCATGACATATTGCTACTTCAGAATCTCACGGCACACGTATTACTACTGGCTGTGTAGATACCAGGAGCTCGGTCCGGCGGGACTTCGCGAAAGGTCGCGTTGGCCGCAGGTTTGCCCGCATGCGACCGAAGCCGAGGTGGTGAGCAAAAATCCTCCACCTGAGGCAGCACTACCACTTCGGTCCAGCCAAGATCGCCATGTACCTCAAGCGGTATCACGACGTCTCGGTGAGCCCTTCCGGGGATGTGGCGATCCTGAAGCGAGCAAACCTGAACCGGCTACCCGCTTCACAACGCTCAAACGCCATGCCGAACGCTGGAAGCGCTACGAGAAGCAACAGCCTGGCCACGGTTCAGATCGACGTCAACTTCATCGAGCCAATCAAGGGCAAGCGCAAAAGCACTACGAGTACACCGCGATCGACGACTGCACTCGACTGCGGGTGCTGAGGATCTACGAGCGCCTGGACCAAAAGACGGCGATCAGATTTGTCGACTACGTCCTCGAGCGACTGCCGTTCAAAGTCATGAAGGTACAGACCGCCAACGGTTCCGAGTTCCAGGCGGGCTTCCACTGGCACCTCCTGGACAAAGGCATCCAACACGTCTACATCCGGCCATCGACGCCACGGCTCAACGGCAAAGTTGAGCGGTCCCATCGCATCGCCGACGAAGAGTTCTATCGGCTGTCGGCCGGCGAGGTTATCGACGACGCCACGCTCTTTAAAAAGCTCCATGAGTGGGAGCGCTTCTACAATTTCGCCCGACCCCATGGTGCACTCGAGGCCTAACCACCCTACGAGCGCCTACGGCAGTTGACCAGGCCCTCGGTGTAGGTGAACACCGTAAGCTCCACACCGGGGCCGCCGACCTACGTTCTTATTTGAACTCGCCGGACGACCGCTCGTATCGATTTCGCCTATCGAATAGGCCAGGGAAGACCCAAGTTAGAGACGCACGGGTCAGGACCGTGAGGCCCGCGTTCAAATCCCTGGGCCGTTTCGGCCACGACTGCCCGCGCTTCGATCAGACGATGGGTGTGGGGGACACTTATTCGTCCGAGGCTGGCTACGCGACTAATGCTAATCGCTGGTTGGCTGCTTGCCCTCCGCGACGTCGCGTAGGCGTTCGAGCGCGCCGGACCAATAGGGTTGGTATCTAGCAAGCCAGGGTGCCAGCGCTTCGGACATGCCATCTGCATCGATGCGGTAGAACCGCTGGCGTCCTTGGCTCCTCGCGTTCACCAGCCCGGCCGCCCGAAGGCCCATCAGGTGCTTAGAGATACCCGAAGCCACGAGTTCTGGGAACTCGGCTGCCAACTGCCCGACCGTCAGCGTGCCCCGTTCGGCTAGGAGATCGAGGATCCGGCGGCGCGTGGGGTCGGCGAGTGCCCGGAACAAGTCGTCACTGTTGTTAGTCACCGATAGCCGCCACGAGGTCAGCCAATTGCTCCAGGAGCCGGTGGCGGTTGGCGCCATGCTCGTAGGCCTTTAGGGTGGCGGGCCAACCTGGTTTGCCAATCCCTGCGAAGCCGTCGTGAGTGAGGGTGACCTGCGTCCCAGCGGGGGTGGGTGCCAGCCTAATGACCAGCCGGGCCGGATACAACCAGTTTCCACCCTCTTCCAGCCACGAAAGGACGAGAGCACCCTCTGGAACGAGTTCCAGGACCCGACCGCTGATCCAGGTCTCCTCGTCGGGACCGAGGAGGCGGTACGCGCCGCCTACCTGCAAGTCGATTTCGAGGTTGGGGCTGAGCCAGCGGCGCAGCGACTCCTGGCTTGCCATCAACTGCCAAACGGCGCTGGGTGGAGACTTGATTTCAATTGAGCGGATGACTTCTGGCATGATTAGCACCTCCAATCCATTACCAATTAGTAAGCTTTACCATAAGGTAAGGTGTTTTAGAAGTCAACCCCAGCCTCGACCCATAGTCCGCCCGCGTGCATGAGAGTCCAAGGCGGCCGCCCGACATCGCTTGGCACCTCGGAGCCACCCGGCTGGTCGTCGCGATCGGCCTATTCCCCGAGGCGAACTACGATCCCGTTCCCCCTTGGGAGCATGTCCGTCAGCCAGTGCTGACGCGCGGCGGTAACACCCACTACACCATCGGCTTTGTTCCGAACGCGGCTCATGACATGCATGTTGCCCGTGACGTGGCATTAGGAGGCGCCGCCTCCTTGATCACGGCCCCCATTACCTCCACCGGATTCGCGCCTGGCTACACGGACCTGGTGATTTCGTGGGTAAGCGGTCTCGCAGAAGGGCTCCCAGCCTCCACGGCTGCACAGCAAGCGCCGCACCAGGGCCACCTGAGCACGCCGCTTGTTCCGCTGGGTTGGTACGAGTCACCGTTGATCCAGCTAGGCGCGATGGTGATGTTCCTAATCGGGTTCGCCGGCTATCCAGTGGCACGCGTATTTCGCGTGCGCCGGACGCTACCGCCGGTGAGGCTGCCCGCTCGAGTGCTCGCGGCCACCGGGCTGGCCACCGTCCTCGGCCTTCTGGTGTACCTCTTCTTCGTACTGGAGACCGCAGGGACAATCGTCGGACCCGTCATCGCCGGAAGGCCACTTCCGTGGCTCCTCCTTCAATTGCTCGCTGGCACAGCACTGGCGGCCACTGTCGCCACGGCGGCAACTTCCTGGCGGGAGAGGCACTATTTGTCGGACGGGACCCGGGCAAGGCTTGGATTGCTGTTGACCGGTGGCGTTGTGCTGGTTCCGTTTGCGGTTTATTGGGGACTACTCCAGCCTTAGCGCGTCGCCCATTCCGACTGAATGAGCACTGGCCTTGGGCGCTGCTTGCTCCCTCTGCGGGAGCGGCACGTGTTGTCGGGAGTTCGTCGCCCGCCATGGAAAACTACAGAAACGGAGCCATCGCCCTAGTCATTCGGTCTAGCGGTGCTGCCTCGGTGACCTAAGTCGTTCTATCTTGATCGCGGCTCGGGCGTGCCCGGCTTCACCTGCTGATCAAGTTGGGCGAACAGGAGCTGTGGAACGCCGAGTCATCGGAACGAGTACGGTCCTGAAGGCCGTATTCGGCAGCTCGAGCTCGAGGCTTGCTCACCAGTCGACCAGCGATAGGAGCCTTTGTTGCTAATACGCTGGGGCTTAGCTGCTCGTGTCAACATTACCCGACCGGAGGTTGCCCTGTCGGCTAAAAGCTCATGAACTCAAAGCCAGCCGGCGTTTCGGGCTATGCGGATGGCGTCAATCCGGTTGCGTCCACCAACTTTACTGATGGCGTTCGAAAGGTAGTTGCGTACAGTGGCTGGCGACAACGAGAGCCGGGTAGCGATCTCATCTGTTGAGATGCCGCTCTCTGCGGCCCGCAGCACGTCTGATTCTCGGATGGTCAGGGGAGTGCTCCCAGTCTCTATAGCGGAGGCAACCAGATCCGGGTCGATTACTCGCTCCCCCCTAGAGACGCGCCGAATACCTTCAATTAGTGTCTCTGCGGGGGCGTCCTTGACGATAAACCCGTGTACGTGGGCCTTCAGTGCTCGCAAGAGGTTCCCAGGCTGGCCAAGCCCGGTAAGAATTAGCGTCTGACACTCGGGCACTTGCTGATGGAGGTGCTCGGCGGCGGTGAGACCATCCAATCCCGGCAGGTCAATGTCCACGACCGCAACGTTGGGCCTCGTGCGCAGCGCAGTTTCCACGATCGTGTCGCCGCGGTCGAGCTCAGCCACCACCTCCATGTCTTTTTCAAGTGATAGGAGCGCGACCAAGGCGGCGCGGATCATGTGCATATCCTCTGCAATCAGGACGCGAATCATCGCTGATCCTCGGGAACCTCAACCAGGAGCCGGAAGTGACCGTCGGCGGTTACGCTGCCAGACGCAGAACCGGACAGAGCGCGGGCACGCTCGTTCAAGCCCCTCAACCCGCTCCCGTGGGCCATTGGCGTCCGCACGCCGTCGTTGACGATTTCCAGGAATACGTGGCCGTCCCGACGCCCGCTGGTAATCATGCATACCTGCGCTTGACTGTGCCGCAAAACGTTGGCCACTCCCTCGCGGACAGTCCAGGCGAGCATGCCCTCAAGCGGTGCTGTGAGGTCGAAGAGGTCCAGGTTGATTTGAGAATCAATGCCAGCCGCGGAGAGCAAAGCTGCTGCCCCCTCGGTCTCGGTCCGTAACGACACCGTGTGCTCATCGCGGCTCATGGCAAGCAAGCGGCGGAGCGCGGAGCGCGCCAGCGCGGTCAAGGTCTCGATCTCGGTCCGCGCGGCGCTTGAATTCTCGCCCAGCAAGCGAATGGCCAGATCGCCTTTGAGCGAGATGGCCGACAGGCTTTGGCCCAGTAGGTCGTGCAAGTCGCGGGAGATTCGAAGTCGCTCACGTTCGATCGCTGCCTCAGCCAGCCCGGCGCGAGCCTCCTGTAGGTCCTCGATAAGGCGCACGAGGCGGGCCGACCCATACATACCTGCCGCTTGGAAGATCAACACCCCGGAGAAGTAGAGAGCGCCGTAGATGCTCACCCCAATTGCCTGACCCGGTCCGTACACATTCGCCACAACGTTAGCGATGGCCGTGCCGGCCACCGGAACGGCCGCAGCAACGATCGCCTTCCGTCCGTGCACGACCATCGGTAGCGAAGCCATCACGCATATCTGAGTGGATACCCAGTAGACACCAAACCACATCATCGGCAGATAAACCAGGACAACGAGCGCAAGGAATGTCCACCAAGCACCGCGTGGGCGCTCTCCCCGCGCTACGGCAAAGCTGTGCCTCAGCTGGATGGCAAGAATAGCTAGGCCCAACGGAAACGCGATCGCGGGATTCCCCGTCGCGGGTACCCCGGGCGATCCGAAGCTCGTGAGGATGGGCGAGATCTCAATAATCGCAACGTGCACTGCGACCAAAAACCAGCGCGCCTTCTGGGTGCTCCACGTAGCTCGGCTATCCTGACTGACCACTGTCGCGCTCATGACGCGCTCACCTCGGTGGTGTGTTGCCTGGTCTCTGAGACCAAACTCAATCGCAATCCCCCTTCGTCGCGAGTGACCGTGATAGTGACGGACGTTGGGCGGGCGTCGCCAATTACCCTCGCGATCTCGCGCCGGAGCCGCGCCCTTTCGCCTTCGTCGACCACATCGGGCAGGGATTCAGGCAGCATCTGCACTTGTATATCGATTCCGGCTGCCAACAGCAGCGTGGCAGCGGTCTCCAGCTCGGCGCGGAGGGATACCTCGCGGTATCGAGATGACATCCGGCGCGCCACAGCCAGTGTCCGCCGCGCAGACGTCACTAGAGCACGCACCTGAGTTGCAGCATCCACCGAGTCGTTCGAAGCCAGCGCGATTGCCCTATCCCCGTCGGCTGCGATTCCCTCCAAAGCAGTGCCGATCGTGCCGCGTAGGTCCCAGTCAATTCGCAGGCGTTCCCTGGCGATGGCCTGATCCGCGAGCGCTTGTCGGGCCCATTGCAGCTGGCGAGCAACTCGAATCAACCAAATTGCCACCGCGAGCGGCACTGAATAGAAAGGGACTCCGATGGTGAAGAACAGCGCCCATTCGGGATGGCCATACGCGAAAGTCAGCGGGGTCGGCGCTGCCACCAGCAAACAGAAGACCAGAATCGACCATGGCCTACCCAAGGTGACCAGCGCAAGAGCCGCGAGGACATCGATGATCCCGACCCAACCGACGCCAACCGCCGGCATCGCGCCGAACATCACGCTGGCCATTACAGAAAGGGCCAACAGCTGTCCGCGTCCTTGCTCACGCCGGGTTGCTGATACCACAAGCCATAGCTGGATTGGCAGGTATATGGCGAGCGCGACAAGCGCGTAGTTGGCGTGCCCGAGTTCTGGAGGATCTGCGGCGATGCTGTAGACCCTGATCAGGGGCAGCGCAACGCTGTAGGCGACGGCGCCCGCCGTGGCTAAGGCTATGAATCGACTGAAGCGCCGAGATTCTTCCTGCGTGATGCCTACTCCCGGCTGCCGCACGGCTCCCTGAATATATCTCGTGGCTTCCCCGAACCGGCTAGGCCTTTTGACACGCCGTGGCCAGACTCGAGCAGTTACGAGCTCGCGGGCACGTGCGGCGACTACCACTTTGGTGGCGATCAACGATTCGAGCCTTCCCTCACACCTTGGTCAGCAATCTGGAGAGCCGCCCGCGTCTCCGTGGGGCCTGCGTTGGTAAGTCGCAGCGTTGGTAAGTCGCGTCAGCGTGTTTCGAAAAGCAGGTCGAACGCTGGCGACATGTCGTGCGACCGCTGCATGTCCTGTTTGATCTCCGCCTGGCGCCGCCCGACTCGCTTCTCGAGGGGCGTAAGAGTTGACGTCCATGCACTCAATGTGACTTTGACGGGCCACTAGCGGTAGATGCCGATGTGGACAGTTACGAGTGATGTTTGTCACGGACAAGTCTGGGATCCCGGACAGCCTAATTGGGGTCTAACTGCCGAATGCGAACGTGCTGACGGTCAAAGGGTGCTTGCGCTCCCACCTTTCGCAGCGCCACATCGCATCGTGTAGATCCTCGAACTGGACCTGGGGCACTGTGAACTGTGTTGGCTTTCTTCGAGGTGGTCGCCGTTTGATGGCTGTCGGTCGCTTGGGTCAGTGGGTGCTGCCGTCGCTGGCCTGGCGCTCGAATCGGGCCGCCGTGCCCATGCCAATTAATTGATCAGAGGTTCGCTCATCCGTCAAAACAAGAGGATTGCCCGGCTCAACTTCGGCACCACGTATGCGCCATCGGTGATGCGCTAGCTGTGCGAGCAACCGGCACGCCCGGAGAACTGCATTTGAAACCTCCTGCGATCTTCGGTAGTCGTCCCGGATCTGGGCTTGTCGTAACCGGATCTCTTGCTCCAAGGAGTAAGGGTTAAGGTTCATTCTTCTACTGTTGCCGAATTCGGCGACCTTCGGCAGATATCGATGTCGTCAATCCCAGATGACAAATGCCACGACCTGTCGTCGGCCAAGTCCGCGTTTTCGGCCAGCTGCTTCTTACGCACATTCGACCGCAGGCATCGATATAGCATCGACGAGGATTGGATTTGGCGCTGCGGTCGCTCTCATGGAACGTTCAGGTTCGTGACAAACGTCAGGTGCGTTTGATCACATCCGCATCTTTCAAAGTCATAGCGTCGGGCAGACACTCGACCTGTAAGGCGCAAACCCCCCAGGGCCATTGCGCTAAGGAGGTGACCCGGAAATGGAACGAGCGATGCCTCAGGCGACGAATCACCGTGACCACGCCACGGATCTTCAAACCCAATTGGAGTCCTTGCTCGACACGGTCTGGCGAAGCGAACGAATGTGGAGGCTTGAGGACCGGATCGATCTGCAAATCGAGGCAGACCGGACGCTCAAGCCCGTGCGGGGGGAAGAGAATGGCAGCTGACAGCGACGTCCATACCACGACCGACAGCGAAGATGGTTGCCAAGCTAGCGGACGACATAGTCGGAACTGACGATTGCGGATTGGGAGTCCGGCGGCTCGAATCCGGACGCATGCTGGAGAAAAGCTCGCATCGGGATGAAGAGTCCGGGACATCCTTGAAAACGTGCGTGGAAGATTCGCGGCGACGAACCGGCTTCAAGGTTATGCCCGCTGGGAGATGCCCAGCGGTGGATCGCTACCCCGAATCGATATCCGACGTCCTGGTCGGAGCCAGTTGGGCCACCTCGACGACACACTCTCCGTGCTCGCCTTCAGCCACCACCTACATGTCGTCCTCTAGCGAAATTGGCGCCACCAAGGCTCGGCGAATGATGTCCTGATCCTCGGCGATGAGCACCCGGATCATGTCGACCCTTCTGGCAGCTCGATTCGCAATCGGAACCAACCATCTGGTTGGTCGACCGTGGCCACTGACCCCGAGAGGACCCTACACGCTCGGATAGCCCCGCCAGCCCGGTGCCATCGCCACTCGACTCGGGTGCGCCGTCATTGCCGATCTCCAGGCATACCACGTGGTGACAGCGCACACCGGTGAACGAACAGACATGGGCCTGGCTGTGACGCAAGGTGCTGACCACGCCTTTCACGCAGGGCCCAGGCGAGCGTACGCTCAAGAGTCGGATCGATGTCGGGTAGGTCGATATCGACGTGGGATTCGATGCCGGCCGCCGAGCGGAGCGCGGTCGCAAACTAGTGGGTCAGGAAGGCTTGGAGTGGTGATCCGCCTCCGCCAGTCTCCTCTTATTGTCTGATGCCGTGATCGCTCGCGCGATATTCCTCGCAGCGATCCACGAGGACGCCAGCTAGTGTGGGATCGCTGGCGAAGTGGAGGTGGATATAGCTGGCAAGAACGTTGCAATGCGTGTAGCCCTCCTCGCCCTGATCACCTCTGCTGGTCCGCAGTTGGTAGCAACCTGGACCAGGCTCCTTGTCGCTGATCTCCGAGCGGTGAAATACATGTCCACGGGCGCTCCTACCGGCACCGAATAGCCCGCCGGTCGTTTCGACCTCGACGTACGCGAGCTTCAGGGGCGCCGGCATGGTCGTGCTGAAAGGTAGGACACCACACAGTGGGTAAACGTCGTCCCCGACCCGCAGTTGCTTGGCGAGGTACATCAGGCCGCCGCACTCGGCGTAGATCGGCCCACCAGACGCGGCGAATTCGCGGATTGCCATCGTGGTGCCCGTGTTCTCGGCGAGCTCATTCGCGTGGAGCTCCGGATACCCACCACCGACGTAGAGCCCATCCAATTCTGGTGGCAGCGGATCCCGGATCGGGGAGAACTCGACCAGCTCGGCGCCGGCCTCGGCCAACAGCTCGAGGTTGTCGGCGTAGTAGAAGCAAAACGCCTCGTCGCGGGCGATGCCGATGCGTACGCGTGGCTTGGGCAGGTTAGCCTCCATCGGCGTGGGCGGCCGCGGGATGCTCGTGATGCTCAAGAGTTGGTCGACGTCGATGTGCTCTTCGATCAGGTTCGCGACCTGTTCGGCGTAGTCCTGACGCTGTTCATGCGGCAGATGCAAGCCGAGATGGCGTTCCGGGATCACCAGATCGGCTGCGCGAGGGAGAGCGCCGAAAATGGGGATGCTGTCGCCCACGGCGTCTCGAATCATGCCGGCGTGAGCTGCACCGCCGACGTTGTTGAGAATGACGCCAGCCACCTGGACGGCGGGGTCGAACGTTAGGTACCCCTGGATAACGGCAGCGGCACTTCGAGCCATCGCTCCAGCGTCAATTACGAGGACGACGGGGAGGCCTAGCAGTTTGGACATTTCGGCGGTGCTCCCGCGATCGCTCTTTCCCTCGCTGCCATCGAACAGGCCCATGACCCCTTCGATAACCGCGGCGTCAGCGTCAGCCGTCGCGATCGCGAACCGCCGCTGGTTCACGTCAGGTGCCAGCATCCAACCGTCGAGGTTGCGAGAGGGGCGCCCGGCCGCATGTCCGTGGTGTAGCGGATCAATGAAATCGGGACCGACCTTGAAGGGCTGCACGATCAGCCCGCGACGCCGGAGAGCTCCGATCAAGCCGAGCGTGATCGTGGTTTTGCCGACCCCGCTGTGCGTGCCGGCAACCACCATGGCGCTCAGCGGTTTTGAGTAGAGGCCAGGTTTGTTCCTCAAGCGAAGGCTCAAGCTACCATGCGAGTAATGAGGATCGTCTCTCTCCTCCCAAGCGCGACGGACATGATCGCCGACCTCGGACTGATGGACTCGCTGGTTGGCGTCTCGGAGGACTGCAATTGGCCGCCTGAGGTCTTGAACAAGCCGGTGGTGGCCCGCACGAGGATCGACGTCTCCGGGCTGACCAGCGCACGGATTGACGAGGTCGTCACGGCTTCTCAGTCCGAAAGCCATTCGCTGTACGCGGTCGACGCGGAGCTGATGAGCGAGTTGCAGCCTGACCTGGTGATCACCCAGGACCTCTGCGAGGTCTGCGCGGTCTCGAGCGGTGACTTGAAAACCGCATGCCCAATTGGCGTCGAGGTGTTCTCGATGAATCCGCGCAGCTTCGACGATGTTGTCGAGTCTGTGATTGCCCTGGCTGACAAGCTGGGCGTGCACGAGCGCGGCGTCGCCGTGGCTGAAGCGATGCGCGCCAAGGTGGATGCGGTCCGCAGCGCAGTCGCCGGTCACGATCGTCCGCGGGTATTCGTGGCCGAATGGATGGACCCCCCTTACGGATCCGGCCACTGGCTGCCCGAGATGGTGGACGCAGCTGGTGGAGACAACGTGCTGAGCAAGCCCGGCGAGTACTCGTTTGCGACCACCTGGGATGCCGTGCTTGAAGAAAAGCCTGATCTGGTCGTGCTCGCGGCATGTGGTTTGAGCCTCCAGCAGTCTCTGGATCGAACTCAAGACCTGCGGCTGTCTGTGAGAACGGTTGTTGTGGACGGCGACGCGCATTTCTCGCGGCCCGCGCCTCGAATTGCCGATGGGATCGAGCAGCTCGCTCATCTGATTCATCCGGACGCAGTGGCCGACCCCGGCTTGCCGTACGCCGAGCTGCCGCTCGAAGAGATCGCCACGCCCCTTTAGTCTTTCGGAGCCTATACTCCGTGCGCCGGGTCGATGCCCGGCCGGTGTTGTCGCAGCGAATCCGGTGTGATTCCGGAGCTGTCCCGCAACTGTGATGCCCCATCGGGGGACGAGCCAGGTCGCCTGCGCTGTGCCGAGCGAGCAGCCCTCGTAGGAGGGGCGGTGAGCACGGCACCGGCCGGCCAGCCCCTCCTTTTTCCGA
>WNGJ01009779.1_pt1 | contig 12662 bp, 13 predicted proteins | sample 5400611 | NCBI WGS metagenome assembly WNGJ01 (sample SAMN13153375, study PRJNA577476) | soil metagenome | isolation source: 40 cm soil or saprolite under Garry oak tree replicate 1 | place: USA:California | collected 2016-06-15
GCGTCAAGTTGGCGGGTAGCAATATCCGCTGGCGACGGTGGCAAAAGAGCCCGGTCGCCGGGGAGAGCACGGAGTAAGCCGTAAAACCATTGCGCAGGGAAGGCCGGATTGCCTCCGCTGGACCTGTATGCTCGTGTGCGTTTTCTTTATGTGCATTTGCACACGAGACCGCGGGTGCAGCGCGCACCCGGTCTTCCCTGCACCCTCTTTTATCTCAGGGTGCGAACCATTCATGCAAACCTCGGGCGCATTCGCGCCGCGAGATCGCGGAGTCATGTCATTTCACCTGTTTGAAAATTGAGCGTAATTTTCGACGTCATCACCGGGCAAAAGCGCCAACGGGTCCGCGCAAAGCGCGGCCCGATGACAGGCTCCGCGCGTCTTCGCGCTAGATGTCCCGGTGATCCACGTCTTTCTTTCTTCGGAGACGAAGACGTGGATGGCCGGGACAAGCCCGGCCATGACGGCAGACGAGTTAAGAACAGGAGACTGAAATCCTACCCCAGCAACACCGCGTCGGCGCCGTTCACCGCTTCGGCGCTGTCCATCACGGTCCGTTCCAGGGAGGCCGCCTGCACGGAAATATTTTCGGCGAAAAACCGCGCCAGCGTGACGTAGCGCTGCGGATCGCCGGCGCCTTCGCCGAGGTCGCGTGCCGCCAGCGCTTCACCGGCAAGCCAGCAGCCGCCGAGCGTCGAGCCGAACAGCCTGAGATAGGGAGTCGCACCCGCCAAAGCCTCGTTCGGCGCCGAGGTCACCCGTTCCAGCAGCCATCGGCTGGTGCGGTCGAGCGATCCCAGCGCGTCGCGCAGCTTTGCGGCTGTGGTGCCGAAGGCCGGATTGTTCGACGCCTCAACCCGTTTGACGACGCCAGAAAGTTCGTCGAGCAGGGTCCAGACCGAAGCACCGCCATCGGCGGCGAGCTTGCGCGTGACAAGATCGATCGCCTGGATGCCGTTGGTGCCCTCGTAGATCGGGGTGATGCGGGCATCGCGATAATGCTGTGCGGCGCCGGTCTCCTCGATGAACCCCATGCCGCCATGGATCTGCACGCCGAGCGAGGTCACCTCATTGCCGATGTCGGTGGAGAACGCCTTTGCGATCGGCGTCAGCAGCGCGCCGCGGGCTGCCGCAAGGCCGCGTGTTTTGGGGTCGGCGGCGCGCACCGAAACATCGAGCGCGACGGCGGTGGCGTAGCAGATGGTACGCGCCGCCGCGGTCAGCGCCCGCATCTGCATCAGCATCCGCTTGACGTCGGGATGCACGATGATGGGGTCGAGACCATCGCCTTTCTTGCCGACGGCGCGGCCCTGGCGGCGCTCCTGCGCGAAGGCCAGCGCCTGCTGATAGGCGCGGTCGGCAATGCCGACGCCCTCGAGGCCGACGCCGAGCCGGGCCTGGTTCATCATCGTGAACATGCATTGCATGCCGCGGTTTTCCTCGCCGATCAGGTAACCGATGGCGCTGCCGTGATCGCCCATCGTCATGGTGCAGGTGGGCGAGGCATGCATGCCGAGCTTGTGCTCGACGCCGCTGGGGTAGATGTCGTTGCGCTGCCCCAGCGAGCCGTCGGCGTTGACGAGGAATTTCGGGACCAAAAACAGCGAAATGCCTTTGGTGCCGGCGGGCGCGTCGGGCAATCGCGCCAGCACGAAATGAACGATGTTATCGGTCATGTCGTGGTCGCCATAGGTGATGAAGATCTTTGTTCCCTTGATGCGGTAGCTGCCGTCGGGCGCGGGCTCGGCCCGGGTGCGCAGGGCGCCGACATCCGATCCCGCCTGCGGCTCGGTAAGCTGCATGGTGCCGGTCCATTCGCCGGAGACGAGTTTTCCGAGATAGATTTTTTTCAGCTCATCGCTGCCATGGGCGTCGAGCGCCTCGATCGCGCTCAGCGTCAACAGCGGGCAGAGGCCGAACGCGATATTCGACGCGCTCCAGATCTCCGTGCAGGCCGCATTGATCGCGAGCGGCAGACCCTGGCCGCCAAAGGCTTCCGGCCCCGACACCGCGTTCCACCCCGCAGCCGACCAGCGCCGATAGGCATCGGGCCAGCCGGGGGCGGTGGTCACCTTGTCGGCCTCGAGCTTGATGCCGTTTTCGTCGCCGACGCGATTAAGCGGCGCCAGCACGTCGGAGGCAAATCGTCCGGCTTCCTCCAGCACCGCGGCGGTGATGTCGCCGTCGAAATCGCCGTAGTGCCCGGCTTTCACCGCGGCCTGCAGGCCCGCGCCATGATTGAGGGCCAGCAGCATGTCGTTGATCGGCGCGCGGTAGGTCATATCGGTGTCTCGCTCAGGGAAGGGAGCAGGGCTACCCGTCATCCCACGAAACCGCTGTCCTCTCAACTCTCTCGAAACGTGAACTTGAGCCGGGCACAAGGGGATAGCGGTATTTTTTCGGGCGGAGCACGAGCCCGATCCGGGGAGAAAACACGCCATTATAATGCGATAAAGCCTGGGGTCCGATTTTGGGCCAAATTCGAGCTCCAGGCTGTTGAAATGGCTCAACTCCCTCTATAGACCGGCGTTGCCAAAGGGAATCCGCGCGGGCCGACGTCCCGCCGCTTTTCCGGACAGTCTAGTGGGGCGTCGCCAAGTGGTAAGGCAGTGGATTTTGATTCCACCATACGGAGGTTCGAATCCTCCCGCCCCAGCCACGGCCTGCGGTCTCCCAAATACGCGACTTGCTAGGGCAATTCGCCGAAAGTCTCCAGCCACTACCACGAATATTCCCGTTTTTGGGAGACAGCGCCGGTTCAGGGATCGGCCAACCGATTTAAACCGACGGACGGTCGGTCTCTGGCGATCTAAACCTGCTTAGATTTGCCCTCGATGGGGTATTCGACAGGGGTTACTGTGTGGCCGATACTGATCCGTTCCTAAATGGGCCGGAGGGAATATGCAAATTCTTCAAGCGTCGCCTGCACGGCTTCAGGCACGGTCGAGACATTGTGTGCTACGTCCTCAGCGAACAGGTCGGGATTGAACTCTGTTGAACCCAGTGCCTCGTGAAGCGCTCCATGCGCCTGGCCGGGGTGCCAGAGGGGTAAAGGCTTCGGACCCCAGTTGCCTATGGACCCGATGACCAGAACGTCATCACACCGCTACTGCAACCTAACGTCGCTGACGCATTTTTGTCAAACTTAGGCGATAGAAGGCAGGTAGCTCTCACACGGACCCTGCGATGACCAAAGTTTCACCTGCCAACTTCAGTCCCGAATTGGTAGCCCTCATGAAATCGGCGCTCGACACGGCGGTGTATCAAATTGACCGATCACACCGAACACCCGCCACGAAAGCGAAAATGGCGCAGCGGATAGTCCAAACGGCTTCAGAAGGCGTCACGGACTTGCACGCGCTGATGAGCGCTGCTGTAGACGAAGGGCGTGTGCCAGCGGCGTGACCGCGAGGCCCCAGTTCCCGCGTGAAAGATAATCCACCAGTAGCACCTGGGAGCCAGACCCGTTCAAGATGCAGCGTGAGCGATCACCCACGTTGCAATAGTGCCCAGCAACTGGCCCACCATGGCCCCAAATGAACTCGGGTCGACCTAGCTTTCATGTGACGTTCATGCGCTCTCGACCATGATGAGGTGTCTCCCACAATCAAGAGTGCGCGTCATGAGCAATCTGCTGTTTCTGCGTCGTTCGCTTGAATATCGCCACGCTGCACTTATGGCCTTCCAAAGGGCCCGCGCGATGCCGTTCGGGTCGGAACGAAGCATGGCGCGTGAACTTGCACGGGGCCTTAGGGATCTAGCGAGAACTGAGGCTTGGCTGGAGGGCCAAACGCCCCACGTGCGCCGTATCCCTTCCGAGAACCACGCGCCGCCGCGCAGCGTCGCCAGTGTTGGAGCCTGATATGTCCGACCGCCGCAATTACACGACCCAACAGCAAGTCTACGACGCCGATCAGTTCATTAGGTGCGCCGTGTGCTGGCGTTGGTTCGACCGAAGTAACTCAGTGTCGGTGGCAGAACATCGTGGCCAGCTACCTCATCCCGTGGAAAACCCGCGAACCGCGTGGGCTGACGAGGACGAATAGATGAACGGGTAGGCTGCTGCGGTGACAAGCTGAGCGCTCGTCGCCCAAAGCTCGGACAGTATGCCGGCTAAGTGCCACCTAGCAGTTCTCGCAGCGTTCCCGTGAGGTCGCGGCCGGCATAAGGCTTCGGAAGATACCGCCCACCTTTCGGAAGGTCATCGTCCCGCAGCCTGAACCGACCGGAAGTGGCGATAATCTTGACAGGTGGCCAACGGGCTCTGATCACATGGGCGAGCCGAACGCCGTCGATTGAGCCGGGCATTTGAACGTCAGTGAAAACGGCCCGAACATCTCTTCGCTTTTCGAGTATCGAAATTGCCTCGATTGCATTGGCGGCTTCGACAACATCGAACCCGGCATCCTCGACCATCGCGACGGCGTTCCATCGGAGTAAAGGCTCGTCCTCGACAATGAGCACAACGGGTCGGCTGCATGCTTGATGCTGCATTGATTTCGACCTTGGTAAAGATTTAGCGCTTTGAGACCCACGTCTCTCCCGTGGGTGCGCTTCACTTAATTCCTATGTCGGGTATCCGACACTGGCGGTGTCAGTGGGCGAACACACGAGCTGCATATTCGTTCCAGCCGAAGCTTATATTGTTGGCCCCACGAGGCCATTGGCATTTAGGCAGCGCAGCGCCTCTCGGCCGCTAAGATGGTTGTGTTCGCCGTGTTCCCATTGGCCCTCATGGATACAAAGGCCCCGCAGTGTGTAACCGCCGCGTGCCGAATGGCGATCAGGTGACCGCGCGCCCCGTACAATTTGTTGGATCACCTGCGTCCGAACAGTCCCCCCATCATGCCGCCGATCAGTGCAAATGGACCGCCACTACTGCGATGATGGTGAGCACCACCCCTACCGCGACGACGGGCCAGCTGGTCGTCATCGGATTTGTCGCTGCTGCTGGAGCTGGCGTTCGCCACTGAGACAATTTCGGTCAGTAGCGCCTTATGCTGCAACGTGTTGAGGAAGCCGGTGTTGGGATAGCCGCGTGCCCCCTGCCAGCGCGTGATGGCGGCGCGGGTCGGCTCGTCGAACTTTCCGTTGACCCTAGTGTCGAAGCCAAGACGGGTCAGCCCGCGCTGCACGGCGCGTCGCTTTCCCTTGTCGAGGCCGATCTGATCTTCGGTTTCCGGAGTTGCTTCGTCGGTAAAGGTCGCCGGATCGACGGATGCCGACAGGTTGCGGGTGCTCGTGCTCAGACCAGCTTTGGCAGCATCCGCACTGACGAGAATTCCCAGGACTGACAATGCGAGGACCAAGACACGCATGGCCTATTCTTCCCTGATCTTAAAATGATTTCGCTTTAAAGACCTATGTCTGTTCAAATACACCTCCGCGAAACTCCAACTTTCGGCGGCGTCTAAATCATAGATCAACTCCGGTTTTGTCGCTGGGCAACTGTTATTCGAATTACTTGTTCCATAGCGCGCGTAGATTGTTACATCGCATTGCACTAAACGATGGCAGTCGCGGCGGCGAGCGACGCTAGTACTCACACTGCTGCAGTAACCCCGGCAGCGGCAGCGGCTTTAAGCCTGATATTTTGAAGTCGACCGGGCAAGCTCGCGCAAAAAGGGTCCAGTCGGCCAAAGGAGGCTCACTTCAAATCCCGTGGTCCCTCCTTGGGCGTGACGTGTACTCAGTCTCGCGTGGTGGGCTCAGGGGGCCTGCGTGCGTGATCATCCAAGCGGCGATACCACCGAGCACAAGGGCTGCTCCAGTTGCTTCGAAGGCCACCGCGAGAACCAGGGTCACAGGAAGCTGATACCGAAAGGGTCAACTGGGGCACCTTTCGGCTCGAATGGCTTTTGGCGAACGGTTACACGGAGTGGTTCGCGAACCAGGTTCGCCAAGACAAGGTGCTATGGTCTCGTAACAATGCCCTCAATAGTCCGCTCGCACCGGCGTGGGCTCGCCGTTCCGCGACGACCGGGGTTGGAACATGACCGCGACGCGCGGGCCTGGATGCTCGTTCATCGAGGCTCGTGGCCATGATGTTCATGTGGTCAGCGACTCCGCGTAGCGGAACATACGCGAGCCCGCACCCCGCGCAGAAAGTTTCATTTGCCAGTCTAAAAAAAACTTAATAATAGAGTCTATTACCTAAAACGGCGCGGAACTTAATCGGGTTAGTTGTTTTCTTGAAAAGAGCAAACCTGCCCGCCGTTCGGATGGCATCGGAGCGGAGTTTAGTTTGAAGGGAACATGGAGTAATAAATTGGACCCGCTCAACCGCCGCATTATCGACGACTGGTATCGTGTTGCGCTTTCGGGCGACGGCACCGCCCTCAATGGCCTGATCCACGAGGACGCCGTTTTCGAGTCGCCTATCGTCCACACGCCCCAGCGCGGCAAGGCGATCACCATCAAATATCTCACTGCCGCCATCGCGACGCTCAACAACCCAAGCACCGAATTTGTCGGCGAGTGGTCGGGCGACAAGTCGGTCATCGTCGAATTCAAATCCGAAATCGACGGGATCGCGACAAACGGTATCGACATGATCCGTTTCGATGAGGCCGGCCTTATCACCCATTTCAAGGTCATGTTTCGCCGCTTGAAGGCAGTGAATCTCGTCCACCGCAAGATGGGCGAAATGCTGGCGTCGTTTCAATGACCGTCGTCTTTGCCGCTGGAGCAGCCGTTCTCAGCATCGCCTGCGCGATCGGCCATTCGCTGATCAGTGAGCGCAAGTTCCTGCGGCCACTCTTTGCCGAACCGCGCACCGGCCTCTTCGCCTCGCGCTCGACACGCGAGATAACCCGTGGGATCTTTCACTTCCCGTCGATCGTTTGGGTTGTCCTCGCTCTCGGTGTCCTCACCTCGCGTATCGAGGGTGGCAATCAACTGCTCGGCATCGTCGCCGCGATCATTTTCGCTGGCTCCGGTATCGGTAACCTCGCCGCGCTGCGCCGCATACACATCGGCGGTCTCTTGATGATAGGCGCGGCAGCGCTGACGCTCGTCGATCTGATGCTCTAGGCGTGCAACTTGTCAGGAGCACACGAGCGCGTGGCGAAATGGGCGGAAGACCTTCTCGTTTTTCGGCCAATTTCCCATGTCTATTGTGAAGTAGCGTGCAGTCCGCACATGGCCAAGATTATCGTCGCGGCAATGGCACCCCCAAAACCTATTATTGGCCAGGCAAACCCGTTCGCCGTGGCAATTGACGTGCCATGGGACAGAAGAACGCCTCTTAGGCCGCAAGCAAGATGAATGAACAACGCGCAAACAGCCAGCGAGTAGTGCGGAATTAGCCTGACATTCCAGCGGTCGTGGAGCAGACCCGTTGGGGCGCCGGACGCGAAAAGAAAATCGGTGTCGACCTTCATCACCACGCGTCCCAAAACGAAAACGGCCATCATGTGTGAAACGATGTAGATTGCCAGATAAATGCCGGCTGCCGTTTGTAACGTTCCGAACAAGTCAGCCTCAATGCGCATACGCGCCCGCCACAATACAAGTCCGCTTGAAATCTGGAAGATGAATAGGGTGACAAGGAGGGGCTGGATGATGTCTGTGCGGTAAATGCGTCGCAGTTCTTGCATGACGGTCTTATGCAGGCCCACGCTCCATATCGCTGTCAGGTGATCGGCGATGTGGGGCAACAGGAAAACGATCAGAATGATCAGCGCCGACATCCCATGGGTAACCCGAAGCGCGGTAGAGTGCGCGCGGTCTGGCGTTTGCTCCGCTGGTTCGGCCCTGGAAGCCTGAGTGAAGATCAGGGTTGATGCACCGATCCAAACAATCCCCCACAAAACATAATCCGCGTTGGATAGGCCGGCGATATAGAAGATTACACCGATCAGCGTGAAAAGCGGAGGACTGGCAACGGCCAGGTGAGCAATCTTCCGCGCAATGGACGACACTAACTGGACGGCACCCAGTTGATAGGCGATCACAAAACTAAGAGCGGGAATACCATAGGTAAGGATCAAAGAAACACCGACAGCGACCACGTCCAACAGCCATTCGCCGGAGTCAGTCGCATCATGTAGTAGGCCAAAACTGCGATACAACGCAAAGAGCGCGGCCGGGTAAAAGAGCGCGGCGACAGCGGGAATAGCACTTAGATATCTGCTGCGTTTCTGAATTGATCCGAGGAAATTGTTGGATGTGCTGACAGCCATTCGATCTCTCCCGTTTGGATCCATCCGCCACGAACCAAGATCTAAGGCAGGCGGGAGCCCGTTGAACTCGATGAGCGACGCCCATGAGTGCACATCGCGGGGATCATAAACATCCAGATCCGGGTCCGCTTTGGCTACGAAAACGACTGCGACAGGCAGCAGTCCGCCAGCGAAAGGTATCACAAGGCCAGCGACATTTGTTCCCGCCATTTAGATAGTTGACTCTAATATCTAATATGGTGAGATGCAACCCGACTAACGCCTGGGTCCAAACAAAACGGGAGGAGATCTTGGCCGCTTCACTCGCGCACGCCCAACAGATTCTCGCCTCGCAGCCATTCAGCGCCCTTCTGGGTGCGCAACTCACCGTCTATTCGGAGGATCTCGTCGAAATTCGTCTCGTGATTGTCGATAACCTAAAGCAGCAATACGGGTTCGTGCATGGCGGCGTCCTCAGTTTCCTCGCCGACAACGCCTTGACCTTTGCGGGCGGCCTGCGACTGAGCGGCCAGATTGCAACAGCCGAATACAAGATCAACTATTTGCGCCCTGCTCTTGGCACCGAACTCGTTGCACGCGGGAAGGTGCTGAGCGCGGGCGGCAGCCAGGCTGTGACGCGATGTGAGGTCTATATGGTTCTGGACGGCGCCGAACGCTTGTGTGCCGCCGCGCAAGGCACGATTACGGTGCGGCGGGGGTGATCATGCAGGGATGGAAAACATCCAGCACTCCGGCAGGTCAACGATGGCATTGTTAGCTGGTTGGGCAGCAACCTGGATACTGATACATCGGCTGATTTCGGGCGGGCCGCTCCGTGGCTGGCTGGTAGCGTGCGTTGGCGAGCGGCCTTACCGCATGTCCTTTGCACTGCTGTCTATTGTTTGTCTTGCGGGCCTGGCCCATGCCTATGCGAGCGTCAAGCCGACAGGCATCGCCACGGCGCCCTGGATGGTGGGTGTTGTCGCCCTTATTCAGCTTTTTGCTACCACACTGGTCATCGCCGGGCTTTCAACGCGCAATCCCACAACTGCAGGAATGGGAAATACAGTTGACGAGCCGGACATTGTGCATGGAATGATTAGGGTGACGCGGCATCCCTTTCTCTGGGGCGTTCTGTTATGGTCGGCCAGTCATCTGCTGGTTCGACACGACCCTGCCGCACTACTGTTTTTCGGATCGATCGGCGTTGTGGCGGCGATGGGAATGTGGAGCATCGATCGAAAGCGACGTGTGGCCTCAGGCGCGGCATGGTTGGAATTCAGCCATAAGACGTCATTGGTGCCGTTCTTGGCGATCGCCGCAGGACGTCAGCCGTTCATCTTCAGCGAAATTGGCGTATGGCGAGTAGCTGTGGCGTTCAGCTTGTGGCTCGCCATTATCTGGTTGCATCCGCATTTTGGCTCCGGCTTGCGGCTGATTCCGTAAATTGCATAAAAGTCCCGCGCATACGAGCGTGGTCGCGCCTTGTGCGCGGTCAAAGCTACGTTTATGACGTGTAGATGCCCCGTCCCGCGAAACATGATGAAAGCAGCATCCTGAAGGCCACGGCTGCCATCGTGGCGTCTCGGGGACCCAATGCAGCGACAATAACAGCGATCGGCCATGCGATCGGCGCCCCGAGCGGATCAATCTATCATCGTTTTCAAACGCGCGATGAATTGCTGGGTCGGCTCTGGCTCAACAAGGCGGCCTTTTTCCAAGATCGATGGAAAGCAGCGCTGAACAAGCCTGATCCAAAGGAAGCAGGGCTGGCGGCGGCCCTTTCCCTTCCGCGAACGGTTCGCGAGGATTTCTTGAGCGAATCTTGGCCAGCCGAAATGCAAGCGGAGGCGGAACGATTGAAGGAGCAGGTGGACGACAGCCTTGCTCAAATTACCCGGCGGTTGTTCGGAAGGAACTCAGGTTCCGCACGGCTGGTTGCCACCTTTGCAGTATTGGACCTCCCGCTCTCGGCCGTCCGCCGCTTCGTCGCCACGGGACAGATGCCGCCGGCGGCATTGGATGACCTGATCACAAATGCTTATCAGGGCGTAATCTCCCAACATCGACCAAAGCGCTAACGACACCTGGACAGCTTGGGAGGTTCCAAATCCCTCCCTCGCGACGTTCGCAACTCGGCCGCCTTGAATTAAATATTAGCATCTAATATATATATCCGCAGGGCACTGCCGAGAACAAGCCATGAGAGAACCAGAAGCCTCGAATGCCAAGTTCATGCCGACCCTGCTTGCTGCAATTGAACGCCGCGACCGTGAACTACTTCAAAAGCTTTACCATCCAGATATCGAGTTTCATTGGCGGCCAGGCCTTCCCTATAGCGGCGTACACAAGGGCGAGACGGTAGCCAAAATGCAGGAATGCTTCGCTTCCATCGGGTTCCCGCTGCAGCCCACGGAGGAGCGTCGCCGAATGGATTCGCGCGCGCTGGCGACCGGTCCGAAGGGGCGCGTAATTATCAATTACACCTGGAAAGGCTTGAGCCGTGATGGAGTCGGTTTCGAAACTGAAACATTGGCGGACTATCAGGTCGAAGACGGTCAGCTGAGACGCGCCCAGATGTTTTACTACGACTTACCCGGCCTTATCGAATTCCTGAAGCATTGTGGAGTTATCGCCGGCGCGTAGCGTACGCCAGCCCGGAACCCCACCTCAAATGGCAAGAGGTTTAGAAAATGCGTAACTGGATTTTTGATCGACTCGATATCACAAAGCCTGTGTTTCAAGCACCGATCGGTTCGATCGCTTCTCCTGACCTTGCTGCGGCAGTCTGCAACGCCGGCGGCGTCGGTCATTTGGCGTGCACCTGGCGCACTGGCGAACAGCTCCGAACTGATATTCGAAAAGTGAAAGCCACCACGCGCGGCCCGTTTGGGGTCAATTTCGTCCTGGGGTTTTCATTCGATGATAATCTTGCTCTGGCGCTTTCAGAGAACGTCCCGATCGTGTCGTTTTTCTGGGGAGACGCTTCGGCCTATGTGCCGCGGGTGAAATCCGCTGGCGCGATTGCAATGCAAGTCGTGGCTTCAGTGCGGGACGCCCGAATAGCGGAAAGGGCCGGCTTTGACATTGTAGTGGCACAGGGACGAGAAGCCGGCGGACATGTCCGGGGTGAAGTCGGAACCATGGCGCTGATCCCGCCAGTCGTCGACGCGGTCAGCATACCTGTCATCGCCGCCGGCGGGATTGCGGATAGCCGGGGCGTGGCAGCCGCGCTTGCGCTTGGCGCGGCAGGCGTCTGGGTCGGGACGCCGTTCCTGCTGGCACGCGAAGCGAATATTCACCCCGTGTATCGGGACCTGGCCAAGAACGCATTCTGTGAGGACACAGTGTATTCCTGCTTGTTTGACATTGGCTGGCCGGAGGCGCCCCAGCGAACGCTGCGAAACAGCACGATTGCTATGTGGGAAGGTGAGGGTCGGCCCGGCCCGGCCAGTCGACCCGATCTGGGGGAGACCGTCGCGCACCGTGCGGATCGGTCGCCGATCCCGCGCTACCATTTTGCTGCGCCCACACGACAGATGACAGGCAATATTGAGGCGATGGCGCTGTATGCGGGTCAGAGCGTCGGGTTGGTTCGCGAAGAAAACCCGGCCTCGGCAATCATGCAAGAACTCCTGCGTGGCTTCGACAACGTAGTTGCACGCCATTAGCACACACCCCAGCGCATCGAACCGTCCGTCATTGAGAGCCGCGCAATGAAGAAGCGCCACGAATACCAGGTCGCCATTGAATGGCAGGGCAGTACAGGCTCTAGAACCAAGACCTCCTCAACCTACGAACGCGCCTATTCAATCCAGGCGACCGGCAAGTCGACGATTGCCGGTTCGTCTGATTCCAAGTTTCAGGGAGATCCCGCCTTTTGGAGTCCGGAAAATCTTCTGGTGGCATCGTTATCGGCATGCCATCAACTTTGGTATCTGAGCCTTTGTGCGAAAGCCGGAATCGTTATCGCAGCTTACGAGGATGTTGCCGTGGGAGTAATGATTGAAGACGAAAGTGGTGGCGGACAATTCGAGCGGGTATTGCTTCAACCGCGTGTCACTTTGGCAAATCCGGCCGATCGCCCACGTGCTGCGGCCCTTCACGAACAAGCGCACGCCCTCTGCTTCATCGTGCGTTCTGTCAACTTCCCGGTCGATTGCGAGCCGTTATTTGTCTAAGCTGTTCGGGCGAATGGCCCGCATAATCACGGTCGAATCGTTCTTGCACGGCTCGAGGTGAGTGCCAAGCCAACGGCCAGCGCCGCCGGGAGATACACGGTCAGCAAATCGGCGACCATACTGATTGTGCGGTTGAGGGAAGAGCGGACGTCGAGCATTCGCCGGCTTGCAGTCTGCTGTTGACCCAGACTGTGTAAAAACGTTTTTCCTCACCCAAAAACTGCATGCAACCGGGGACGATCCGCGTCGACACGACGGTCTGAGGATATTTTTGCTTTATCGAGTCCGGAGTCAACCCGGGCGCAAGCTCGGGCCACGC
>WNGJ01015471.1_pt1 | contig 12662 bp, 14 predicted proteins | sample 5400611 | NCBI WGS metagenome assembly WNGJ01 (sample SAMN13153375, study PRJNA577476) | soil metagenome | isolation source: 40 cm soil or saprolite under Garry oak tree replicate 1 | place: USA:California | collected 2016-06-15
TCCCAGATGGGGCAGTCCGTTGTACGCATGAGGTCTGCTGCCCTCGTGACTCTTGTGCCAGTCACCCACTCTTTGAACCGTAGTCCCGCGCGTCGGTGGAACCACGCGCAGAAATACGTCGGCTCATACGCCGCAATCCGGGCCGCGTCTTTGAGGGAGATCGGCTCGGCCAAATGGGACTCGACAAACTCCCTCACTTTCCGAAGACGCCGATAGTAGGCGAACGCGGCTTCGTTGATGCTCGGGGCTGCCACTGGTGCGCTTATGTTCCCGGAGGTCATGAGCCATCTCGCACGATGTCATCATCACCACATCGAAATAAGGTGAACCGCTTTGGCACGCCCGGTTAGGGCGATTTTGCGGCATGTTGGGGTGGTTTTGCGGCAGGTCACTGAACAGCCGTCCGGCTGGCGACGGCGGCTCCCTCGAGTTCGGGCCCCCTCGGGAGTAGTAGCAAGGAGTCGGTTGCGGTTGGGAAATGCCGAAGGATCACCGAAAACCGCGGCTGCAGCCTAGATCCGTTTCGCCGAGCCGGAGGAGACCGAATGAATGATTGGGCAGCTCGGGTTCCATGGACGCAGAGCGCATGGCTGTTCTATGTTTGAAACTGACCCAAGCCGACATCGCTCTTGTGTCGAGGACTTCCTTCAAGATCACGATCTTCAAAGCCGGGCGCGCCCCATCGTCCCAGGAGCACCCTGGGCAGCGGTTCCCAAGCAAGTGGCTGTTGTTCCGCACGGTGGTGCTTCTGACGCTCGGGCTGTCAGTGGTTATCGCGGTCGTGCTTACGGCGTTCGTGATCGCTTGGGTCCTCTCCATCCCACTCATTATCACAGCTTTGTATTCCCTCGGGCGATCGTGGTGGCGTAAATCTCTCGCCTTGCGAAAAACGATTCGCTGATAGAACGCCGGATCTTTCCAAGCACACCAACCCCCTGCAAGAAACGCCTGGGCCACTGCGCGAATGCTAATGTCGCGTTTCCGCCCCCTCCTGCCGCGTTTTCGCCCTAGCAATCAATCTCCCAAGGGCCCAGAATGGACGTTCGTGCGGGTCAGATTCTGCGCCTACACACGGAGACGTTGTGGCTGCGAAGGAACTCAAAGTCACATTTGATGGAGCTGTCATCAGCGTTCACGTGTTCGTTGGTGGACATGAGGTCGCCCTCTCAAGCGTGGGCGGCGACAACGACAAGTGGAGCGGCACCGAGCCACGCGACATGCAGGGCCCTGGGACTACCGCCGAGCTGGTGTTCAAGGCGCCTGCCGGCACCGATTATACGCTGGCCGTCACATACGGTGGCAAGAAGATCGTTGATGACGACGGCACGTCGGACGCCCCGAGATTCTCCAAGCAGTACAAGGTCGAACTCCCGTGAGAATCGTCCCGAACGACGTGGGGTTCGGCTCCTCAACGCACACACGTACGAAGGAGGCCCGGGGGCTTCGTCGACCCTGCGCGATCGCAATGATTGCGCTAAGCTTGGCGGCGCGCCCGGGGCAAGCACAAGGCCTCGTCGAGTCCGCCGATGGGCTCACGAGCATCCTGCTCAAGTCGGGGGCGCAGGTGAGCGTGAACTTCAGTGACAACAGCGTCCGATTCGGGTTGCTGAGACGTGTTTCGACCAAGTGGCTGTTGTACGGCGCCGAGATCAAGCTGCGTGCTACAGACGGCGTCGCCAACGTCACCAACGCTGGCTTCCACCCTCCCGAGACGCACATGACTTTCACCGTCGGTTGGCAGGGAGAACCCAGCGCAGGGCCGCTGCAGTACCAGCGGGTTTCTCTTCAGGCCAGCCTGAACTACTTGAAAATGAACCTTGCTGACACCGTGGGGAGGTTGGCACTTCGAACGCCCTCTTCAACGACGGCGAGCGTCACGGCGAATTACAACGTCTTCTCGGCTCTGGGCGGTCAAGCGAGCGCCGTAGTCGGCGTATCAGTCTCCTTTGGCGGCCGCAATAACTATGACGACCTGGACAAGATGCAGCTGTGCACGCAGGTCGCTGTGCAAGGCGCCGAGCGCCTTCTGGACTGCAACGATGCCCGGCTTGGCCCGGTCGCAGCGACGGACGCTTTCACGGAAACCGTGGACGTAGCGCTGTTTCCTGGCTGGAAGGATGCTCCCGAGTCAACTCACCGCACAACGAGCACCGCCTCGCCCCGGGCATTGGGGCTGCTGTTCTCCAAGCCCGGCTCGCCGCTCGCCGTGGTCGGCGGGATCACGCTCGAGTTCGGAGGCGTCACCAGACTTGGCGTTCAGGTCGGGCTTCCGTTCTAAGCGGCGGCAACCGGTGGCCGCACCGATGGCTAATGTGAGACTGCGCGAGCGTTAGGAGGAGCATGAGCATCGCGTCAATGACGGAGGTGGCGTTTCAGAGCCGCACCGATGTGGGACAAGCTACGTACTTTCCCAAGACCTTCACCCAAATCGCCGGTGCCGCGGGCGGTAAGGCCACTCCAGAGAGTGAGGTGAATGCGGCGCTTCGGACTCTTACGACCTACATCCCGACGGAAACACTCACCCTCTACGTGGCCGTGCTTGCGGCCCTCCAGCCGACCGCCAGCGCAGCCGCATCGAGCCCGAGCGGGCACCGTTCTGGTCCTTCCTGGTCGCGACCCCTCTAGTCAACTGGATCGTGTACATCACTAAGGCGAAGACCGCGGGTAAGCCGATTCCGTGGCGCCCGTTGAAGTGGCCTCTGTGGGAAATGGCCGCTGGTACGATCGCATACGTGGCCTGGGCGTTCACCCTCCCAGCGTCTCCGTTCGCGTCGCTTGCGTGGTATTCCAAAGGACTCGCAAGCATCATCGTCCTCGTCACATCCACCGCTCTAGGACTAGTGGCACCGTTGTTCGCCCGGCCTGTCAAGCCGTGACATGCGTGGAGGGAAGGTTACGCGCCGACACCGCCGACGAGTCCGAGAGGTTAGGGGCGGCATAGAAGCCCGCCATGACGTCTGTCGGGAGCGCTATGATGCTCATCTGGAAGCCATCAACTCGGACCTTGCGAGACTGCTCCTGGGTTTTGGGGTCACCGCATTCGTTGGCCAGTGTGTCGCGTATCGCTACCAGGACCGCAGCTGGGCGAAGCAGCAGGAATTCGACATCCGCCGACGAAAACTGAATGACGGCCAGAAATCACTCGAAGAGATCTCGGATCTCATGAGCACACGACTGTTCCGCATGAGAAGGCTTCTCGCACTGCTCCGGGGCAACGACCTCGGCCAGGTCGATGCCGAGTGGCCCTCGTATGTGGAGATCACCGAGCGCCGGAACGCGAAGCTCGGGATCTATCAGAACAAGGTAAGACGCCTGGTAACCGACTCGATGGGCACGCTCCTCAACAACCACGAAACGGACAACACCGCAATCCAAGACCCCAAGAGCATCCACGGCATGTTTTTCGTTGCCGGAAACGAACTGGAGCGTCTGCGGGCGTGCGAGGAGCGACCGAATTGCAAGCCGAGAGCCGAAGACATCAAGGAATTGGCCGGACGATTGAACCAGCTCGACATGGCGACGGACTCGTTCGTCGACGGCGCTTTGAGCCTGTTTCTGAACAGGGCGACGGAACTGGAGCACGTCCGCCCGTAGGCGAGCTAAGTCGGGCGGCTTCTCTTCGCGTTCCGTTCGGGACCCCTGTCGCGTTCCCGCCGCCGCAAAAACACCCTAGCATTGCCTGCGGTCGAGGACGATGTTGCGCGATAGCAGTCAGACCAGCACCCAAGTCAGGTATCCTGTGCACGGCGTGCGACAGCCTCGCGTTTCGGCATCCCTCTCCCGCTCTCCACAGTTTCGAGCGCGTACCAACCAACGCCGTCGCGGCAAGCGCCGCGCCGCTCCGGGCGTGCAGCCTGCGGAGCGTCAGCGATGACAAGACCGTCGCAGTGTCTCGGTCTGGTGGCGGCGCTCCTGTTGTGGGGCGCCGCAGGTCGAGCCGGCGAGGCGGCCGGTCAACAGCCGGATCGGCCCATCCTGCAGCCAGGGGGCCCCAGTGCCGCCACGGATCTCCGCGTCGAGGCGCGATGCAGCGCAGCCCGACCAGGAACCAGGTCGGCGAGCTTCGCGTGGCGAGTCGCAGCGACGCCAGGCCAAGCGCAACGCGTGGACGTGACGATGTTCCGGGACGGCTTTCGATCCGAGAAGCCGCGCTTCGAGACGCTGGCGCAGGTGTCGGGCACTCAAGACTCCGCCCAATGGGACAAAGGAGAACCGGGCATCAACTACTACTGGAGAGTGCTGACCCTCACCGTCCGGGGGTGGGTGCCGAGTCAGACGTCGCGCTACGAAGCGCCCATCTGCCCGGTCGACAGCACGCCTGGGCCACGGAAGCCCGAGTAGTCGTGGAAGGAGGCAAACCATGCGCCGCCGGCGATTCATTCTCTCTTGCTTCGGTGCCCCGGTAGCGACGAGTGTCTTGGTCCTGGCGGGCAGCGGTGCAGCGCTCGCGCAGGTCACGATAACAGAGATCAACCCCAACCGCTCCACGCTCGACGCCACGGACCCCGATGGAGCGTCGGGAGGCCGGGTCAATGGGTTGGCCAGCGTGCCCGGCGACAACAGGGTTTTCTACGCGGCGAGCGAGTGGGGCGGGCTCCATAAGAGCACGGACGGCGGCCGAACATGGTTCCGCCTCAATCGCCACCTTCCGACTTCGACGGGCGCGTCGCTAGCGTAGCGGGCATCAATACCAGCGCCGATGCCGGCGACCACTGGACGCATCCCCCTAGCGTGACGCCGCCGGCGAGACTCTGCTCGGCCGATAGACGGGCGGAACCGTCCGCTTTCGGCATCAGCGTCGATCGGACTAACCCCCGCAACGTCTATATAGGCACGAACTGCGGCCTGGCGATCAGTAACGACCGCGGAGTGACGTGGAAATTCGTCGATCCGACTCCCAACGATCCCGCCCTGAACGTCTGGGACGTCGTGGTGCACCACGGCGGAATGATTGATGTGTGCGGCGATGATGGCCACCTCCGCTCGATCGATGGCGGCGTCACCTGGACCTCAGGAACCGGCCTGCCCTCAGGTGTGTGCTCGATCGCCGTCGCCCCATCGGACTCGAACGCCCTGTTCGTGGCCGTGGGAGCCAATGCGTACGAGTCGGACAACGGCGGCACTTCCTGGACCAACCTCGGCACGCCCGACTCGCGGCGTCAGGGTCGGATCCCCTTCGTGGCGACCAATCCGCGGTCCCAGGCAGCGTTCGACTTGTGGTACGGCGACGTGCATCTCTACCGCGGGTCGTGCGCGCTTGGCGCCGGCCTGCATTGCCCCATGGCGGCGACCGGCGCGCCATCGTCGTCTCCTCCCACAGGCTGGAGTGGACCCTTCACCCGTGGCGCCGGCGGTCACGACGACGCGGGCGATGTCGCCTTTGATTCTCGGGCGGCGAGCAACGCCTGTCCTCTGCTTTTCTCGTCAGATGGAGGCGTGTACTACAACACCAAGACCACCGACCCCGACTGCCAGTCTCCGCTATGGGAGCAGCCCGACGTCACTCCTCACGGCCTATGGGCGTTCGCGATGGACGGAGCACACCGTTCGGGTGTGCCGAACGAGGACCTATACTTCGGGAACCAAGACGACGGGGTCTTCGCCACCACCGACGCTGGCGCTCCCGGCCCGGGGCCCACTTGGAAGAACACGTCCTGTTGTGACGGCTTCGACTTCGCCGCCGATCCCACGCGCGTTGTCTACACCGTGTGTTGTGGTCTCGGCGTATACGTGGACGTGCCGGGCCTGGGATCGGCCGCGGGGATCGCGACCAACCCTCCTGGCAACATCCCCACTTTCAACTTCCCGGACTTCATCGCCCGGTTCGGGGACAACCAATACGTAGCGGCAACGGACTCCGGGGCATTCATCACGACGAGCATCAATGCAAGCTCGGTTGTGTGGACCATGCTCGGCGCGGCATCCACGCCGCGTGGGGGCTTCTGCGCGGTGAAGGTGGGACTATCCGGCGGTACGCCGACGTTCTACGCCCAGACCCGATGCCTGGGCGGACAGCTGTGGAAGTACGTCGGCACCGCTCCGGCAGGCACCTGGCAGCGAGTCGACAACAACAGCGGACTGACCGGAGGGTTCGGGGTCTACGCGGTGGATCTCAAGAATCCCAACCGGCTCTACGCCTCGAACCTGTCCGCGACCGGACCCCGGATGGTGTTCTCCACCGACGGCGGAGCCAACTGGAACGGCGACCCGGGACTCGACAACCTGATGACGGGAAGCGGTGCGTTCAAGTATCAGACCGCGCGGGGACCGACCAGCTTTACGGGGTTCTGGGGGTATCCGCAGCCGAGCCTCGTCGCGTTCGACCCGGGCGATGCCAACATCTTGGTCGCGGGCGGCATCGACTCCGGCGTGTTCCTGAGCACGGACGCGGGAGCGAGCTGGCGACTGGTCGACGATCCATTCGATTCCGGCAATTCCGGCACGCCGCACATACCCCGACCGTGGTTCGCGTATTTCGATTACGACGCTCCCGGTGGTGTGAACGTCTACCTCGGCACTCAGGGTCGCGGGGTGTGGAGAATCGGTTTCCAGCGGCCGCAACCACGGTTCGAGTACGCGGCGAAGGTCGTCTGCGGTATACAGAAAGACCCTCAGGACATGAGGCTGGCGCGGGGTTTCTACGCGACGACGGTCAACATTCACAATCCCAATCAGGAAGTCGCGGAGTTCTTCAAGAAGCTGGCGCTCACCTTCCCGCCTTCGGAGCAAGCGCCCGGAAAGGTGATCCGGATCGCCGACGACCGGCTTGGCCCCGATCAGGCCCTGAAGGTCGATTGCATGGACCTGCGCCGTCGCCTGTTCCCGAAGGGGCTGCCCGCGCCGTACATCGAAGGGTTCGTGGTGATCGAGAGCGGGCTGAGCCTGGATGTAACCGCGGTCTATACGACGGCGGCGCTCGACGCCAGGGGAGCGGTCACCCTGCACAGCAGCATCGATGTCGAGCAGATTCGCGAGCGGCAAATCAAGGAGGAGCAGCCGCCTCAGCTTCCCGACCTGACCGTGCGCAGTATCGACACGGTGACGGTGAGTTGCCCGGGAGGCGCGGGAACCTGCATCACGACGGTCCGCTTCACGATCGCCAACGTAGGATCGGGCAATGCAGGGCCGTTCAACGTACGTATTGCCTGCGACCCTGCGCAGTCGGTCGTTGTAAACCAGCCGGTCACCGGCCTGGCCGCGGGAGGGGTCCTGACTTTCACCATCCATACTCCTCCCGGGAGAAACTGCTTCGACCCGGACTGCACGGTCTGCGTCACGGTGGACAGCAACAACGACGTGGTGGAGTCGAACGAGACGAACAATTCACTGTGCCAGACGATCCCCGGTTAGCCGGGAGTCGCGCAGCGGGGACCGCCGCGGGCCACCGTTGCGGTTGCATCCCCGCGGAGGAGGGGGGTGTACGATGGACGGGATGAATCGCCGAGAATTCGTGCTCGCCACCGTCGGCGGGCTGGGGCTCGTGGCCCCGGCGTCAGTCTTGGGTGCGTTCAGCGACGTCGCCGCTCCCCTGACCGCAGTCCAAAAAGGGATGCTCGTGCGCCACAACGTGTACTGTCTAAACCCCAAGGGCCGAGTGATCCGCTCGTACATGCGGGCCGTGACCGTGATGCAGGCCCGCCCGAGCAGCGACCCGACGAGCTGGGCGGCGCAGGCGGCGATCCACGGGACATCCTCACCGATCGCGGGGATGATTACGAAGCAGTGCAAGCACGGGAGCCGCTTCTTCCTCTCGTGGCACCGGATGTACTTGTACTACTTCGAGCGTATCGTGCGCCAGGCCTCGGGCGATCCGGCGTTCGCGTTGCCCTACTGGGGCTACACCCCGACCGGGAAGCGCTCGCTGCCGATTCCGTTTCGGACGCCGGCAAGCTCTTCGAACCCCCTGTACGAGTCCGCGCGCAACCCGTCTGTCAACGCCGGCAACCCGTTGTCGGCCTCGGTGGTCGACGCCGGGCACGCCCTCACCGAGCCGACATTCGACTTTTTCTTCTCTTCCAGCCTCGAAGGCACGCCCCACAACGTGGTCCACGGGGCAGTGGGCGGCTTGATGGGGTCCATAGCCACCGCGGCGCGGGACCCCGTTTTCTGGCTCCACCACGCCAACATCGACCGGCTGTGGGACGTGTGGATAGCGAGCGGTGGCGGTCGCACAGACCCGACCGACGCGCCGTGGCTCACGACGAGCTATCAGTTCTATGACGAGACCGGAGCCGTCGTCTCGCTCACCGGAGCCGAGGTGCTCGATGACGCGCGGCAGCTCCGGTATCACTATGCGCCGGATGCGTGCGGGCAAGGTGAGGCGCACGGGTTCGACAAGGCCGCGCTGCGACGCCTCACCAAGCTCGTGATGGAGCCACGCCTACTCGCCCTGGGGGACACCCTGAGCCGCCGCGATTCCCTGCCGGAGCCGTTGATGCTCGCCCAAGCGCAGGCGCCTGTGTCCCTCGGCGCGACCGCCGTGGAGGCGCTGTTGCCTCTGAGCGTGGAGGCGCGTAGGGCTCTCGAGAGCTTCCTGCAGGAGGCGAGAGCGGGAAAGCGCGTCGCGGTGTCGCTCGAGGACATCAAGGTAGAGGGCGCGGCGGCGGTGTTCTACGAGATCTACGTCGACCTCCCGGCCGGCACCAAGGATACGGTCTACACGAGCCCCTATTTCCTGGGCAACCTCGACTTTTTCGGGGAGGGCCCGCTCCAGCGGCGTTTCAATCTCGTGCCGACCTACCTCCGGCTGCACCAGCTCAAGAGCTGGACCGAGGATGTGGTCCGTCTGACGTTCGTACCGCGCGGGTTCACCGAGGGGGAGGCTCCGGCCGAGGTCTTGGGCGCCCGGAGGCAGGCGGTCGTCGGGCGAGTGTCGATGAGAATCGAGTAGACCGTTCCGCGGCCATCCACCACGATTTGGCAAAGCTGCGCAAGGCTTCCAACATTACTTCGGTCCCATAAGGAGTGGGGCGGAGATTGGGGGATACTCGCGACGGTGCCGGAGCCTCCGTTCCGGCGCGACCTTTGGTTTGCCTTCACGACGCCCCCTATGGGTCCACTGGCACCTATCTGGGTGCCGTGCGACGTTCACGCGGTCGCAGAATATTCTTGGCGGAGATCCCAGCATGTCGGACACCGATACAAAGATCGCGGCAGTACTAATCTCGGCAGTCGCGTCGCTTATCGTCGCCCTCGTTAGCTTCTTCACAACCCGAAGTAACCAACGCGACGTTGAGCAGTTGAAGTCTGAACTGGAGGAGAGACGGGACGAACGAGACGCGCGACGCGACTACGAGTACGAGGCCCGGAAGCGGCTCTACCACCAGTGTGGGCCCCTCATCTTCCAACTCCTCGAGCAAGCAGAGGGCGTCCTCAACCGAATCGGTAACCTCGCCCGCGCAGCGTCGCGCGGTGACTTGGACCCTAGCCGCACCTGGCTCTCCCGCGACTACTACCGGCTCTCGACGCTACACCGGTTCCTTGCACCGATCGCCACACTCAAGGAGATCCAGAGTCGGTTGACCCTTGTCGACTTGTCTCTGGATCCGCACGTATATCTGCAGTATTCCGTCGCGAGGCAACTATACTACTCCTTCGCCGACGACTTCGACTTGGCGAACCTGAGTGACCCGCCGTTGCGCTACGACCCGCACGCTCTGACTGCCGAGGCCGACCGGAGGGCTTGTCCGGACGTCTACTGGCAGCAGGGTATCCCGATCGGAATACTCGATAACGCGGTCGATTCCCTGATCGTGAGGCAACCAGAAGGGGCTCGCCGCATCATGACCTTCGCGGAATTCGAGGCCGAGCACAACTGTGCTGACTCTCGTTTGCGATGCGCATTCGATCGCATCGGCTACTTGTTTGACCAGTTCCATCCACGGAAGCGGCCAGTGCTTTGGCGAATGCTCATCACTCAGGCGCACTTGTACCGCGCACTGCTGAAGACTCGCGCTCACGATGCCTTGCGGTTTAGCCTCCGAGAACTCGCATCCTTCCCAGAGAGCGAGAGGACTCGCCTCGACTGGCGCCAAGCCGGAGAAGAGATCGAGGACAGAGCGGTGCTCGAGGTTCCGTTCGATGTAGCCCAGAAGTACTTGAGCACGCAGCTCACGCCCGTACTTGAGAAGCTTTCATCCGCGGCTGGCACCGCGTAAACCACGCGCCGCCGGGCCTCCTGGCGACATGAGCAACCGTGGCAGGTCGCGGTAGCTGTCGGTCTCTAGCCTCCGGGTCACGGACGTCAGTTGCCCTCCCAACGCCGCGATGGTGGCCACACTTGACGTTCCGGCCGGTACTGCTCGACGATGACGGCAGCTTCCTGCACCGTGAACAGCACCTCCCGGTTTAGACATTCGCCGGAAGCAGCCGTGAGGTTTTGCCCACGTCGTTCTGCCAGGGGGCTGTGTGACGCCTTGCTTCCACGTGCGACCGGTGACAGCGTGATGGCCCTAGAGTGGGGACGGTGATATGAACGGCGGCACAGTCAGGACGGGCTAGTCATTCAGACCTACGTGTCGGAGCTCCTTGAGGCCAGGCCATGGGGAGCGGCTCGAATCGGTGGGGCAAATATTGCTCATCCCCACCCCGAACCTCGGATCGACCTCCTGTCGCCCCTGCGTGAGGCACTGTCGGTGATCGCTCCCAATCCCAGCAACCCGCCCTCGGCAGTTTCGGTGGGATCAGAGAGCTGGACCTTCCTTTTGCCCCTCCAGGATTCGAACCTGGTTTACCTCATCCAGAGCCGAGCCGACCGGGTTTGTTTGGAGGACACCATGTCCGTAAGTGGTGGCCCGCCAAGCATCGGCGCCCGCAGGCTCGGAGGGCAATGCCCGGACTGGCCCGGAGAAACGATTGTAAAATGCTTGCAGAGAGTTCTGAACGACTCTCTTGACACCCCATCAGGAGAGGGCAGCGACCGATAACGAGGTGCAAGCGCTTTACAAGCGCTTCTCTACGGCATCTTTAATGGTCCATCGCGAATTGCCGCGAAAAATGAAAGAGCTGCAGCTTCGGCTTTTCGACGCTCAATGGCTCGCTCGACCGCCCGAGCAGACTTGTGGACACCCCAACAGAGGACACCGAACGCCAGAAGTCCCGAAGGATCGAGGAGACCCGCGCTCAATGCGACCGAGAAGCCCGAGATCTTGACTTGTTTGACCATTGTTATGACATCAGCCACTCGACCTTTGTTGTATTGCTGAAATGTAGCCTTCCATTCCCTCTCCCTTTCACTCACGTCGTGTTGAAACTCCGCGACACTCGTTTCGGCTCGGCTCGTCACGACTCGGGATGTCTTCAAGCCCTGTCTGACGATTTCCCGCCAAGTGGCGAAGACCTGCTCATTCGCGCGAATGTCGACGAGTTCGTTGATCCCGATACGATCGGGGTCAACGGCACATCCTGAGTTCAAGTCCAGAAGATATCGTAGACTGAGGTTGTCCTTAAGCCGATCTGCGTTCGCCGTTAGCAGCTTCTCATAGATCTGATACTGGAACTCGTTGGGTAGGTACGGACAAAAAGCCCGGTGGTCAACAATCGAATAGACGATGCCTTCGGCCTGGCGATACAGCCATTCGAACTCCTCGCCAAGCTTGTCCCATAGGTTGCGGAGCTGAAGCCGGCGATCGCCGATCGGGAGCTCGAAGAAGTCGGTTGGAAGCTCCTTGGCGAACGCCATGGCGATCACGCGATCATCCCGGTAGTCCGTCTCCAACCCAACATCCATACCAGAAATGGCGCCTCGGGCGTCACGAGGAATGCGATTGTGGTCTATTCGAACAGGATCTGGAAGGAATGCCGTAATGCGGAGTAGACGCTTCTCCAGCAAAGGGCGAAGCGTCGCTATATCGACTAGAGCTTGTCTCAAGGTCGCGAAGGAGGGTACTGCCTCGTGCCAATTGCGGCACATCACTCCGCGGCAGAAAGCGAAGACCGGATCTTCGATGACGGCCGCATCGGCGAAGAGAAGCGTCCGCTTTACATCCTCGACAGGAACGTCCAGGCGACCGTTTCTTGGAACAAAGGTACCCTCTGCATATGGAGGGCAGGCTCGCTGCACGAGGAGGCCGGAATTGAGCCCCACGAAGCTAAGATTGGGGCGCAGAACCTCCGGATCAGCGGTCTGGATGCGATTGTTTTGATGATATTTTAGTAGACTATGATACAACCTCTCGCAATCGGAGAATCCCAACTCGGCTGATGCCAACTCCTTAGGCTCCAAGCTCCGTTCGAGCGCAACCTCAATCGGCTCTATTGGCACCTCGTACATCGGAATTCGCGTGTCGTCTTGTTTTTCCATGTTTGGCTCGAGTCCGGATAGTGAACGGAACTCTTGAATCATAGCTCGATGGACGTTAGCCACCGGCTGGTTCTTCTGGCGTCTCTCGCGATCAGGAGAGACTCCTCAGTTCGAGAACCGAGCCGTGCGGGTCTGTTTGGAGGACGTCATGTCGTAAGTCGTTGCCCGCCAAGCATCGGCGCCCGCAGGCTCGGGGGGCAATGCCCGGACTGGTCCGGAGAAACGCTTGTAAAATGCTTGTAGAGAGTTCTGCTCAACTCTCCCTAACTGTGGTCAGGACAGGGCACAGCCGGCGCAAGCGTTTTGCAGGCGTCCTGAGTAGCCTGCTCGCAGCGCGCCACGTGGGCGGTTAGACTGGTCA
>WNGJ01007716.1_pt1 | contig 12659 bp, 10 predicted proteins | sample 5400611 | NCBI WGS metagenome assembly WNGJ01 (sample SAMN13153375, study PRJNA577476) | soil metagenome | isolation source: 40 cm soil or saprolite under Garry oak tree replicate 1 | place: USA:California | collected 2016-06-15
GCCCAGCGAACTGGCCCCGCGCAAGAAGCCCAACAGGAAAGGCAAAGAGAAGAAGAAAAAAAGTCGGGGGCAGAAGCAGCGCTGGCGGCAGGCGCGTCGGGCGTCCAGGGCGGCTTCTTGAAAAACCTACCCGTGAAAGGGGAGGGCCTCCCCCCGTTCTGCGGATTTGATCCGGCTCTCTCAGGAAAATGAGCAATTTGAGGCCCTGGTGGCCTACGAAGGCATTGAAGCCCTGGCATTGACCAGGTGTGAATCCCCCGAGCGGTAGCTCGGGTCGCCAGGCTCTTTCATGTATCCCGTATCTCGTGTAATGGGGGTGCCTTGCGAATATGTGGATTCACCGTTGCCGCCACTGCTAATAGAAAGAGACCAATGGATACCACGACCGTTGTTGGAACCGCACCAATAAACTGGATGCATAATCCGGTCAAAGCCAGCCCTAAGGGTCGCAGGCTGTACGAAATGAGATGGAAGGCGCTGTTTATGCGTCCCTGCAACTCATCTGGAATTAACGCCAGTCGATAGGAAAATTGCACGATGTTGTAGATGGAGTCGACCAGGAAGAAGATAGCTACGAAAGCGCCGAGCAGGATGGGCGTGAAGGCTATGACGAAAAGCGCCCACATCAGCCCGTAAAGCCACCACAAGCCAATGATTGCTTGACCATAACTAAGCCGTTTCTGCAGTAGAGGAGCTATCAAAGCACCAAGCGTACTCGTAGCTCCTCCTGCACCGAAAATGATCCCTATAAAGGTTGCTGACACATGCTGCTGTTGGGCCAGCACGATGATGATCAGTGCAAGCCCAGCGCACAGCGAACTCATACCGCTGTCGAGAAATGCCATGCTGCGCAGGAGCGGCTGCTGCCATAGCCACTTCATGCCCTCGACTATTTCCACGCGCAGCTTACGCAGCGCAGCCACTCGCTCTACCTGAAACTTTGTTTTGATAAAGGAGAGCGAGAACACGGAGACTGCATAGGATATGGCATCTGTGAGAAACGGCAGGAAACGTCCGAAGCTGTAAAGAACACCGCCTAGTGGTGGGCCTACAGCGGTCTTCACAAAAATTGAGCCATTTTTAACCTGTTCAGTTTAGAAATCAGTGTCGTCACTGGCTCTTTTCTTCTCTTCGCTGTTGTAGATGAAAGGTTCTCGGCATCCGTGCGAAACGAGGAGCGGATGAGACTGGAACGAACCCGCCCAGATCAGATGGCAAAAACGCAGGTCTCCTCACGCGAGGAGACCTGGGCAGGAGTCAACCAGAGGAACGCCCTGCCCGCCAGTCGGTCACCTTGGGATCATTCCACTGGCTGAACTCTCGCGCGAGAGGTGCAAGCAGAGCCAACAGGGAGGAAACGAGACGCTTCAGTTCTCATCACCAAGCTGAAGAGGAACAGAAGACACCGACGCTTTCTCAGAAAGAGGCACGTTTTTCTGCTTCTCACCTTCCCTGCTCTGGCCTTGTTGCACATTCCGAAAAGAACTGAAGATCAAGGCAGCAGCAAGCCCCAGTAGAGTGCCCACAGTACGAACAGGGCGCCACCAGCCAGCAAGAGGCCGAGCCGTCGCCGCTCACCGAGGCTCACCGAGTTTCCTGCCCGACGCCAGGCCACTGCCGTCGCAACCTCCGCACCGACGGTGACTAGAGCCAGCGTTTGCAGGAGCAGCCACAGCAGCGGCCTCCCGGCGAGCACCGGATCGGGCACCACTTCCCGCCCATCCATCCCAACACCGATCAACAGAGACAGCATGTACACGAAGAAGCAGAGGACCGCCGTTACTCCTGTGCCGGAGAGCAGCCGGGCCGGGGTACCGACAGCTGCACGCAGAGAGCGACCGCGCAGCCGTCGCAACAGAGCCACCAGCGGGTATCCGGCAAACGCCGCGAGGAGCAGCAAGAACGCGGCGAGCTGCACCCAGGCTGACTCCCACCACGACAAGGGGGGCACCGGCACGCTGAGCCAGTCCTGCTGCGGCGGGACTGGAGCGTCGGCCTGGGGCAGCCGTCCACTCGTCACTACCTGGACCCAGGAGCCGACGAGCTCGGCGTATCCGGGGGCAAGTTCCGGGAGTGAGGTCACCCCACCGTCTGAGCTCTGGTGGATGTCGTGACTTGCGCCGGGGAAAAAGCGGAAGGTGGAGTGCGTATTGCCGCCCTGCTGCAGGGCCTGGGCGAACAGCGGCGGGTTCTGCCCCGGAGGAGTCGACTGATCATCGCTTCCCCACACGCCGAGCAGCGGTTGCCGGACGTGCTGTAGGACAGCCGCAGCGTCGTAGTAAGCTTCTGGGAATATCCCGACATTGGCCACCAGGCGAAACATAGTGGGTTCAGCGTGGTTGAGCAGCGATCCTGAGACACCCTCCCGATGGAGGGCGTTGGCAACTGCCCAGGTCTGCTGCTGCAACGGGCTGATCGCGTTGGCGCCAACGACGATAACGAACGCGACATCGGCAGAGCGTTCCGCGGCCAGCGGAGCGACCCAGCCACCCTCGCTGCGTCCCCAGATGCCCACTTTCTTGGGGTCTACACCGGCATGGGCGTGCAGGGTCTGTACAGCGGCGAGGGCATCATCGGCGAGTTGTGAGTAGTTCCGCTGGAAGGTGGAGTAGCCCACCGACCGCTTATCGTAGATCAGGGCAGAGAGACCCTGCTGGGCGAAGGCAATCGCATCTGGCTGGGTCTCGGTCCGCAGGCCTGTGCCAGAACCAGACACCAGCACGATTCCAGGCCGTCCCCCCTGAGCGTGCGCCGGGTCGAGAATCGTCCCGTGCAGCGTGATCCCGCCGCTGCCCTGGAAGCTCACTGGCGTGGCAGTCAGGTCGGTTGGAATCGGGATGCTGGCAGGTGCCGCAGCATAAGCGGAGATGGATGGCCAGAGAGCCAGAGGCAGAGCCAGCCAGACCATGAAGAGAACACGAAAGGCCAGGGAAAGGTGCGCGGGTCGCACGAATCGCTGACCAGAAGCATGGAATAACATTGGCACAATTTCCTTTTTTAGAACAAAAGAGCGAAGAGGATATCTGTTTGTATGCTGTGTATGAGATCCTCCTAACACAAACAAAACCATGGGTAGTGATGTCTATTTTGGTTGACATCGAAAGCCTACCTTCTCATTGTTCCCAGCGTATGCCAAAAGGGTCACGAAAGTGTCTCATCGGCTGACTGAGGTGTGTGTTTGATATTTTAAGTCTGACCCATTTGAACAGTCACCAAGTAGACCAGGCAAGCAAAAAAGGGTCTATTTTGATACTGTCATTTTGCCCCTTGCACGCTCCGCTGGATCAGGCCGAGTGGCCTCTTTCCTGGAGTTACCTGGGTGGGGTCATACGTGGATAATGGACCCTTTTTTGCTTTGCCTGGTCTACTTGGTGACTGTCTGTCAAAAGTCGTGTCACAATCAACATGCCAAATCTTCGGCTTACGATGAGTACGGAAACAAAAAGATGAGCTTATCTAAGAACCCTTTTCGGGCAGTCGAACCTCTTCGAGTGCGGCTTGGAGGATCTATTCTCTCCAACAGTGAGGTGGGAAAAACAACGCCATCGATTCCTCAAGTTGGCATTCAGCCTCCTCATATGTTCGAGGCAACAGGTTGGTAGCCACAGTGTCCAAACCATCCGTGAGCGTCCTGCACGGTAATGGTAAGAAGGGCCTGTCCAAGAGCCTCTTGCAAGGTCTCTGGTGTGCGCGCTCCTACCCAGCGTAAAAAGGCTTTGAGTTTCGAGAACGCCTCCTCGATCGGTGACAAGTCGGGGGAGTAAGAAGGCAGAAACAAGAGCTGGCATCCCCGTGCTTCGATGGCTTGCCGAACCTTATCTCCGGTATGCGTGTTCAAATTATCCAGGATCACGATTTGTCCCGCCTGCAGACTTGGTGCGAGAATCTGTTCAATAGAGATCTCAAAGGCGGTGGTGTCCGCCGACCCATCAAGGATGAGTGCCTCGCCCATTCCCTGTAACGAGAGAGAAGCAATAAGGGTGATATTGGCTCTTCTGTTGCGCGGAACAGAACCACGCGCCCGTTTCCCTTTGGGAGATCGGCCATACACGCGGGTTAAGGCGATAGTGGAGCCGCATTCATCGAGAAAGACCAGCTTGCCTGCATCGAGTGGTTGGGCCTGTTCTTTCCAGGCTGCCCGATCCTCCTCCTTCTGTTCACTCGCATGTAACGTCTTTTTCTTGCGGGTCCAGTCCAGGCGTTGGATCGCACGGCTCATCGTCGCGGAGCTGACCTGGACGCCTTGGGAGGTTTCCCAGTGTTGGCAGTGTGCTGCAAGTGTCGCATCAGGGTGCGCTTCGAGCTGAGAGAGTAACCCCGCTTGCAGGGCGGCTCCTTTCTTTGACGGACGCCCTGGAATCGCCTTGACTCTTACTTCGCCTGTCTCACGTCTCCGCTTCAGATAGCGTTTAATCGTAGCTCGTGAGACTTCAAACATCTTGATAATCTCTGCCCGTGGCTTCCCTTGATCGACTGCATGCAAGATCCGTTGCCGTAAATCTTGAGAGTATGCTCGCATGCCCTTATTCTGTCATATGGTTTCTGGCTCCATCTTTGTGTAGACCGCTGTAGCAGTGTGGTGATGCCAAATGTAACCTGGTTCTGTGCAATAGCTGCCGGCAGTTGCTCCTTCGAAACGACGCGAGGCAGACTGGCGGTCTCAGCCAGGTCGAAAAAGACGAAGAGCGATCCCTCTATCAGGGAGACAAGGTAGAGCTGCAGAATTGTCAGGTGTCCAAGCATGAGTGCTGCAGGAATGCTGGCCACGCTTACAGCACGTCCCGCGTCACAGAGAATCATCACCCGCTTGCGATCCCAGCGGTCGATGAGCGCTCCACCCGGCAGTGTGAAAATAAAGTATGGCAGTGCACGTAAGGCTCCTGCAAATCCTGCCTGGGCTGGAGAGTTTGTTATCGCTAGAACCAGGAGTGGGAATGCCAGTTGTGAGACGCCGGAGCCGATGGAGGAGATGGTCTGACCGCTCCACAGTAGCAGGTAGTCGGGACTTCGCCACAGTGGTACTGGTCGTTTGCGTACTTCCTGTTCCATATGTTGAGGTTCATCCTTTGTAGGCGGCATGCCGCCATTATCCTTTCCTTACCTCAGCCGGTGGCTACTCAAACGTCATCAAATCCCGCCCCACCATAATCGTCCCTTGATACCCATCCTTCTCAGCCAACGCTTGCAGGCGTGGCGCGTCAATTTCCCTGTACAGGTGCGAGCAAACAATTGTTTTCGCCCGCGTCGCCACCGCAAGCGCCACGATCTCGCCGTCTTCAATATGCCCCGAGTCTATGATAGCCAGGTCAACGTTATTTAGAAAATCTATCTCATCCTGGTGGAAATTCGAGTCGCCCGTGATTGCGTACTGTTTACCGTTCCAGGTGAATCGTAAGCCGTGGTTGCCGGCAGGCGGCAGGCTGATAAAGTCGAACTCATGTGGCCCTATGGAGAACCGTTCTCCGGTCACCTCATGCACGACGACGCGGTAAGAAGGTTGCTGCAAGGCGGATGCGCCAAAAATATGCATGAATCCATCGATGAGATTTTGTATGCCGGGCGGACCATAAATGTGCAGGTCAGTCGTGCGGGGATTACGTCTCGACCAGGCGCCTGCATGCAAAAAAGGCACCAGGTCCGAAACATGGTCTGGATGGAAATGCGATATGACGATGTGCTCCACCTCGTTGTGCTGAACACCGGCTTCAAGCAGCCGTTCAACTATGCCATGCCCGCAGTCGAACAGGATAGGCAAACCGTCTAACTGTATAAGAGCGCTCGAAGCGCGCCGTTCAAATTCGATCTGGCACGTGCCGGTGCCCAGCAGAGTTATATTGCTCATGCGTGAGATTTTTTCCCGCCTTGTTCGTATACTTGTAAGCGACGAGATTGCTTGCCGCTTCGTCAATTATGCTTTCGTGTACGGCCAACTGTCAATAAATGACAAAGAAGTGTGCAGGGCTTCGCAAATCCCCACCCCAAAAAAGAGTAAAAGAGCGTGTTGCCGGTTTGGCGCCACCGCGCCAAACCGGCAACACGCTCTTTATTAATCTGGGGTGGGGGGTTTGACATCCCTGCATTCTCCATGCTACCATGCAGTAGAATATTACATAAGGATGCAAAATGCGTATTTAGGATCACTAAGATTGACCTGGTAGCTCCCGGTCAGAGCGCGCGATTTTCACATTGCCCCAGGGCAAAGATGTGCTCGAAAGTACAAGTGCATGGTTCCTTCTACACTCTACTGTGGTAACTGCGGCACAATAAACCCGGCACAAGCAAAGTTCTGCTTCGGCTGCGGTCAATCCGTGCAAAATTCTATAGCGCCGCCAGGGGCCGGTTCGCTGACAGGACTGCTGATCCACGATCAAATGCTCGACCAGCGCTATCGTATCATCGGCCAGGTTGGCAGGGGTGGTTTCGGCGCCGTCTACAAGGCTATCGATCTCAAATCTGGCAACCGGCTGGTTGCCGTCAAGGAGATGAGCCAGAGCGGCCTGGGCCAGCAGGAACTTATCAAAGCCACCAACGCCTTCACCCGCGAAGCCTTGCTGCTGGCTAGCCTGTCGCAGCCCAACCTGCCGTGCATTTACGCGCAATTTACCGAGATGGGGCGTTGGTACCTGGTCATGGATTTTATCGAGGGCGAAACCCTGGAAGATTACCTGCGCAAGACGCCAGGAGGGTTTCTTCCTCTCACAGAAGTACTCGAGATCGGTATTCAGCTCTGTACCGTGCTTGACTACCTGCATACGCGCCAGCCGCCCATTATCTTCCGCGACCTCAAACCTGCCAACGTCATGCGCACACCCGCCGGACATCTCTACCTGATCGATTTTGGTATTGCCCGGCACTTCAAACCTGGGCAGGCCACAGATACCATCGCGCTTGGCTCTCCCGGCTATGCAGCCAGGGAGCAGTACGCTAAAGTGCAGAGCCAGACCACTCCGCGCTCTGACATCTACAGCCTCGGAGCCACTTTACATCACATGCTGACAGGGGATGATCCCTCCCTCATGCCTTTCCAGTTTGCGCCCCCCTGCAGCCAACCTGTGCCTGCTGCGCTCGCATCGCTCATTATGCAGATGGTAGAACTGGATGCGCATAAAAGACCGCTAAGCATGGCGCTCGTGAAGCAAGAATTACAGCGCACTGCCCAGCACACGGGACCGCTCGGCCAAATTAACATGCCGCCATCTACGGGTCCACTATTCCGGCCAGTAACGTCGCCACTACCGGTTCAGCCCGCCACATATATCAAAGCCCCAACGCGTATAACCGGTCCCGCTCAAACCTATCGTGGTCATTCGAAGGAAGTCTATGCCCTGAGCTGGTCGCCCGATAATAAGCGCATCGCCTCCGGCGGTACGGATGAGACTGTACAGATCTGGGACCCCGTTAGCGGCAGAAGAGTCCTTACTTATTATGGACATTCCCACCGGATTGGAAAAGGCCTGGTGCAGGCTGTAATGTGGTCGCCTGGCGGCAGTCATATCGCCTCTGGCTCCTGGGACAAGACCGTGCGTGTCTGGCATGCCAATACAGGAAACACCATCTCGACCTATCGTAGCTATTACGATCTTGTGGAGGCTGTCGCCTGGTCGCCTGACGGCAGATACATCGCCTCTGGCAACCGTAATGGTACCGTTCATGTCTGGGATGTCAGCACCGGCAAAAAAGTCCGTACCTTTCTCGGTCATTATACTAATGGCCCTCATGTCGACGTAGTAGCAGTAGTCTGGTCGCCTGATGGCAAACGTATTGCCTCCGCTTCCTGGGACGGCACTGTGAAGGTCTGGAATGCCCTTAAACAGGGTAAGCGCAATGATTATCTGATCTTTCGCGGTCATCCAGAAAGGGTGAACGCGCTGGCCTGGTCGCCTGATAGCACTCGCATCGTCTCCGGCGGCAGGGAACAACTCGTGCGGGTGTGGGATTCCAGCAGCGGGAGACTCATCTTGACCTATCGAGGTCACACCGCTTATGTAGTATCGGTAGCCTGGTCACCGGACGGCGCCTGCATCGCCTCCGCGGGCGCCGACAAGATTGTGCAGGTCTGGCATGCCGCTACAGGCCGCCTTATCTGCGTCTATAGCGGGCATTCCAGCCGCGTGAATGCCGTAGCCTGGTCGCCCGACGGCACCCGCATCGCCTCCGCGAGCAATGATACGACAGTGCAAGTGTGGCAGGCTCCATAATCCTCTTGCGCTAATCTCCTCCTGTGTGCTACCACTATAGCATACCTTCATTATAAAAACCCTGCTATCAGAGGAGCACATCATGAAATTTGACCTCGACGAAGAGCAATCAGATATTCGCAACATGGTGCGTCGCTTTACCGAACAAGAAATCACCCCGTACGCCGGAGCCTGGGACGAAACCCAGCGCTTCCCACGCGAAATCTACCACAAATTGGCGGAGCTTGGCCTTATGGGCATGACCACGCCGGAAGAATATGGCGGGAGCGCGCTCAGTCGCCTCTCCGGAGCGCTGGTTTATGAAGAACTGGCGCAAGGCGAGATGGCCACCGCCGTTGGTCTTTCAGTACATAACATGGTAACCGGCTCGATTGCCCGTTTTGGCAACCAGGAACAGCGCCAGCGCTGGGTACCCGGGCTGGCTTCAGGTGAACTGCTGGGTGCCTTCTCGCTCAGCGAAGCGGGATCGGGCTCTGACGCCGCCAGCCTCCAGTGCCGGGCAGAATGTCGCGGTAATGTCTATGTCATCAATGGTTCAAAGACGTGGGTCACCAACGGCGGTGAAGCCGAGATTTACCTCCTGATGGCTCGTACCGGTAATAACACAGGTTCTGCAGGTATAAGCTGCTTTGTAGTAGAGAAAGACACTGCTGGCTTCTCCTTCGGCAAAACCGAACGCAAAATGGGCCTGCATTCCTCGCCGACACGCGAGCTCATCTTTGACAACTGCGAAGTACTGCTTGCCAACCGCATTGGCGAAGAGGGTCAGGGCTTCAAGATCGCCCTTTCTTCCTTAGACGGGGGACGTATCAATATTGGAGCCATTGCGGTAGGTGTGGCGCAAGCGGCCTTCGAGATAGCTCGCAACTATGCTCGTCAACGCGAACAATTTGGCCAACCCCTCAGCGCATTTCAAGGTATCCAGTTTATGCTGGCAGACATGGCAATGAAGATTGAAGCTGCTCGCCTGCTCGTCTACGAAGCTGCTTACAAGTTAGACGCGGGACAGAACGCGAGTATGCACGCTTCCATGGCAAAGTGTTTCGCCACAGATATGGCTATGGAAGTGACGACCAATGCCGTGCAAGTATTAGGCGGCGCAGGCTACGTCCGCGACTACCCTGTCGAACGCTATATGCGCGACGTGAAAGTTGCTCAAATCTTCGAAGGCACGAATCAAATCCAGCGCGTGGTTATTGCCAGGGCATTACTAGGGAATATACGAAATTAAAAAAATCTTACTGCGTCACAGGCGCGCCCGCGAATTCGCTCACCAGCGCATTAAACTTCCCTGCCTGCTCATCCTGTAGCTGCTGGCTGCTTTTGTCCAGTATGCGAGCATCGATACGAGCATTTACATACTTGAAAGCATCGCTTACCTGGGAAGGCAGCACCAGTAAATCCTCGCACCCCCACACAGCTACTATAGGCATCTCCAGGCGCGCCAGCGGTTCGTGTGCATCCATTGTCAGACTCTTGCTAAGGACCGAGGCTGCAGCGTAACGGTTATTCGACTGGTGAGCGCTGCTATAGATATACTCTACCAGTTCATCGGTAATCAGGCCGGGATTGTGGTATCCCAGGCGATCAAAGTAAGCCTGAATCGCCCGCCGCGAAGTCAGCACATTGTAAAAGAATTGACCAATGATAGGCATGCGTAACACAGACTTCAAAGCAGTATTGACGGCACCCGGTGCGCTTTCCTCCAATATAGTTAGAGGAGGTGATACCAGCACCAGGCGCTCAAAGAACTGCGGGCGGCGAAAGGCGTCCGCAATCACATACGCGCAGGCCAGGTCATGTGCCACAACGACGGCAGGTTTGCCAATCACCTCTTTAATAAAATCGTTGATCAGGTCCGCAAAGGTTTCAGCGGTATAGTCGATCGCTGGGCGATCAGAAAGACCAAAACCCAGCAGGTCAAGGGCAAAGACGCGGAACTGCTCCGCCAGCGCATCGACATTCTTGCGCCACTCATATGAAGACGCCCCAGGGCCGAATCCATGAATGAGCACGAGCGGCTTCGCATCCCGGGAACCCTTCACCTCGTAAAATACATCTCCATACTTCCAGGGATAGCGGCGCTCTTCGCCTTTCAAAACAGTATCGAGTTCGCCAGCCTGGTTCTCAATCAACTTATTGAAAAGAGCCATCGCTCCAAGTGTTCCCCCAACCGCCAGGCCGCTCGTTACTAATTTTCGTGTAATTCCCACTTCGCTTCTCCTAATAACACTATAAGCCCATCCAACAAGCTCAAAGGCCCAAGGGATACTATATCATGCCCTAATTATGAGTTGCAAATTTACCGTTATAATACAAAATGCGCCCACAATTGCTGCAAGTTTGCAGTTCACCGCTGACGCGCACTCGCTGCATCTCGCTGGGAGTCAAAATCACGCGGCACCACTGGCACGAATTTTGCTCAACTCTAGAGACCGCTCTACCCTGCTTGGAACGCTTCAGCGCCTCGTAGCGCCTGAGTATTTCACCCTCAATACTGGCCACATATTGCTCACGCTTCATGTGCAGTTCTTGCCATCTGGCCTCCAACTGGTCGCGGCGTATCGTCCCTGCAGCATTCCCTTCAGCCCATTTCTTCTCCGCCTCTTGTAATGCTTCGGCCTTACGTTTGGCTTCCTCCTCTAAAGACTCCGTTGTCAGCAACACTTCCAGGGTTAGCTCTTCCTGGCGGCTCTGTTGGGCCTGTAGATGATGTATTTCCTGCTCTAATGCGTGCAACTCTTTCGGGTTGGTGACCATTCCACTGTAGAGTCGCTGCTCTTGTACATGCAAGCGGCGGTTCAGTTCCTCGAGCGCCTCCTCCGCCTCTTTTTGAGTCTTGAGACCCTCGTGCAGTTCCTGCTGTGCCAGGGTATATTCTGCATGTAACTTCTTTAATGCCGCGTCTCCTTGCAGTAAACTTATCACCGCCTGTTGTTCAGCATTAAGACGCTCCAGTTCGAGGTCAAGCTGCTGTAACTGGTACAATGTCGCAGCTTTTTGTGTCGTACTCATAAGTAGACAGTTCTCCTTTCGGAGCTTACGACAGCCATTAATGGAGTTAGACTATCATTGTACTACCGGTTTCGTGATATGGGCAAGAGCCAAAGCCAGGGCAACCAGGGCTTTTTGGTTTACCCGAAAAGCCCCAAAAGTGAGCCATTTCTTGCTAGAATAGGAACAATCCAAAATCCTCCTATGAAAGCGAGAAATGGCGTAGATGTACCTTAGCATATTTGAGAGTGGAGAAGCAGGAACACTGACCATCGACCCAGCCTCCTTGTATAGCGCGTTTGAACAGGTGACAGATGGACGCAAGCAGAAGGGAAAACGCTATCCGTTGCCCTTGCTGCTGACTTTGCTGATGCTGGGGAAACTGGCCGGAGAAACCACGGTGAAAGGCATCGTGGAGTGGATCAACGAACGACAAGGGTGGCTGCGTGGCCAATTAAACTGGCCGAAGCGCTTTCCGACCAATTCGACGTATAGTGAGGCGTTGGCCCGCTGCGATGCGCACCAACTCGTCACGGTGATAGCAAGCGTGCTGCTGAAAGCACGAGCCGTGGAACACTGTGGGAGCGACCCCAGCCGCTTGCAGGCGCAGAAACAGGAAGAGGCGCTCACGCATGTGGCGATGGATGGCAAAACCGTACGCGGCACGCTCGGGCATGAGAGCGAGGGACAGCCCTCGGTGCACCTGTTAGCCCTCTATGAGTGTCACAGTGGCATCGTCTTGAGTCAACGAGCCGTCAAAAGCAAGGAAAATGAGATCAGTGCTGCTGCCGCACTGGTTCATCCAGCCTTAGTCAAAGGACGTATCATCAGTACCGATGCCATGCACACCCAAAAGAAGTGGTGTGCCTGTGTGCATGGCTATGCTGGCTATTACCTGACCATCGTGAAAAAGAATCAGCCGCAGATGTATCAAGACCTGGTCGATTTCTTTGACGATCCAGATGCCGAGCAAGAGGAGTGGCAGTACGCCAAAAGCGTGCACAAAGGGCACGGTCGACTGGAAATGCGCGAACTGTGGGCCAGTACCCAGATGAATGACTGGTTTGAGACCCAGTGGGCAGGAGTGGCACAGGTCTTTCGCTTACGACGCTATGTGAGAGACGGAGCAAAAGAGCGCGAGGAGACGGTTTATGGATTGACCAATCTGCCCAGGAAGAAAGCCAACGCCTCTCGCTTGCTCGCCTTGCAACAAGCCCATTGGCGCATCGAAAATCGGCTGCATCGACGTCGAGATGTCACCCTAGGGGAAGATGCGTGCCAGGTTCGCATTACTGGGGCACCTGAAGCGTTGGCTGCCCTCAATGGAGGAGTCCTCGCTTTGATGGATTGGCTCCGCGTCGCGAACGTGGCTTCTCAGATGCGCCATTTTTGCGCCCATCCCTTGGATGCCTTGCAACTACTGTGTGGCAAGCTTTTGCGGTAGAACGGGTAAACCAAAAAGCCCTG
>WNGJ01012399.1_pt1 | contig 12657 bp, 11 predicted proteins | sample 5400611 | NCBI WGS metagenome assembly WNGJ01 (sample SAMN13153375, study PRJNA577476) | soil metagenome | isolation source: 40 cm soil or saprolite under Garry oak tree replicate 1 | place: USA:California | collected 2016-06-15
CTATCAAGTCACGCCGGCCGGTTCTCTGCGTCCGGTGGGCGGCACATCAACTACAAGCCACGACTCCCGGGCCGGACACCTCTTATCTGAGCCAGACCCACCGGACCTTGCTCAGATGGTGACACTCACCCTCTCATCGGCCGGTCGCTTCGCGACGGGCCTGCTCTCTTTCCGGTATACGGTTGGGACTTTTCTAAATGGCTGCTCGTAGCGACGTTTGGCAGACGTTAGAAACAAAGTCGCGGCCGGGGTGAACCCGGCCGCCAATTCGACGTCGGTGCAGAAGAGCGGTTCTTGCTATTCGACGAGAGCCAGCTCGCGCGCTTTGACGATCGCCTCCAGCTTGGAGTGGACCCCGAGCTTGCTGCCGAGGCTCCGGATATGAGTCCGCACCGTGGTGTAGCTGATACCGAGCTGGCTGGCGATCACCCGGCTTGACGTTCCTTCCGCCATCAGGCGCAGCACCTCTTTCTCGCGCGCCGTCAGCCGCTCGAGCTGCGCCTCCACCTCGCGGCGGCTGTTCAGCAGCTGGGCGATGCTGCGCGGCGTGAACAGGGTCCCGCCTGCGGCGACCTTGCGGATCGCGTCGACGACGTCCTGGGCGGCTCGTGATTTGTGGATGAAAGCGCTCGCGCCCACCTCGAGCGCGGCGAAGCGCGCGGCGTCGCTGTCCTCTCGGGTCAGGAAGATGAGCTTGGCGTCCGGCCGCAGCTGCCTGATGGCGGCGGCCGCATCCGCCCCCGTTCCGTCCGTCAGCCGGAAATCGACGAGCACGAGGTCGGGCTCGAGCTCGGAGGCGCGAACGATCGATTCCGCGACCGAGCCCGCGTGCCCGATCACCTTCATGTCCTCCTGGTCGTTGATGAGCGCGGCCAGACCTTCGGCCACGACCTGGTGGTCCTCCACCACCAACACGCGGGTTGGTTCGCCCTTCACGGACTAAACCTTAGAGTCTGCGAGCGGGATCCAGAACTCCACAGTCGTGCCCAGGCCTGGCTCGCTTTGAATCTTGTTCCACCCGCCGGCGAGCAGGGCCCGCTCGTTGAGCGCGAGCAGTCCGAGATGCCCAGGCAGCCGATCGCGTTCGGCGACCACGAACCCACGGCCGTTGTCCTCGATGAGGCCGTGGATCCCGTCCTCGCGCATCAGCAGCGAAACGCGTATCCGCGTCGCCGCCGCGTGCTTCTCGATGTTGGCGATCGCCTCCGCCATCTGGCGGAAAAGCAGCGACCGGAACTCATAGGAGAGTTCCTCGGGCAGGTCCAGATCGACCTCCACCTCCGCGCCGGTCAGCGACCTCAGCATCCGGATGCGCTCGCGGATGGTCTCGGCGAACCCCCCCGGCACCTCCAGCGCGGGTGGGCGGACCTCGAACAGGAGGCGTCGAAGCGCCTCCTCTGTCTGTGCCAGCAGGAACTGCGCCTCGGTCAGCACCTCGGCGCTGTCGCCGTTGGGGTCGTGCAGGCGCTGCAGCTGGAGCTCGGCGGCGGTCAGCTTCTGCAGGGCGTCGTCGTGCAGGTCGCCGGCGAATCGTTTGTTTGCTTTGTCGACGGCCGTGGACACGTTCTTCAACAGCATCTGCCGCGCGGCATCCACCTTCTGCAGTCGGTCGGAGGTCTTCTTCAGGTCCGCCTCCGCGTATTTGAGGTGCCAGACCAGGCCTGCTGCGAGGCCGGCCTTCTGGAGGACCCACGTGTCCTCGCGCGAGAAACCCTCAGAGCGGCGCGAGTCGTAAGCGGCGACGAGCCCTAGTCGCTGATCGCCCGCGCGCCACGGTACGGCGATCGCGTTCGCCACGTTGAGAGCTTCCAGCACGTGCTGGAAGTCACTCGCCTCATCTGACCGCGCCGCCTTGAACATCAGGTCGTGAAAGACGACACGGCTGGCGACGTCGTCACGGTCCGGCGCGCACGGCGCCGGATACAGGCGCGAAAAAGACTCCGGGTCGATGCCGTGTGCGCCCGGGATCGGCGCCAGCGTCCCGTCCTCGTTGAGCCGCCAGAACAGGACTCTATGCGCCGCCACGAGCCAGTCCACGAGGTTGTGCCCGCTTCGGGCGTGGCGCGAGACCGCAAGCAAGGCCTCCACGGCGGCCTCGTGAGCGCGCTCCACCCGTTCCGCGCTCCTGGCGCGTTCGTCATTGATCAGCCTATGCCGCTCGCTGCGATCCAGCTCGGCGCGCAGGTTGACGAGGGTGTTGACCATCTCCTGGCGGCGCTCCGCGTCCTGCGCCAGGGCGATCGCGGCGGCGACATGGTTGGCCAGGATGGCAAACGTGCGCTCCTGCAGGGCGGTGTATCCGCTCGGGCTTGCGACGCCGAACATACCGAGCGATCGGCCAGCCGCCTGCAAGGTCTTGCTACACGTTGACCTGATAGCGGGGCCCGCGGTTTCATCCATGCCGCTCCAGGTGCTGCCGGCAATCGGCTCCGAGAGCGCGGGCTCGGCCGCGAACATCTTCTCGATCTCGTCCCGCGGCAAGCTGTCGGCCGGGTCGGCCGCCATCGAGAACACCCGCTTGTCGTCGCCGTTTTCATCGACCAGGGCGAGGAAAGCGACAGAGGACCTGGTCAGCCTGAGGGCCAGCCTGAGGGCCGAGTCGGCGACCTCGGATACCGTCCTGAAGCGGGCCAGCTCCACGGACGCTGACTCGATCGCCTCCAAGACGTGTCCATAACCGGCGTCGAGGCCGACTGTTTCCAGGTGGCTCCCCCTTGTGCGACTTGACGCACTAAACAGGATTTTACTTGCGTCGTCCGCCGGCAAGCGAAATATCGTCGCACGTACGCGCGAGTACTGGTCCTCCCAACCGCGTTGATCAGGCGAGGGGCCTGCACTGGATGCTTCAAGGGGGCTCCTCGGAAGGATGGGAGTGGCGGTACCGGTGGATGTGATCGAGGAGACCTCGGTTCGGCGGTACTCGGCGACGCGGCGGCGTTCTCTAATCGCGATGGTTACGCGCCGAGCCCTCCACAGAGTGAATGGTTCGGCGAGCATGGCCCTGGTCAAGCCCTTCGTGGTCATGGCGGCCAGGGTTCTCGGACCTGGTCCGACGCGACTCAGGCTCGTCAAACTGGCCCACAACCTCGGCCAGAACGGCGTGGTCGCGGCAGCCGACCAGGATGTTTACCATGAAGATGAGAGGCCGGCTGTTCAGCCCACCAGGCGCGCGGCGTAGGCTGGTCTTAGGAGCTTACGGGGGCGCCTTTCCCCCTCCGTCGCACGGTCCAGTACGGGAAGTTGCGGGGGTCGTAGGTACTCCTGTTGAGGGAGGCGTTTCTGCTACAGATGAACGATTTCGATCTGATCCTGGAACTGAACCTTCGGCAGATGCTCGACCCGGTCGTCGCACGCAAGCCGCCCGTACGAGGCGGCCGGCTCGCCAGGCCGCAGGCGCCGATCCTGGCCCTTAAACCGGCCGGGCTCGAGCTTGCGCCCCAAGCGATCGCGGTGCTCGACTCGGTGGCGGTGACCATTCCGGTCTCCCCCGCCGGCCCGCTTTAGCCAGGAACCCCTTCCTTCCTCTCGCGAGGCCGGGTCGCAAGGCTCGGCCTCTTTGTACCCGATAAACTTGCCGGCGCCGGCCAACGATACAGTTGGCGCAGGTGAGCTCGGGTACCTCCGCCACGAAGTTCCAGGTCAGCCGCGTGCCGCGCCGGGTGCCCGCCGCGGAACGGGAACGTCGCCTGGCCAACCCCGGCTTCGGCCGCATCTTCACGGAGCACATGGTGCGGATGCGCTGGGACGCCGGCCGCGGATGGCACGATGCCCAGCTGACCGCCTACGCACCGCTGTCGCTCGACCCGGGCACATCGGTCCTCCACTACGCGCAGGCCGTGTTCGAAGGCCTGAAGGCGTTCCGCCAGGCGGATGGCGGGGTCGCGGCCTTCCGGCCAGACGCACACGCCGCCCGTTTCCGGCGGTCGGCGCGGCGGCTGGCCTTACCTGAGCTTCCCGAAGAGACGTTCCTCGACGCGATCGACCTCCTCCTCGAAGCCGACCATGAGTGGGTTCCGTCCGCGCCAGAGCACAGCCTGTACCTCCGCCCGATGATGTTCGCGAACGAGGTCACGCTTGCCGTCCACCCGGCCGACGATGTCACCTTCCTTTTGATCGCCTCGCCTTCCGGTCCGTACTTCCCGCGCGGCGTCAAGCCCGTGACGGTCTGGCTGTCCGAAGATTTCAGCCGCGCCGCGCCTGGCGGCACCGGCGCCGCCAAGACGGGCGGCAACTACGCGGGTGGCCTGCTCGCCCAGGCGCAGGCGGCCGAGCACGGATGTGACCAGGTGGTGTGGCTCGACTCCAACGAGCACCGCTGGGTGGAGGAGATGGGCGGCATGAACCTGTGCTTCATCTTCGGCCGGGGCGGCGACGCGCGCGTGATGACGCCGGCCCTGACCGGAACGCTGCTTGGGGGGATCACCCGAGATTCACTGCTGACCCTCGGGCGTGACCTTGGATACGAAACCGAGGAAGGGCGCATCAGCGTCGACGAGTGGCGCGCGGGATGCGGGGACGGTTCCCTGACCGAGGTCTTCGCGTGCGGCACCGCCGCCGTGATCACTCCGGTGGCGGCCGTCAGATCGGAGCGCGCGTCCTGGACTGTAGCGGACGGCGGCCCGGGCGAGGTCAGCATGCGATTGCGGAAGGCCCTCGTCGACATCCAGCGTGGAGCGGCGCCGGATACGCACGGCTGGCTGCACCCCGCCCACGTGTCGTCGGCAAGGTAGATGGCGCGCGCGGTCATCGTCGGCGGTGGAGGCACGGGTGACGCGGCGGCGTTCGCGCTGCGCAAGCGTGGCTTCGAGGGCGACATCGTCATCGTCAGCGCCGACTCCGACCGGCCTTACGACCGTCCATACCTTTCCAAAGAGTTTTTGCGCGGCGAGATCGAGAGGCCGAAGGTGTTCCTTCACGACGAAAGGGACTACACGAAAGAACGCATCGAATTACGGCTCGGCGAGCGCGTCACGGGCGGTTCGCTGCAAGAACGCAAGCTCTTCGTGGAGGATGGGGCCGACCTCGCTTTCGACGTGCTGGTGCTCGGCCTGGGCGGCACGCCGCGGCGCCTGCCCGAGATTCCCACTGCCGAGAACGTGCTCACGCTTCGGTCCTTGCACGACAGCCAGGCGATCCGCGAGTCGCTCGGTCGGAGCTCACGCCTGCTGCTCATCGGAGCGGGCTTCATCGGGGCTGAGGTCGCGGCCTCGGCTCGCCGGCTCGGCAAGGAGGTGCTTGTCGTCGAGGCGCTCCCTGTGCCGCTGCAGCGGGCGCTCGGGCGTGAGGTCGGAGAGATCTACGCCCGCATCCACCGCGACCACGGCGTCGAGGTGCGCACCGGCGCCAAGGTGGAGCATTGGCACGCCGAAGGTGACCGCGTCGTCGGCATCTCGCTTTCCGACGGGAAGCGTGAGGATGCCGACCTGGTGCTCGTCGCGGTCGGCATCGAGCCCAACCTGGACCTGCCGCGGGCGTTGGGCCTGCCCATCGAAGGCGGGGGAGTTCGAGTCGACGAAGGATTGCGCGCCGCGGACGGCGTCTATGTCGGCGGTGACATCGCGCTTCACCAGCATCCTGTGCTGGGCCGGTCGATCCGCGTCGAGCACTGGGAGGTGGCCAAAGGGCACGGGCGGGGAATCGCAGCCGCGATCGCCGGCGGGCCCGCGCCTTACACCAAGCTTCCCTATTTCTGGTCCGACCAGTACGACGTCAACCTCGAATACCGGGGTCATGCGTCAGGCGATGACACCGCTGTGTGGCGGGGCAACCGAGAAGGGCTCTCGTTTTCGGTCTTCTACCTTCGCAACGGCCGCGTCGAAGGCGTGCTGTCGATGAACGACTCCGGGACCAATGAGATGGGCGGCAAGCTGATCGAGAGCAGGCGCGTATTCGACGCCGCAGCGCTTGAGAGCGCGGACTTGGCCGAGCTGGTCGAGAGTCCCTCCGCCGGCCAGCTTTAGTTCCGGCCCGGCCCTTCGGCGGTGCACCGCCCCCTCCCATGAAAAGGGAGGACGCGATTTTGTCAGGCGACCGGCTGGTTTTCCTCGGGCAGGAGCCAGGGCAGCGCTTCCGACAGGGGGCGTAACAGCGTCTTGGCCTGCTCCTGGCTGATCAGGTTGCCCGCGACCAGGCCCAGCGCGGCCATGAAGGCGGCATCCTCCGCTTTGTGGCCGATCTCGCCGTGTTCCGCCTTCCAGCTGACCAGCGCTCCGCCCGACTCGGTGAGACCGAACAGGTTGCGGCGAACCTCGTCCCAGGCCGGCCCGCGGTCGGCCTTCTCGATCCCGTGGAGCGCAGCCTTCTCGGCGTCATGGATGACCTGCAGTCCCTGGAGTCGGGCGTAGCGGTCCCAGCCCTGCGCGGCGCGCTCGACGCCGGCCGGGGACAGGATGCGGATATCGTCCATCAGGCGAGCGAGTGTCCGCTGATGCTCAGGGAACCCGTAGCCCTCGGCGTCGATGCCCACGGAAGGAAGCGTATCGGGTCAGCGAAGCCAGGCGGGAACCCAGCCGAAGCGACCGAGGGCGATGAGACCGGCTCCCGACACGATGATCTGCGCGTTGGCGAGCACCGCCAGGTAGTAGAGCCAGCGAAATCCATCGTCGTTGACGCCGAACGCCACCGTCAGCGCGAGGTTTGATGCCAGGAGGAAGCCAAGCACTCCGGCCCACCTGGTGGCGAAACCGAGGATGAGCAGGACCGCGACCAGGGTCTCGCCGGCCGCCTGCGCGAGGGCAAAGGGCAGCCAGTCGGGCACCACCACCGCAACGAGGAATTCATGGAGGCCCGGGATGGGGTTGACGCGTGAGGTCGATTCGATCAGCGGCTTCATCCAGCCGACGCCCTGCCACTTCTGGCTGGCGAAGTAGAGCCAGTACAGCCCGACGACGATGCGAAAAAGGCTGGGCCAGACCTCCTGCACGCTGCCGATGGTAGTTATTTCATGACTCGCAGCACGGGGTCGGTCGCGAGTTGGAACGCGCGCGCCGCCGGCCGCATGTGCATCTGGTTGAGCCGGTGCTGGATCGCCCCCTTCAGGATCGCCGCGCGCAGCTTGTGCTCCGAGAAGTCGGTGTTGAAGAGCAGGCGGTTGTGCCGCACCTTGTGCCACTCGCCGTGCAGCCGCCGCTCGCGGACGCGCTCGTAAAAGCCTGTCCCCGGCAGTGGATACGCGATCGTGTAGCTCACGTAATCGAGCGGAAGGCTGCTCGAGAAGTTGATGCTCCGGATCAGGGAGTCGGTCGTCTCGCCGATGTAGCCCACCATGAAAAAGCCGGCGGCCTTGATGCCGGCGGCGACGCACGCCTCGACCGCGGAGCGAGCCCCCTCCGGAGTGATGCCTTTCTTCATCTCCTTGAGCACGCGCTCGTCGCCGGATTCGATACCGAAGAAGATCCGCTTGCAGCCCGCACGGCGCATCTGCTCGAAGAGCGCCCGGTCGACATGGGTGACCCTGCTGAGGCACTCCCAGGTCAGCGGAAGGTGCGCAGCCTCGATCGCGCTTGCGAGCTCGAACGTCCTCTTGTAGTTGAGCGTGAAGAGGTCGTCCGACATCCAGATGTGGTCATAGCCGAGCTTGGCGATCTCGCGCATCTCGGCCACGACGGATTCGACGGAGCGCGCGCTGAACAGGTCGCCGAAGACCGACTTGTGGCAGAAGTCACAGCGAAAAGGACATCCCCGCGTCGACATCAATGGCGTCGTCGCGTCCTTCCAGTGCTTTCGCCAGTAACGGATGTAATCGTCATTGGGGACGTCACCGCGGTAGGGCAGAGGCAGGTTCGACATGTCCTTGCTGCGCTGCCGGGCGACGCTCTTGACGACCGAGCCGTCTCGCTTGAAGACAACGCCAGGGATCTCTTCGAAGCGCCGGTCATCGAGGTGCTCCATGATCGACACGATCGTCTCCTCGCCCTCACCCACAGCGACCAGGTCGAAGAAGTCCACAAAGCTCTCGGGTTCACCGGACGGGTAGGGCCCGCCGACCACGGTCAGCGCCTTGCCCCGCACCTGCTCGGCGAGGGACAGCGCCTCGTCCTGCATCGTGATCATGCAGTAGATGCCGATCACCGACGGCTGCAGGCGTTCGATCTCCTCGAGGACCTCACTGCGCTCGAGGAACGTGTGGTCGATGTGGCGGACCGAATAGCCGGCCTGGCGCAGCGATGCGCTCAGATACATCAGGCCCAGGGACGGCATGATCCAGTGGCGTCCCTGCCTCGGTGCGCGCTGCGGGTAGACCAGCACGACGTCGGCTCGTTGAGTCATCTCGCCTCCTGCACGTTGATGTGATAGGTCGTGCCGGCAAAGGACGCCGGGAAGACGTAGTCGAGGCCGGACCAGTCGAAATCAGGCGGGACCAGCTCGCGGCCGCCATGAAGTGAGGCCCCCGAAACAGCGGGCACCGACCACTCGACCCCGAGCGACGCCGAACGAAGCCGAGCCCAACCGCCGGTCACCGGCACCCAATTGGCGAAGGCGGCGTCTCTGAGCGTCGCCTGGTTTTCCGCGGCGAAGTCGCTGAACGTCGCCGACTGCTCGTTCAGGATGCCGACCTCCGAGTAGCCGGCAGCCAGTGAGATGACCTTCACGTTGACGGAGATCCCCGTGCTGTCGACCGTGTAGGTGACCTGGATCGCACCTCGGGAGGGGATGGCGACGAATCGGTATCCATGCGCGGCATCACCGCCGATCTGGTCGAGCTGGAAGGTGCGCTGCCAGATCGCGGTGGTCGGCGTCGAGAGGTCGACGTCGATCGTTGCGTGGGAGTAGACCCAGCCGTCCGCGTAGTGGACGATCGGCACGCCAAATCCCAGGCCTTCGCCCGCCACCTGCGTCGCTCCGGCACGCAAGACGACACCCTTGGCCAGCGGCGCCGTCTTGCCCCTGGGCGGCGCCGGCGAGATGTCGGCGTCGAGACCTGGGTAGATCGACTCGAGCGTTCGCGCGTTGCCCAGCCGGTAGGCGTGGACGGTCTTGCCGCCGCTGACCTGGTAGGTGCTCTGCCGGCCGAGCCAGGCGAACGGCGGTGATGCCGATCCACGGGCCAGGTCCGGAAAGACGGCGGTCGAGCGGTAATAGCTGATGTCTTCGACGACAACCGTGCTGACGGCGCGGGAGCGCATCCACTCGAGCGCGCGGGCGCGGTCGAGCGGCAGCGCCTGCGAGCCGGTGATATCTACCGGCCGCTTGCCGCTGTAGTAGGCGACGACGGGTGAGTCGGTGAGCAGCACGTCAGGACTCCCCGCCGCCGTGCGCCCAGCCGCCACCAGGCCGGCGTTGTGGTCGGCAAAGCTTGCGAAGACCGGCAGGAACGCGACGGCGAGCAGCGCGGTCGCGCCGACCGCCAGCAGCCGTACGGCGCCCTGCGCGTGCCGGTCGAGGGCGGCGGCCGAGAGAAGCGCCAGGGCCGGCAACGCTGGATACAGATAGCGGTGGCTGCCGCTGTAAGCCCCGATCGCGACGAGGCCGAAAATCACCGCCAGGTAGACCAGCGCCGGCAAGTGCACAAAGCGCGTGTGCAAAGCAGCCGGGCGCCGGAGAGCTATGCCGGCGCCCACCGCCCCCAACGCGAAGAGGGGAAGCGCGGCGAGGCCGAACGTGGTGAAAAGCTCTCCAATCCGGCCGAGGGCGCCTTCCGGAACGCTGCCCCGAGCGGTTGCCGACACCACCTCCACGGTGCCTCGAGCGATCGAGTGGCTTGCCGGCGCGAATCCGAGTTGCAGGAAGACGAGAGCGCCCAGGGCCGGGACCGCCCAGCCCAGGGCGGTGGCGCGGCGGCGCAGGCCGGCCCTCGATCGGATCGCTGCGATCAGGGCGAGCGCGGCCGCGGCGGTAACCCAGATCCAGGCTTTGGTCGACGTCACGCACGCCATGGCCGCAAGCAGGGCTGCGAGCTTCATGCGTCCTTTGACCGCGGCGAGGGCTGCGCCGGAGACCAGGGCGGTCATCAGCGGTTCCACCACCGCCGAGCCGGACGTGAACAGAAACACTGGGTTGAGCACCAGGAGGACGACGGCAAAGCGCGCCTGCCTGACGTTTGGCGCAAGGAGGTAGACGCAGGCCGCGGTGGCCAGGCCAAGCAGCGCGCTCAATGCCTTCAGCAAGCCGAGCTGCCACAGGCCGAAGAGCTGCAGCACCGCGGCCGCCAGCACGTGGTAGCCCGGCAGCCATGTGTCTTCCATCCCGAACAACGGGTCGTGGAGCTGTCCCGTCGAGGCCAGGTTCGCGGCGATGAGCCAGTGCCCATAACCGTCCTCGAACGGCTCGGGCAGCTGAGCCGCGAGCAGCAACAGGATGGCCGCGACGCCCATCAGCCCGACCGCTGGGGCTGCGACCCGCATCCTCGCGAGCGCTCGGCTGCCGAGGCGGCGCAGCGCCATCACCTCGACGAAATCGACCAGGCTGAGGGCCGCCACGAGGAGAAAACCGAGACCGAACATGCCCGCGTAGATCGCGATCAGGAACTGGTGCATCGCGAGAGCGATGGGCGCGATCGAGAATGCTGCCACCGCCGCCACGCCCTCCACCAGCGCGCGCGGATCGCCCACCCGAACGTAATCCTGGTCTCGCCATTCCTGGCCCGCCTCCACGATGCGGTGCTTGGGTGTGCGCACGAAGACGCCGCCGGCTCGGGTGGAGCGGACCAGCGCGAGCATCGTGTTCAGCGACATCCCCGCGCCCACGACCTGGCAAAGCAGCGCTGGAACGCCCGACCACCACGGACGCCCACGCCTGGTCTGAGCGGCCATGAATCCGATCCATGGCGCAACGCCGACCAGGATGGCGATCGCTGAGGAGTCGGCGAGGAACCAGGGCAGCCTGAGTCCCGGCCGTCCAAAGGTGAGCAGCAGCACCGGGTAGCAGGCAAGCTGGACCAGCATCACCGGGCCGACCCCATAGGCGAGGAGATGCATCGCCGCCTGAAACTTGACCGCAACGCGTGCGTGCATGCGCAAGACCGGGCCGAGAAGCCTGAAGGCGGACTGAAAGCTCCCGGTGGCCCAGCGGGATTGCTGCCGCCGGTAGGCGTCGATCGAGACCGGCAGCTCCTCAGGGACGACCAGGTCTTCGATGTAGGCGGCCCTCCAGCCGCGCAGCTGCGCGCGGTAGCTGAGGTCCAGGTCCTCGCGACCAGGAAGTGAAAGTCGATCGCCATCGCCTGCAGCCGAGTGAACAGCGAGTAGCCCTCGTCGAGATGACCCCAGCGTGCTTGCGCGAATGCGATCGAGGGGTCGTCGAATGCGCCGATCGTCCGCCGCAGAAAATCCGGAGGCGGGACGAAGTCGGCGTCGAAGATGGCGACGAAGGGCGCATCCGTCTCCTCCAGGCCGTAGGCGAGAGCGCCGGCCTTGAATCCGGCGCGCGCGGTCCGGCGCAGCTGCGTCACGCCGATTCCCTTGCGGCGCCAGTGCGCCACTCGTCTGGCGAGGATCTGGACCGTCTCGTCGTCAGAGTCGTCGAGAACCTGGACCTCAAACCGATCGCGCGGCCAGTCGATCGCGCAAACCGCATCGAGGACCCGCTCGACAACGTAGCGCTCGTTGTAGATGGGGATCTGCACGCAGACGCGCGGTTCGCCGGCGGTGGCAAGGCGCCGCGCCGCGGGCGGCCCCAGCCGCATCGCGCGCACGGTGAGGTACAGGAGGTTGAGTCCAAAGGCGAACAGGAGCAGGCTCGTCGCCGCCACCACCGCCACGGCGATCACGGCGATCAACCGGCGTCGAAGAGCGTATAGGGACGCATGGTCGAGCGCACGTAGGCCACCCGCGCCAGGGCGTCGGGGCGATAGCGCCGCGTCCACTGCATGTAGCGCCAGGCCGCCTCGCCTAGATATCGAGCCGGCGTGTCAAGGAGAGCCGGGTAGAGGAGCTTCGGCGCTCGGCGCATCGGGCCATCGAGCAGCAGCGGCGCGGCCCTGTCAGCAAGCTGCGGAAAGTGCCCGAGCAGTGCCTGGTTTTCGTCCACCACCTCTCTGATCGCGTCCAATCCAAAGACCGGCTCAGCGACGAGCAGCTCGAACGCCATGTCCTCGTCCTGCCTTCGTAGGGGACGGCATTGCGAGCGCTCGAGAATGAGGTTCGCGGTCATGAGCCGCGGGGCGACGGGCCGCCGCGTGAGGTCGTCGACAGGTTTACCTCGGTGTCGAACCGCATGCACCAGACCGAGAACGTTCACGGCCACATAGGCCAGGTGCCGGCGGCCGTCGTCGACGATTAGGTTGAGGTCGACATCGTCCGAGGCGCGGAACCCACCACTTGCCAGCGAACCCGCGATGGAGACGCCGCGGATGAAGGGGGCGATCGCGACCAGACGGCGGACGAACGCGATCGTCATCTCGACGTAACGGCCGGCCTCCGTCCTGTGCGTGAGTGCGCGGCTGCAGATATCGACCGCGCGGTTGATCGCCTCCTGCTCGACAACCAGGTCCTCCGCGATCGCAAGGCCCGGATTGGCCGCGACCGCCCAGCGGACGTCGGCCTCGGTGACGGGCCCGCCCAGGCACAACTCCGCGAGGCGCGATGGAGCCACCGCGTAACCGCGGCGGCGAAGGAGGGCGACCGTCCGCCGGACTCGGTCGGAGAGCGCGGTCGAGCTCTCGCCCAGATACCCGACAGCCATCTGGTGGAATACGGCCGGGGGTTACGTCAAATCAGT
>WNGJ01032612.1_pt1 | contig 12657 bp, 7 predicted proteins | sample 5400611 | NCBI WGS metagenome assembly WNGJ01 (sample SAMN13153375, study PRJNA577476) | soil metagenome | isolation source: 40 cm soil or saprolite under Garry oak tree replicate 1 | place: USA:California | collected 2016-06-15
GCGCTTCCCGGATTCGAGCCCCGAGGGCAAATGGATCCGTGCGCGCCCCGCGCCCTTCCGGTCGCCGGCTCGTCGCGTGGAGGCGCCAGAGCTGCCCGAGACGCTCGAGGAGAGCTACCCGGAGACGTCCTCGAGCCAGGAAGCGTTCGGCCGCGCCCTGTCCCGGCTCGCGCGACTGCCCGTGGGCGCGCACGTCGTCACCCTCTCGGCCGATGTGGCGGTGACCACCCATCTCGGCGCGTGGATCACCCGCACGGGCGTCTACTCGCCGACGGCGCGACCCGACTTCTTCGCAGACGTGCCCCAGGCCGTTCCCTGGCGCGAGTCCCCCCGCGGCCGGCACATCGAGCTGGGCATCGCCGAGCACAATCTCTTCCTGGCCCTGGGCGCCTTCGGTCTCGCGACGGAGCTGACGGGCGTGCCGCTCTGCGGGGGGCCGCTTCATCGTGGCGGCCACGCCGTCGGGCGTGAGTCTCTCGCCCGAGGGGGGGGCCCACCAGTCGGTGATCACGCCGGGCATCGGCATCGCCCTGCCCGCGCTCGCCTACTACGAGCCCGCCTTCGCGCTTGAAGTCGAGTGGGTGCTGCTCGACGGGCTGCGCGGCCTCCTCGACCGGGAGCGAGGCGAGAGCCTCTACCTCCGGCTCTCCACCAAGCCGGTCGCGCAATCCCTGGCGCCCGCGGCGAGCGAGGAGTACCGCGCGCGGGTCCTTCGCGGCGGCTACCGGCTCATCGACGCCCGCGCCGAGCCGGGCTGGGATCCCGAGGACAATGCCGTGAGCCTCTTCGCGGCCGGCGTCATGGTGCCGGAGGCCGTGGAGGCGGCCCGGCTCCTGCGCGCCGAGGGGATCCTCGCGAGCCTCTTCGTCGTGACGAGCCCGGACCGGCTCTACCGGGGCCTGCGCGAGTCGCGTCCGTATCTCGAGCAGCTCGTCAGCTCCGAGGAGGAGGGCGTGCCCATCGTCTCGGTGCTGGATGGGCATTCCCACGGCCTCGCCTTCCTGGGCTCGGCGCTCGGCGTGCCCCAGATCCCCCTCGGGGTCGATCACTTCGGCCAATCGGGCGCCCGATCCGACCTCTACGCCCACTACGGAATCGACGCCGCCGGCATTGCCCGCGCCGCGAGGATTTTGCTCGCCCGATAAGCACTTAGCGTCACGCTCGGCCTCCGAATCTGCCCCGCGACTGCCGATGACCATGTCGATGGAGTCCGTGACCAATCAGGCAAGGGCAGAGTCCAGGGCAGGTGACGGCCGGCACCGCCACTTTGCCTCGGTGCTTCGAGCCATCGCGGGTGTTCTCGACCTCGAAAGCGTGCTCGCCGAGATCACGGCGGCCGTCACCGAGGTCAGGCCGGACGGTATGTGCTTCGTGCGGCTCGTCGACCGGGAGGCAGGCGGATATCGCTTGGCCCAGGCCCCGGGGATCATGGCCGGCCGACCCGCGGTCATTCCTTTCGGTGTCGGTCTCAACGAGGTCGTCGCGAGCACCCGCCAACCACTGCTCATCCTGGATGTGCGCAGCGACCCGCGCTTCGTGGACAAGGACTGGTACCTGGACCAGAACCTGACGGTGCTATACGTCGTTCCGCTCACCGATGGGGACGAGGTGCTCGGCGTTCTCAACGTATCGCTTCCCACCGGGGCCGCGCCCACGGACGAGGAGCGAGAGGACATCGGACTCTTCGCCGCCCACGCTGCGCTCGCCATCAAGAACGCGCGGCTCTTCGGCGAGGCGGAGCAGCGCCGGCGGGAGGCCGAGGCCCTGGCCGCCATTGCGCGCGGTCTGACCGAGAGCCTCGACGAGGCCGAGGTCGGGGCTCGCATCGTCAACGGAGTGCTCGCCCTTCTTGGCGGCTCGTTTTCCCGCCTGTGGCGTAGGCTGCCGGACGGATCGCTCAAGTCGGTCGCCTGGGGTGGCACTCTCCCCCCTGGCGCCCACGGCGAGGGAACGTTCCCCGCGGGGACCGGTGTGGCGGGCCAGGCCACTGACCGGGGCCGACCGGTCTGGGTGCTCGACGTCCTGGCCGACCCATCGATCCGAATGCCGGAGCAATACCGCCGCGGGCTCGAGCTCGCCGGCGCCCGCGCGCTCTTGGGTGTTCCCCTCAGGGTCAAGGGCGAGATCACCGGGTCTCTCATCATTGCCGACAAGCTCGGGCGCGTGTTCACCAAGACCGATATCAGCATCCTGGAGGTCTTCGCCGATCAGGCCGCCCTCGCCCTCGAGAACGCACGGCTCTACGGCGAGGCTGAACAGCGACGGCGCGAGGCCGAGGTCCTGGACGATGTCGCGCGGAGCTTCTCCGCCGTCCTCGATCTGGACACGGCGCTCCAGCGCGTGGGCGAGGGCGCCCGTGAGCTCTGTGGCGCCGACCTCGCCCGCATCGCCCTTCGCGACGGCGAAGATGCCCAAGGTGCTATGCGCTTCTGCTACTGGCCCGAGGCCAGGTACGAGGGCTGGCGCGACCTGCGCGTGGTCCCCGGAGTGGGAGCGGGAGGAGTAGTCTTCGAGACCGGACGCCCCTTCCGTACCGAGGACTATCTCAACGATCCCCGCGTGTCTTCCGCCTTCCACGAGGTCGCCAATGCCGAGTCGGCCCGGGCCGCCATGGTCGTGCCCATCTGCATCGAGGGCCGCGTCGAAGGGCTCCTCTACGTCGACCAGCGAAGCGCGCGGGCTTTCACGGACCATGACGAGGCCATCCTCAAGCGCCTCTCCGACCACGCGGCCATCGCCATCGCCAATGCCCGCGCCTTCGAGGGCGAGAAGCGGGCCCGCGCCGAGATGGAGTCGGCCGCGCGCGCGTTGCACGACAGGGAGGCTCAGCTTCGCCAGGCCCAAAAGATGGAAGCCATCGGACGGCTCGACGTCGAGCTCATCCACAAGACGGCAGACCGCGCGGCGGGGTTGACGCGCCAGCTGCTCGCCTTCAGCCGCCGTCAGATGCTCCATCGCTCAGTGCTCGACCTGAACGCCGTGGTCACGGACACCGAGGTCATGCTGCGACGGCTCATCGGCGAGGACGTCGAGCTCGTGACGGTGCTGGACCCAGGCCTGTCCCGCGTCAAGGCCGATCGGGGCCAGATCGAGCAGGTCCTCATCAATCTCGCCGTGAATGCCCGGGACGCCATGCCGAAGGGCGGCCGCCTGACTCTCTCGACGGCGAACGTGGAGCTGGGCGAATCCTTCACGCGCAAGAACCCCGGCTCGCATGCGGGGACCTTCGTCCAGCTGAGCGTGCGTGACAACGGCCAGGGCATGGATGCCGCCGTGCAGGCGCAGATCTTCGAGCCCTTCTTCACCACCAAGGAGCCGGGGAAGGGCACGGGGCTCGGACTCAGCACGGTCTACGGCATCGTGAAGCAGCACGAGGGGTACATCGTGGTGGCGAGCGAGCAGTGGCGCGGCACGGTCTTCGACATGTACCTGCCGCCCGTGGAGGCGGGGGTGGCGGAGCCGGAAGGACCTCTCGTCCTCGAGCGGGGCCCCTCGGGACGCGAGACGATCCTGCTCGTCGAGGACGAGGAAGGCGTGCGCGAGCTCGCCCGGGACGTGCTGCGGGGCGCGGGCTACCGCGTCTTCGAGGCCGCGGACCCGGCCGAGGCCATGCGGCTGTGGAGCCTGTACACGGACGAGATCCAGCTTCTGCTCACCGACATGGTCATGCCGCGCATGACGGGGCGAGAGATCGCCGAGACCTTCGCCCCCGTGCGTCCCGATCTGCGCGTGGTGTACATGTCCGGCTACACGGACGACCCCATGGTGCGCGCGGGTGAGACGGCCGTGCCCGGCGTCTTCCTCAAGAAGCCCTTCTCCGTCGACGGGCTGCTGCACGTCTTCCTCAAGAAGCCCTTCTCCGTCGACGGGCTGCTGCAAGCGGCGCGTACCGCCCTCGACGGTGCCATCAGCTAACGTTTCTCTTCAGGCCCCAGCAACGGCGATATCCAGCCAGCCGCGGGGCGTGACGACGGCGCGGTCGTCCTGGCGGAGGACCACGGTGGTCGTCGCCGACTCGAAGATCGCGGGCCCCTTGACCTCGAGGCCGGGTCGCGCGGCGTCGAGGTCGTAGACCGGCACCTCCGTCCAGCGTCCGAGGTAGACGCGCCGACTCCGCGGCGCCGCGCCTGCTCCGGCGCGAAGCTCCACGGGCCGGTCGGCGGGCGGACTGCCCAGGGCCCCGACCACGGCCACCCGCGCGTTGACGAGGACCACGTCCTGTCCCGGCGCGCTGTAAGTGTAGAGCTCCTCGTGGCGGCGATGGAAGCGCTCGATCACCTGGTCCATCAGGTCCGGCGCGTCAGGATCCACGCCGTCGAGGGGGACGGTGATCTCGAAGGTCTGCTCGCCGTAACGCATGTCGACGGCGCGATGCACGTCGACATGGCCCGGAGCTTCCCGGCTCAGGCGCTCGCGCCCGCGCGCCTCCATCTCGGCGAAGAGCGAGCGGAGCCGCGGCCCTCCCACCTTCCGCGCGTCGCCGACGTTCGTCAGCACGAGCTCGTGGCGCAGATCGGTGGCGAGCATGCCCCAGGCCGAGAGGACGGCCGCCACGCGAGGCACGACGACCCGGGAGATCTCGAGCATGCGCGCCGCCTCGGTGACGTGGAGACCCGCCGCGCCGCCGAAGGCAAGGAGGGCGAAGCGCCTCGGATCGGCCCCGCGCCGCACGGAGACGATGCGGATGCCTTCGGTCATGTTGGTGTTGACCACGCGCTGTATGCCCTCGGCGGCCGCGACGGGCAGGGTGCCGAGTCGCTCTGCGAGGGCTGCCACCGCGGTCTCCGCGCGGGCGGCGTCGAGGCGCGTGCGGCCGCCGAGGAAATTGGCGGGATCGAGCAAGCCCAGCACGACGTTGGCGTCGGTGACCGTGGCCGCGGTGCCGCCCAGGCCATAGCACGCGGGCCCGGGGACGGCGCCCGCGCTCTCGGGACCGACGTGGAGGATGCCACCCTCGTCGACATGAGCGATGGAGCCGCCCCCCGCGCCGAGCGTGTGGATGTCGATGGCGGGCAGGGCGACCTTGCTCGGCCCCACCGCCTTGTCGCCCGTCAGCTGCGGCTCGCCGCCCTGAAGCAGCGCGATGTCCGTGGAGGTGCCGCCCATGTCGAAGGTGATGAGGTCCCCGTGCGAGAGCAGTCGCGCGGCATGCCGGCCACCCGCGATGCCTCCCGCGGGCCCCGAGAGCACGGCTCCGGCGGCCAGCCGCACGGAGTCGGCGACTCCCGCCACGCCGCCGTGCGATTGCATGATGAGGATGTCGCGCGTGTAGCCGGCCTCGCGAAGCCTGTGCTCGAGCCGGCCGAGGTAGACCCCGAGGGCGGGCCCGACATAGGCATTGACCACGGTGGTGCCGAAGCGCTCGTACTCCTTGATCTGGGGGAGGACCTCGGACGAGAGCGAGATGTAGACGCCCGGCATGAGCCGCTCGAGGGCGCGCCGCGTCGCCTGCTCGTGGCGGGCGTTGCGATAGGAATGGAGGTAGCACACCGCGACCGAGGCGCAGCCAGCGCGCTTGAGCCTCTCGATGCCCGCAGCCAGCGAGCGTGGGTCGAGCGGCGTGGCGACCTTGCCGTCGAAGCGGACCCGCTCCTTCACGCCGAGCCGGCGCGCGCGAGGCACGAGAGGAACGGGAGGCGGCATGCGCAGATTGTAGCGGTCCTCCTTGAGCCCTTCGCGCATCTCGATCACGTCGCGATGTCCCTCGGTGGTCAGCATGCCGACGGCGGCGCCCTTGCGCTCGAGGAGGGCATTGGTCGCGACGGTCGTGCCGTGGACGACGAGGTCCGTGGCCTCCAGGAAGGCGCGAAGGTCGAGGCCGTGCTCGCGCGCGAGCAGCGTCAGGCCCTCCATGACGCCGAGCGACTGGTCCTCGGGCGTCGAGGCGGCCTTGGCCATGGTGACGCGGCCCTCCACGTCCGCCGCGACGAGGTCGGTGAAGGTCCCGCCCACGTCTATCCCGATGCGATACATGCCTAGCGTCCGGGGCGGCGCTTCGCTCGCCGAGCGGGAGCGGACCCGTTCTTTCGCGTCACGAAGCCGTTCTCGAGATCGTTGGCTCGCGCCTTGGGATCGCGACGGGCGGGCTTGCCCCATCCGCCGCCGCCGGCGGAGACGATGTCGAAGACGGCGCCCGGCGGAATCGGGATGCCTGCTTCCTTGGTCTTGAGCACACGCTTCGTGCCGCCCGCGACCATGACGTAGCGGTGGGGAAGCCCGTCCTTGCCCCCGAGGAGGCCGTAGGACGGGTGGCGCACGCCGTCACCCGCGGTGTTCCCGCGCGCCGGCTCCGTCGTCTCCATGCGGAGCTCGAGGACCGAGCCAACGCCGCCGCGAAAGCGGCCGTCGCCCGCCGAGTCCGGCCGGAACTCGTGGTTCTTGAAGAAGAGGGGGAAGCGCGCCTCCGCCACTTCCACGCTGCCGAACTTGATCCCGCCCGCCGCCTGCCCTTCCCCCGCCGTCTCCCATCCATCGCCGGCGGACGATGCGCCGCCGCCGCCGCGCGCGTGAAAGAGGTGCCAGATGAAGGGCCGCCCGCTCCGCGGATTCTTGCCGGAGATGGCGATGCGAAAGCGCCGCGACCAGCCCGCGAGGGCACGCTCGGGGCACGCGCCCGCCAGCGCCTTGATCACCGCTTCCGCCACCTCCTGCGCGCAATGATTGGTGGCGAGCGTCACCGGGGCCGGCGGGTTCGGCCAGACGATGGTGCCCTGCTTCGCCTTGACCTCCACGGGCCGGAACGTGCCCTCGTTCTTCGGGATGCGCGGGTCGATGAGATAAGCCAGGGCCATGTAGACGGCCGACATCGTGTTCGGGTAGGAGGAGTTGACGAAGCCGATGACCTGCGGGTCGCACTCCGTCAGGTCCACGATGAGGCCGTCGCCCCTCTTGGTGACGGTGGCGCGGAGCTTGATGTCTTCGATGCCGTGGCCGTCGTCGTCGAGGATGGACACGCCACGGTAGACGCCGTCCGTCCACTGCCGGATGCACGCGCGGCTCTGGCGCTCGGCCGAGTCGAGCACCTCCCCCACCGCGAGCGTCGACGTCTCGATGCCGTACTCCTCCACCAGCTTGAGGAGCCGTCGCTCGCCCACGCGCGCGGAGCCCATCATGGCGCGGAGGTCGCCCAGGAAGTCGCGCGGGTGCCGGACGTTGGTCGCCACCATGTTCATGACGTCGTCGCGCAGGGTGCCCGCGTCGTAGAGCTTGAGAGGAGGGATGCGGATGCCCTCCTGCCAGATCTCGGTCGCCCCCGGGTTGTAGGCGCCGTGGGTTGCCCCGCCGATGTCGCTCTGGTGCGCGCGGTTGATGGACCAGCCTGGCCGTCGAAGACCGCCGTCGAGAAGTCGCGGCTCGAGTTCAGGATCTGCGAGTAGGCCGTCCGCAGCATGGCCTCGCCCATCTCCTGGACGATGGATTCGAGACGGTGCTGGATGACGGAGACGGTGATTCGGTCGAGCGCCATGACGCCTCCCGGTGACGCAGGGGATCGAGACTCTCTCCGCGACTGTACATCACCGCGACTTCCAGCGCAGCAGCCGCTCGCTCTCGCGTTCGCTCTCTGCCTTGCCCTCGAGTGAGCAGACAGGTAGTCTCTGGGTGCCATGAGCTTCGACTCGCTGTCTCCCGGCGCGGAGCTGCCTGAATTCCATGTGAGCGCGGCCGCGCCGACCGAGCCGCGCGAAAACAAGATCCACGAGGACGACGTGGCTCGGCAGTACGGGTTCAAGGGCGGGCTCGTGCCTGGGGTCACCGTCTACGGCTGGCTCACCCATCCCGTCGTCGAGGCGCTCGGCGCGGAATGGCTCGAGAAGGGAAGCTTCCGGGCGCGCTTCGCCAAGCCCATCTATTTCGAGGAGCCGGCCGTGATCCGCGCGCGTGTCGCCGCGCGCACCGGTGACGACGTGATCGTCGAGGCCGCCGCGCACAATGCGGCGGGCGAGGTCTGTGGCACGGCCCAGATGAGCCTGTCGCGAGCGCCTCGTCCCCAGCCGCCCGATGCGGGCGCCTACGCGACGGCCGCCATGCCCGTCGAGCGACCGCAGGTGAGCCGCGCGCTTCTCGAAGGGCTGCGCGTCCTCGGCACGCCCGAGCTTCAGCTCACCCCTGAGAGCGCCGCCAGGTATCTCACTCGCTTCGGGGAGACGCTGCCTCTCTACCGCCGGGCGGAGCCTCCGGCGCATCCGGGCGCCTACCTCGATCTTGCCAACCGCGCGCTCAGTGGCAACGTGCGGGTCAGCCCCTGGATCCACGTCGAGAGCCAGGGGAGCCACTGGAGTGTGGCGGGCGTGGGCGAGCACCTCGCCATGCGGGCCCGGATCCAGAGTCTCTTCGAGAAGAAGGGGCATCAGTTCGTCGAGCTCGATCTCCTCCTGGTCGCCCAGGGCTCCCGTCCCGTGGCGTCGATCCGGCACACCGCGATCTACCAGCTCCGCGCCGCCTGAGGTGCCTCCGGCATGCCGGGCCTCGGCAGCTTTCCTGCCAATTTTTGGGAGCCTTTCCGGGGCGGCGTTCGCTTCCTGTGCATCTAGTACCGTAAGATCAGCCAGATAGAGGGTGGAACAGCTCTTGCTCCCCTATGAGGCATGAGCCGAGCTCGGCCCTCGAGCGGGACGCTGGAGGCGCAGGACCACACGACCCGATTTCGCGACTGTGCCGGGTCCCACGGTCTCCGTCTGCACCGAATACACGTGCCCACCGGGGCGAGGGGCGGATGCCAGTGCACGGTGGTCTTCGATTGCTCGTGCGGGCAGCGCTGGCTCTTGCGGGTCTCCCAGGGCGAGGTTGCGTCGGTCGATGGCCAGATTCTGGGCGAGCTCAGGCGGGGACGGGAGGGACAGGCGACTTCACCCCCGGGATTCCCTGGCTTGCTGAGCGAGGGCTAAAGGCCTAGCTCAGTCGAGCGCGGCGCGGAGGATCAATGCGCGAGCGATGAGCTCGGGCTGGGGACTGAGCCAGCCCTGAGCGAGTCGCCGCCGGGCATCGACCACCCGCAAGAATCGCACGGGAAGGATGTCGGGCTCCTGTCCGTCAGGATCCTGCTGTCCAGGCAATCCTTCGGCCATGTTCGGGTTATCGGCCGTGGGCGTCTCCTCTCGGAGACCGCCAGTACGTTTGACATTTCAGTGGGTTGCGGCATACTTGCCGGGCCGTGGTGAGATTCTTTCCGGGGAGGACAACCCGGCATGCTGTACCCGTTGTGGCTCCGAAAGGCTGCCCGAGACGCATGGAAAGCGAAGTCGTAGAAAGTGCCGTCAAGGCGACTCGGCTGCTGGTCGTCGAGGACGACCCAGCTCTGTCCGACACGGTCGTCACCGGGCTCGAGCGGAAAGGGTACCTCGTCAGCACTGCCCGGGACGGTGAGGCCGCCCTCCGGACCCTCGCCCGGGAGGAGTTCGACGTCGTCCTCATGGACCTGCGCATGCCCCGCAAGGACGGCATCCAGGTCCTGCAGGCCATGCGGGCGGAGGGCTATGACGCCGAGGTCATCATCGTCACGGGCTATGCCGAGGTCGAGACCGCCATCGAGGCCCTCAAGCTCCGCGCCTTCGACTATGTCACCAAGCCCTTCCGCCTGAGCGAGCTCTACGAGGTCGTGGCCCGGGCCGCCGAGCACCGTCGGCTCCGCCACGAGAACCGGGCCTTGCGGCGCGTTGTCCTCCAGCATGAGCCCGAGCCCGCCATGCAGGGCCAGAGCCGCGCCATAGAGCGGCTGCGGGAGTTCCTGACGCGCGCGGGCCACTCGCACTCGCACGTCCTCATCCAGGGCGAAAGCGGCAGCGGCAAGGAGCTGGCTGCGCGCTACGTGCACCGGGTCAGCGAGCGGCGCGATCAGCCGTTTCTGGCCATCAACTGCGCCGCGCTGCTGGACGAGCTGCTCGAGTCGGAGCTATTCGGGCACGAGAAGGGCGCCTTCACGGGCGCGGTCGGCCAGCGCCAGGGTCTCCTCGAGCTCGCCCACGACGGAACGCTCTTCCTCGACGAGGTCGCCGAGATGAGCCAGGCGATGCAGGCCAAGCTCCTCCGCACGCTGGACAGTGGCGAGATCAGGCGCCTGGGCGGCAACCGCACCCTTCACGTGGACGTGCGGATCGTCGCCGCCACCAACAAGCGGCTCGACCAGGCGGTGGCGGCCGGCGAGTTCCGTCACGATCTCTATTTCCGCCTGGGCGTCGTGGTCATCGAGGTGCCTCCGCTCCGCGAGCGCGTCGAGGACATTCCGATGCTCATCCGCTACTTCGCCCAGCGCGTGGCGCAGCCCCGCGGGCGCGCGATCCGCTTCTCTCCCGAGGCGATCAAGGTCCTCACCAGTCATCGCTGGCCGGGCAATGTCCGGGAGCTCCGCAACATGATCGAGCGCCTGGCCGTGATGGCGGCGGGCGAGGAGATCACCGCCGAAGAAGTCGCCTTTCATCTGCCGAACGCGGCTCCTGACGTGGAGGGAGCGCTGCCCCCCCTGGACGAGGTGGAGCGCCGACACATCTTGAAAGTACTGAAGCACGTGGGGGGAAATCGGACGCAGGCCGCGAAGGTCCTGGGCGTGGACCCCAAGACGCTCTACAACAAGCTCAAAGCGTACAGCCCGCCCGTCAGCTAAAGTTTCCTGCTCGCAAGGGCATGGAGATCAGCGAGTCAGAGTCAGCTAGGCGATCGCCAGCGCCCCGGCCGCCTCGAGGCAGCCCCCGTCCGAACGCAGGGCCTGGACGGCGGCGGTGTGGAGCTGGGTAGCCCGCGACTCCGAGATGTCCATGATCATGGCGATCTCCCGGAAGTTGAGATCCTCGACGTAGTAGAGCTGGAGCACGAGCTGCTGGCCCCGCGGCAGCCCGCTGACGAGCGTGGCGACCTCGTAGGCGCGCTCAGATTCGAGAACCTGGCCCAGAGCATTCGCTTCCGACCGGTCGGCCAGGCGACCCTGCGAGGCCGCGCCGCGATGGTCCTCGTCGCCGCCCTCGAGCCGCTCGAGCGAGAGGGGAGACCCCGCGGCCTGGAAGGTCATCAGCTCGTGGAAGCGATCCATGGACAGCCCGAGGTGCTCGGCGGCCTCTGCATCGGAGATCTCGCGCCCGCGATCCTGCTCGAGGGCCGCGACCGCGCGTCCCGCCTCGCGGAGGCGCCGGCGCGTGGTACGTCCCACCGGATCGATCTCGCGGACGAAATCGACCATGGCTCCGCGAATTCGCGTGAGCGCGTAGACGCTGAAGTCCGTACCCTGGTCCGGGTCGAAGCGCTCGACGGCGCCCAGAAAGCCCTCGATGCCGGCCCCAACGAGGTCATCGGCGTCCACCGAAGGCGGCAGGGTTCGTCCCAGCCGGCGCGCCATGTAGCGCACCAGATGGATGTAGCGCTCGACGATGACGTCTCTGGCCTCGGCCGTGGGCCGGGTCCGATAGGCGGTCCAGGCCGCATCCACCTCCTCGCGGCTCACGGCCTTGCCAGCGGTTTCGAAGGGCCAGCGATAGGTCTGGCTCACGGCTTTCATTGGCGGCTCCTTGGCTCTAGGTGTCTCATGCACCAACCATAGAGCAAGCCGTATTCCAGGCAGGCTAACTAGCGGATGCGATTAGCTGTTTCCCTGCTGACACACAAAAACACGGCAAACGTTGCCGAAGAAGGGCAGGAAGAATTCCAGAATCTGGGCAGTGGCTCTGAGCTCGGACCGGATTTCAGGCGGGGGTCTGTCGAGCGGCCAGCCGGATGCGCAGGGTCTCGCGCGCCACGCCGAGGATCTTGGCGGCGCGCGTCTTGTTGCCCCCGCAGAGCCCGATCACGTGGTCGATGTATGCGTCTTCTATCTCGCGAAGCGGGCGGGGCTCGCCAGCTGGAGCCCAGGCGGGTCCGGGAGCGCCACGGTCGGCCGCGAGGAAGTGATCGGCTTGCAGGGCGCCGCCCGGCATCGTCTGAGCCGCCTGCGCCACGGCCAGGGCGAGCTCGCGGACATTTCCCGGCCACACGTGACCCATGAGCCGGTGGACGGCCCCTCGCGTAAAGCCTTCGAAGGGCCGGCCGAGCGTGGCCGCGCTCTGGGTCAGGAAGTGCCGGGCGAGAGGCTCGATATCGGCGCTTCGCTCGCGCAGGAGAGGAATGCCGAGGGCCACTCGCCCGAGCCAGTCGAGGAGCGGGGCGTCCCTGCGCATGCCCGTGGTGAGACCGACGACAAGCGGCATGCCACCGGACGCCTCGGCGCGCGAGGCGATCCAGTTCGTCATGCGCTCTTGCAGGCGTGCGTCGAGCTTCTCGACATCGTCGAGGATGAGCGTGCCGACCTGAACGGCCGTGGTCAACCCGGCATCCGCAGACGCCGCGGCCCCGAAGAGGTCCACGGAGGGATTGGCGGAGTCGCCGCAGGCGTACACGAGACACGGATGGGCGCCCCGGCCCGTGGTGGCGTGCAGCACGCGCGCCAGGTGCGTCTTGCCGACGCCGGGCTCGCCGCTCACCAGAGCGCCGGTGGGGCGGCTCCGGGCCAGCCGCTCGACCGTCTCCTTCATGCGGACCGTCCAGGGCGAGCCGCCCACGAGGGCCTCGGTGGCCGCGGAGGCGAAGGAGGCGGTGGTGTCCGCGACCGCCGAGCGGCACAGACGCATGAAGACTTCGGGGTCGACAGGCTTGGACAGATAGTCGAGCGCCCCACCCCGCATGGCCGCCACGATGCTG
>WNGJ01042577.1_pt1 | contig 12657 bp, 9 predicted proteins | sample 5400611 | NCBI WGS metagenome assembly WNGJ01 (sample SAMN13153375, study PRJNA577476) | soil metagenome | isolation source: 40 cm soil or saprolite under Garry oak tree replicate 1 | place: USA:California | collected 2016-06-15
TCGCCGGCGGCCGCTTGCCGTCCCAGCTCAGGTCGGCATAGCAGTCGTCCTCGAAGATCGGCACATTGTGGGTTTCCGCAAGGCGCAGCAGCGCCAGCCGCCGCTCTTGCCCCATGATGGCGCCGGTCGGGTTTTGCACCGTCGGGATGGTGTAGATGTACTTCGGGTGGATGCCGCGTCCCTTGAGGTCGTCGAGCGCGGCGGACAGGGCATCGAGGCGCAACCCTTCGTCATCGAGCGGCACCCCGACGGCATTGACGCCAAGGCGGGCAAGGCGGCTGAGCGAGCCGAAATAGGTGACCTGCTCGACCAGTACGGTGTCGCCGCGCGAAAGCAGAAGGCCGTTGACGAGTTCGATGCCCTGAAGCGAGCCCGAGGTGATAAGAATCTCGTCGGGCGTGCAGGAAATCCCCGCGTCGCGCTTGAGCTTTTCGGCCAGGAACTGGCGCAGCCGCCGGTAGCCGAGGGGGCCGCTTTCGAGCCCATAGGTCGCAAGCGTCTTGCCCTCGCGCTTGAGCACGGCGGTTGCAGCCGCGATCAGTTCGTCGACCGGCACCTGCGCGGCATCATTGTGGCCGCCGGTGAAGTTGTACTTGGGAAACCCGTTCCACCTGATCGCCGGCGCCGGCAAGCCGGCCGCCAGCAGGGGCGCAAAGTCGAACGAACTGGCGGCGGTCATGGATGCGGTCATGATGTCTCCGCTAAGCCTACGCTATCGTCACGAAAGGCTGGTCTTTCACCGCTGTGACGAGGCCGTTGAACGCCTCGTTCACCTTGGGCCATGCCGGGAGCTTCGCGACGTTGTCGAGCCAGCGTCTGACGTTCGGATAGGCGGAAAAGTCGACCTTGATGATCTCGCCGATCGACACCAGACAGGCGCCGAAATAGTCCGCAATCGTCACCTGATCGCCGACGAGATAATTCCTGTCCGGGCCGATCCAGTGATCGTTGAGCACCTTCAGCCAGCGCTTGGAGTAGTCTTTCCCCATCTCGAGCGTCGCCGCCTGCGCCTCGTCGCTGCGCCGCTTGAGATTTGGGAACAGCTGCGGGTAGCACAGCCCATAGCCGAAATCGCGATAGAAGTTGGTGTTGATCCAATCCATCACTTCGTTGACCTTGGCCCGCTGCTTGAGGTCCTTGGGGTAGGCGGGAGAGCCGACTTTGTCCGCAAGATATTTCAGAATCGCCGAGCTTTCTGTGAGCCGCAGGTCGCCATCTTCCAGCATCGGCACTAGGCAGTTCGGGTTGACGGCGGCATAGGGCTGACTGTATTGCGCGCCCGTCATGATATCGACCACCTGTTCTTCCACCGGAATCTGGTGCTCGGCGACGAACAGCCGCACCGGCCTGCTCGTTGTCGATATGGGGTGCATGTAGAGTTTCATGGCTCTCCTCCCTCCCTGGAAATGTCGCCGCCCTGCCGGAGCGTATTTCAATCGCGTTGAACGTCGTACGCGGGCTTCGCCTGCGTAACCATCCGCTTCCCAGTGTTTTGCTTTCGATAGATTGCCGGGTCAAGCCCGGTGATGGCGGCGCAACCCGCAGGCGGGCCAAATCCCACCCTCTCCTCCCTCCTCGGTCCGAGGCGGAGCCCCGCTAGTAGTTCAGTGTTGTCCCCGCAATATGGAATGTAAGGAAAAACCACGCGACCATGATGCTGCCCGCGGCAATCAGCGAGTGATGGATACGCGACCATCGGCTGCCGACGCCGTTTCGCCAAAACCGTGTGGCCGCCCAAACAGTCAGAATCGCGCCGAAAACGCCGAGCCATGCGAGGGCGTAGAGCACAAGCAGCAGGGGATCCAGCGTGTCGTTGAGAATCCTGTGATCGCTGCCGGCCATAATGAAAAAAACCGCCGCCGCAACGATGACAACCGCATCCATGAGCAAGACCAGCCTCACGGCGAGATATTTGCGCCGATCTCCGCTGTCCTGGCTCCATCTCTTTTTGCGCCAGAGACGCCACAGCGCGGCAACCGGCGAAGCCAGCAGCGTCAGGAGAATGACCGCCGTGCTTGCGACAAACGCGGGTGCGATCCACCGCACGTCGAGAAACCAGGGAACGCGCTGCATACGAAGGGCCGGTACTGCCCAATGAGACTCAGAGCCGATGTCGTCCACGAAGGCGACGCGCGTGCCTTCCGGCAGTTCATAGAGATTGCGCTCAATGCGCTTCAACATCCGGCCGCCGCCCAACGGCCAGATCGCAAGAAACGATCTTAAATTGCCAGCGCCGTCGACCTTCAAGACACGCTGCGATATCAAATCGCTCAACCTCGCGAAAGACGACTCCGCGCGCCGGCTCGAATGGTAGATGCCAGCCACGGCCGCATCACTGGGCAAGGTGGCGGCGCGCGCATCAGCCGCTTGCGGTGCCTTGGGCAGAAAACGTTCCGCAATCACAGTCGCGGGGTCGGGCAGAAAACGTTCCGCGAGCACGGTCGCGGGGTCGGGCATCTCCTCTGTGTCCTTTGCTGCCTCGCGTTCGGCGATTCCATCACGCGACACGAAAATTCCAACTCCCTGCTCGGGGAAAATCTTCAGATCGCTAAAAAAGGTCATCGTTGCGCCGCTGTGCCCGATCGAGTCGTGGCCCGCCGCTTTCGTTCCGAAGAACACAAGGCCGAGGTATCCGGCAGGCGTCGCGTTGCTTGGGGCCATCATCTCGTCGAGCCGCGCCTTGGGAAGGATGCGAACGCCATCGAGCTCGCCGCCGTTCATCAGCGCGCGGATGAAGCGGCCCATGTCCGTCCCGGTCGCCGAAAGCCCCCCGGCCGGCGCGGGGATCATTTCGAAAAAAGCAAGCGGCGGCTGGTCCGATGTGCTGCGATAACCTTTCGCCATCAGCGGCGCGAGATCGTCCGGCAATGGTTGCCGGAAGGTCGAATGGCTCATGCCGAGCGGATCGAGAATATGCCGCTGAACATATGAGACGAAGGGTTCGCCCGAAACGCGTTCGACGATATATCCGGCGAGCGCGAAGCCATAATTGGAATAGGCCTCGACATCGCCTTTGGGAAAGAGACGTTGCGGCAGGTTTCTTGCAAGCCAGGGGCCGAGAGGCTCGGGTTCGCGAGTCCATAGTCCTTTCGAGTGCTCCTCGAAACCGGCGCGGTGTGTCAAAAGACGGCGAAGCGTGACGGGAACGCCGCCTTCCGGCGTTGGAATGGCGAAGTCGATGTAACCGTTCACATCGCGATCAAGATCGAGCCTGCCCGCGTCCACGAGCTGCATGACCGCGATGCCGGTGAAAAGCTTCGAGATCGATCCGGGCCGCACCAGAGTCGCGTCGGCTGTGAACGGTTTCCTGGCCTCGATGTCCGCGAAGCCATAACCCTTGGCGAAGACCGTGGCATCTCGCGTCACCACGACCACTACCGCGCCCGGGCCTTTGCGCTTGTCGACCCACTCCGCCATCAGCGGGTCGACCACGCTGGCGAGATTGGCAGCCGTCAGCTCAAGCGGCACTTGCGGCGCCGGTGAATCCGCGACTGCGCGAAACGCTGCCAGACCGAAGGCCGCTGAGAAGACGAAGCACAAAATGCGCGCCGCATGAACCAACTTCACTGAAAATCCCTCTCGAAGACCGGAACTCCGGCTCCGCAGTACGCGATGTAGCGCTACAGCATGTAACATATACGTACAACGCAACACCGCGCAAGCGCGGCAGCGCAGTCGCATGTGGCCGCCGCCCCTTCCCTCTCCCGGCAAAGCCGGGAGAGGGAGGCGCCGCGCCACATGCACTGTCCGGACCGCCAGCGGGGAGGGCAGGGGGAGGGCTACGTCACCCCGCCATCAACCCATCTCAGCCGGCCCGCACGTAGCCGTAGCGCAGGTTCGACGGCTCCTTGGCGGCGAGTTCGTACTGGTTCTTGAGGCTCGCCAGCCGGTCCTCCGAATAGGCCGGCATCGTGGTATTTTCCGCCGCCTTGAGGTTGATCCGATAGAGGCGGGTCGCGTTGATGCCGAAGATCAGCTGCTTGACGCCGCTGTTGGCGCCGCCGAGCGGTGCAAAGCCGTATTTCTTCTGCATGTCCTCAGGAATCTCAATCCGCCGCAGCGCCTCGATCTGCCATTGCGGCGAGCCGTACCACACCGAGTCGGTGCCCCACATGACGTGATCCACCCCCATGCCTTTGATTAGCGTGCCGAGGAGGGCCGCACAGAATTTCGGGTGGGCGACGGCCGAATTGGCAAACGCGGTGCCGAGCTCGGCATGGACGTTGGTGACGCCGAACTTCTGCGGGATTTCCGCGAGATCGCTCGCCCATTTGATGCGGCCGGTCGCCTCGAACTCGGCCCAGGCCTGGTCGGGCAGCTCGAAGGCCGGGCGCAGCGCCGAGTGATAGACCACGAAGTTCATTTGCGGCCAGTCCTTGGCGGCCTTGCCGATGTCCGAGGCGGTTGCGTATTCCCACACGTCGGCGAAGGACTTCTCATAGTCGGGCGGCAGCAGGCCTTTGTGGATGCAGAGCGTGGTGATGCCGGCTCTGACCGCCTTTTCGTAGAACGGATACATCAACCGTTCGTCGTCGAGGCGCCACGGAAATTTCGACGGCCCGAGCGGATCGCCGATCGTGTAGGACTTCCAGGAATCCGGTTTGTAGACCGCAATCGCCTTGTCGACCTCCTCCATCCAGCCGGGCTGCTTCGGCGTGATCACGGTGTGCGCGAGCAGCCGGCGCGAGCCGGCGAAATCGTTGATCATCTCGCGCGCGGCCACGATCTGCTCGTTGGACAGGAGCCACCAGCTCGGGTCGTCGAACGGCGCCCCGCTCAGGAGCGCGAGGCTGGTGTCGCTGTCGTAGTAGACCTCCTTGACGTAGTTCGAGCGTCAGCTCGGGATCATGCGATTCGGCGGCCTCGACCTTAAAGACCGGGCCGTAGACCTCATTCATGGCGAGGAAGGCCGCCGCCATGCCGCAACCCGTGCGCATGAACTGCCGGCGGCTCAAGCCCAGCCGCTTGCCGTTGGCATCCGCCAGCTCGTTGATTCGCTCCTCGACCCGCTTCTGCACGGCGCTCTGCGGGGGCGGCAGATACTCGCCGTTCGACACGATCTGAGTCGGTATCGGCGTCGCGGCGGAAGCCTCCTCGGCGCCCGCGACAAGGCGCTGTTCTCGTTCACTGAGCCAACTACCCATCATCGTCCTCCCTGTGTCCGGTCGACCAGCCTGGAGCACGTTCAGCAGAAGTGGCCACTTGCATCCGAACCGGGGCCGAACCTTAAGACCACCGAGCCGAACGCGCGCCATCGGTTGCTAGCGCCGGAAAACTACACGCTGCGTTTGCCGAAATCATGGCCTTGCTGACAAGGCGCCGCGCACGTTCGCGCTGGTTAAGTAACAGCGCAAAAGTCGCAGCGGTTCCTGGACCCGTAGCCCGGATGGAGCCAACGGGTCCGGCCTTCGGCCGGCCCGATGATAAACTCCGCGTCATCCGGGATGGGCTGATCCCGGATTACGCTGCGCTCCATCCGGGTTACCAGCCGGCACCGGGCGTCGCTCGGAATGTCCCACTACCCCGCGTCCTCCGGTCTCCTACACCCGGCCGGCAATGTCTATATAGTGCTCGATTGCCGGTGAAAATGTCAGCCTATGCCAGCACGTAACGTGCGGCCCGGATTGGCGAAAATCCGACGACCGCAAGAATTCCAGTCCACTGTGCGTTCAATGAGGCCGGACCGGCATGATTGATGCCATCGACCGGGGCGCCGGTTCCAATTGGTCTTCCGGCGCAAGATCGCTGATCGCGCTGCGCGGCGTCAGCCGTATTCATGACGGCGGCACGATCGCGGCGCTTCGAAACGTCGACCTGAAAATCGGAGAGGGTGATTGTGTCGCGATCGTCGGCGCGAGCGGCAGCGGCAAGAGCAGTCTCATCAATATCTTGTGCGGTATCGACTATCCGACGTCCGGGCATGTGATCTGGCAGGGGCGGCCTATTCGCAAGAAAAAGGATTGGGTATGGTTGCGGCGCTTGCGTATCGGCATCGTGTTCCAGGAATTCAACCTTATTCCGACGCTCACGGCGCTGGAAAACGTCGAGCTCGCGCTCCTTGGCCGTGGCATGTCGGCAAAGCATCGATATACCCGCGCCGGAATGGTGCTGGGCCGCGTCGGCTTGGATCATCGTCCGCACCACCTGGTCACCAGGCTTTCTGGCGGCGAGCGTCAGCGCGTGGCGATTGCGCGCGCCATCGTCAGTGAACCGAGACTGCTGCTGGCCGATGAGCCACGCCAGCGCCGAAAAGATCGCCGATCTGCTGTTCAATCTGCGTGAGATGACGGGCATGACGCTCATTCTGGTAACGCACGACGACACGCTCGCGGCCCGGTGCACACGACAGATCAGGCTTCGCGACGGCGCCGTTGTGGAAGATACGCTGCGGGCGTTGATCGCCGGGACGATCGGAGCGCGGTCCAAGACATGAACCTTGTCAGCCTTGCACTGCGCAATCTCAAGCGGCGGCCGGTCCGCACCTGCCTGTCCGTCCTCGGCATCGGGTTGGCGGTCGGCAGCGCGCTTGCCCTCACTGCCCTGTCGCGGAGCATTCAGGACGGCACACGCAAAGGCATGGAGGAGATCGGCGGCGACCTCGTCGTCATGCAGAAAGGCGCATCCGACATTTTCGCAGGCTTCATCCCGGAAGAGACCGTCGAACGCATTGCGGCAATCCCGGGCGTCGCGCGGGTGTCGGGAGCGCTTGTCGCGTTCGCCCCCAGCGGTGCTGCCGGCAACGTCCTCGCATTTGGATGGCCCGATACCAGCCACCTGTGGAAAAAGGTTCCGCTGCGCGAAGGTCGCGTGCCGGCTGCTGGGGAACGCCGCGCGGCCGTGCTCGGCGACGCCGCGGCGGCCTCATTGGGCAAAAAGCTCAATGACGAGCTCGATGTTTTCGGCGAGACCTTCCGTGTCGTCGGCATTGCGGGTTACGCCTCGATCGTCAATCGCAGCATGGTCCTTGTGCCGCTTGTCGATCTGCAGGAAGCGAGCTACCGGCCGCGTCAGGTCACCATCGCCCTAGTGAGCGTGGAAAATACCCGGGACCGCACCGAACTTGCGCGACTGCGCGAGGAAATCGAGGCCTTGGGCAAGGTCGTCGCGACGACCCCCAATGAAGTTCTCGATCACGATCGTAATTTTGCCATTCTTGAGGCGGTGTCGCTCGCGATGGCGATCGTCGCGGTGGGAATGAGCGCGCTCAATGTCCTTACCGCATTGGTGCTGGCAACGCAGGAGCGCACGCGCGAGATCGGAATTTTCGCGGCGATAGGGTGGAGCAGCGGCCGCATCATGAAATCGATCGTGATCGAGGGAATGCTGATGTGCGTGATCGGCTGCGGTGTTGGCGTGCTCTTGAGCTTCCTCGCCGCATCTGCGTTTCCTCGCCTACCGGCCATCGGCAATCTGGTCTCGTTCAAGCCGAGCGTCGGACTGATCGCTCCGGTCATCGGCGCGGCCTTCGCGCTCTGCGTTCTCGGTGCTCTGCTGCCGGCGTGGCGGGCGGTGCGGATGCTCCCGGCCGAGGCGTTGCGGCGGATGTAAATCTCACTCGGCGCGGCGCGCCTCGATGATCTTGATGAGATCATCCACCACGAAGCGGGATTGGATGAGCAGCAGGCCCGCTTCCGGAATATGCTGTTCGGTCCTGCGGTCGAAGCTTGCGCCGTAGGCCCAGTGGACCCAGGGCTCCCAAACCTTGGTCATTGCGCGGCGAATGCCGCCCTGTGGGCGCGTGTATTCCAGAAGCCGAATGATGCCGCCCGGTTTCGTCACGCGGTTGAGTTCGCGTAGTGCCGGGACCTGCAACTCCTCGGGAAGGACGCAGAACAGAAACGTCGCCACAGCCGCATCGAAATGGCAATCGGGCAGATCGATTCGGGTCACGTCCATTTCGCACAGCTCGATTTCAGCGGTCGCCGAAGGGCGTCTGCGGGCAGCGCGCGCGAGCATCGCCGGGCTGAGATCGATGCCCACGATCTTGGCGCCGGGAGGGTAGAATGGAAAATTCCGCCCCGTGCCCACGCCGGCGTCGAGTATCAGTCCCGAAAGGCCGGCAAAGAGCTGCGGCCTGATCTTGCGATAGCGACCATATTCGAACGGCAGGTCCAGGATATCGTAGAGCGGCGCGATGCGCTGATAGCGCGCGAAATTCGAGGCCTCAGATCCCCTCATGTGCGGGTCATCTCAGCGGCCCCTCCCTCCCTTACCCTCGCGAGCGGGGAGGGTAAAATCAGAGACCACTCGCTTGCGAGGAGGTTGGTGGCATGACGCAAGTGTGATCGCATCGCCGGCCCAATCGGCTTGATCTCGGGCGAGTGACGAATTATTAAATTCGTCACTATTCAATAGGCGGTTATATTACCACGCGGCAGGGGATACCGTGAATCCGCAGGTCAGAGCCAAGCCAGACGATACCCGGGCGCGGATTATAGAAACCGCCGAGGCGCTGTTCCGGCGACTGGGGTTCGCCAAGACGGCCGTGGCGGATATCGCGGCCGAACTCGACATGTCGCCTGCCAATGTCTACCGCTTTTTTCCTTCCAAGAACGCAATCGTCGAGGCGATCTGTCGCCGCTTCCTGGCGGAGATCGACAGCAAAGCTTGGGCCATAGCGCGCGCCAAGGGGCCGGCCAGCGAGCGACTCGAGCGGCTGATCCTCGAAATTCTTGCTTATCATAAGGAAAACGTGCTCACCGAGCACCGCGTCAACGACCTGGTCCTGGCAGCCATCGAATTGAGCTGGGATGCGATCCGGGCGCACAAGGATGTCATGCGTACCATCGTGGAAGTGATCCTGCGCGACGGCATCGAGGCTGGCGAATTCGAGAGGGTTGACGCGCGCGAGACCGCCGAACTGATCCTTCGCTCCATGTTGTGCTTCACCCACCCCATGATCGTCGGGCAATGCCTGGAGGAAGGTCAGGACCTGGAGACCGAAGCTCGCGCGTCCGTCAGGTTCACTCTCCGCGCCATCACCCCCCGGTAATGCCATGTCGAACCAGCCGAGCGCGCGATCTTGCCTGACGAGTGATGAAAAACGGATTTCATCACTTATTAGTGATCACTCAGAGTTCCCCCCGGAAACGGCCACGACCGCCGCAACCGACCGCAAAGGAGTGCCATCATGCCCTCGCTGATCTCACGCCGGCCGACCCGCGCCATCGGAGCGATCCTCGCGGTGCTCGCGCTGGCGCCGGCTCTCGCCGCATGCAACGACGCGGCAACCTCCGCAGTCGCAACGCCGGTCCGGCCGGTGCAGGTGCAGCGCGTGGTATTCGCTCCCGCGGATGAAAATCGCGAATTCGCCGGCGTGGTGCGCGCGCGCTACGAGACCGACCTCGGCTTCCGGGTTGCCGGCAAGATGGTGGCCCGTCTCGTCAACGTGGGCGATCGGGTCCGCGCCGGCGATGTCGTGGCGCGGCTCGATCCGCGTGATCTCCAGTTGCAGGTCGAAAGTGCTGAAGCCGAGCTCACGGCTGCCGCGTCGAATCTCGCCCAAGCCGCCGCTGACGAATTGCGCTACCAGAGCCTGCGGAGCCGCGGCTACGCGGCAGTTGCGGATTACGAGCGCAAGAAGGCCGCCAAGGATGAGGCCGAGGGGCGGATGGAGCGGGCGCGGCGCGCGCTCGACCTTGCCCACAACCAGCTCGCTTATACGGACCTTAAAGCCGACGCTGACGGCGTGATCACCGCGACGCTGGCCGAATCGGGGCAAGTGGTGGCGCTGGGCCAGGCGGTCGCGCGGCTCGCGCATCGCGGCGAGATGGAAGCTGTGGTGGCGCTGCCGGAGACCCGGCTAGCCGAAGCGCGCCAGTCAGATGCAAGCGTGCGGCTGTGGTCGGACCCGGGCCACCGCTTTTCGGCGCGGTTGCGCGAATTGTCGCCGCAAGCCGATGCCGCCACCCGCACCTATGCGGCGCGCTTCACGATCGAGAATCCCGACGACGCGGTGGCGCTCGGCATGACGGCGACGGTCGTGCTGTCGCACCCGACCGACACCATGGTCGCCAAGGTGCCGCTTGCCGCGATCCTCAACCGCGGTGCCGGCCCGACGGTTTATCGCGTCGACGATGCCGGCGTGCTGGAGCGCCGGCCCGTTATTGTGGGGCGCGCCATCGAGGGGCGCTGAGAGCGGGAGAACAAACTCGAACCTCATCCTGAGGAGGCCGCCCCTCTTGGGCGGCCGTCTCGAAGGATGGATGCACGGCAGGGACTCGTTGCCATCCTTCGAGACGCGTCGCTTGCGCGACGCTCCTCAGGATGAGGTCGCAAATGCTTCATAGCCTCTGAAAGGACCAGGTCATGTCGCGCTTCAATCTCTCGCAATGGGCGATCACGCACCGCGCACTGGTGCTGTTCATGATCCTGGTTCTTGGCGCGGCCGGCGCCTACTCCTACCTCAATCTCGGTCGCGGCGAGGATCCCTCCTTCACCATCAAGAACATGATCGTGAACGTTTCCTGGCCAGGCGCGACGGCGACCGAAATGCAGACGCAGGTCGCCGACAAGATCGAGAAAAAGCTCCAGGAACTGCCGTGGCTCGATCGCGTCGAAACCTACTCTCAGCCTGGCGTCTCGTTCATTCAGGTCATCCTCATCGATCGCACGCCACCCGCCAAGGTCAAGGACCTGTGGTACCAGGTGCGCAAGAAGGTCGGTGATATCAGGGGCGATCTTCCGGCGGGCATTACCGGCCCGAACTTCAACGACGAGTATGGGGATGTCTATTCGGCGATCTACATGCTGACAGCGGACGGCCTCAGCCTCGCCGACCTCAAGGCGCGCGCCGAAGACATTCGCCAGCGCTTGCTCCGCGTTCCCAACGTCAACAAGGTCGACTTCATCGGTGACCAGCCGCAAAAGATCTTCGTCGAATTCAGCCACGCTAAACTGGCGACCCTCGGCATCACCCCGCAACAGGTTTTCGATAGCGTCATCAAGCAGAACGCGGTGCAGGCGGGCGGCTCGGTCGACACTTCCGCTGACCGCGTCAATCTGCGGGTGACGGGCGGCTTCACCGGCGTCGAGGCCATTCGGGCGGTGCCTGTCGAGGCCAACGGACGCGTGTTCCGGCTGAGCGACATTGCGACCGGCAAGCGCGGCTACCAGGACCCGCCCGCCTTCGTAGTCCGCCAGGACGGCAAGCCGGCGCTCGGTCTTGGCGTGTCCATGCAGGATGGGGCCAACATCATCACGTTGGGCGAAGACCTCAAGCGCGCGATGACGGCAATCGCCGCCGAGCTGCCGGTCGGCATCGAGGTCACCCAGATCGCGGATCAGCCTCATATCGTCGAACACTCGATTTCGGAATTCGTCGAAACCTTCGTTGAGGCACTCGGCATCGTGCTTCTCGTCAGCTTCATTTCGCTCGGCTGGCGCACCGGCATCGTGGTGGCGCTCTCGGTGCCGCTGGTTCTGGCGATCGTGCTCGCCCTGATGTATGCGGCCGGCGTCGATCTCCACCGCATCACCCTCGGCGCGCTGATCATCGCGCTCGGGCTCCTGGTCGATGACGCCATCATTGCCATCGAGATGATGGTGGTGAAGATGGAGCAGGGCTTCGACCGCGCCCGCGCCGCCACTTTCGCGTGGACCTCGACGGCGTTCCCGATGCTCACCGGCACGCTGGTGACGGCCGCTGGTTTCCTGCCGGTCGGCTTTGCCAAATCGAGTGCCGGCGAATATGCGGGCGGCATCTTCTGGGTCGTTGGCCTCGCTTTGCTGGCGTCATGGCTGGTGGCGGTGATGTTCACCCCGTATCTCGGGCTCAAGCTTCTGCCGAACCTCGCCAAGGCCCACGCGCGCGACAATCCGGACGCTATCTACGACACCCGCATCTACCGCTCCCTGCGCCGCGCCATCGAATTCGCGTTGCGCTGGCGCCGCAGCGTCGTCGCCCTCACGGTGCTGACTTTTCTCGCGGCAATAGCCGGTTTCGGCCTCGTCCAGCAGCAGTTCTTCCCGACCTCGACCCGCACCGAGCTGTTCCTCGAAATGCGATTGCCCGAGGGCACCGCAATCGGCGTCACCGATGCGACCGCAAAAAAGGCCGAGCGCCTGCTTGCCGGTGACCCTGATATTGCGACCTATACGAGCTATGTGGGGCAAGGCTCGCCACGCTTCTGGCTCGGGCTCAATCCGGTGCTGCCGAATCCGAACTTTGCCCAAATCGTCATCGTGACGAAGAACCTGGAAGGGCGCGAGCGCGTCAAGGCGCGGCTCGATCGGGCGCTTGCGGACGGCGCGCTGCCGGAGGCGCGCACCCGGGTCGATCGCTTCAATTTTGGCCCGCCAGTGGGCTTCCCGGTGCAGTTCCGCGTGGTCGGGCCCGATCCCATGAAGGTGAGGTCGATCGCCGACGACGTGCGCGCCGTCATGGCGACGAACCGCAAGATCGTCGACCCGCATCTCAATTGGGGCGAGCAGGTAAAATCGATCCGCCTCGAGGTCGACCAGGATCGCGCCCGGGCGCTCGGCCTCACGCCGCAGGAAGTGGCGCAGAATCTGCAGACTTTGCTGTCGGGATTCACCGTCACTCAATACCGCGAGGGCATCGAGCATATTGATGTGGTCGCCCGCGCCGTTGCGGCCGAGCGTCTTGATCTCGATCGCTTGCCGACGATCACGATTGCAACGCGCAACGGCGTCGCC
>WNGJ01006164.1_pt1 | contig 12655 bp, 9 predicted proteins | sample 5400611 | NCBI WGS metagenome assembly WNGJ01 (sample SAMN13153375, study PRJNA577476) | soil metagenome | isolation source: 40 cm soil or saprolite under Garry oak tree replicate 1 | place: USA:California | collected 2016-06-15
AACTTCGCGAAGTATTGCCCCCATAAGCTTAGCTCTAACAAGGTCAGCGCCTCTAAGTGTTGCCTTGCTAAGATCAGCTCTACTGAAGTCTGTTCGATACAGGTGCGCCATGTGAAGGTTTGCATTGCGCAAGTTGGCATCGCGAAGCTCTGCTCTGTAGAAATCAATCCCTTCAAGCTCAGCATCATGGAGGTCAATCTTGTCTAAAATAGCTCCACGTAGATCAGCTTTGCTGAGATCTGGGCATATGTCTGGATTTTCCTGCCGCCATCGATTCCACTCATCTACTCCCTGGTTGAGGATTTCGATATGTTGCGAGTTCGCCATAAAACCTTTCCTCTCTTCTTGCTATTGCTGATTATAAATATACACATCAAAATATCTATTGTCAAGTTTATTATAAGGTGAATCACAGTCTTAAGATCTATTAGGATTGCTCGATAAAAGTGAGACTCAAGCTATTTGCATCAGCCGCAGTCGAAATGAGAACGAAGCTTTTCCCGGACTGACTCCACTAGGTATCTTTCGTTAAGCGGTGTCAACTGAGCTTATATCTCCCTAATTGCGCAATCCCCAAGTGGGCTCGCTTCCTGTGATACTGGGTATAATAGTTATATGGGTAGAGGTAAAAGTGATGAAGCGAGGAGCAGTTGTATGCACGAAAAAGTCGAGGTAAATACATGGATGAACGTATAGACTACGAGAACATCTTTACTCCTCAGGGCATGCTGGGTCACGTCTCGAAACATCCGAACCTGGATTTTCTCATGAATATTTTCAATATACCCAGGGTGTATGGCGTCTCCGGGTTTGGGACATGGAATGTTGGACAGCATACCGTGGCAGTGGCTTTCCTGGCACTGTACTGGTCGGCATTTAACTCTTACCCGCAAGAGAAACGGGATCGACTCGTTACCCTGGCGTTAGTGCATGATGTGCATGAAGCGGTCATTGGCGATATCTTACCTTTTTTCAAAACTGCTGCTGTTAAAGAGGCTATCGACGCCATCCAAAATGATATCCTGAGCGCTTTCTCGATTGAAGAGGACCAGACACTGCACGATGAGTTAAAGCTGCTGGATATGATGGGTTTTCTCTACGAGATCAGCCAATCCTCACCAAGGGGGATAGATCCCTCGAAGCGGAAACTCATCAAGCAGATGCACACCCGGCAGGAACAGGAAATTTTGAGTTATGCGGAGCATGCGAAGATCGATCAGAAAAAAGTGCTCGAATTTCTCAAGGCCATGAAGCTCTAATGCCAGTCATCGCGGCTGAGCCTGCGGAAGACGCTCGCCTGGAGCTATGAGATGCTCACACCCGAGGGAATATATACTTTCCTATTCTGGAACAGTGTCATCCCCGAAGCGCTCCGTATACTCATCACTATCAACCAGGCCTAAAATTACCACAGGCCACCCACCGATCATCGATTGCTGTGTCCAATAGTTCAAGCCCTTTTCTTCAGGTTCACGCGCCAGAAAGTGTTTGTAGCAGAATCTAACGGCATTGGCGTTTGTGTTCGGGATGATGAAGCGCTGGGCGTACTCTTGAGAAAGGCCGAGGGCTCTTACCACATCCCTGATGCTCATTTCACCACGACGTAATTTGTCGCTGTAATACATCCAGCCGGAATCCGTGCTGTTCCCATCAGCATTGAGAACGCTACGCTCCAGGACTTGCTGGTAAATTTGATTCACCAGATGGAGAACCTCATGACTATCCCATTGCCTGGCCATAATTTTTGTCCCATCTTCCTTTTTGTGTGTTTACACATATCTTGGTAATAGGTGAAGAAGGCAGAATTGGTGTCCCTTGCGTTCCTTGAGAATTTTTTGCAACACAAGCGCGATATCCAAGAGAAGGAAAATCGCTAATTGCGAAAGAACCCTCACTCGTGGTTTTGTCACAAAAGCCTACCAAACCAGGCGGAGGAAATATAAGCCGCCTGATCCCCCTGCTACGAGATGTTCTCCATCCGGAGAGAAAGCACAGGTTAAAAGAAGAAAGCCCCCAACGCGTAGCACAAGGGGACAGCTACCGTTATGCACGTTCCATAGCCTGAGCGTATTGTCCTCAGAGGCCGAGATAATCCAGGTGCCATCAGGACTAATTGCACAGCCATCCACCCGACTCGTATGCCCCTTGAGAGTAAGGCGTTCGGCTCCTGTATGGGCATCCCACACTTTGAGTGTCCTGTCACTAGAGGCCGAAACGATCCAGGTACCATCAGGGCTCACCGCACAGCCATGCACCCAATCGATGTGTCCCCGGAGAGTGAAGCGTTCGGCTCCTGAATGCGCGTCCCACACCTTAAGCGTGTTGTCTTCGGAGGCTGAGACGATCCAGGTGCCATCAGGACTCACCGCACAGCCATGTACCCAATCGGTGTGTCCCTTAAGAGTAAGGCGTTCGGCTCCTGAATGCACATCCCACAGCTTGAGGGTCTTATCGCTAGAAGCCGAGACGATCCAGGTGCCATCAGGACTCACCGCACAGCTACGCACCCAATCGGTGTGTCCCCGGAGAGTGAAGCGTTCGGCTCCTGTATGGGCATCCCACAACTTGAGGGTCTTATCGTTAGAGACCGAGACGATCCAGGCTCCATCGGGACTTACCGCACAGCTATTCACCCGACTGGTATGCCCCTGAAGAGTGAAACGCTCGGCTCCTGAATGCACATCCCACACCTTGAGCGTGTTGTCTGTAGAGGCCGAGACGATCCAGGAGCCATCGGGACTCACCGCGCAGCCACGTATCTCATCGGTATGCCCTTTAAGAGTGAAGCGATCAATATCACTCTGTGCGTCCCACACCTTGAGCGTATTGTCATTAGAAGCCGAGACGATCCAGGTGCCATCGGGACTCACTGCGCAGCCATATAATCCAAGTGTATGTCCTTGTAGGGTGTAATGCTCAGTGCCGCTCTGCGCATCCCACACCTTGAGCGTGTTGTCCTCGGAAGCTGAGACGATCCAGGCTCCATCGGGACTCACCGCACAGCCGCGTACTCCACGCATGTGACCCCGGAGAGTGAAGCGCTCGGCTCCTGAATGCACATCCCACACCTTAAGCGTGTTGTCAGTAGAAGCCGAGACGATCCAGGCTCCATCGGGACTCACCGCACAGCTATTCACCCGACTGGTATGCCCCTGAAGAGCGAAGCGCTCAGTTCCTGAATGCACATCCCACACCTTGAGCGTGTTGTCAGTAGAAGCCGAGACGATCCAGGAGCCATCGGGACTCACCGCGCAGCCACGTATCTCATCGGTATGCCCTTTAAGAGTGAAGCGCTCGGCTCCTGTATGTGCGTCCCACAGCTTGAGCGTGCTGTCAGTAGAGGCTGAGACGATCCAGGTACCATCGGGACTCACCGCGCAGCTATTCACCCGACTGGTATGCCCCTGAAGAGTGAAGCGCTCAGTTCCTGAATGGGCGTCCCACACTTTGAGTGTGTTGTCAGTAGAGGCTGAGACGATCCAGGTGCCATCAGGACTCACCGCACAGCTACGCACCCAATGCGTATGCCCCTTGAGAGTGAGGCACTCAGTGCCGCTCTGCACATCCCACACTTTGAGGGTCTTATCATTAGAAGCCGAGACGATCCAGGAGCCATCAGGACTCACCGCACAGCTATTCACCCAATCGGTATGTCCTTGTAGAGTGCGAACGAGTGCTGGATGGGGGAGATCCGGCAATGGATGCTGTGCCAGCAGCAACGGACGCGAGAGCTCCCGCTGGAACTGGTCACTGAGGGAGGAGATCTCCTTCACCAGGCACACGTAACATAGTAGCGTATTTTCTACCTCGCGTAGAGTCTCACAGCAATTGAGCAAATAACTCAGGTTGGCGAGGTGGCGTTGCAGTAGGGTCAAGGTTCTATCATTGGGCATACGCTCCTGTGCACGGAGCACATCGGATTCTGCAGCGTAAGCACTCCGGCACACATAGACTTTGGTCGCCAGGTAGCGCAAATCCTTCACTGTCTCCATTAGCATATCTACGCGGCCCGCTGCAAGCAAGTGAGCTGCAAGTTGCTCCCACAAATACGGCTCATCCAATGGGAGATCGGCCCAGCGATGGAGACCATAGGCATCGAGAAATCGCCCATGCAAGGCCGGCAGACGTGCTCCCACTTTCACCTGCAGATAGTTGCGCACCACGTCATGCAGACGAACGCGGCGCTTTGTGAGGTCATAGGATAAGAGCAGCGATAAGCCAGACAACCGTTGACACAATGCATCTGTGTCCAGTTCATCCCAGTTTTCCGTTGCCTGCCATAAGCGTTGCACAGTGATCAATGGAACATCGACATCTTCGGGAAAGATCGCTAGTTCTTGATAGCGAGCCATCTCCTGGACATTTAGCTGCGCTAGACTGACTTGCAACGTCCGCTCTACGGCTTGCCAGCGCTCCTGGGCATTCTTCGCGTCGAAAGCAACGACTCCGTATTTATCGAACAGTTTTCCCAGAAAGTCTAAAGCAGCAGGTACAGGTTCATGTAAGTTTACGATCCGCTCCCGCAAGATGCCATTGGCTAATCTGAGTAATAGCGGCCATTCTCCCAACCGGCTGGCCAGGGTACTGAAGATCTGCTCTTGCTCTGCGCTCCTATGCTTGATCCCTAGTCCGGCTTGCAGCAGTTCAATGGCTTCTTGCTGGCGCATTGCATCCACGGGAATGCGCTTGGCGGCGGCAGGCAAGACCTGATAATTGCGCGTGGTGATGAGATGTGCACATCGAGGTCCCCCTTGCAGCAAGGGTGTGAGGTCGCCGGCACGCCACACGTCGTCGAGTACTAGCAAACAGGCGTGATCCGCGAGGGTCTGTTTAAGCTTCGTGATGCCAGCATCCAGGCTGGCGAAGCCTGATCGCTCTCCACTCAAGAAATAGAGCAAGTCTTCGATTTGGCCAATGAGATTCTTTGGCCATTCCCCGAGTGTCACCCACAGAATGCCACCAGGAAAGGCTTCTTGAATCTCTGGATCATAGCAGAGGGCCTGAGCCAACGTTGTCTTGCCATAGCCTCCCGCACCACGTAAGGCAGCCGTAATCGCCGTCGGCCGGTCACGCTGGCCAAGCAAAATATGGCGTTTTAGAGCTTTGAACTCTTGGGGACGTGCCACAAAGTCGTCAGGTGGCCCTTTCGCCATGCAGAGTCCTTGCTGCTTTTGCGAAGAAGGGCGAGGGACCATTGTGAAGAGTTGCCCACCTTCGTTGTCTTGCCGGCGCAGCGAGAGCAGCGGTTCAATTAATTTCAGCTCTCTAAGACTTTTCTCATAGAGGTGCGCAAGTTCACGGCGATATTTAGGGCCAGGGAAGCTGGTGCCACTTTCCCAATTGCGGATGGTCCTGGCCTCAATTCCAAGCTTTTCCGCAACCTCTTCTTGTGTCCACGCACGTTGCTCGCGTTCTTTTCTTAAAATCTCAGCCAAGGAAGCTTGCTTTGGTTGGTTCTCCATAAGAGCCTCTTCCTCCACCAGCATAAACAGCGTCGACGGTGGGCACACATAGTGCTACTTCAACAATTTTCCGCTAGTTTTCCGCTGTTTTTCCTGGTAATGCTTTCTTTTGGACTGCATAATGGTAGCATTGACTGAACTGAATCCAAAGTACCCAGTTCAGTCGCACTGGGTAGGATGATGCGAGAAAAAGGGTGCTCTCTTCGTCCTATCCTACAGTATACAGCGATACCAGGGCTAGTGCAAGTAAAACTGCATAGGAACTAGTAATTGTGAAGTTGGCCCTATTTAGATTAGAAGGAAGAGCAATTCGCAACACGCAAAATGCCCTGGAGATGCATTTTTAATAAGGAGGTCCGAACATGTCTGATTCCCAAGAGGGGGCATATGATCCGATCATGATGCCACGAGTCTCTAAAATTCGTGAAACGATAAGTATAGTTGCACAGTCTGAAAGGATGAGCAGCGTAGCTAATGAAGATGACGATCCGATCAACTTTTCAGGGAATCGAGGGCCAGCCACTTTTCAGCCATCTTTAATGGGCGTAGCTAATGAAGATGACGATCCGACCGACGTTCTCGAGGCTGCTCGGCAATGGGAGAGCGTTGAAAGCCATGATTATAGTCTCCTAATGCAAGTAGGGCCGGGTTCAATATAAGGCGAGCAGATCTTGCTTGATGTAGTCGGGTAGATTATTCTGCTTCAGCAGGCGATCGAAGAACGTCTCATCGTCTGCAACGCTCAGAGGGTCGAGATCCAATGGTACCAGCACCTGTGATAGCGGAACGCTTGCCACCGCTTTGAGTCGATCCCGGACAGCTTCCAATCCCGCCATCCCCTGGTCGAGAAATGGCCGTAGGGTTATCCCCTCCAAATAGGGCTCATCTAACCTCAGGAACCATTGTGGGGCTTGAGCCTCAGGAAGTGCACGTACAACAAGGTGTTCCAGGTCCCTTGCCAGCTTTGGTAACTGCTGTAGACCGTCTCGCAGGCGATCGCTGGCATCACGTAGCGAAAGGTTTTCAATTGCAGGATCGGATGCCTCCCCACCCAGATTCAAACTGCATGCCGCCCGGCCTACCTGCCAGTTCTCCGTTCCCGGTCCAAAGTGCATCATCAGGTCGGTAGCACCGAAGCGTGGCACCCCATCGATGACAACAAGCGTAATATCCGTTTCACGCGCCTGCAAAAGCGCCGCGTAAGGATCGCTCTTGTCCGAGGTCACAACAAGCAGGTCTGCATACTTGCCTGGTTCAATTGAGCCGAGCACTTTATCCCACTGGAGGATTTCAGCCGCAGTGCGCGTTGCCATGCTTAACAACTCTCGATCGGTAAAGAGATTGCCATTTGCTACACTGTGGAGCCGGGCGGCTTTGAGCTCGCCCAGGAGGTTCTTGCTCCCCGAGGGGGACCAATCTGCGCCGATGCCGATGCGGACCCCGTTCTCCCTGGCCGCTTTGATATCCGCCGTTTTGCCATACAGCAGCAGGTTACTAAGCGGTGACCAGACCATTGCCCCGCCATGCTCCTGTAATGTTTGGAAGTCCTGGGGGGTGAGCGCCAGAGAGTGAATACCGGCTAATGCAGCGGTAATTGCCCAGGTATCGTCGGGTAGGTGCAGCGCTGTGAAGTGCGAGCGTGCTTGCTCGTCGGTCCCTTCGCTCAAGTGCAGCAGCAAACAGGTACAGCGTTGCAGGCGTGCGAGAAACTTTGTGCTATCCACCGCCTCCACATCAGCAAGATGCGAGAGGGCTTCTGGCAGATCTGCGTCTTGTGTTTGTTCCACGTTGCGCACGATGCCCCGGTAGTAGCGGGAAATCCCCTGGTTGCTGAAAAGTGCGATGCCCTGGGAGGTGGTGACCCCACTGAATAAGCACTTACATTCGACGTAGCGAACGATAGCTTCGACATAGCCGGGGGTTCGGCCAAGGACCTCCATTGGCCCACTAATCAGCTTGCGATACTCAGGCGTTCCGCTCCACTGACTGCGGTTCGTATAGTGCTTGGGTACTTGCCAAAGCTGTAAGGCATTGTAGCTGAGGTGGTTGTGCAACTCTATGAGCCCAGGGTAGATCGTCCCACCGGTTTGGATAATCGGGACGTGCTCATATCCTGAGGGTGGTGGTGTACCGGTGGGGTTTACTGCCATAATTTTCCCTGCGTCGATGTAGACGCTGCCAGTGTCTAGAACACTATACGCCGCATCCATGGTCACGACCCGCCCTTTGAGTGCGTACTGCGGAACTCCCGGCGGATCACTTGGATTGGTGAACATAACTTTTTCTCCTACGCTCCTTGGGGAGCAATCCAGATCAATGTGTGACGGTCGTCCTGCGGTGGCCTGCTCACAGAGTTGTTGTGTGGTGGGTTGCTTGTACGTCCCCAGGAGTCATCGCCAAGCCAGGACGGTACTCCGAACGGGAGGTCGCGCAGCGGGATGCGTGCGTAGTCCGCCTCGGTGAATGTAGCACCGTAATTGGGTATTGTGGGGTCTCCATCGGAATCGGGTGTGACGATGGTGCGTAGCTGTGTCACGGCCGCACGCCAGTCGTCAATGAGCTTCTGAGGGTCGCGGCTGCTGGGGTGAGGAACTTTGAATACAGGCACATTCCCCTTTTCGCTCCATTGATCGATAGCCATCTGCGCGTTCGTTCCAAAGGCCATGATTGCTTGCACCCTCGGTCCCAAAGCTAGAGTGTAGAGCTGATTCCGCCAATGCTGTTGATTCGGGTCACTCAAGATTTGAGGGGCTTCCGAAGCGTGACTGGGGAAGAGTGCATAAATGAAAGCATTCAGACAAGTGTATGAGCGTGTCAGACCTATCTTGCTCAAGAAGCCTTGAACGCGCTGACCCGCGTCACCGACCAGCGTCCTCAATGCGACACGCTCAGTCGGTCCCGGATCCGATGCGATACACAGCACGCGGGCATTGTCATCCAGGCGACCACGGTAGAATACTGGTCCCCAGTCGTACCAGAAGTGCTCCTTGTACGGTGCGTAATCGGGGGCTTGTGCGAACAGTTCTGCGAAAGCAGGTGGGGGACCCGGATCGAACTCGATCATCTTATGACTCCTTTCGGCGTTTAGAACCGGAAGTTTTGCCCTCCTTTCGTCCCCGTTCAGGGAAACGCTTGAGATTCTTCCGTTCGCTAGTATACCATAACCATTGCTCTTCCAAAAAGCCGCCCTCTAAAGATCATTACCGAGTCCATTCGTGAGAATATAACCCAGGCTCGTCAACGTGACTTCTTCACTATAGAAGTCGCCATGCTTCTGCGCATACGAGGAGAAACCATTATCTGCGTCTATAAGAGACCAGACGTTGGTGTGTTGGGAGGCGCTCAGGTAAGTGAAAGCGAGTGGAACCTCCGGCCACTTGTTAAAATTTTCTGCAGACTAATCTTGAAATCAGGTCTATAATTGTTTAAAATTATAACGGCTGGCCTTTGGAGCGTCAACTGCGCTTCCTCGACAACTCTCCCAGGAGGGTGCAACAAAGGAATCATCGCTATTTGACTGGAGATGACAATGACACTCAATCCCAAGCATCGCAGCCACTTAATCACGGAAGGGCGTGAACGTGCGGGTGCGCGAGCTATGCTCAAAGCCATAGGCTTTACCGATGAAGATCTCAATCGCCCGATTATCGGCGTGGCCAATACATGGACTGAGACTATGCCATGTAATTACCACCTACGTCGCCTGGCGGTAAAAGTGAAAGAGGGTATTCGGGCGGCTGGCGGAACGCCGATGGAGTTCAATACTATAGCTATTAGTGATGGAGTGACGATGGGCACAGAGGGGATGAAAGCCTCCCTCGTGAGTCGCGAAGTGATCGCCGATTCCATCGAGCTAGTGGGTCGAGGTCACATGTTTGATGGTGTGATAGCCCTGGTTGGTTGCGACAAGACCATGCCAGGAGCGGCTATGGCGCTGATCAGGCTGAATGTACCTGGTCTTATTCTATACGGCGGATCTATCGCGCCGGGACATTTTAAAGGAAAGGACGTGACGGTTGGCGATGTCTACGAAGCGATCGGCGCAAATGCAGCAGGCAAGATGAGCGATGCCGACCTGCGCGAATTAGAGAACGTAGCCTGTCCAGGGGCTGGTGCATGCGGTGGCCAATTTACTGCAAATACCATGGCCATGGCTCTGGAGTTTATTGGCCTATCGCCTATGGGCACAGCCAGCGTTCCTGCCACTGATGCACGCAAGGATCAAGTTGCTATACGCTGCGGTCAACTCGTCATGGACATTCTACGGCGTGGAGTAACGCCTCGTGATATTTTGACCCGCCAGGCTTTTGAGAATGCCATTGCTGGTGTAGCCGCGTCGGGCGGCTCGACCAATGCGGTACTGCACCTGCTGGCAATAGCCCGCGAGGTCGGCGTTCCCCTTACCATCGACGATTTTGATGTAATCAGTAAGCGCACACCGCTGTTAGCTGACCTGAAGCCGAGCGGGCGATATGTCGCAGTCGACCTGGATCGTGCCGGAGGAGTGCCCCTGTTGGTGCAGCGGCTCGTCTCTGCTGGACTGGTTGATGGGAAGCAGTTGACTCCGAGCGGACGGACTATCGGCGAAGAAGCCAGCGCAGCCTTGGAGACACCAGGGCAGGATGTGGTGCGTCCGCTCTCTGACCCAATCAAGCCAAATGGAGGCCTGGTCATCCTCAAAGGAAACATCGCGCCAGAAGGGTGCGTCGTCAAGATCGCCGGTCACGAGCGACTCTATCAGCGGGGACCAGCGAGGGTCTTCGACCGTGAGGAAGACGCTATGGACGCGGTGACGCATGACAAGATCAAGGACGGTGATGTCGTGGTCATTCGCTACGAAGGCCCGCGAGGTGGACCTGGCATGCGCGAGATGCTGGGAGTCACCGGCGCCATCGTCGGCGCTGGATTAGGCGAGACTGTGGCGCTGCTCACCGACGGGCGTTTTAGTGGGGCAACTCGGGGTTTGATGGTTGGTCATGTCTCGCCCGAAGCAGCGCGCGGTGGCCCGATTGCTGCGTTGCAAGAAGGAGACACGATCGTCTTCGATATCGAAGCACGCCGTCTAGATGTGGAGCTTTCGGATGCTGAGATTGCTGCTCGCCTGTCGAATTGGGTGGAACCAGTTCCCCGCTACACCAGCGGGGTCTTCGCGAAGTATGCTGCCCAGGTCTCATCAGCCTCAGAGGGAGCTATTACGCAACCTCTTGGTCTGCTGAAATCATAAGGAGCCTGAGATCAGTAGCGAAACAAGATGGGAGTACGTATATGTCCATCGAGGTGTTGCGTCTCATTAAAGTAAGAGCAAACATTGAGCCAGCCTTTAGAGAGCAACTCATGAAGAGTCCATTACAATTCTTGCAGGAGTATGACCTCACCGAAGATGAGAAGCGGCAGATTATCCTCCCTAACTTTGGCTGGTTCTTACTTTGAAGGATAGAGAATGGGCATCACACCTACATTACATCTGCAGACCTAAGCGTCATGAAACAATCACATCTGCTCTGCTATGTGGAGGTTAGAACATACACTTCAATAGTAAGTGGAAATAGTGTATCATGAACGGTGTACAAGTTTTGGACACAGATTCAGCAGCGACCATGGCCGACAGAATGCCAACAATGGATGCGAAACATGGGCATTTTCACGGCTATAATTCAACCTATTACAAAATGTAAGAGGTTGGTATAAGGAGGTAGTTATGGATCAACAGGACGAATCTTCTCACGAGCTCGATTTGTCGTCAGTTCCTGAAATCCGGCGAGTGTGGTACAAGCGAGATTGGTACTACAGTGTCGTCGATATTATCGCCTTCTTGACGGAGACGAAGAATCCGCAAAGTTATTGGGCAGTTCTCAAAAATCGAATGAAAGCTGAGGGATTTGATGTAGCGCTCAATATCGAGCAATTGCGACTACAAGCCGCCGATAACCGCTTTCGTCTCACGGATACGATGAACCGCCAAGCTGTTTTGCGCTTAATTCAGTCCATTCCATCTTCAAATGTTGAACCCCTGCGCTTATGGCTGGCCGAGGTAGGTGAGGAGCGTCTGGAGGAAATTGAGAATCCAGAGGCAGCCCTTGAGCGAGTACGCGCACTGTATCGGGCGCAAGGACGAGATGAGGCATGGATTGAAGAGCGAATAAAAAACGACCTCATTAGAAACGAATTGACGGATGAATGGCAATATCGAGGAGCGACGACCAGTATGCAGTTTGCAATCCTCACAAATGAGTTGAGTGAAGGTACGTTCGGATTCTCCGTGCAGACATATAAACGGTATAAGCTGCTTCCAAGCAAAGCAAATTTACGAGATCATATGACCAATCTGGAATTGGTGCTCTGCTCTCTTTCTGAAGCTACTGCCATTGAATTGCACCGTGATCGCGATAGTCAAGGATTCCCCCAACTCAGGCGAGATACAGTTGACGCAGGGAAAACGGCAGGAGAGGCGCGTCAGCTTGTCGAAAAGACGCTAGGAAAGCCAGTAGTCAGTTCAGAGAACTTTTTGGACACCAAGCAGACGAAGCAGGTGAAAGGGAAAAAACAACAAGGGCCAAGCGGACCAACGCTGTTCGACGAGCCACAAGAATCATAACCTACTCTTCATTATGAACTGCGTCAACAAGCTGCGCAAGCTCTTGTCAACAAAACCGATAAGCAATAACAATAGGTCTCTTAGGTTCCAACAAAAATTGGAGGCTACAATACCTGGCCGCGTAGGGGTGGGAACGCTTCTCCTTTCGTCTCACCTGAGTGCAAAGCGCTAGCTGCGCAGCAGCGTTGGTGAGACGGATAGATGCTAACGTCGCCCCCTTTGATGGAGTTTCCACTTAACCCCAATTTTTGTTAGAACCGGTCTCCTAAATCCAGCAAACAATGGTTTCGCCGGTAAGAACATCTGATTGAGGTCCTGCGAGGAATAGCATGATCTGGGCCATATCCTCAGGCTGTGCCACCCGCTGGAGGCGGGATAGTCCTTCCTGGTTGACCACAGCGCGTGTAGCCAGGAAGCGGCCTGTGTACGTCGGTGCGGGCGCGATGCAGTTCACGTTTACATCATAAGGCCGGAGTTGCTCAGCCAGGCAGCGTGTGTAATGTGTGATGGCGATCTTAGCAGCCGCATAGATAATCCCGGTTTGTACGGGTATGTGACCGGCTATCGATCCCACGTTTATGATCTTCCCAGATCGCCG
>WNGJ01006165.1_pt1 | contig 12655 bp, 9 predicted proteins | sample 5400611 | NCBI WGS metagenome assembly WNGJ01 (sample SAMN13153375, study PRJNA577476) | soil metagenome | isolation source: 40 cm soil or saprolite under Garry oak tree replicate 1 | place: USA:California | collected 2016-06-15
CATAGGCGTTCGTGGTTCCGACGTACAGCCGGCCCGCCCCGCCGGTCGTGAGGATGACCGTCTTCGCGCCGATCGACTTGAGGCCGCCGTTGAGCAGATCCCAGGCGATCACTCCCTGACAGCGGTCGTCGTTCATGACAAGCTTCCAGGCAAAGAACTCCTCGTACGTGGGGATCTCGCGCTTCATCACCTGCTCGTAGAGGACATGCACGAGCACATGGCCTGTGATGTCGGCCGCATAAGCCGTGCGCGGCGCGCCGGCGGCGCCGAAAGGACGCTGCGCGATGCGGCCGTCGACGGTGCGCGAGAAGACCGCCCCCCAGTGCTCGAGCTGGTAGACGTCGCCGGGCGCCTCGTTGCACAGGATCTCGATCGCGTCCTGGTCGCCTAGGTAGTCGGAGCCCTTGACCGTGTCGTACGCGTGCTCTTCGGGACTGTCCTCCGAGGCATTCCCCAGAGCGGCGTTGATCCCGCCCTCGGCCGCGCCTGAGTGGCTGCGGACGGGATGGATCTTCGAGAGCAGCGCCACGTCGGCGCCCGCATCGTGCGCCTCGATGGCCGCGCGCATGCCCGCGCAGCCGGCACCGACGATGAGGACGTCGTGCTTGGCCTCCACCACTTCGGACGCTACACAATGCCCTTGCCCGGTGGCCGTCCCTAAGCAAGCCGGAAGGGCCGTCGTGCCCGGCGGCCCTTCCTCCTAAGTTGCGGACGTTGCTATGCCCCGACCTTCGCCTGCCAGCCGTACCCGGCGGCCGCGCAGTCGTAGTGCGTGCCCTGATAGTCGAACGAGAAGCGATTCAGGTTCAGCGTTCCCGTCGCATTGCCCGCCGTGTCGAGCTTCCCACTGACGCTGTAGCTCGTCGAGACATTGGTGATCGACGAGCCGCTGCCGGTCTGGAGAGGCCCGTTGTACGAGAAGGAGAAGCTGAGATCCGGCTGGATCTGCGTCGCACCACTGAACGAGAGGCCGACGTCGGAGAGGATGCCGATGCCACAGTCGACATCTGATGTCGTCGCGAAATTCGCGACCGAGGTTCCCGTTGCATCGAAGCAGATGCTCTTTCCCTGATTCGTGAACCCGCAGTAGTGCCCGGTCTTGGCGGCCGGTCCAGGCGGCGGGGCCGGCGGCGCGGGTGGAGTCGGCGCCGGAGGCGGGGCCGTGGTCGGCGGGCCTTTGACCACTTCGCAGTCGCTGCCGACCGTGTCCGTAGCGTCTGCGCTCGCCGTGTCTCTGCCCCCACCGCAGCGGAGCCTGTCCTTGCCCGGCCCGCCCACGAGCAGGTCGTTGCCGCTTCCGCCGACCAGCGTGTCGGTGCCGGCATTTCCGAAGAGCTTGTCGTTGCCGGCCTTGCCGTTGATCGTGTCCGCCCCCGCTGTCCCTCTGAGGACGTCGTTCTTGGGCGTGCCGTTGATCGTCTTCACCGCGCTCGCGGAGACGCCCCCGACGAGCGCCCCGGTCAGGACGAGAATCGCCGCCATGAGAGCCAACTTGCGCATGTCACTCCTTTGCGTTGGTCGCGCGGCCCTCTGCCGGTCGCGCACACTTACGAGTGTCCTGCGGGCTCCTAATCTGACGCTAATCCGCGAGAACCGCCGTCGAAAGTGGCGGGCGCCTAGACGACGCCCGCCACCCGCCTTCGCTACGGAAGCGTGACACGCAGAGTGAACCGCGCGGCCGCGCCGCCTCGAGTGACGCGCACCCGCAGCGAGCGTGCCCCGCAGATCCTGTACTCCGCCGACTTGCCCCCGGTGCTGGCCCAGGAGCCCGTGGCGAGCACGGTCCGTCCGTCGCCCGTAAGGAGCGTCACGTCATCTGCTCCGCCTCCCGGGACCGTCACCCGGACGCGGAGATCCCCGTCAAGGAGCGTTGCGACCTGCATGGTCCAGGCACGCCTCCCGCGAAGGAACTTGCCTCGAATCGTCTTCGTTGTCGGCCCGAGCCAAGGATGGAGAACGTCCTCGCGAATCACGGCGAGAGACTCCGGAGTCGGGCGAAAGCTTGGGTCGACGATCGGCCACTCGTATCCGACCGCAGTGCCGTTCGTCTCGACGAGCACGCGATAGGACTCCGCGAATCCCTCGCCGGGGTTCAACGTGTAGTTCAGACCTTCGTCGTCGGGAAAGGCTGATCCGGCGGCAACTCGGGAGCAGATGCCCATCGTGCTCGCCCAGCGCTTCGTGCCCCAGTCGAGCGCCTTCCACGGTGCGTTGTTTCTGTTGGCCGCAATGTGGTGTCCGTATTCGTGCGCCGCAATCGACACGGGCGGAATCCCGGCGGTGGAGTCACCAACGGTGACCAACGTCTGCCCCCCGTAGCAGCCGAGCACCTCGTCGCTGGAGCAGATCTCCGAAACCTCGGCGAGCGGTGCGATGTAGATCTCTGCGAGAGAGAGCTCCTTCCCGTGAGGGATGCGGGCGAAGAGGTCGACCCACTGCTGCGCGACAGCGTCGGCCTCTGGATAACTGGTCGAGATGTGGATCGAAACTCTCTCGCCGTCGGGCACGGCATAGGTCCCTCCCCACCATGACGCCGACGACAGGTGCCTCGGCTTCGACGAGAGCAAGGTCGTCAGGCCGGCGAGACTGCCCGGCACCAGACGCACCGTCGGGCTCTCGAGCTGCGGGCGCATTGCACCGGCCGTCGGTGCGCCTAGCAGCGCCAAGGCCACGATGCACACCAGATATCTCGTCTTTCTCTTCATCTGCGCTCTCCCGGATGGCAGAGCGCGCCGCGAGCAGGCGGCGCGCTCCACCTTCGGATCAGGTGACCTTGAACGTGAGCGGTACGACCTTCGTCGCACCCTCGTAAGTGACGGTCAGCCGCACCGTCAGCTTCTTGCCACGGGCCTTCTTCTTCGGGACGGTGAAAGTGCAACCGCCCGTGCCGGTGCCGCTGAGCTGCTTCGCTCCGAGCTTTGCGGCGCACGAATAGCTCTCCGGAAGGATCGTGGTGGTCGTCGTCCGCCCGTCAGCCGGCAGCTTCAGTCCGGTCGGGAGGATGACGAACCGCTTGCCGGCTTTCGGCCCGGCCGCCGGCGTCGTCTTGACGTCCACCGAGGTGATCTGAGGGCCGTTTGTGTCGAGTGAGTAGTTGTAAGCCCCGTCGTTCGGTGCATTGTCGAAGACCTTGTCGGTGACATTGACCGTCCAGGCGAAGAAGTTGAGCACGGACGCGTTGCTCACCTCGCTTCGGTTGACGGAGATCAAGATCTGACTCGTACCACCGGAGATGTGAACGCTCAGATTGGGCGTCTCGACCCAGTCGCCGCCATTCCAATGAGCGAAGAAGTAGCTGTCGCCATCGACATAGAACAGGTAGTCCGACCCGTTGTTGGCGATGTTGCCGGTCAACAGATTGGCGTCGCTGTCGATGTCGAGGAAGAGCGGATTCGTCTCCGACGAGGCGATATTCGTTCCCGTGATCCTGAAGAGGAGCTGTCCGGTTCCCTTGTCTCCCAAGACGGTCACGGATGTGATGTCGCCCGCCGTGCCACTGTCGCCCGCGGGATCCGCGTAGGTCCCCGACGAGGCGGACGGCACGAGGACGAGGACGGCCATCAGCGCCGCTGCGATCGGGCCGGCGCGCTTGAGGCGCGAGGCGACCGCGGGGCGCGGAAGGCGGAGCTGCATGGACATTGCCTGTACCTCCTGTGGATTACCGCCCCAAGCTGGTGGCCGGCGCTAACCCGCCTCTAACCGCGGCCTCTGTTCCTCCGGGGAGGCCAGTGCTACAAAGGGCATATTCCCGTCGAATTCCGCGTTCTCGGCCCGCTGGCGGTCGTCGAGGACGGCCGCTCGATCGCCCTGGACCGGCAGCGGATGCGAGCCCTGCTCGCCTTCCTGCTGCTCCATGCAAACGAGCCCGTCTCGAGTGACCGGCTGATCGACGAGGTCTGGGGGCCGACACCGGCGAAGACCGCGAGCGCCTCGCTGCAGAATTACGTCTCGCGGCTCAGAAAGGCGATCGGTGCGGAGCTCCTCCTTTCAGAGCCGGCTGGGTACATGCTGCGCGTCGATCCCGAGCGGTTCGACCTGGCGCGCTTCGAGCGGCTCACCGCGGAAGCTCGCGGCGCCGAGCCGCGTGAGCGGGCCGAGAAGCTCCGCGCCGCGCTCGCGCTCTGGCGGGGGCCCGCACTCGAGGATCTCGCCTTCGAGCCGTTCGCGCGAGACGAGGTCGGCCGGCTCGAGGAGGCGCGGCTCGCCGCGCTCGAGCAGCGCATCGAGGCCGATCTGGAGTTGGGCTCTGCAGGGGAGCTGGTCGGTGAATTGGAGCAGCTCGTCGGAGAGGAGCCCTTGCGGGAACGCTTCCGTTTGCAGCTGATGCTGGCGCTGTACCGCGCGGGACGGCAGGCGGACGCCCTCGAGGCGTACCAGGACGCGCGACGCGTGCTGATGGACGGGCTCGGGCTCGAGCCAAGCGAGGAGCTGCGTGCGTTGCAGCAGGCGATCCTGCAACAGCACGCTTCGCTCGGAGCAGTCGGCGTGGCTGCGGCGGAGCGCGGACCCGATCGACGCACGGTCACCGTCCTCTTCTGCGATCTTGTCGATTCGACGCGTCTCGCGTCGGATCTCGATCCGGAGGTCTATCGGCAGCTGATCTCGCGCTACTTCGAGCTGGTGCGCGAACCGATCGACCGGCACGGGGGCACGACCGAGAAGTTCATCGGCGACGCCGTGATGGCCGTCTTCGGCATCCCACAGCTCCACGAAGACGATGCGCTGCGTGCAGTTCGCGCCGCGGTCGAAGTGCAGGCGGCTCTGAGCGACGAGGAGTGGGACGTTCCGCTCACAGCGCGGATCGGAGTCAGCACCGGCGAAGTGCACGTGCTGTCCGCCCCGAGCGAAGACCTGCATGTCTCGGGTGCAGTCGCGAGCGTCGCGGCACAGCTGGAGCAGAGCGCGCCGCCCGGGGGGATTCTGATCAGCGACGACACGCATCGACTGGTGCGCGACGCCGTCAAGGCGGAACCGATCGAAGAGACGTGGCTCCTGGAAGACGTGTTGCAGGGTGCACCTGCGTATTCGCGGCGACTCGATGCTCCGCTCGTCGGCCGCGAAGCCGAGCTCGCGCGTCTCTTTGATGCGTACGCGAATGCGTCCGCCGACAAACACTGTCGCGTCGTCACCGTCGTCGGCGAAGCCGGAATCGGAAAAACACGACTCGCCCGTGAGCTCGTTGCCTCGGTCGGACAAGAAGCACGCGTGCTCGTCGGCCGCTGCGTCTCATACGGCGAAGGTGCGACGTACCTCCCGATCACGGAGATCGTGCGCCAGGCCACCGAGGAGCACTCGCTGGCGGGGATCCGCAAGCTGGTCGAGGTAGAAGAGGACGCGGGCGCCGTCGCGCAACGTGTAGCCGAGCTCACGGGGATCGCGAATTCGCCGGCCGCTCCCGGTGAGACGTTCTGGGCCGTGCGCCGCCTACTGGAGTCGGTCGCGCGCTCGGGACCGGTCCTTGTCGTGCTCGACGACATCCACTGGGCCGAGCCGACACTTCTCGATCTTGTCGAGTACCTGGGCGCATGGGCAGAGGGGCCGATCCTGGTGCTGTGTCTCGCGCGCGGGGACCTGCTCGAGCAGCGCTCCGGGTGGGGCGGGCCGACGTCGACCGGATTCCTCGTCGAGCTCGAACCGCTCGCAGCCGAGACGCTCGGAAGACTCGTCGAACAGCTCGCGGATGAACCTGTCGATCCGCAGCTTCAGGACCACATCGTCGAACACTCCGGGGGAAACCCGCTCTTCGCAGAGCAATTGCTGGCGCTCGCTGCAGAAGGTGGCGCGCTGGAGCAGCCGCCGGCGACTGTGGAAGCATTGCTCGCCAGCCGCCTCGACCGCCTGGATCTGCGTGAGCTCGAGGTACTCCGTCGCGCGGCGGTCGTAGGCCGACGGTTCTCGCAGGCCGAGCTCCGCGACCTCACACAGGAAGAGGACGCCACTCGACAACTGCTGAGACTCGCCGAGCGGGGCCTCATCCATCCCGTGGAGCAGGATCTCTTCCGTTTCCATCACGTCCTCGTGCGCGACGTGGCGTATCGCGGCATTCCCAAATCGCAACGCGCGGAACTGCACGAACACGCGGCGCGTGGTCTCGACCGGCGGGACGGCGCGGACGAGCTCGTCGGCTACCACTTCGAGCAGGCGTTCCAGTACGTCACCGAGCTTGCGCGACGCGACGAACACGCACGAGAGCTCGCAGTCGAAGGAGGACAGCGATTGGGGCGTGCCGGAATTCGCGCCTGGAAGCGAGCGGACGCGCCCGCCGCAGTCAATCTTCTTTCCCGATCCGTCGAGCTGTTGCCCGAAGCAGACGAATTCGCGTGCGAGCTTGGAGCCGCCTTGCGCGTGAGCGGGGATGTCGACCGCGCCCGAGAAGTCCTTGTCAGGGCGACCGAAGCGCCGGAAAGGCGGGTCGAGCTGCGCGCCCGCATCGAGCTGGCCCTTCTTCGATCAGTAGTCGAATCAGATATTGCCGCCGAGCTGCTCGAGGTGGCCTCGACATCGATCCCCGCCCTCGAAGCGGCCCACGACGACCGCGCACTTGGAAGGGCGTGGCTGTGCATTGCCCATGTCAGAGGCGCTTTCTACTGCGACTACGGACCAATGGAAGAGTCGGCCAGCCGCGCCGCTACGTATTACCGACGCGCCGGCTGGTCGCCGTCGAGCGCGCTGGACTCCTTGGGGAACGCTTTGTACCACGGGCCAAAGCCTGTGTCAGACGCGATCGGTCAGTGCGAGAGATTGCTCCGCGAGCACGATGGTGACCGAGCAAGTGAGGCGAACATCATCATGTGGCTCGGCGGCCTCGAAGCCATGCGGAAGAACTTCGCGGACGCGCGCGCTTACGTATCGCGCGCAAGAACTATCTATCACGAGTTCGGATTGGCGGGGAACGCCGTCGACGCGTGCGGTCGAGTGTTTGCCGCAATCGACATGCTGGCTGGGATGCCGACTCAAGCAGAGCGGGCATTGCGAGAAGGCTGCGAGTTCTTGGAGCAAGTGCACCAGATCGCCCTCCTGGCTACGCGCGCAGGTGAGCTGGCTCAGTCGATCTACGAGCAGGGTCGCTATGAGGACGCCGAGGTCTGGACGCGCGTGGCACGAGAGTCAGCCGGGAGCGACGACCTAGACGCGGCTCTCTCGTGGCAGCCAGTGCAGGCCAAGATCCTGGCCAGGCAGGGCGAGATCGAAGAAGCCGAACGACTGGCGCGACAGACGCTCGAGCTCGTCGCCCGAACCGATTCAGTCAATCGCCATGCGGACTCGTTCATCGCGCTAGCCGAGATTCTCGGGTTGGCAGGCAACCAGGATGGTGCTGAGGAGATGATCAGGAGCGCGCTCGAGCTCTACGAACTGAAGGGGAATCTGGCGTCTGCTGACCGAGCCAGGGCGTTGCTGCGCGACACCGCTCTTATCGAATGACGAAGAGCCCCGGCGCCGGGGCTCTTCGTGTGCAGGTTGATTACCTTTAGCCGGCGCATCCGCCGGTGGTACCGCTACCGCAGGCGAGCTGCACGCTCTCCGCGGAGCCGCTGAGGGCGATGCCCGTCGACGGGATGGCCGCGAGCGCCATGATCGCCAGTGCTGAGGCGATCAGCTTCTTTGTCTTCGACATTTGAGTCACCTCCCTTTGCTTGAGCCGTTGCGCATTCGGCTCGAGCGTCTGGGGGTGCACTCACGGCGACCTACCGCGTCGCCAATGGACGACTAATGAGTTCTGTTCATGACGCCCACGCTAAGGACGCGGGAGTCTTCCCGACATCGGGGCGCCTGGCACTGCGTTCATCGCGGCCTCGGTCTCTCTCAGGTCGCGCCCCGTCGAGCGCGGCTCAGAGCAGCGGGCGCGGAGGCTCGAGATGCGAGGAGATCGACCGGGCCAGCGAGTGCGAGGCGGTCGTGCTCAGCCCCAACACGATCGAATCCCCGTGAACAACATCTTTTCCAAGCTCCGTCTCGGACCTGCTCCGGACGACGATCGACGCGTGCTGGCCGTCCTTGCTTTCCTCAAGTAAGCGAGGCCGTCGATAAGATCCCCGAGTCCCAGCCGTCGAAAAGGAGCTGACCAGCGTGGCGAAGATGCTGTTCCGACTGCCGCAGGCGAAGCGGGTGATCGAGAACCCGAGCCCTGAGGAAGTCAAGGAGCTCGCAGCGAAGATGCCGACCGCACGCCCGACGAAGTACGGCAACCTGAACGTGCAGACGCAGGTGCTTGCGCGCTCCAAGCGCTCTACATTCCTCGTCACGGACGAGCCGGATGGTCAGAACCAGGCGCTCTCGACCGACGACGCGGCCAGGTGGGCTGCGCGGCAGGATGAGTACATCGCCGGCCGGGAGATGGTCGTGATCGACGGCTACATCGGCACCGACCCGGAGTTCCGCACCTCGACGCGTCTGTATGTCGAGGCGGCGAACGCGAACATCGCCGGAATGCAGCAGCAGCTCTACTTCGGCCCGCCGGAGGAGGACTTCGAGCCCGAGCTGACCGTGATCTACACGCCGAACCTGAAGGCGGAGGGCTTCCCGGACGACCGGCTGATCATGGTCGACCTCGAGCAGGGCGTGACGCGCGTCTTCAACTCGGATTACTTCGGCGAGTCGAAGAAGGGCGGGCTGCGGATGTGGAACAAGCTCGTCTACGACCAGGGCGGCCTCCCCCTGCACGCCGGCTGCAAGATCATCCCGACGGACGACGGAGACAAGGTCTGCCTGACGGTCGGCCTTTCCGGTACCGGCAAGACGACGACGACGTTCACGAAGCAGAACGGCTCGCTTCCCGTACAAGACGACTTCGTCGCGTGGATGCCGGACGGCCGCGTCTACGTGACCGAGAACGGCTGCTTCGCGAAGACCTACGGGCTCAACCGGGAGGACGAGCCCACGATCTACGGCGCGGTCACGCAGCCGAACTCGTACCTCGAGAACGTCTCGCAGAAGGGCGACGAGCTCGACTTCTACGACGAGAGCTACACGCAGAACGGACGCGCGACGTTCCCGTTCGGCGTAATCGAGTCTGCGGCCGATCGCGAGATCGACGACGCCCACTTCCTGCTCATCCTGAATCGCAACGAGAACGTCATTCCGGCAGTGGCGAAGCTCGAGGGACCTCAGGCGGCGGCCTACTTCATGCTCGGCGAGACGAAGGGCACTGCGGCCGGCGGTGCGGACGAAGCCGGGAAGTCATTGCGCGTGCCGGGGACCAACCCGTTCTTCCCGATGCTGCACGACCTGCAGGGAAACCGCTTCCTCGAACTGCTCGGGGAGCACCCGCTCGAGGTCTATCTCATGAACACCGGACGCGTGGGCGGGCCCGAAGCGGACGAGCGCTCGAAGAAGGTGCGCATCAAGCACTCCTCGGCGATCGTGAAGGGCATCGCCGAAGGCACGATCGAGTGGGAGCGCGATCCCGACTTTGGCTATCTCGTGGCGTCGGCCGTTCCCGGCAGCGACGACGGCGAAGTGCTGCAGCCGCGCAGGCTCTACGAGCGAACCGGACGCGCGGACGAATATCGCGCGCAGGTGGAACGGCTGAAGTCGGAGCGAACGGAGTTCCTCGGGAAGTTCGGCAGTCTCTCCGCCGAAATCGTCGCTGCGGTCAGCTAAGCGCTGTCCCCGGGCAACGGTTCCCTCGCACGAGGGTTGTAGGCCGTCTGGACTACCCCGATAAGGGGTTAATGGGACTCGCAAGGAATAAAGGCGAGTTGAGGCTTGGCCTCTCCGCGACCGTCGCGTCTGCGGTCCTGTACAGCGCGATCGTGCTGTTCGGTGTCGGCTCTGCCACCCCCTCGGCTCCCGATGCCGGCCGCGATCCGAATGCGTCGGCCGTACTGATTCAAGGGCATGCCGACACCGTCTCCGGCTCCGTGCCGAGGCTGCCGCAGGCTTCGCCGGAGCCGAGACGGCACCGCGCGCACACACGAGCGCGTCGACCCCGCACCGGGGTCCCGCCGGCACAGACGTCTTCCACGCCCTCTCCGGTCGCCGCCCCGGCGCCGGGGTCGGTCGCCGCCCCGGCGCAGGCGTCTCCGCGCGTGACTGAATCCGAGTCGCCGAGCGTCGCAAGTTCCACGACAGCCTCGGTGGTGGACGCGCTACCCGTGGTGCCCGTACCGGTCGTCCCCGTGCCGCCGGTGACAGTGCCTCTTCCCGAACTGCCGGTCACGCTGCCCGAACCGCCGGCGACCCAGCCGCTGCCGCTTCCCTGAGCTAGCCTCGGCGGCGTGATCGCTGCGCCCGATCCGCCCCTGACCGATGGAGTCGTAACCCTGCGGCAGTGGGAGGAGCGCGACGTGCCCACGCTCGTCGAGTGCATCGACGGCGACGAGGAAATGACTCGCTGGATGGACGCGATCCCGCAGCCATATCGGGATGCCGAAGCACGTACGTGGATCGAGCAGGCCTCTTCCTTCTGGCGCACGGGGACCTCTGCGCCCTTCGCGGTCACGGACACCGAAACGGGCGACGTGCTCGGTGGCGTCGGCTTCGCTTGGATCGGCGACGAGGGCGTCGGTGAGGTCGGCTACTGGTTGCGCTCCGCAGCGCGAGGCCGCGGGCTGACGCGTCGCGCGGTTCGTCTCGTCTCGCGCTGGTCCTTTGAGGAGCTCGGCTGCGAGCGGCTGCAGTTGCGCGCGGACGCAGACAACGTCGCGTCTCAACGTGTCGCCGAGAAAGCAGGCTTCACGCGCGAGGGCGTGCTCAGGTCGGTGCACTTCAACCCGCGGCAGCAGCGCCGGGTGGATTTCGTGATGTTCTCGCTGCTGCCCAGCGAGGTTGATTAGATCTGCCAGCTCGAGTCCCGCAGCACCGGAACGCGTTCGCCGTCGCGCGTGATTCCGGTCACGTCCACCTCGGGTGAGCCGATCATGAAGTCGATGTGGACGCTGGACCGGTTCAGCCGCTCGACGTCGTCCTCGCCGACCGCCGCGTCGTAAGCCGAGCCGAGGGCGATGTGACTCGCGGCGTTCTCGTCGAGGAGCGTGTCGTAGAAGACCGTGTCGAGAGGACCGATGCGTCCCTCCCGGTCGACGAGAGCGAGTTCGCCGAGCCGCGCGCCTCCTTCGTCCTGGGCAACCAGCGCACGCAGGGTTTCGGCAGCGGACTCCGCCTCGATTTCCACCGCACGGCCGCCTTCGAAACGCACCGTCAGCCCGTCGATGATCCGGCCCTGTGTCGTCAGCGGCTTCGTCGCACGGACGACCCCTTCGGTCCGCTCCGGATCAGGCGAGCTGAAGACCTCCTCAGTTGGAAGGTTCGCCATGTGGACGATCCCGTCGACCGTCGTGTCTCCCCCGCCGATCCAGCGGGAGGTGGGCAGGAGTCCAACCGTCAGGTCGGTTCCCGGCCCCTCGAGGTGGATTGCGTCGAAATGCCGGTCGCTCAGCCGCTGCGCCACCCCCTTCAGGATGCTGTTTCGGTCGCGCCAGGCGACCTCGGGATCGTCTTCGTCCAGGCGGCAGATGTGAACGACCTGCTCCCAGAGCTTGTCGAGCGCGACCTGCGGCTCGAGGTCGGGAAAGACGAGTTGAGCCCATTTCTCGGACGGCCCTGGCGCTACGCACCAGTTGACCGTGCGCTCGTTGATGACCGTCGTCCATTCCTTCACACGGGGGAAGACATCCCGGCCGAGCCGATCCGGGTCCAGATCGTCGAAGAGATGAGGCTCGATCGGACCGCTGAGAGAGATCGTCGCGCCGCGGTCGTGACCGAGCTGCAAGGCCCGTTCGCCGTACCAAGGCGGGACAAAGTCCAGCACGTCGTCTGGCGCGTAGAGCACGCGCTCCCGCTTGAGATGCGGATCCCAGTAGTGGACATCGACGAATTTCGCGCCGCGCCTGTAAGCGCTCGCCGTAATGGCGCGCGTGAGCTCTTCTTTCCCGAGTCCAGAGAGGACGTCGAGGATCTGGCCCTTCTGCACGTTCGCGCCGAAGTTGACGATCAGGTCGGCGAGGCGTTCGACTCGGGAGGCCATGGGCAGGCGATGCTACTTGGGCCGCGAATGGCTTTGCATGAAGACTACGCCGGCCATCGAGCGTTTCCTCAACTCGCCGGCGCTCAGCGAAGGGACCAGGCGTTCCTATCGGCACGATGTCGAGGAGTTCGGACGCTGGCTGGAACGACGGAACCTCGGCGTCGACGGCGTGGACGTCAGGCTGCTCACCGAGTACGTGGCCGAGCTCGGGCGCGCGCGTCCACGGAAGCTTGCTCCGGCCACGATCGCCCGGAAGATCGCGGCGATCCGCAGCTTCCTCCGGTTCACGCTGGGGCCTACGAAGGTGCCGGATGCCTCGCTGGCGCCGCGGCGTCCGAAGCGGCTGCCCGATACGCCGAAGACGGCCGAGGTCGAAGCTGCGCTCGACGCGCTGGTGGGCGACGGGCCGCTGCCGCTGCGCAATCGCGCCCTCGTCGAGCTCGTCTATTCGGCGGGACTGCGCAGCGCGGAGGCGGTCGGGCTCGATCTCGCCGACGTGGACTTCGACCGCGAGCAGTTGCACGTGCGCGGCAAGGGCGGCAAGGAGCGGATCGTCCCGCTGGGTGAAGAGGCCGGCCACCTCGTGGCGCAGTACCTGCACGAAGCGCGGCCTCAGTTGGCAGCGGGTGCGGAGAACGCGCTGTTCCTGTCGGCGCGCGGGCGTCGCCTCGACACGTCGACGTTGCGCCG
>WNGJ01010034.1_pt1 | contig 12655 bp, 10 predicted proteins | sample 5400611 | NCBI WGS metagenome assembly WNGJ01 (sample SAMN13153375, study PRJNA577476) | soil metagenome | isolation source: 40 cm soil or saprolite under Garry oak tree replicate 1 | place: USA:California | collected 2016-06-15
AGTCGCCCTGGCGCGCCTGGCCGAGCAGCTCGTCGAGGGACCCCGTTGGCTCCACGTCGGGGTCTCCCTTCGTCTGGAGCACCTCGTTTGTCTTGTCCTTCGCGGCCTGCACGTTCGGCTGGTCGAAGGGATTGATCTCGAGGATCGATCCGGCCACCGCCGTCGCGAACTCCCAGCGGTAGAACTCGGCGCCGAGGTCGTACGGGTCGTCGATCCGAACCTCGCCGGGCTGACGGTCGGGGCCGTCCAGCGACTCCTCCGGCGCCGGCACGAGACCCTTGTCGTCCTTTCCGGTCGACTCGGCCAGCAGCTGCTCCGCCCAGAGGCCAAAGCCGCCCGGATTCGGGTTGATGCAAACCTTGTCGCGACCCTGGCGCCAGTTCTCGCCGAACGCGAGCCCGAGCTCGAGGCCTGGGTTCTCGGCCCCGCGGCAGGCCTCGACCATCTCTTGCGTGCGCTCGCGGAGACGCGCGAGCTCGACACCCATCAGCGCGGCCGGAACGATCCCGAACGGCGAGAGCGCCGAATACCGGCCGCCGATCGTCGGTTCGCCGGGGACGACGGCCAGGAACCCCCGCTCCCGTGCAACCGTCTCGAGCTCGGAGCCCGGATCCGTGATCGCGGCGAACTGCTCACCCCGCTTGCCGGCTTTGTTCCAGAAGTAGTCGAGATGCGACCGCGTCTCGAGCGTCGTCCCGGACTTGGACGAGGCGATGAAGAGCGTCCGCTCGAGATCCAGCGCGCCGGTCAGACGCCGGATCGCCGCGGGATGGGTGGTGTCGAGCACGTGGAAGGACTCGACGCGGAACGTGCGGCGAAACACCTCCGGCGCGAGGCTGGACCCGCCCATCCCGAGCAGGACGACCTCGTCGAAGCGGTCGACCGCCGCCTCGACGAACTCGACCGAGTCGGGAATCCGGAGCGGCTCGTCGAGCCAGCCGAGCCACTTCGCCTCGTCGTGTCCCGTCCAGGCGGTCGGGTCTCGCGCCCAGATTCGGCGAACGAGATCATCGGCGTCGATCACGCGCTAGGCGGAAACCAGCTCGCCGCGCTTGGACTCGACGCCGTCCAGCAGCTCCTTGAACGAGTCGGCGAACTTCTTCACGCCCTCCTCTTCGAGCACGCGGACGACGTCGTCGTAGTCGACGCCGGCCTCGGCGGTTTGCTCGAAGACGTGCTTCGCCTCGTCGAGCCCCTGCTCGAGCGTCGGCGCGACCTCGCCGTGATCCTGGAACGCCTCGATCGTCTCCTCGGGCATCGTGTCCACCGTCTCGGGCCCGATCAGCTGCTCGACATACATGACGTCGCGGTAGTCGGGGTTCTTCGTCGAGGTCGAGGCCCAGAGGCAGCGTTGCCTGGTCGCGCCCTTCGACGCAAGCGCCTCCCAGCGCTCGCCGGCGAAGATCTCCTTGTAGCGCTGGTAGGCAAGCTTGGCGTTCGCGACCGCGAGCTTGCCCTTCAGCTCGTCGTGGCCGCCGAGCTTGTCCAGCCGCTTGTCGACCTCGGTGTCGACGCGCGAGACGAAGAAGCTCGCGACCGACGCCACGCGAGCGGGATCGCCTCCATTCTCGACGAGCCGCTCGAGCCCGCGAATGTAGGCCTCGGTGACAGCCACGTAGCGGTCGAGGGAGAAGATCAGCGTGACGTTGATGTTTTTGCCGGCGGCGATCATCTCGTCGATTGCGGGCAGGCCCGCCTCGGTGGCGGGGATCTTCACGTGCAGATTCGTCCGGTCGGCCAGTTGATGGAGCCGCCTGGCCTCGGCAATCGTCCCCGCGGTGTCGTTTGCGAGGTTCGGATCGACCTCCCAGGACACATAGCCGTCCTTGCCGTTGCCATCGTCCCAGACCTTGCGCAGGAGATCGCACGCTTCGATCACGTCCTGCCTACTCAGGTGGATGAAGATCTCCTTGGGATCGGAGAGCTCCTCGAGGCACTCTCTCAACTGCTCGTCGTAGGCGTCTCTCTCTGAGATCGCCTTCTGGAAGATGGTGGGGTTCGAGGTCACGCCGACAACGGCGTCCTCGTCCATCATGCGCGCGAGCTTGCCGCTGTGGAGCATCTGGCGCGAGAGGAAATCGATCCAGACGCTCTGGCCGAGCTCGGACAGCTTGTGCAGGCGTGACTTAGACATTGGCAATTCCTTTCTCCAACTCTTCGATCTTTCTCAAACGTCTGACGTAGCGCTCACCGCCGTCGAAGCGGGCACCGAGATAGGTGCGAACGAGGTCCGCGGTGAGCGAGGGGCCGACGACTTCCGAGCCGAGGCAGAGCACGTTCATGTCGTCGTGCTCGACGCCCTGGTGCGCGGAGTAGACGTCGTGGCAGGTCGCAGCGCGGATCCCCGGCAGCTTGCAGGCAGCGATCGAGGCGCCCACGCCGGAGCCGCAGATGAAGATCCCCCGCTCGGCATCGCCGTTCCGGATCGCCTCGCCGACCTCGCGCGCCTTGTCCGGATAGTCGATCCGCTCGGCGGCCGTGTCGGTGCCGAGATCGACCGCCTCGTGGCCCAGTGCCTCGAGCTCACGGAGGACACAATCGCGCAAGATCACGCCGCGGTGGTCAAAGGCGACTGCAACCCGCATCAGGACCGTTACGTTACCCGGATGAACGACGCCGAGAGTTGGCGCGAGCTCGGTCAGCAACTGCGGATCGACTCGATCCGAGCCTGCATGAAGACGAAGTCCGGACACCCGACCTCGTCGATGTCCGCGGCCGACCTGATGGCGGTTCTGCTCGCAAAGTACCTCCACTACGACTTCGACGAGCCCGAGAACCCGAACAACGACCATCTCGTCTTCTCGAAGGGGCATGCCTCGCCGCTCCTCTATTCGATGTTCAAGGCGGCCGGGGCGGTCTCGGACGAGGAGCTGCTCACGTTCCGCACGTTCGGCTCGCGCCTGGAGGGCCACCCGACGCCGGAGATCCCGTGGGTGGACGTCGCCACCGGCTCGCTCGGCCAGGGGCTTCCGTACGGCGTCGGAATCGCGCTCGCCGGCAAGAAGCTCGACCGCCTGCCGTACCGCATCTGGGTGCTCTGCGGCGACAGCGAGATGGCTGAAGGATCGATGTGGGAGGCCTTCGAGCACGCCGCCTTCGAGGGGCTCGACAACATCGTCGCGGTGATCGACGTAAACCGGCTCGGCCAGCGCGGCGAGACGATGCACGGCTGGGATCTGGACTCGTACGCGAACCGGGCGAAGGCCTTCGGCTGGCACGCGATCGAGATCGACGGGCACGACGTCGAGGCGACCGACCGCGCGTACGCCGAGGCGCTCGAGACCACAGGCAAGCCGACCGTGATCGTCGCCAAGACGAAGAAGGGCAAGGGCGTAAAAGCGGTCGAGGACAAGCCCGGCTTCCACGGCAAAGCGCTCGACGATCCCGAGCAGGCGATCGAGGAGCTCGGCGGCGTGCGGAACATCGTCGTCGACGTGGCGAAGCCAAAGCCTGGGCAGCCGCACGTCTTCGAGACGGGAAAGCTCGAGCTCCCGAGCTACGACGAGGGCGACGAGGTCGCGACCCGCAAGGCCTACGGCGACGCGCTCGAGGCGCTCGGAGCGGGGCGCGGCGACGTCGTTGCGCTCGACGGTGAGGTGAGCAACTCGACCTACGCGGAGGAGTTCGCCAAGGCCTACCCCGATCGTTACTTCGAGATGTTCATCGCCGAGCAGCAGCTGGTCGCGGCCGCCGTCGGTCTGCAGGTGCGGAAGTGGAAGCCGTTCGCGTCCTCGTTCGCCGCCTTCTTCACCCGTGCCTACGACTTCGTCCGCATGGCCGCGATCAGCCGGGCGAACATCAAGCTCTGCGGCTCACATGCGGGCGTCTCGATCGGCGAGGACGGCCCCTCGCAGATGGCGCTCGAGGATCTCGCTGCCTTCCGGGCGGTCCACGGCTCGACCGTGCTCTATCCCTGCGACGGGAACCAGACCGCGAAGCTCGTCGGGGAGATGGCCGACCGCGACGGGATCGTCTTCATGCGGACGACGCGCGGGGCGACGCCGGTGATCTACGGCCCTGACGAGGAGTTCCCCGTCGGCGGCAGCAAGGTCGTGCGCTCGTCCGACGACGACGAGGTGACGATCGTCGGCGCCGGAATCACGCTCCACGAGGCGCTGAAGGCGGCGGACGAGCTGGCTGAAAACGGCGTGAACGCACGCGTGATCGACCTCTACTCGGTCAAACCGGTCGACGTCGAGACTCTACGCTCGGCAGCGGAGGCGACCGGCGGACGAGTGATCGTCGTCGAGGATCACTGGCCGGAGGGCGGGCTCGGAGACACCGTGCTCGACGCCTTCGCCGACAGCGACGAGCGTCCGCGCGTGATCAAGCTCGCCGTGCGGGACATGCCCGGCTCCGGCAAGCCGGCAGAGCTCCTCGCCGCCGCGGGAATCGACGCCGAGCACATCGCCGAGGCGGCGCGCCGCCTCGTCGAGTCTCCCGCTCAGGCGAGCGTTCGGTAGAGCTCGCACTGCCGCTCGCGAGCGGCGCGGTGCGCGTCGGCCCGATCCGGGCGCGGCGCGTAGGCCTTCCCGAGTGCAGCAGGCTCCGGGCTCGCTCCGAGGCGCTCGAGAGCGGCCACGGCGGCCCCGCGGGCGGACCCTTCAGGCACAGCCGAGGCAGTGAGCGGCCGCTCCAGCACGTCGGCCAGGATCTGGATCCAGTCGGGATCCGCCAGAAGCGCGTGGCCGGTCGCGACGACCTCCTGGACCCCCGGCAGTAGCTCGGCAATCTCCGCGAAGCGGTAGGCGACCCCTTCCAGCGCCGCCTGGAGGAGATCCTGCGGGGTCGTCTCGAACGTGAGTCCGGCAATCGTGCCGCTAGCGTTCGGCCGCCAGCCCGGGCTGCGTTCGCCGCCGAGGAGGGTTAGAAACGTAAGCCCGTGGCCGGAGGGCTCGCGCTCGGCGATCCCCTTGGCGTCAGTTTCGGCAAGCGTGCGCCCGAGCCAGGCGAACAGGTTCCCTCCGTCGGAGAGTGCCCCGCCCTCGACGAGTTGCCGGTCGTCCAGCCGGTAGCAGAAGAGGCCCGGCCTCGGCTTGGCGTGGTCGGCTTCGTAGAGCACACGGTAGGCGCCCGAGGTGCCAACCATGAGCGCGGCTCGCTCGCGGGTCGTGCAGCCCGAGCCGAGGTTGGAGCAGACCCCGTCGCCAAGCGCCGGGAACCAGGGCTCTTCGGTACCGACCGGCTCGTAGGTGATCTCCGGAAGCCGCTCGGGCGCGAGCCCGAGGAGCTCGAGCAGCCGCTCGTCCCAGGCGAGCGCGTCCAGATCGAGGAGACCCGTTCCCGAAGCCATCGAGAGGCTCGTCTTCGTCTCGCCGAGGAGCGCGCCGTACAGGTAGTCGGAGAAGGAGAGAAACCGCTCGGCTGCCGCGAAGGTCTCGGGCAGCTGCTCTCGCAACCAGGCGAACTTCGCCGGCCAGTAGCTCGGGTGCAGGACGCAGCCTGTGCGCGCATGCACCTCCGCGGGATCGACCTGCGCAGCGAGCCGGCGAGCCTGTTCTGCGGCGCGCTGGTCCCGCCAGGTCAGAAGCGGCGAGATCGCACGACCACGCCTGTCCACTGCGACCAGGCTGTGCATGAAACACGAAGCGGCGACTGCGTCGCACTTGCCCGCCTTTCTCGCCTCCTCCAGCGTCGAGCGCGTTGCCTCGACCAGTGTGTCCGGATCGACGTAGGCGTACTTCATCTGCGCGTCGGCGCCCTCGACGTGCTCGCCCCGCTCGTCGAAGACGCGGGCGCGAAGGGAGGAGCTGCCGATATCGAGGGCCAGAACCCGCACCGGCACTACCCTACGAGCATGGCTGTGGTGATCGCCTCCAACCTGCGCAAGGAGTTCGCGGGCGACGTGCTCTTCGACGGCGTCTCGTTCAAGGTCGAGCGCCGCGACCGCGTCGCGCTCTCCGGCCCGAACGGCGCCGGGAAGACGACGCTGCTTCGGCTGCTCACGGGCGAGACCGAGCTGCACGGCGGCGAGCTCTCATTCTCGAAGGGGACACGGGTGGCGCTGCACGACCAGCGGCCGCCGCTCCAGCGGGGCCTCACCCTGCGCGAATACGTGCTCTCCGGCGCCGCCGACCTGGCGGAAACCGAGCGTGAGCTGCGGAGCATCGAGCAGGCCATGGCCGGCGGAGATCATGGCCCGGCGACCCTGCGGCGCTACTCGGAAGCCCAGGCCCGGCTGGAGCACGCAGGCGGTTACGACTGGCGCGAGCGGACGGTCTCGGCGGCACGAGGGCTGGGCTTCGCCGACGCTGACCTCGACCGGCCGCTGGAGACGTTCTCCGGCGGAGAGCTGACCCGGGCGTCGCTTGCCCGCGCGCTCGGCGGCGATCCGGACCTGCTGCTCCTCGACGAGCCCACGAACCACCTCGACGTCGAGAGTCTCGAATGGCTGGAGCAGGAGTTGCAGACCCTGGACGCGGGCGTGATCCTCGTCGCGCACGACCGCTGGTTCCTGGAGGCGGTCACGAATGCCGTGCTCGAGCTCGGCGGCGGCCGCTCGATCTTCTTCAGCGGGCCGTGGCACGCCTGGCGGCGCGAAAAGGCGGCCCGTGCCCTCGACGCCGCCCGGTCGGCCGAGCGGGTCGCAGAGGACATCGCCCGGCTCGAGCGGTTCGTGGAGCGGTTTCGGTACAAGAAGACGAAGGCCAAGCAGGCGCAGGCCAAGCTGACCCAGATCGGACGGCTCGAGAAGGAGCGCTCGAAGGCAACGGGCGAGCTCGCCCGCCTGAACGTCAAACGCCGCACGCTCGGCTTCGAGTTCCTGAAGCCGCCCCGGAGCGGTCGCACCGTGACCGAGGTGGAGGGACTCGAGCTCGCCGCGGGAGACAAGCATCTGCTGGCCGGCGCGTCCTTCGCCCTCGAACGTGGCGAGCACGCAGCCCTCGTCGGGCCCAACGGCTCCGGCAAGTCGACCCTGCTCGAGACATTGCTGGGCCGCCGCGAGCCGGTGGCCGGACGCATTCGGCTGGGCCACGGAGTCGAGCCGGCGTACTTCTCCCAGCACGAGATCGAGCTCGACGAACGAGGCACGGTGCTCCAGTGCGCGCAGCGCGCGACCGGCCTGCCACGTCCCGACGCCCAGTCCCTGCTCGGGCGTTTCCTCTTCTCCGGCTGGGAGGAGCACGAGAAGCCGGTCGCCGCGCTTTCGGGCGGCGAGCGGCGGCGGCTTGCCTTGGCGCTCGTCGTCGCTTCGGGCGCCAACTTCCTCGTTGTCGACGAGCCGACGAACCATCTCGACCTCGAGAGCCGCGAGGCGCTCGAAGCTGCGCTGGAGGCCTTTCCGGGCACGCTGCTACTGGTCTCGCATGACCGGGCCCTGCTCGACGCGGTCGCCCAGCGCGTGCTCGCCATCGAGGACGGCGCGCTCCGCTCCTTCGACGGCGGGTGGGCCGAGTACGCGCGCCGGCGGAGCGAGGAGACCGAGCCCGCGCCGAAGCCCGCGCCCAGGAAGCGAAAGAGCCGACCCGCGCCTGCGCGCGCTCGTCCAAGCGAGCTCGACCGGCTCGAGGAGCAGATCGCTCAGCAGGAGGAGACTGTCGCCGGCTTGGAGAGCCGGCTGGCAGACGACTGGCAGGACGTCGACGCGCTGGCTGCGTATCGGCGTGCGCGCGAAGAGCTCCAAACGCTACTGGCGCGCTGGGAAGAGCTCTTCGAGCAGGCGCAGGCCTAGGCCGAATCGAACGTCGCGATCAGCGCCTCGGCCACGACCTTCAATGGCCGACCTGAGACCTGGCTTGCCTTCCGCAGCCGTGCAAACGCGTCCTGCTCCGAGAGGCCTTCCTTCTCCATCAAGAGGCCTTTCGCCCGCTCGATCGACTTGCGCGCGGCCAGCGCCTCGCTCAGCGATTCGGCCTCGTCGCGCAGAGCGGCCAACTCCTCGTGGCGCGCGCGAGCGGTATGGATCGCCGGGAGCACGTCGGTCTCGCGGAACGGCTTGACGAGGTAGCCGAAGACGCCTGCCTCGACCGCCCGCGAGACGAGTTCCTCCTGGCCGTAGGCGGTCAGCATCACGATCGGAATCGGTCGCTCGTCGAGGATCCTCCGGGCCGCCTCGATCCCGTCGAGACGCGGCATCTTCACGTCCATGATCGCGAGGTCGGGCTCGTGCTTTCGAGCGAGCGCGACGGCCTCCTCACCGTCTCGAGCCTCCGCGCAGACCTCGAAGCCGGAGCGCTTCAGCAGCTCACAGAGGTCGAGCCGGATGATCGTCTCGTCCTCTGCAACGAGGATCCTCATGCCGGAAACACGACTTCTGCGCGGGTGCCGTCGTCGTGGCGCAGGTCGAAGCTGCCCCCGAGCTCGTCACGGACGAGAGCCCGGACGATCGACAGTCCCGTTCCGCCGTCACCGCCGGCGAGCCCTTCGCCGTTGTCTGCGATCGCAAGCATGACTTCGCCGTTCCGCCGCGCAAGCTCGACGCGCACCGACTGGCCACCGTGCTCCAGGGCGTTCTGGAAGAGCTCCGAAAAGACGAGCGCGAGGGCCGTCGCCCGGTTGCCCGCGAGCGAGACCTGCTCCAGCTGCGCGCGCACGTCCTTTTCGGCTCCGAGGCCCTGCACGAGCATCGCGCGAAGCCGGTCCAGGAGCTCCGCGAGCTCGATCTCCTCATCGCGCTGCTCGGTCAGCACCTCGTGGACGGCCGCGATCGCCAGGATCCGGTTCACCGAGTCGTCGAGTGCCTTCTGCGGATCGACTCCGCCGGCGGCGCGCGCCTGCAGCCGCAGGAGCGACGCTACGGTCTGGAGGTTGTTCTTGACGCGGTGGTGGATTTCCTGAGCGAGCACCCCGCGCATGACGGCCCGGCCGTGCTCGAGCGCAACGGCCGCATGGTGGGCGATCGAGCCCAATAGCGCGCGCTCCTCGTCTGTGAACGGGGTGTCGCGATCGCACACGAGCTCCCCGATCTGACGACGCTTCCAGCGCAGCGGGAGCCGCACCGCATGGCCGCCGGGGCGGCCCTCCGGCCAGGCGACGTTGCCGTCCTCGAGCACGAGCGCGGCACCGCTCGCGCCGACGGCGTCGATCGTCGTCTTCACGATTGCCTCGAGCGACTCCTCGAGGTAGAGCGACTCCGAGACGGCCTCCGAGATCCGAGCCAGCGCCTCGAGCTCGCCGACACGGCGCTGAGCCTCGGCGTAGAGCTTCGCGTGCTCGATCGTCTGGGCGACCTGCGCGGCGATCGCGAGCAGGAGCTCGATCTCGGGCCCGCTGAACTCTCGCGGTAAACGTGTCCGGACGTTCAGGGCGCCTGCGAGCTTCTCGCGGGCCAGGATCGGCACCGCCAGGATCGACTCGTACTCGTCTTCCGGGAGGTTCTGGAATGCTTTGAACCGCTCGTCGAGATGCGCCTGCGCCGGCAGCATCACCGGCGCCCGCTCGGCGGCGGCCGTACCCGTGATTCCCTCGCCGGGCCGCATGCGCGGACGGCGCGTCATCTCCTCGACCCGCGTCCCGTGCGTCGCTCGCAACACGAGCTCGTCGGCGCGCTCGTCGTAGAGGTAGACGAAGCACGCGTCGGCGCCGAGCGCTTCGGCGACTTTCCGCGCGACGAGCGCGAGCACCTCCTCGAGATCGAGCGTCGAGTTGACCGCCTCGATCGTCTCGGTCAGCAGGCGCAGATGGCGTTCTGAAGCGTCGATGCGTCGATTGTAGGGTCGGCCGGTCCGAGCTGTACGCTCGTCGCCAGTGAGCACCTACGACTGGTTGCTCTTCCTCCATGTGACGGGCGCGTTCCTGTTGATCGGAGGCGCGGTCGCCGCCGGCGTGCTCAATTTTGCGGCGCTGCAGCGGGAGCGGCCGAGCGAGATCGCGGTCCTGCTCGGGCTCACGCGCTTCGCCGTCGTCTCGATCATGGTCGGCCTGCTCTTCACCCTCGTCTTCGGACTCTGGCTCGTGCACGAGGCGCAGTACGGCTACGGGGACGGCTGGATCGTGGCGGCGATCATCCTCTGGTTCGCGGGCAGCGCGCTCGGGGGAGCCGGGGGCAAGCGCGACCGTCGCGCGCGCGAGCTTGCGGAGCGGCTGGCAAGCGAGAACGACGCGCCTCATCCGGAGCTGAGAGCACTCGTGCGAGATCCCGTCGCTCTCGCTCTCCTCTTCCTGCACGTGCTCGGCGCGATGGTGCTCGCGGGCGGAACAGGAGCGGTCGTTGTCTTCGGCGTCGGCAGGAATCGGTACTCGCAACACGCGGCGCTCCTTACGCGCCTCTCCTTCCGCACGCTCGTCTTCCTCGTCTTGCCGTCCTGGATCCTGATGCGCGTGAGCGCGCAGCTGATCTCGGACAAAGAGTTTCCGCACAACGCCCCGGGTTGGATGGACGTCGGGTTCACCGTCTCGGAGGGTGGCCTTCTCATCCTGATCGCCGCCGGCATCCTGGCGTGGGTCGGTCTTCGCCGCGGAGGAATGGGACGAGCCGCGGCCGCGGTCCCGGCGCTTGCCGCCCTCTACCTCGCCGCCCTGGCCGTGGCCTGGTGGGCGATGTCCGCCAAGCCGGGCGCGTAGATCGCGGGTCAACGAGGGCCGGCGATATGCCACGCAGCAGCATCAAGACGCGCGGAGTTTCAAGACCTAACAAAGTCCTTACGGACGTTGCGCGAAACCTTTTCAGGGGGACGCTAGCCTCCGGGCAGTGAGCGCCCAGGCAGTCGACCTGACCACGACCTCGGGCTACCTCGTCGCCGATGCGCGAGGCCGACTGGTCGGGCGGGTCGAGTGCCCGATGTACGGCACAGCTCCGGACGTCCCCGACGCGCTTGCCGTCCGCGCCGGCTTCCTCGCGCGCAAAAGGGTGACCGTGCCCGCCGAGACGATCGACCAGATCGACGGTCGCAGCGGCGTGATCGGCCTGAGCGTCGAGCGCGACGCCCTGCACAGCTTCCTCTAGACCTCGGGCCCAAGAAAGTGGAGAATCGTCGTGGTTCCGCGGCTCTGCGGCTGCCGGAACCCAACTGACGGCCGACTGCGAGCTGCGCGAATCCGCAGCTCGCGGTCGTTCGGATCGCAGGGGAACCCATGGTTCCCCCACGGACCCCCTCCTTTCGACTGCCGAAAATCCGCAGCAAGCGGAACCGGGCAAAGCCCGGATCCGCGTCGACGATTACAGCACCGGTAAGTACCGCTCGAGCTCCCAGGCGGAGAGCTGGACTCGGTATTCGTCCCATTCCTTGCGCTTGAGCTCGATATAGCGGTCGAAGATGTGCGGGCCGAGCGCGGTGCGCACGAGCTCCGAGCCGGCGAGCTCGTCAATCGCCTCCCCCAACGTCTCCGGCAGCGAGACGATCCCGCGTTCTTTCCGCTGCTCCGGCGTCAGGTGGTACAGGTTCGTCTCCATCGGGTCCGGGAGCTCGTAGCCCTGCTCGATCCCTTCGAGGCCTGCGTGGAGCAACGCCGCGAACGTGAGGTACGGATTGCACGCCGGATCGGGACACCGAATCTCGGCGCGGGTCGACTGCTCCGAGCCCGGCTTGTACAGAGGAATCCGGATCAACGCGGAGCGGTTCCGGCGCGACCAGGCGACGTAGACCGGCGCCTCGTAACCGGGGACGAGCCGCTTGTATGAGTTCACCCACTGGGCAAAGACCGCGGAGATCTCGCGTGCGTGACGCAACTGCCCCGCGATGAAGGCCTTGCCCGCCCCGGACAAGTGCCAGTCGTCCGCCTCGTCGAAGAATGCGTTCCGTCCGTCCGAGAAGAGCGACTGGTGCGTGTGCATGCCCGAGCCGTTCTCACCGAAGAGCGGCTTTGGCATGAAGGTCGCGTGGAAGCCCGCCTTCTTGGCGATCTCCTTCACGATCAGGCGGTAGGTGACCGTATGGTCGGCCATGTCGAGCGCCGGCGCGAAGCAAATGTCGATCTCGTGCTGAGAGGGCCCGACCTCGTGGTGGACGTACTCGACCGGGATCCCCATCGACTCGAGCGCGCGCACGGTTTCCTGACGCAGTTCGCTCGCGGCGTCCAGCGTCGTCATCGCGAAGTAGCCGCCCTCGTCCAGCGTCTCCGTGCCCTTGTCGTCGCGGAAGAGGAAGTACTCGAGCTCGGGGCCGACGTTGAACGTGTCGAAGCCCATCGAGCGCATGCGGTCGAGCGCGCGGCGCAGGACGTAGCGCGGGTCGCCGTCGTAGGGCTGCCCGTCCGGGGTGACGATGTCGCAGATCATCCGCGCGACCTTCGTCTCTCCTTCGCGCCACGGCATGACCTGGAAGGTGTCCGGATCGGGGATCGCGACCATGTCGGACTCCTCGATCGCGTTGAAGCCGGTGATCGACGAGCCGTCGAAGCCCATCCCGTCGTCGAGCGCGTCCTCCACCTCGCCGGGTGTGACCGCGAAGCTCTTCAGGTGTCCCTCGATGTCGCTGAACCACAGGAGGACGAACTCGACGCCCTCGTCTTGCATCCGCTTGAGCGCCTTCTTCCGGGTGCCCGGATCGCTCGTCGCCCTCGCTTTCGACTCGACTTGCGCCATCAGATCCTCCTCCGAAAAATGCGAAAGCCCCAGGCGGTTACATGCGCCTGAGGCCTCGTCGCCTCGAACGCGCCCATCTTACACGGCTACCCCGACCGCTTCAGCTTGCCGTGGCGTTTTGCGTACCGCTCACCGGTACGGAACACCCATAGGCCGAGCGGGACCGTGACGAGGCCGATCAGAAGCAGGGGC
>WNGJ01006168.1_pt1 | contig 12653 bp, 10 predicted proteins | sample 5400611 | NCBI WGS metagenome assembly WNGJ01 (sample SAMN13153375, study PRJNA577476) | soil metagenome | isolation source: 40 cm soil or saprolite under Garry oak tree replicate 1 | place: USA:California | collected 2016-06-15
CCGCTCCTGAAGGCGGGGACCAAGGCGCTCGACGCCCTCGACCCCGAGGTCCCGTTCTGCGAGAGCCACATGCAGTCGACCGCGACCGAGGAGGAAGAGACCGCCGAGCTGGCGTCGGACTGCAAGACGTGCGCCAAGTTCGCGGAGCAGTACAAGGTCGATTCCGTCAAGGTGGGGAACGACCCGACGCGCATCGTGCTGGAGTTCGAGACGGACGGATCCCTCACGACGAAAGCGGTCCTGGTGGCGGGACTCGACATCCTGTCGAAGCGATTCTCGGAGCTGGCGACGCAGGCATCGGCCCTTGCGTAGCGGCGTGAGCCGTCGGTTTATCGCATAGTTCCAACGGGTAAGGTTTAACTAGATTACTATCTATGTAGTAGTTCGATGGAACTCGGCGAGCTTGAGCTAGCGGTTCTGCGGGCGGTCCGTAATCTGGGCTCCGCGACCTCCGGAGCGATATACGAAGAGGTCGGCACATCGCGAGACGTCGCGTATACAAGCGTGACGACGACGCTCTATCGCCTCGTGGACAAGGACCTCATCGCGATCCGGAAGGAGAGCGAGAAGAAGGTGTTCTACCGGGTCAAAGAGGGCCGTGCCTATCGGAAGGCGATGGCAGCGATGATCGACCGCGTCGTGGAGACCTTCGGTGGAGAAGCTGTGTCGTATCTCCTGGAGAGTCCGGGTTCGTTGCCCGAGTCGGAGCTCGCCACTCTGCGGGCGCAGGTTGACAGGCGACTTTCCAAGGAGAAAAAGAATGGCTAGTCCAATCGAAGTCATCGGGGAAGCGCTCCAAACCTACTGGCTCTCGCCCCTCTCTCTAACAGTCTTGGCTGTTTGCGGAGCTTCGTTTGGAACCCTGTTGTATGTCTTCGTTACTAACTCGCGCAACTCCAAACTCCGCGTGAGCTTGCTAACGGGGTTGTACGCCCTCTCGATCTTCTTCTGGGCGTTTGTCGCGGGCAGCCTCGTTCTTTGTGTCTCGCAGGCACGAATGGTCGCATACGCGCGTAACGGAGTCCCATTTGCGGTGTTCGGTGCGATCGTGGGTGGCTTGGCCGCGTCTTCGATCATTTCTATGTTAGTCTGGCGGTATGGAAACGACGCCGTGATCCGAAGATTTGCGCCCCGGGAGGTCAACCAGACCGAGGAATGGCTCCAGCAATTCGTGAATCTCACCGGCGAGTTCGAGGGCGTGCCTCGGAGCCGAGTGCGGGTCGTAGAGTCGCACGACGCCATCGCATTGGCGGTCGGCGGAAGGAGTCGTAGCATTCTGGTCTCCAGGGGCCTGCTAGATCTTCTTGAAAAAGAGGAAACCGAAACGGTCGTCGCCCACGAGCTAATGCATCTCAAGCACCACGACGCCGAATTCAAGGTTTTCTCCCGCGTCCTTTCTAGAATTCTCTTCTTCGATCCCTTCAGCAAGTTTTTCGACCCTGCAGTCCACCGCGAGCGGGAATATCTAGCGGACGAGATGGGGGGCCGGTCGACAGGGAAGCCGGCCGCCCTTGCCTCGGCACTAGTCAAAATCGCGAACCGAGGCGCACCCGCGAAGGCGACTTGGGGTCTGAGCATCTTTGGCGGCGCTGGTCGTGGAATCTTCAGCCGATATCCGCCCTTGAAGGAGAGGGTCCATAGGCTCTTGCTCTTGTCGGACCTACTTTCCGCTCGGTCTTCGGATTCGGCAAAACATTAATACTATTGGAATAGGAACCTACTTCGTTCGGGGAGGTCGAAACAGGAGTCTCAAATCGCCGCTAGCCCCGGCTCCAGTTGACGACGAGGCCCTTCGCGCAATCCGCACGCTGCGTGTCATGCACGAATGGGGATACGCGCCTACAATCGAAGCCCTTTCGCGGGACCTCTTGGGGGGCGCGGTTTCCGCAGCGAGCTTACTTCGCTCAATCGAAAGGACCAATGCGGTGGTCGTCGAAGACGGTTTCGCGTTCCTGCCGGGGCACGAATGCCTGCTGCGAGAATCCCGCGATCGGGTAGAGAGTCATCGAGCCCTCAACGGGTTCGCTCGGACAATCGCAGAGCAGTTCGCTCAAGCGATCGCTCGCAATTGCCCGCTCGTCGATTGCGTTGCAGTGTCCGGCTCTGTTGCGTCAGGAGGATACGCGCTCCGAGATGACATCGACATCGATCTCTTTGTGCGCGACGGAGCGAAATACCTGGTCTACGGAGTCGCGTTACTCTTAGGGCTCCAGGCGACACTTCGCCACCGCCGAAAGTTCGGGTATCGGAAATTAGTCTGTATCAATGTGGTCTGGACTCAAGCCGAGTCTCATCCATTCATCCGTCAGGATCAAGGACTGGCATTCGAACTCCTCCGTTGCAAACCGCTTCTCGGTGAGCGGCATTTCCGTGACGTAATGAGGGCGAACCCGTGGGTTGGCAACTTTTTTCCTCAGCTCCAGGCGGGTGAAGCGAGCGCCAGACCCCCTCCGAACCCTAACCTCCTCGGTCGACTGGTTCTATGGATCTCCCGACATGAGGGACTCCTACGGGGTGTCGACAGGTGCGCGAGGCTACTGACACAAGCCGTCTATTCGGTCGTACACTGGCAACGGCGACGGGACGTTACCGCGATAGAGCGCCTGCGGTTTCTGCAGCGCGTCAAGTATCCATACGAGGTGTTTCAGGATTGAATGCGAGTGAGGTCATCAACGAAGTCGGGCGTGCTGCGACCGATTTCGAGACATTTACGACCGGGCACTATTCGTGGCACAAAGGCCGGGCCCTGTATACGGAGTTCCTCGCAAACCGAGTAACGGCAACGTCGCGGGGGCCGATCTTGGACGTTGGTTGCGGTGTGGGTCACTTCCTCGCGGCGCTGCGCGAGCGTAGGATCGCGGCAAGCGGATTCGACATTTCCTCTCGCGCGGTTGAGAGTGCTCGGAAACGAGCCCACGTCGAAGTGCTCCAGCACGACGCCTCGGATCCATGGCCTTTTGCCAACGACTCCTTCCATGCGGTGACGATGTTCGACGTTCTCGAGCACTTTTCATTAGAACGATTCGTCTTGGACGAAGCGCGTCGTGTGCTAACCAATCATGGGCAGTTGTTCCTAGTCACCGTCAATCGCAACAGCATCCTCCACACGATCATGGGTCAACGATGGGGGGGGAAAAGAGACCCCGACCACGTGACCTATTACGACTGTGGGGAATTGTCCGGTGCGGTCACGGGCGCGGGGTTCTCCGTCAAGGAGATTCGGACGTTTTTCAATCTAGGCGTAGCGGGCGAGGCGTCGAGGATCCTTCGACCACTCCGAATTCCGGGGATTCTTATCTTCGCTCAAGCTCTGGGCGACTCAATCTACCTTCGTGCGTCGAAGGGATCTTAAGTCGAGGAGCGAGAATGCTGCGCATTGGACGCGCACTGGCGCTGAAAATCTCCGTGTCTAGAGAGAGCTGGTTTGTTGCGCTCGCGCTGGTGGCTGTCTCAGTTGGCGCCTTCATTCTCCGCTACGTCGTTCTATTGCGATACGCCGCTCCACCCGGAGCCGACTATGGAAACTACCTCACCAACGTGCATGCGTTGCTTGGCGAAGACGTGACGGGGGGCGGGGTCCAGTATCCACTCGTCTTCGTTTTCTATCTGGCCGCCTTGGTTCGCATACTGGGGGAGATCCCTGCGCTACAATTCAGCGGACCTTTCCTTGCGAGTCTCTTGGGCCTCCCGATGTACCTCTTCCTACGTCGCTTCGTCGAGCGGCAATATGCGGTGCTCGGCGCGGCGATGCTGGTTTTCTCGGAAGGAACATCTGAGATGATCGGCTGGGGCGGAAATCCAACCCTCTTAGGAATCCTGTTCGGCACCCTATTCCTCACGTTTCTTTACGATTCTGTCGCCAAGCAGACTTGGCAAGCAAGACTTCTGGCAGCGGCTAGCTTCGCGTTAGTCGCCGGCAGCCACCAGGTGTCGTTGGCGTTCTTCGGCTTTGTCGGCATCTCGTTTCTGGTTTTGTACCTGGGATTCTACCACCGCCTCCAGCCTTTCCTGAGTGGACTCACCGCCGTTGCACTCGGGACGGTTGGCTCGTTGCCATTTTTCCCGTTCTACCTCTCTCTGAGCCAACGGGGGGCAAATCTGCTTCCGACGGTTGGCACTCTTTCCTCCGTCCAAGATGTCGGATTCATTTTCGGCTGGTTATTTCGAGAAGCGTTGATTGTATGGATCCCCGTTGCGGGAATCGCCCTGCTTGGTTACGCCGGTTTCCGGCCAAGGGACATCGTCGGTTTCTCCCTTGGGGTAGCCCTCATGGCGTCCCCGGTGCTGCTGGCATTTACCTTAATGGCTATCGACCCCGTCCGGGCTTTCTACTACGTGTACCTGGGAATCATTCCGGGCGCCTTAATCTTCGTCGAAAGAGCAATCTCGCGAGCGAGCTCTGTTACGCGAGCCTACAAGGTGAAAATCGATCGGAGCTCGCTAGGCATCGTCGTGGTCCTCGGAGTGACGCTCTTCTTGGTGGGCACGGCTTACGAAAGAGTGGTTTCAGCGACGGACTGGTACTACGTTGCCGACCGTGACGTCCTTGACGGGCTCAGTTGGATCCGGTCGAACGCTCCTATCGAATCCGTGGTGGCAACCAACGGACCGATGAAGTATGGCAACGATCAGACCGTCGGGTGCATGTGGGGATGGTGGATCGAGGGGTACGCAAGACGACCGTCCCTCTGCACCGCGAATCCAAGCGCACTCGCGTGGAGGGAGCAGGTCCTTCGTGCAACGGATGCGGATCGCGCTTTCTCCGGGACGAACGTAGCTGAGACCGGAGTCATCCGCGTCGGGGATTTCGCTCCGTACGGAACCGAAGGCAATCCACTCATCGCCGCGGACTTCGGATTCGGGTATGCTACCTTGGTGTCCTTCAGCGATGCGGGAGTAACGATCACGTGGCAACCAAATCAATCCGCAACGGAAGTTGCTGTTTCACCGTCCCAGATGCCAGCCCAGAGCGCCACCGTCACGTCGAACCAAACGCGAGCCGATTTTCTTTATCACGCGAGCGCGCCGAACGTCACGGTACAGCGCACTGTGGTGGTTTCACAATTCTCACAAGTGATCTGGGTCAACTACAGCATGATCGCGATTGGAACGTTGAATCAGATCGAAATTCGGGTCTCCGGTGGTTCGCAGACGATGTTTGGCAGCAACGACGGAGCGACGACGTCCATCCCCGTGTCGAACATTCCCGGATTTCGCATTCGGATTGGCGGGACCCTCCGGTTAGTCTCGGCAACCTCGGAGGTAGCGAGCACGGAGGTTGTCGAGCACCCAGCTAGCGGCAACCCTGCCGCGACGTTCCGTTTTGCTCCCAACGGAGCTTCCTTTTCGGCGTCCTTCGAGGTGACAGCCGCGGTCGATGCTTCTCACATGGCTCGAAGCCTGCAATTTTACAACGGCGCTGCGATCTTGGATGCACGGCGCGTGCAGTACAGTCTCCTGGACAATTCGGACGTACGTCATGTGACGTGGTGCGCGCGCGACACCATGCATTGGAAGGAAGTATACGCAAACGATGGAGTCGTCATCTTTGAGCGGACAACCGCCTCGCGATGAGCCCGAATCTGAGCCGGAGGCTGAATCGGCTCCGGTTCACGAGCGGTCTCCCTGGAGACGCGCAGCGAGTCACTTGAAGAGGTTGTCTTTTGGCCTCGCCAGGGCGGTTCGAAGGGACTGGCGCGTCTGGATTCCGCTGGCTCTCATTGCGGCTTTCGGTTTCCTCGTCAGATTTTCCGCGGAGCAAATCCACCCCGGGCCTTCGGGAGCGGACTACGGCAACTACCTGACGAACGTTGCAATCTTGTGGGGGCGCGACGTGACCGGCGCAGGTCTGCAGTATCCGCCCCTCTACCTGTTCTACTTGTCGTTGCTGCTCCTCGTTTTCCCCACGTTGACTGCACTTCAGATTTCCGGACCTCTCCTCACATCAATCCTGACGTTTCCGGGCTACCGGCTCGTTCGGTTGTATACCGACGAGAGGCCCGCCCTGCTCGGGGCCGCGATCATCGCTCTCGCTGATCCGTTCTCGGAGCTCATGGGATGGGGCGGAGGACCACAGCTTTTTGCGACAATCTTCATCGTCCTCTTCTTTTGCGAGGGGGTGCGGGCCCTAGAAAATGGGTCCCGCAAACACGGAATCCTCGCGGGCCTTGCTCTGAGCGCCGTCGCAGGAAGTCATCAGCTTTCGCTCCTGTATATTCTGCTTTTAGCGGTCCTGACAGGCGCCGGGCTTCCGCTCGTCCTCCGGCGCAAGGCATGGCCGCATGTCCGCAGAGGAATGACGATAATCGGATTCGGGGTGCTCTTCAGCCTGCCTTACGCGGGGATATACGTCGCCCTAGCTTACCGTCTCCAGCCGGTCGCACCTCCAGTTCTCATCACGCCGGATTTGTCAAGCCTCGTGTCGAACGCCGACTTCGTGTTAGGTTTTGGGATCTTGTGGGTGCCTCTGATTCTCGTCGCCGCTATCGGCTATGCCCGAACCCTCAGACGAGCGCCCGTCAGATCCCTTGTTGGATACGTCCTTCTCTTTGGCCCGTTTCTTCTCACTCTGACAATCTTCGCCTATCACCCGGCAAGACCTCTCTACGAAGTTCCTATCGGTGTCGCGCCTGGTGTTGCCGTCCTTGTCGAATCCGTCGCTAGACCAGAATCCCGATGGCTACGTGACAACAAGGGGCTAAAAGGCGTTACCGTGGTAATGGTTGCCCTAGTCGCTCTTGGCGGGGTCGCCTACGCTTCACACGCTCGAATCCAAGGGGCAGCCTCATACTACTACATCCTTGGACCAGGCGTGCTCGACGGCCTTGCTTGGCTCCGCGACAACACCTTGGAGGGAAGCAAGGTCATCACGGACGGGCCGCCTCAGTACGGACTCGACGAGCTCAACGGCTATCAGTGGGCGTGGTGGATTCAAGGATTCGCGTCTCGAATGGCGTACGGGACTGGGTCCTTGCCATTGCAGACATACAAGGATTGGGCCGCGCAAACAGATCTTGCAAACATCTACTTCACGGGCCGCTATGTGGGGGAGAACGAATTTTGGCGAGTTGGAGAAAACGGCCCTTCGGCGGCAGTGGGCAATCCAATCTTGTTTGGCAAATATGCGGCGGGCTACAAGGGCGCGGCCCTCTTTGACGACTCTGCAATCCTTTTGAACAGGAGTGGAGCGATCGGTTCACCATTCTACTGGCCCGGGAAGGCATTTTCAGAGACACTGATCGGTGGAAATCTCAGAATGACAGTCACGGACACCGCCGCGGGCGCCGCTTTCGAAAGGACGTCATCGCTTCAGGATGGCGTGCCGGACGTCATCGTCAACATGACGATCGAGGGTTCCTTCTCGATGGCAACAGTCCCGTTGTTCACGACGAGCAACGCTTTGATTAGCACGACAAACCGGTCAACTGGCCGATCTCAGATCGTCGCGCAAGGTGATTTTCAAGAGACGAACCACATCGAAATCTCGACGGAGCTGCAGAACGCGACCCTCCTTGAAACAAACCCTCTAGGTGGCGCCCTGCCCACGACCCGCGTGGACTTTGTTTTCGGGTTGTTGGGAACACGCTCAACGATCACCTTCACTTTCCATCTTCCTCCTGCGGGGAACAGGCCGAGTCCGGGACTTCGATGGACCAACACGACATCAATTTTGGAGTTCGCGGGCGTTGATTATGTCTACGTAAGTGCGCAACGGACCCGTGACCTGAATCGCTTTCTCTCCGATTCGGAATACCTGACACTGTACCGGAACTCGGATGTCATCATCTTCCAGCGAGCTCCCAGCTGAGTGTGTACTTGAGTCATCCAACTTCTCGTGAAAATCGAAAGCAGCAGCACTATGGGTTTCACCCTGACCAGGGCTGCAGGGGACTTGTCGAGGGAACGCGAGACGTCTCCGAATCGTCGCCCCAACTCGGGGAGGGAAGTCTGTGATGCCACCTACAGGAGGAGGCGCAAATCGGGCCCGAGGACATAGTCCGGACATGGACGAAGGATCCAGCCCTATCACCAGAGTTGCCCGGGACCTACCCCTCACGGAGGTGCCCTGTCCGGCATGCGTCGAACCGACATTCGAGGCCAAGCTGGTTCGGAACAGCTTTCTATTTGTTGAGTGCAGACGATGCAGTACCCTCTACGTCCGCGCCCGACCGCTTGAGGAACCCCTCCTCAGGATCTATGTCCGGTTCCCTCAGCTTGCCAACGGACGTGAGGGGCAGCTCACCGATGACCCGAAGGATGGGGCCCGGGAAGCCGATTACCGTCTTCGGCGCCTGCTCGAATTCGTCAAATCAGGGCGTCTCCTCGATCTTGGATGCGGAAGGGGTGACTTCCTCGTCGCAGCGAACCGCCACTTCGATGTCCAAGGAGTCGATATCGCGCCTCGTCTCCGCCCGATTGCCAGCGGCCTTCGAGTCTTCAAAGGGCAACTGGAGGAGGCAGTTTTCCGAGACCAGTCTTTCGACGTCGTGAGTGCGGTCGAAGTAATCGAACACCTGTTCGATCCCCGACGGACATTTCGGGAGATCAGTCGAGTAATGAAGCCGCGAGGATTCTTGTTGCTGCAGACAGGCGACGCGGACTCCCTTCGCGCCAGACTAAACCTCGGGACCTGGACGTACCTCCAGCCCCCGATTCACCTGAACGTTTTCAGCCGACACGGCCTGAGCCGTTTAGCGACTCACTTTGGATTTAGCCAGATAAAATTGTGGAGCTTTGGTCGAGCACCTCAGCGGATTCCGGGGAGGGTCGATCTTTGGAAATCAGAAAGACTGAGACCCGTCCTAGATTGGACGGCGTTGCTGGGGCTAATCGGGCCGATGTACCTTTGGCAGAAAGTCGATTGACTCGAGGCGAAGTGCGGTCACGACGGGCTCTCGAACTTCAATCCCGGTCGGCGCCTCGGTTCCTATCAACCCGCTCGACGGAAACTCATCAAAGCGAAAAGGCCGAGGCTCGAGAATGGAACTTGATTTTCGACGTAACCTTCGATTCGGTCGAGTGCGCGCGCCAACCACCATCGTCCCTCCATGCCTGCCGAGAATTTTCGTGGTGGTGGGTAAAGGATGTGGACTCCCCGAACTCCTTCTAACGTGAACTCAGGTTCGACAAGCTTCCGAAATTCAGTCGGCGAGTAGAGAAAGCCTGGAAGAGTATGATTCCCTATGCCAATTCGCGTCTTGACGGGGCGTTTGGCTAGGCGGCGGTAACCGTCGAAGCGAAGGGCAAGTGGTCCGAGCAAAAGCTGGTACAGAACAATCGGGTTCAACAGACCGACGACCAATGCTCCGCGCGGCTTCAATAGGTGATGAATTGAGTTCTTGAACTTCTCGATTCTTGGCTCGAGGTTGAGAGTGCCATAGACTGAGTACGCTGTGTCAAAGGGGCCGAGTCCAGCAATTTGCAGGGGAGAGAGATCGCTTGCGCGCGCAACCTCGAACCGTGCTCGGTCTGTGAGGTGCCACCGCTTTGCTTTCGAGCGGGAGAGCTCAATCATGTTAGGCGAAAGATCAATGCCGACCACACGAAAACCGCGTTGCGCAAGCAATAGTGCCTCGGTTCCGGTGTAGCAACCAACGTCCAGGAGCGACCCACCTTGCGGGCTGAGGTGAGCGATCAGCTCAGTCGCAATTGTCTTTGCGCGCCGACTGACGAGCGCGCGGCCGACCATTTCGTCGTACTCCGATGCGATGAGATCGTACGCCGACCGGACGCCGGCGTAGTAACTTTCCCAATCCAATGGGAGCCCTCGCGGTAGATTCGGTCCGGGAACTCTTAGGCCTTTGCCCATTTTGATCCCCACATTCGGCAAAGCATCCACGTCAGGCATGTCGAGTCTTACCCCCGATGGAACACAAGGCAGAAACTTCGTGCCCATGGGACTGGGGAATTTACAGTACGCGGAAGGATCGGAGTCACACCCAGAAGGCCGGAGGAGATCCAAGCAACTTGACGCCATCCCCGTTCTCCCAAGAAGGCCCGCAGCCAGAAAGGTGAGCATGGATGAAGGTAGTCATTCCATAGACGGAGTCGAAGAAGGGCGAACAACCCATACTGGGAGGAGGATTGGATGATAAGTCGTCCGGTTGGTTTCGTAACTCTCGAGAGTTCGTCCAAAAAAACGGACATCGCTGTAAAGGGGATGTGTTCCGCAATCCCGATTGCCAGAACCGTATCGAAGCGGCCTCCCTTGAAAGGCAATGCGAGGGCGGAGCCGACAACGGCTTGCCTGATATTGCGAAGCTCAATCCCGCGGAGAAGCCATCTTTTCTCGAGGTCCAAACTGACCGTGGAAGGACTGAAAGAAGAAAACCGGCCGAAGTTAGAACCGACGTCCAAAACGTCTCCTCTAATCCAAAATCCAATCACGGCCAACTGCCCGCGGCGAAACGGCTGTTCGGCGATGGATTCGTAATCACTGTAATTCGGGAGTTTGCCCGCCACGAGCCCTTTCGCCGACGTCACGCTACACGTCTCTCCTTGCCGAACCGCACATTCAATGAGATTCGTCTATATGGAAATACGCCAGCGGTTATGCTAAAACATTCAAGTCACCGCACCGAATGTTACCAACCACCGGAACCAAGACAGTCCGGACCGATGAGTTGCCTTGACATGGAAGCCCGACCCTCGATCCCGATCCTCATTGCCGGTATCATCAGGGTCGCCTCGACACTCGCAGGGATCATCATCCTTGGAGTTGCCATCGACCTTCTGCTCATGCTCCCGCACTGGCCTCCCGACTCCTTTCGACTCCTAGGCTTTGTCCCGATTACCCTCGGTGTTATCCTCGAAGTTGCAGGGACGCTCGCATTTTGGACCTATGGATCTGGTACCCCCAATCCCGTCACACATCCACAGAGACTTGTGACGCTGGGCCCCTATTCTTGGTCCCGCCATCCCCTTTATCTGGCCCGTCATCTCGTGCTTCTTGGCGCGTCTTGGCTGTTTGGCTCTCCGTCAATCCTTGTTCTAACCTTCTTCCTTTTCGTCGTGGTGGAGCGGGTTATGATTCCGCGTGAAGAGCAACGCCTCTCTGATCGATTTGGTCCACTATACGAAGAATACCGCGCCCGGGTTTCGAGATGGGTCACGATTCGCCGGAGGAGTCCCCGGTGACGATCCTGATGGAGGACCTTCGGGCTTTGTCGCGATCAGAACAGGGAAGGATGCCAACTCCATTCGCAGGAAAACCCCCTTCATCATTCGCGACAAGCGAAACCAACTTCCTGGATCGAATCGAATCTCCTTGAGCGGACCGATTGTGCCCCCAACGCTCGATCTGAGCTGGGTCCTTGTGAAGTGATGATAGGTCGATGCGACCGCTTCAATCGAACCCAAATCCCTGAGATGCGCGCGAAAGTCTGACAGTGCACGAGCCGCGCTCGCTGGGTGGTTGTACACTGGGGAATTCAAGATCGCTACCAGACCGCCCGGACGCAGGACGCGGGCAATCTCTCGCAGAGCCAAGTCTAAGTCGCCGGCGTAATGCAGAGATGCGTTGCACACGGCCGCGTCCATGCTCTCCGATAGGAACGGCAGGTGATCAAAGTCCCCCCAAACCGTCTGAAAGGGTGGTCCCAGACGAACGTAAGACCGGGCAGCCCCCAGACCAACGGTATCGTCGAGCACGACATCCATGGCGTAGACATCGTGTCCGCGTGCGGCGAGATGATGAGAGAGCCACCCGTTTCCGCATCCGATATCGAGCACTCGGAGCCATTTGGATGGGCTGAGAACGCTGAGAAGAGCCACCGCGCTTCGAGCCTTCACCCTCCACTCACCGGGGTGACGATGAGTGACGTCTCGGTAGGGGAGATTCACGAGATAGGCAGGGTCAGTGCTGCCCCAGCCATCCTTCGCCCACGCGCGACCGTATGAAACCGCGAAGGCCAGAACTCTCGGGCGATCCGACTCTCGAACGAGCAAGGGCAATCCGGCAACAATCGCGAAGTCGTGACCCCGACCGCACCGAAGCGTTCCATCGTCGCGTGGGTTGGAGGCTGCGTAGGCGTGCATGATGGGCAGGCCACACTCTGGGCAACCGAAGACTTGCGGGGCCCGCTGGTGGATGCCATTCGATTCTGAGCCTGCGCCGTGAGCACTTTCCCGCAAGCACGCTCTCCCTGGTCACGCGATTCCCGTTCTCTGGATCTCCAAGTTCCGAGTTACCGTATTCAGGATTCCGCGCGGGGTGGGTTCTGCCTCCATGGCAAGAATCGGCTCTGAGACCGCGATGACCATCTCGCCGAGGTTGTCCATGTACAATGTGTAGTATTGGCCGTTAGTCTGAAAATCTCTGTAGAAATGGAGGGCTTCGCCATCGGAGAGCATAAAGTTCAAGCCCGTGAAGCCGCCAAACTTCTCGATCGCAATCGCGCGTGCCGCCAACGCCGCCTTCGCCACGGATGAGTGGTCGCGGCCCTCGAGGTGGTCGAGGATTATCTGAAAGAGGATTTGAGAATCGATCTTGCCTCCGTCGACCGGGGTGCTAACGAGGGACCCGTTGTGCTGGAACGCCCACGTGACCCCGTCCCGCTCTTCGACGAACGGATGGGCGAACTTCTGCGCCACCAGGCCTTTCGAGCTCGCTCGTCGCAGGTGGCCCATGACGATCAGGGATCGTCCGGGCGCGC
>WNGJ01006170.1_pt1 | contig 12653 bp, 8 predicted proteins | sample 5400611 | NCBI WGS metagenome assembly WNGJ01 (sample SAMN13153375, study PRJNA577476) | soil metagenome | isolation source: 40 cm soil or saprolite under Garry oak tree replicate 1 | place: USA:California | collected 2016-06-15
TCCCGATCTACGTCGCCGGTGTGAACCCCGTCATGACGGCCGTGGCCGGCGAAATCGCGGACGGTTTCGCGGCGCACACGTTCTGCACGCCGATCTACCTCGATCGGATCGTTCGTCCCGCGCTCGCGCGCGGCGCCGCACGAGCGAAGCGCGACGCACCTCCGGTGCTGATGCCGCTGGTCGTCGGACGCGACCGTGCGTCCCTGGCGCTGCAGATGACGACGTACACCGTGCCGGCGTATCGCCGCGTTCTGGACGAGTCCGGTCTCCGCGAGGAGGCCGACGCCATCCTCGCCGCGATCGCGGATCGAAGACGCACCGAGGCCGCGCGGATCATCGAAGAGCGATGCCTCGACCAGCTCGGCGTTGCCGTCCTCGACGAGCTCGGCGAACGGGTGAGGCTCTGGCGCGCGCACGCCGACGTCATCGGCCTGACCGTGCCGTGGTACGGCCTCGACCGCACCGCGCAGGTCGCGCTGTTTCGCGACGTGCTGCGCGCGCTGGAACGGATGTAATCTCGGCGCGTGCCGTTCAAGAGTCAGGCGCAACGCCGCAAGTTCGCGGAGCTCCTCGTGAAGGGCGAGATCTCGAAAGAGACCTACGAGGAGTGGAACCGCGAGACGGGGAGCAAGAAGCTTCCCGAGCGCGCAAAGCCCAAGGCCAAGAAGAAGAAGCAGACAACTCGCGCCAAAGGCAAAACCCGAAAGCGCTGACGGCGCGCCGGCTGGTCCTTGCTACGCGGCGCGCTGCGGTGCGGCGATCGCCTCGTGGAGGAACGCGATGCTCGCCTCCGCGACGTCGCGACGACGCGCGTCGACGGTGATCGCATGTCCGGTGCCTTCGAGGAAGAGCGTCGTGACCGGTCCGCCCAGCCGCGCCGCGAGCTCGTGGGCGTAGCGGATCGGGACGAGACGGTCCGACACGGCGTGCGCGACGAGCGCCGGGCAGCGGATCTCGCCGAGCCGTCGGCGCACCAGGCCGATCCCGTGGAGGAGCTCGGCGACGGCGCGGACGGGCGCGGGGTCGTAGCACTTCGCGCCGGCGTTCAGGTCGACGAGATCGCTCGCGGGTGACGGCACCTCCTTGATCACGCGCCACACGTACGGGGCGAGATACGCGATGGGGTTGCCCATCCCGAGCGCGGTCGCGCACAGGACCACCGCGGAGGGCTTGCGACGAAGCGCGATATCGAGCGACATCGTCGCGCCCGCCGAGAGGCCTCCGACGACGACATTCTCGTGGTCGCGTGCGAGCTCGTCATATGCGGCGAGCGCGGAAGACATCCAGTCCTCCCAGCAAAGCCCGAACATGTCGGAGGGACGAGTGCCGCGCCCGGGAAGCAGCGGGACGCTCACGTCGTATCCATCGGCCACAAGTGCGTCCCTCATGTAGTGCATGTCGACGGGCGTTCCGGTGAGGCCATGGAGCAGCAGGACCGCTACATCGTCGCGGCCCGACGAAACCGAATGACCGTGCCTGCGCACGGCAGCTATCAAGGCACGCAGCATGCCTACTTAGTTAACGGCGCGTAACTGGGGTTGAGGCATCCGCGGGGGCTCAACCACCTCTCAATCGCCGCTCATCCCCCCGAACGGGGGACCGTCCGAGGGCACGCCCTTTGCAATTCTCAGAGACATGCGGGTGCACGTGGCCCCGTGTGATCGGTACCGCCTCCGCGTGACTACCTGGGGCAGCGGCGCACCACCGCATGTCGTCGTCTTACCGGGGATCTCCGCCGACTGGCGCGGGCTTGCGCCGCAGATTTGGACCCTTCGCCGTTTGGGATGGACCGTCCACGTCATCGATCTGCCCGGGTTCGCGCTCCGGCCGGCTCTCAAAGCGTCCGACGCGAATGTCGTCCAGCTCGCCGACTACGTCGCTCGCGTTGTGACGGGTCTTAAGATCCCGCCGGCCCTTGTTCTCGGCCACTCGCTCGGCGGCGGCGTCGCGATGCACCTCGCCATCCGCCACCCCGAGCTCGTGAGCGGGCTCGTCCTGATCGCTCCGGTCGGTCTCGGCGTATCGCTGCATTGGATCTACAAGCTGTACTGCGTTCCGCTTCTTGGTCGCGCGCTTCTTCGGCCAAGCGTGCTGAGCGCGTCGGCGATACGGCGGGTCCTCGTCGGGAGCCGCCGGCGTAGTGACGCGCGGTTCATCGCGAGGCTCGTCCGTCACGGCCTGGGTGCCCGCCCGCGCGCCCTCTCCGCGCGGGCGATCATCTGGGCCAATCAGCCCCGGCGCTGGCGCAAGGCGCGAGCGCTCCTGCCTGGCGGCGAGCAGCTCGGCATCCGCATCGACGGGCCCCTCACGAAGCTCAGCAAGATCCCGACGCTGGTCTTGTGGGGCGACGAGGATCGGGTGATCTCCGCTCTGGACGCTCGCCGCTGCAAAGAGCTGCCGCTTGCGCAGGTCCGCATCGCTCGCGGCGTCGGCCACTCGCTGCCGCTCGAGGTCGCGGCGTGGGCGAACGATCACATCACAAGGTTCGTTTCAGCGCTGACCCGGCCCGAGAAGCGCGCCGCCTGACCCCGGCGCCCTAGTTCCGCTCCGACCGCCACGCGGCGATCCGCTCGAACACGCTGCCGTCATCAAGCGCGATCGCGCGCCTATTGCGTTCGGCCACGAGCCGTGCCGTGCGGGCCGCGCGCTCGGCAAGCCGGCGGCGCTCCGGAATGTTGCGCGCGCGCTCGGCCAGCACACGCGCGACATGCGCGTGAGCGAGCGCCTCCGTGATCCGTTCGGCGTGCAAGAGGATCGGTCCGAGATCCTCGTCGGCGAGCGGTGCGCCGCGCAGGAGACCCGGTCCTTTGCGCCGCACGAGGCGGCCCATGAGCGAGCGCAATACGCCGACGATGTGTCCGCGTGCGGCGGCGAAGTCGGATCCGACCCGGCCGTCGAACGACGCGTCCGCGAGCAGGCGGCTCGGGCCGCCGCCGAGGAGCGACCGCGGGCGCTGCATCGTCGCCTTCATCAGGTCCTTCACGGCCATGAGCGATTGGATCTGCGACGTTCCTTCATAGATCGGCGTGATGAGGCTGTCGCGCATGAATCGGCCGACGTCGTACTCGTCGACGACACCCACGCCACCATGGATCTGCAGCGCGAGGCGGCAGACGCGGACCGCGCCTTCGGTCCCGTACCACTTCACGAGCGGGGTGAGCTCGCGGAGGTCGCGCGCGGCTTGCTCGTCGCGACCGAACAGCACGAGGTCCTGGAGCACGGCGGCCGTGTATGCGAGTGCGCGCGCGCCGGTCACGGTCGTCTCCATGTCGAGGAGCATCTCGGCGACCATGGGGTGCTCGCGGATCGGCTTTCCCATCTGGACGCGCTGCGCCGCGTACTCCGAGGCCCTCTCGAACGCCGCGGTCGCGACACCGATGCCCTGGATCCCGACGCCGAGTCGCGACTCGTTCATGAACGTGAGGATCTGCTTCCAGCCATCTCCCGGTTTCCCGAGCGGCGTCGCGCGCGTGCCTTCGAACAGCAGCGCGCAGGTCGGCGAAGCGCGGATCACGAACTTGTGCTCGGCGCGCTCGACGATGTAGTTGTCGCCCTCGCGATCGGCGACGAACATGCCCAGGCCGTCGAGCCCGGTCGAGCCGGCGACGCACCGCGCGAGCACGATGACCATGTCGCCCTGCCCGGCGGAGATGAACTGTTTACGCCCCTGAAGGATCCAGCAGCCGTCCTGGCGCGGCGTCGCGGTCGTCGTAAGACGGCCGACGTCCGATCCGGCCTGCGGCTCGGTCATCGCGACCGCGCCCATCATCTCGCCCTTCGCGAGCGGAGGCAGATAGCGCGCCTTCTGCTCGTCGGTGCCGAAGCGATAGATGAGCGCCGCCGGCGAGTTCCACCCGATGCCGTGCTGCACCTGCGTCGCGAGATCGGCGCGGGCGAGCATCTCGCCGATCATCATCGTCACAGTGAACGGCAGCCCCGCTCCGCCGAAATCGACGGGCACTGACGGCGACGCGAGGCCGAGCTCCGCGAGACCGCGCAGGTTCTCGAGCATCGGTTCGTTCATCCGGACCTGACCGTTCTCGCGGATGACCCCGATCGCGTCGACTTCCGCGGCGCGCGGGGCGATCTCCGTCGCGATGTACCGGCCGGCGAGGTCGAGCACCTCGCGCCACGTCGAGACCGTGCCGGCGACAGCCGCGCCCGGTCCCTCCACCGCGCCGACGACCCGCGACCACGGGATCACCTTGTCAAAGACCTCTACGAGGTCCGGATTGCCGCTGAAGAAGTTCGACGCGGTCACAGGCTGAAGAACGGTCGCCGCGATCGCAGCGACTCCGTGGGTGCGAGCCGGTCACCACGCGATGCGGCCAGGCGCTCGAGTGTGGTCACGACGCGCTGCCGTTGCGCGTCGGCGTAGCGGAAGGGCCCGCCGAGGAACGGCGGGAACCCGAGACCGAGCACCGCGCCGAGGTCGCCTTCGCCCGGCGATCGGAGCACGCCTTCGTCAAGGCAGCGGGCGGCCTCATTGATGAACGTGAGCGTGAGCCGCTCGGCGATGTCGCCGGCAGCGGGATGAGTCGGTGCGCCGAGAAGCTCGCGCACCCGCGGGTTCGGCGTGCGGCGCCGCCCGTCGTACCGGTAGAAGCCGCCGCCTTTGTGCTTGCCTTTGAACCCTTCGGCGACGAGCTGTTGCACGATCGTCGGCGCCGTCATCCCACGCGCCTTCGCGACCGTCTCGCCCGCATGGCCCGCGACCTCGAGGCCGACCTCGTCAACAAGCTGCAGCGGACCGACCGGCCAGCCAAAAGCTGTCATCGCGCGGTCGATCGCCTCGATCGAGTCGCCCTCGGCGAGCATCGTGAACGCCTCGCCGATCATCGTCGAGAGCACGCGTGTCGTGTAGAAGCCCGGACCGTCGCTGACGACGATCGGTGTCTTGCCCAGCGCGATCGCGGCCGCAACGGCGGTCGCGACGGCGTCCGCGTCCGCGGCGGCCGGACGAACGACCTCGATGAGGGGCATCTTGTGCACCGGCGAGAAGAAGTGCATACCGACGATCCGCTCGGGCGAGCGCGCCTCGCGCGCGATCTCGGCGATCGGCAGCGCCGAAGTGTTGGTCGCGATGACCGCCTCTGGCCGCAGCACCTGCTCGAGCTCGGCGATCACACGGCGCTTCGTCGCCATCTCTTCGAACACCGCTTCGATGACGAGGTCAGCGTTGTGGAAGCCGCTCAGGTCCGGTCCGCCCGTGACGCGGCCCACGATCCGCGCGGCTTCGCGGCGCTCGAAGACGCCCTTCTTCGCGGCGTCGGTGGTGAGGGCGCGAATCGATGAGAGGCCCTTCGCGACCGCCGCCGCGTCGCGGTCGCGCGCGCGCACGCGAAGGCCGGATGCGGCCGCGGCCTGAGCGATGCCTGAACCCATGAAGCCGAGGCCGACGACCCCGATGTTCGCGATCGCGCGCGGCTTCCCGAGCCCTTCGAACGCGGCCTTCCGCTGCCGCAGCGTGAGCATCACGAGCGCGGTCAGGCTGCGGCCGGTCTCGCCGATCGCGAGCTCGCCGAACGCGCGCGCCTCGGCGTCGAGTCCGGCGTCTATGCCTTTTGCGAGGCCGATCGCGACCGCGTCGATCGCCGCGAGCTGCGCGGGATACCGGCCTTTCGTCTCAGCGAGCGTCCGCGAGTGGGCCTGCCGCAGCGCGATGGCGCGCGCGGGAGCGAAGTGCGTCGCGGCCCGCTCGACCACGGTCGCGCCTCCTTTCGGTTTTCGCTTTGTGTCGCGCGTCGCGTGGTCGATCGCCGCGCGAAGGAGAACGGCCGGATGAACGACCTCGTCGATCACGCCCGCGCGCAGCGCGCGCTTCGGTGCGAGCTGGCGTGCGGTGAGGATCATGTCGAGGGCTCGCGGAAGGCCGATGAGCCGCGGCAGCCGCTGCGTTCCGCCGGCTGCCGGGATGAGGCCGAGGCGCGTCTCGGTCAACCCGACGCGAACGTTCGGGGCGTCAGCGGCGATCCGCGTGTCGCACGCGAGTGCGATCTCCAGGCCGCCGCCGAGCGCGGGGCCGTTGATGGCCGCGACGGTGACGAACGGAAGCGCGGCGAGGTCGTTCAGCACGCGCTGCATCGACCGGCTCGCCTTCTCGATGTCGCTCTGCGAGGTGCCCCGCAAGAGCGAGAGATCGGCGCCGGCGACGAACTGGCCCTCCTTGCCGCTCGAGACGACGAGACCGCGCGGGCGTGCGTTGCGCGCCGCGGCGATCGCCGCGGCGAAATCATCCATGAGCCGCACGTCGATCGCGTTCACTGGATCGCCGGGACGGTCGATGACGATCCGCGCCACCCCCGCGGCGTCCGCCGGAATGAACGTGACCGATGGTCGCGTGTCCTGTGCGATGGGCGCCGGGGGCCGGGGGGCGGAGCCCCCCGAGATCTTGGTGATCATGCCGCGCGCTCCAGGATGATCGCGGCGCCGTTGCCACCCGCCGCGCAAGCGGTCGCGAGGCCGTACCGCGCTCCGCGCCGCTTCATCTCGCGCGCGAGCGTCAGCACGATGCGCGCGCCCGTGGCGCCGAAGGGGTGGCCGAGCGCGATGGAGCCGCCCATGACGTTCAGCTTCTCAACGGGGACGCGGCCGACCCCGTTGCGTTCGAGTACGACCAGCGTCGACAGCACCTGCGCGGCGAAGGCCTCGTGCATCTCGAAGACGTCGATGTCGTCGAGCGTGATGCCCGCGCGACGAAGCGCGATCGGGATCGCGTACGCCGGCGCGATGAGCAGCTGATCGGCCGGGTCGACCGCGGCGTAGGCGTAGCTCCGCACCGCCGCGAGCGGCTCGAGCCCCAGCGCTTGCGCCCGCGCCTCGCTCGCGAGCACGACGGCCGCGGCGCCATCCGTCAGCGGACTGGCGTTGCCGGCCGTGATCGTCCCGTGCTCGCGATCGAACACCGGCCGGAGCGTCGCCAGCTTCTCCAGCGTCGAGTCGCGCCGGATGTGGTTATCGGCGGTGATCGCGTGTCCATCGACATAAACGGGCGCGACCTCCGCCGCGAGACGACCGTCGTCCCATCCCGCTGCCGCCATCCGATGGCTGCGGAGCGCCCACGCGTCCTGATCCTCGCGCGAGATGGCGTTGATGGCGGCCATGCGCTCGGCCGATTCGCCCATGGTCAGGCCCGTTGAGGTCTCGCGGATACCCGGCGCGACCGGCGCGATGTCGGAGGCGCGGACATGTGCGAGAGATTGAGCTTTCGCGGGAAGGCTCTTGGCCTGCGATGCGGCGATGAGCGCACGCGCGAGCCGCGGAGTCAGCGTGAGCGGGACGTTGGTGAGCGACTCGCTTCCGCCCGCGACTACCACGTCGGCGTTGCCGCCGGCGATGTGATCGGCGGCGCTCGTGATCGCGACGCACGCCGACGCGCACGCGAGGCCGACGGTGAACGCCGGGATGCGGGTCGGCATCGAAAGCGAGAGGACGACCTCACGCGCGAGGTTGTGATAGGCGACCGGCCGCGCGACATTGCCGAAGATCACTTCGTCGACCTGGCCCGGATCGAGCTCGGTGCGCGCGAGCGCTTCGGCGGTGGCCGCGCGGGCGAGGTCCAGCACATCGAGCTCGGCGAAGTCGGTTCCCGCCCTCACGAACGGTGTCCGAGCGCCGCCGAGTATCAACACGCGCGGCATTGGGCTTGCATGGCTAGCGGTCAAGCGAGTTTCGACGTTATGAGCATGATGCAGCCGGTGGGCCAATGGGAAGCGGCATACGACCCTGGGGTCCTACGCCATCTGACGTACCCCAGCTTGACACTCCACGCCCTGCTCGAACGCACCGCCCGCGAGCACCCGGAGACCGTTGCGACCGTATTTGGCGGGGCTGTGGGAAATCGCTGCATCGACTCGGCGATGACGTACCGACATCTCGACGAGCTCGCCGACCGCTTCGCCGCGGGCCTCCAGCGGCTCGGTGTGAAGAAAGGCGACCGCGTCGCCATCGTCCTCCCGAACTGCCCGCAGTTCGTCTACACGTTCTTCGGCAGCCTCAAGGCGGGCGCGGTCGTCGTTCCAACGAATCCCTTGTACACAGTTCGCGAGCTCCACAACCAGCTCGCCGACTCGGGCGCGCGCGTCGTCGTCGTCCTCTCGCGCCTCTACCCCCAGGTCGCCGAAGCGGCGATGGGCACGAGCGTCGAGCGCATTGTCGTCACGAACGTGAAGGAGCACTTCGCGCTCGCCTTGCGCATCCTCTTCACCGCGCTGCGCGAGCGCAAGGAGGGTCACCGCGTCGACATCAGCGGCGATCCCCGCGCGGTGTGGCTTCGCGACATGCTCGCCGACCGCAGCGCCCGCGTTCCAGTTGAGGTTGCTCCCGCGGATCTCGCGGTCCTTCAGTACACCGGCGGCACGACCGGCGTGCCGAAGGGCGCGATGCTGTCTCATCGAGCGCTCGTAGCGAACGTCCACCAGTGCCACGCGTGGCACGCGGCGGTGGCCCCGGGCGATCGGATCCTCGCGATCATGCCGTTCTTCCACGTGTACGGTCTCACGGTCGTCATGAACCTGGCGACTCTCAAAGCGATGACGATGGTCCTCATCCCCCGTCCAGATCTGAAGCACATCCTCCTCGCGATCCAGAAACATCGGCCGCGCTTTTTCCCGGGCGCGCCGCGGATCTACATCCTTCTCAACGAGTCGCGTGACCTCGCGAAGTACGACCTGCGTTCGATCGAGTGGTTCATGTCCGGGTCCGCGCCGCTCGCGATCGAGGTCATGAAGCGATTCGAGGAGCTCACGGGCGGGAAGGTGCTGGAGGGGTACGGCCTGACCGAGGCTGCGCCCGTGACGCACTCGAATCCGCGCGAGGGAATCCGCAAGCCTGGGTCAGTCGGCCTCCCGATGCCTGACGTCGACTGCAGAATCGTCGACATCGAGACCGGCACGCGCGAGGTGGACGCGGGCGAGGCGGGGGAGCTGTGCCTGCGGGGGCCGAATCTCATGGACGGGTACTGGCGCAAGCCGGAGGAAACCGCAGCTGTCCTGCGCGACGGTTGGCTCTACACCGGCGACATCGTCCGCATGGACGAGGACGGCTACCTCTTCGTCGTCGACCGCAAGAAGGAGATGATCATCGTCTCCGGGTTCAAGGTGTACCCGCGGGAGGTCGACGAAGTTCTGTACGCGCACTTCGCGGTGCTCGAGGCCGCTGCCGTCGGTGTGCCGCATCCCTCGAAGGGCGAGGTCGTGAAGGCGTTCGTGGTGCTCCGACCGGGCGCTAAAGCGACCGCGCAGCAGCTCATGGACCACTGTCGGGCCAATCTCGCGCCGTACAAGGTCCCCGTCGAAATCGTTTTCCGCGCCGAGCTACCCAAGACGCTCATCGGAAAAGTCCTGCGACGTCAGCTGGCCGCAGAAGAACCCGGCATCCCCCACATGCCCTTGCCGCGCGCCGGCTGAGGACCGCGGCCTAGTTCCCGACGCGTTATCGCAGTTGCATGAGCGCACACAATGACCTCGTGCGCCGGGTAGATAAACCTGCTGCTCATCACCGAATCCTTTGTCCGACGTTGGTCGGCCGCGAGACCGAGCTCGCCGCGCTGGATGCGTTGCTCGCGGAGGCGCTGCGCGGTGCCGGCCGGACTGTGCTCATCGCCGGCGATGCCGGAATCGGCAAGAGTAGGCTCCTCGCCGCGTTTCTCGCGCATGCGCGGCGCAGAGGGGCGCGGATCCTTCACGGGCAATGCAACAAAGCGGAAGCCCGACGGCCTTTCGGGCCATTCGTCGATTCGTTGCACGGCGTAACTGATGTCCCTCGGGGGCCGGAGTCTCAAGCCGACGCGTTCACCGATCCGGACATGCGCTATCGAAGTCTCCGCTTCTTCGCCACGACGTTCGCGGATCTGACACGAAGAGCGCCGATCGTGGTGGCCATCGACGACCTTCACTGGGCCGACGAGGGGACGCTCGAACTTTTTGAATATCTGACGAAAGCGCTCCAGGATCGGACTGCCCTCCTCGTGGGAACCTACCGAACGGAGGAGCTTCATAGGCTCCATCCCCTCCGAGCGGTCCTGACCGCTCTCTCTCGCGGCCGACTGGCCGACACGTTGACGCTCGGCCCGCTGAGCGCTGACGAGACGAGCGAGATGACCCACGCGGCGCTTGGGCTGGGCGCCGCCGTCCCCAAAGAGCTCGTTCAGACGATTCACGAGCGCTGCGAAGGGAATCCCTTCTTCACCGAGGAGATCCTGAAGGCGCTGGTGGAGACCAAGCGCCTTGTCTACCGCGACGGCGGCTGGCACCACGAGGGCCGAGTCGGCGACATGGTCCTTCCATCGTCTGTGCGGGACACGCTGCAGGACCGCTTCGCTGGCCTCCGCGAGAGCGCCCGTCAGGCGCTGCGTATCGCAGCGGTCATCGGTCCATCGTTCGATTTCGCGCTGCTGCGTCAAGTGACGCGAATGTCGGATGACGCTCTCACGCTCGCGCTGCGCGAAGCGGTCGAAGCGCAGCTCATCGATGAGTCCGACTCCTCAGAGACCGATGTTTTCCGGTTCCACCACGCGCTCACGCGCGAAAGCGTCCTGGCTGAACTTCTCTCGAGGGAGCGCCGCCTATTGCACCGCGACACCGCGCTCGCGCTGGAGGAGCGCGCTGGCGCAGACAGGGAAAGCGACGCGGAGGAACTCGCTTACCACTACGACGAGGCCGGGATGGCAGACCAGGCCTTCCGCTATCACGACCTTGCCGGCCGGCGGGCGGCGCGGCTCTTCGCTTTCAGCCAAGCCCACCGACACCTCGCGCGCGCACTTGAGCTTGCCCCCGACGGCGCGGACCTCGCGGACCTGCAGCTGCGATTCGCGCAGGCGGCGTTTCGCACCGGCGAAGGGCATGAGGCGATGCGCGCGGCCGAGGAAGCGCGTCGCGCTTACGATGCTCGCGGCGACGTGGGCCGCACGGGGGTCGCTCTCTCCGTACTGTCGGGAATACACATCTACTTCGGGGAGGCGGACGAAGCGACGCGGCTGGGCGACGAAGCGATCCGCCTTCTGGAGCCGCTCGGCGAGACCGCGGAGCTTGCGGAGGCCTACCGCCAACGCAACCTTGAGGACACCGTCTCCAACACGTTAAGGACCGCCGATGCCTTTCGCGGCCCTGTGCAGTGGGCCGATCGAGTTGTGGAGATCGGGCGGCGCCTACACCGACCCGATATTCAGACCGACGGCCTCCGCCAGCGCGGCTTCGGGCTCGTCCGTGACGGAAGGAGCGAAGGAATGAAGGACCTCGAGACCGCGCTTGCACTCGCGTACGAGAGCGGTGCTCCTGGGCTTGTGTTCGCCTGCCGGCTGGCGCTCATGAGCGCGACAACCCTGCTCGGAAGAGCGCCCGCGGAGCGTCGACGGCTCTACGAGGATGCTGTCGCGCATGCACACGAGCACGGCTATGTTGGTGGTCTCTTGTCGGCCCTGGAGGTCGAGCAAGCCATCGCCAGCGGCGACTTCGATCGCGCTCTGCGGGTCTCCCGGCTGCTGGTGCCCGACAGCAATGTTTCAGCCGAGGTCGGACTTCGGATCGCCCTCGTCGAGGTCGCGCGACGCGGGCCGGAGGCGATGCCGGACCTCGACGCGCTGCGTAGCCGTCTGCTGAAGGGGCCGGCGGCCTGGACGAGTTTTGCGGCTACGTCGGCTCAGCCACTGCTGCTCGCCGACGATCCGGGGGCCGCGATCGAGCACGCGGAGCTGGCTGTGAAGCCACTCACCGAGGGCTCATGGAGATGGAGCCTCGACGTCGCCGTCGTCCTCGGGGTGGAGGCCGCGCGCAGGCTGAGCGATAGGTCCCTACTCGATCGCTGGATCGCGCTCGCGATGCATGGCGTTCCGGCGCCAATCGAATCGCGAGAACGCCAGGCGCGCCGAGCCTACGGCGGCGTACTTCTCGCCGAGCAGACGGGCGACCTCGACAGCGCTATGCGCCTCGCCGAGCTGAGCGTCGAGATGCTCGCGGAGGGTCAGTGGCCATTTGTCTGGACCATCGCGTGCCTGCATCGTGCGGAGCTTCTGCTCCAGCGGAGGCACCCCGAGGATGAAGCTGCGGCGCGCGCGGATCTCGAGGCCGTCATCGCCTTCTGGCGGCGCGGCGGGGCAACGTGGTTTCTCGGCCGGCTCGCGGCGTGGGCTCGCGCGCACGACCTCTCGATGCCCCCCGTCCCGCGGCGGGCCGCCTCGGTGAAGACCGCGCTCACGCCACGTGAGCGCGAGGTCGCCGACCTCATCGCCGAAGGGTTCACGAACCGTCAGATCGCGACGCGACTCGTCATTTCAGAGCGAACCGCCGAAAGTCACGTCGAGCGGATCATGGACAAGCTCGCGGTGCGGAATCGCGCCGAGATTGCAGCAAGAGTTGGCGCCGCTGGTCGAGCCTAGCGCCCGCCCTAAGTTCCGTACCGTTTCTCCGTACTGTTCCGGATGTGCGCGCCGCCCCTGACCTCCATCGTCGGGCCATCGACCTGGAGGTACAGAGGTGGCGAAATCACAGTTCTCTCGGGTGGACGCTCTCGGCTACGCGCGTTCAGCACTCGTCGCCCTGGCGCTCGTCAGCTGCGGCTCCCTGACCTGGGCGGGCAGCGGGCCGACCAGACAGGCGATCCAGCCAGCCCCGTTTTGCGTGGCGCCGGTCGGGGGAAGCCCTGAAGAAGCCGCGTTC
>WNGJ01016884.1_pt1 | contig 12649 bp, 9 predicted proteins | sample 5400611 | NCBI WGS metagenome assembly WNGJ01 (sample SAMN13153375, study PRJNA577476) | soil metagenome | isolation source: 40 cm soil or saprolite under Garry oak tree replicate 1 | place: USA:California | collected 2016-06-15
GCGGGCTTATTGTCACGAAGTATGGCCACGCACTGCCGCTTCAACGGATGCGGCTTGTTGAGGCCGCCCATCCTATTCCCGACGGTGCCGGCGTTCGCGCGGTGTACGAGACCCGCGAGTTGCTCCGGGGAGTGAGCGAAGATGACATCGTTCTTGTTTTGATATCCGGGGGAGGTTCGGCTTTGTGGCCCGCCCCGGCCGAGGGAATCACGCTGGAAGAGAAACAGCAAACGACATCTCTTTTGCTGCGCGCCGGCGCCACGATTCGCGAACTGAACGCAGTACGCAAACATCTGTCGGAGATCAAAGGTGGACAGCTCGCCAGGTGGGCATCTCCGGCACGCGTGATTTCGCTAATAATGTCCGACGTCATCGGAGATCCCATCGACTTTATTGCTTCCGGACCTGCGGCTCCGGATACGACGTCATTCTCCGACGCCCTCGGCATAATTCAGAAATACGGTCTCGATGTTCCGGACGCTGTGCGGGAAAGATTACAAGAAGGCGCGCGGGGAGCTATTCCGGATACCCCCAAACCTGGGGACCCGGTCTTCAAGAACGTCGATAATTACGTGATCGCCAACAACCGGTTGCTCGTCGACGCGGCCGCCGACAAAGCGCGCGAACTGCGTTTCAATACGCTGCTCCTCGGGACCGAGCTTGAAGGAGAAGCGAAGGACCTGGGCCTTTTCTTGGCTGCAATCGCGCGGGAAACAGCGCGCACAGGAAATCCTATCGAATCGCCCGCGTGCATCCTGGCTGCCGGTGAGACCACCGTGACTCTCCATGGTAACGGAACCGGGGGAAGAAATCAGGAAATGGCGCTCGCGTGGGCGATCTCGATCGCGTCGCGTCCATTCTCATCACAAGCCTGTTTCGCCAGTGTGGCGACCGACGGCAGCGACGGTCCAACAAGCGCAGCCGGCGGACTGGTTGATCCATTCACGTGCTCACGCGCGATCGAACTCGGATTGATGCCCCAGAATTTTCTTCGCTCCAATGATTCTTTCAATTTTCTAAAAGCGACGGGAGATCTCATCATCACGGGTCCGACACAAACGAATCTGATGGACCTGCAGATATTGCTGGTTGGATGATTGCAGGCTTCGAATCCCAATTGCAAAGTGACAATTGCGAATTGCGGCGTTGCAATGGTGATCTCGGCGTGTGGATCAGCCGAGGGCGCTAACTGTCGCTTGTTACAATTGGTCAAATCCAATGGATCCGGAACTCCGACGTTACATCCATGAAACGACTTTGAATCGGGCAGCAATCCGGCATATCCAGACGATGTTGCCGGATGATACCGAGCTCGACGCCTGGTTGGAGCAGACGGCGACGGATTACGCCGGTGACGAATTTGTTTGCCTGGTCATTGCAGCGTTCGGCGCAGGGCGCGAAGTTCACGCGCGCCACCTCGCGAAAGGCGCAGCAGCGCTCGCGGCAGGCGATATGCTGCCGGAGATCGCGATGAAATTGACCGGCGACGTACCCGGATATCTGATGCAGGCAGTCCGCGGCGCGTTCATGAATCAGCGCGGGAAGGCGGAGGCGCTCGGGATTGCAGCGGTTATGCATAAAGACCGCGGCGAAGACATTCCCCAGGCCATCTATTCGGAGACGCGGGCTCTCGCGCACTCTGAAAATGTAGAAGCTGATGCGCTGCCGGCGCTCCACGGCCTCGTCATGTATCTCGGAGACGGCGAACTGAACCGGTCTCTGCGACAGCGGTATTTCTCCAAACTCACGGAAGCCGCCTGGCGGAGGCAATGCGATGTCGCGCGAACGTTCCCGGACTCCCTTCGACAGCAAGGCGCGATGCCGGTGATGGAGCTTGTTGGTGAAAAAGCCGAGAGGTATGTGGCGATGGGAAATGCGCCGATGCGCCGCTCCGTTCCCCGCATCGGACGCAACGATCCCTGTCATTGCGGGAGCGGCAAGAAGTACAAGCACTGCTGCTTTGAGGCCGATCGCGAGCGGCTCCGCCAGTCGTCGGACATTGAAGGCGTTTCACGGCAGGAGCGTCAGGAGTCGCCGGAAGAATATCTGACCGAGGAACGGCTGAAGACGATGACCATCACGGATGTGCTTGCACTGGATCCGGATCGAATTCCGGTCGATGTGCTGGATACTTATTTCGACAGATTGTGTTACTGGAAAGAGTTCGACCGCGCGGCCGAAGCTGTGGAGAAGATGGGCTTTTGGCTGGTGGGACCGGATATCTGGGAGAACTTGGCATTGCGTCTGGCGTTCTACGGCTGCTGCAACGCGTTCCAGCGAGTGCTGGAGGTGCGCAGAAAGGCCGGGGTCACCGACACAACTTTGGACATGATGTATCAGCTCGCGCCGATCCAGGACGATCCTGTGAAAAGCTGGGACTGGCTCGACGATGAAGCGCTTTCGGTCATCCGGTCCGGTGATCCGGACGATCTCCGGCAACTCGCATTAGCTCTGTTGCTGACGAAGCATCAGCCGCTCGGGATTCTGTTAGCACGCGGCGTTATTCCTCTCGTGTCTCCAGACGCTGCTTCGTCCCTCATTGACTGGGTGATGGAGGCACGCCGGCAGTTGACTCTCGATGCGGATGATCCGATCAATGAGATTGCCGATATGGTGTCGACCGCCAGACGCGAGGCTTCCGAAACCGATGCTGCCCTTCGCGAAACCCGCGAACTGCTCGAACTGAAAGCGCGCGAAGCCCGAGAGGCCAAGGAATCCCGTGACCAGGCGTTGCGTGAAGTCAAGCGACGCGAGGAGGAGATGGCGCGAAAACGCGAAGCGGAAGCGGCTATGGCGACGCCAGAAGAAGTTGCGGCCCTCAAGGAATGGCGACGAAAAGCCGAAAAATATGAACAAGAAATCCGGGAGCGGAACACCGAAAATCCCGAATTCCGGCGAAAACCAGCGTTGAACCTGAACGACAAACTGCCGTTCCTTCACCGACGTTCGAGTTGAATCTCGAATTGTCCCTTGAGAACGTGGTTCACTTTTGTCGTTACACGACCTGTCCTCATGTCCTTTACCCTGGGCGCCAGGCCGAGGTCGTATTGCCGAACGATTTGGTCATCATTTGCCTCGTCTGCGCTCGCGGCGGCCGTCGCAGCGAATATCGATAGACTTCTGGAAACCGCCGTCTCTTTCGGCGCCGACGTCCAAATATCGAGTGACCTCAGCGTCGGTTCGTGAAAGAGATTCACTGCAAACTCGGCTTTGAGCAATCGTTCCCTCACAGGTTTCAGAGGCAATATTCTCGTCTTCACCTCACGGATTAGCTGCGGCGGAGGCTCGGGAGGGGCCGTGTTAACACTCACACGGACCAATTCACGGTCATCGCGCAAAATCTCGCGGCCGGAGCGCGCCGCGCGTTGCTTGTATCGCCGGCACACTCGGTGAAGTCCAGCCTCGAACTTCAGAAGGCCATAGGCGCCAAGGCCCGCCACAAGCACGTAGGCCTGATCCTGTTGGCCGGAATAAATTTCGCCAAGAATTTCAGGATTCAAACGGCGTCTCGTCGCCAACGCCTGATACATGGAGGCGATTTTTTCAACTGCATCCTGTGACGTACCAGTGCGATTGACCAAAGATACGGTGACCAATGCGTCTCCTAAATCCGAGGGATCTTGGGCATGGGCTACAAATTCGAGATGGTCGATCTCCATTTCAAGTCGAGCAATCTCTTCACGCCTGCTCAGCCCGGCATCACGACGCCTCGAATCGCGGGCCGTTTTCAGGGAATCGCCGATTTCCGCGTAAAGGCCAAGAAACTGATCGATGTTATGGATATCGTTCAACACCGCGACTCGATGGTCCTTGTTCCTAAAGAATTCCGGATCACGAGTTTGGGCAATCAGCTTCGTCTTGCGAGCAGCCATCGCTTGAATCGCTTCATCGAGTCGTTCGTAACGAGCGCGGACCTCGGCCAAGGCATTCGTTGCGTTCGTTTGCGAAGCAGGTTGTTCCGACGGTGTCGGTTTGTTCTGTTGGGATAGCGTCGTGACTCGAATCCGATTCGCGTGAGAACTCAGACGCACAATGGACGATCTTTGCAGCGAGCCACTGGAGATAGCCCGCGCCAGAGGCAACAACAGCAGCTTTTCCACCGTACGCTTCAAAGGTCGTGCGCCAAACCGCAGCGAATAGCCTTCCTTGACTATCAAGGAAACGACGCTTGGATCGACTTCGACAACCAGATCACGACGCTTGATACCGGAGCGGTGAAGAACGCTTTGGATTTCCTTGCGCGCGATTTGCTCGGCTACCTCCAACGACAGCGGTCCAAATTGAATGATCCGGTCCAGCCGGTTGAGAAACTCCGGACGAAAGAACCGGGAAAGCTCAATCGGCATTTTGTCGCGTGCCGGTTTTGCATCCGCGTGTGAATCCTTGGCACCAAAGCCGACCAAGCCGGTCGTCGCGCCGACATTTGACGTGAGAATGATGATTGTCCTGCGAAAATCCACGGTGCGGCCGCGACCATCCGTCAAGCGGCCCGCATCAAAGATCTGGAGGCACAAATCGAAAACATTGATATGCGCCTTTTCGATTTCGTCCAAAAGAACAACTGAAAATGGATGCTGTCGAATGGCGTCCGTCAGCAGTCCATTCTCGAACGGAGTGCCGATCAGGCGCGTGAACCCCTCCTGATTCGCGAATTCGCTCATATCAAATCGCTTTAAGCGGGAGACATCACCGAATATGAACTCCGCCAGCGCGCGTGCGAGTTCTGTCTTGCCCACGCCCGTCGGCCCCGCAAACATGAACACCCCGAATGGCCGATTCGGGTCCGTAACGCCGGCTTTGATCAAGGTGACCAGATCAACGACTGCTTCCACTGCTTTTTCCTGGCCAATCACCCTCGATTCGAAAAACGTCTTGGTCTGGTCTTGTTTTAGAGGAACGGAATCGTCTAACAGGTCCGCTGGTATACCTGTCGATCTCGAGAGGAGATCCAGAATGTCGCGGAACGCAACATTCGTGGAGTTCTTTTCGTGTTTGATTGCCACGCGCAGCAGTTCTACGGCATTTCCCGGCCTGCTGACGTGGCTTAGGAATTGGGAGCTGACTTCCAGCACTTGACCGAGCAATTCGTCCGAGATGACGCTGCGTTCCTCGTCGCGAATCGCTGCGAGAATGCGCCGGGTGCGTTCCATCTCAGGTTCGGGCAGCAAGATCTGATCGAACAGACGGCGTAGTGACGGCTGTTTACCAAGTCCACGCTCGAACTCTTCTGGTGTCGACTCGCCGAGCACGACGACCGAGCCATCATCGAGATAAGGCGCAAGCGCTGTCGCCACACTCGAGTCCGACTTGCTCCAGGTTCCCGCCGCAGACAGCTCACTCAAGTTTGGAACGTAGAGCAATACGCGGCGGGGTCTTCTTACGGCGTGGATCAGTTCACGAACTTTCGTCTCCCACTCCCCCAGGTATCGCGTGCCGGACATGAAATCCGCCGGGGACACCCGAACTACTCTCCATCCATAGTCGGGTTCCGCCAGCCTATACGCGAGTTCGTTGACTAAAGCACTTTTCCCGACCCCGGCATTTCCCAACAGCGCGATGGATCGTGGCGGACTTTGCCGAAGCAACTTAAGCACAGCCTCGCACGCCTCCTCAACGAGGTGGGCTCGGGTTAACGTATGGTTCTCGACGAGTGCAGTGAGATCCGTGCCGAAACGGGATAGTTCTGCGGGATCGGCGCGCGTCGACGTTTGAGATTCGAGCCACTCCACAAGACGGGGAAAGCGTTGAGCGCCTCCGGCATTCTTGAGATGAGAAAGAATCGTCGTAAGCGCGGCAATCTCCGCCGGCAATTCCCTTTCGGCTTCGGGAAAATCTCGCAGCCGCTGCTCGATAATGTCTGCACAACGACGCCGGATGTCCGAGTCTTCTTCCTGCTGAAGTGCCCTCGCCAACGGCTTAATGATGTCGAGACTGTTATCGACCTCCAATGCTGTGACCGCGGCAACCGTCACGTTCCAGTTTTCGTCGTTAAGGAGGGCTTTTTCCTGCAGCTGGCGAAAACCTGAACGGCCAGCCGACGACTGCACCGCAGCTGCACGAACGGAGGGATCCGAATCTGCAATCAACTTTACTAAGGACTGCGTCGCGCGCTCATCCGATCGACTTTTCAAAACCTCGGCTAGTTTCAGTCGCACGCGCGGTTCCGGATCTTCGACAAGCCTCGCCAATTGCGACGCAATGTCCTGCTCATTCCGATCGCGCGAAGCATCGATCGCCGCAAGACGCAAAGAAGTCTGAGGCGCCGTCAACAGGCTCAACAGGAACGCACAATCGACTGTATGCTCGATCAGAGCTGCAGTCAGCGAAGCGATCTTTTCCGCGGGATTCTCCGATTCTCCAAGACGAAGACTCGCGATGAGTTTTTGAATTTCTTCGGTCATCAGAGTGGCAGATTAAACGATCAACAAGACCGCCACAATGCCATTCTGGACTTTGCACGAATCGGCTGCACCGAACTTGCTCATTGCGCCGCCTCACCCGCCAGCCCGCGCAGCAATGGGTTGACGGACACATGCAGTGACGGCCGGTGCGCACACCACCGATTTTTTGCGTGTTTGCCCCCGCTGTCAGGGCCGCATTGCGGATCCTCGCGGCAATTCAGGGTCCTTCTGCCTTCGCCCACGTCGGATATCCTTTAAATCCTCCGTGCGCCGAAAAACTCTTGCCTTAAATCCTGCCTGCGTGGCCTCGAATGCGCGATGGGCCCGGCCTGTTCCATCGTATGTTTACATAATTCGCCTTCCACGACAGTGCCGACCCCCACGCCGAGCGTCTTATTTTACCTACATGGGGACGTCCATAATGTATGTTCTGAACATGCCGGAGACCAACAGATGGTGTCTGGGCCTGCCGTTTGTGAAAGCTCGTTCGATTATCAACGATGAATTGAATCGCTATATCTCGGAATTGGAAAAAGTCGAATTGAGGCTGAAGCGACAGAAGTGGTTATTCGTGTCGTGTGCGGTGGTTGCTTTAATGGAGAATGGACCGAACTTTTGGGAGTTTGCACGGGAATGGTTGCTGTGTTTGGAGGAAATGCCATGGCCGTGCGGCAGTGGCAGGAACGCCGGCGCGCGAAACGCCTTGTTCAGAACCTGCGCAACGACCTTATGGAAGGCATTGTCTGGCGTTTCGAGCGAGAATTTCCGACTGGTGAAGAGAAGTCTCCAATCGCAAGAAACTCCGCGGACGTGTTTCCACGGTCGAACATAGCCGTCGCTGTTAACGACAGACCTGCAGAACGATTGATAACGCTCAATACGACGGCAATAGCCGCCGGAACCGGAAGCGCCGACGCGCCGTTAAGCACGTTTGCGCCCGCCGAGGGACTCGATAGCTTCGATTTCCGCCAGCGGCACCTGACGCCCGAGGAGAAAATCGAACTTTCCGGATTCTTGCGCCGCGATCTGAGAAGGTTGCTGATTCGCGCGATCACCCTTCTCTGGAGTTCCACGGCCCTGGCAGCGGGCGCCGATGCGATTTTCAACCGTCATCCCAGCGAACTAACTGCAAGGAGCGTGTTCATCGGTGCGGCAGTTGTAATCGTTTTCCTTTATAACCGCATCCGTGAACGGCAATCGATTCGGTCTGATTTGCGCGGCGGGGTTGTTGTCGTCATCCGTCCCAAAGATGCGAATCTTGAAGGAACGGCACTCGAGCAGCTTCCACGCTCTCGCATGCCGTGGTCCCAGCTTGGCGCGCCTGCGCTGTGGCGGACCGACAGAAGGGCCGGACGAACGACGCTGTGATGCGAAGCCTTACAAGATGAATCCCAATAAGATGAGTGGGACACAACTGCGTGGATTCTCGAAGCCCAACAGAGGCTTTTGTTTAATGCGCCTGGGATACCACCATCGAATGCGTTGAAGGACATTGGCTTAGAGATGAGGCATTCATAATGTTTAAATGCTAGAGAATGACCTTATTATAGGTGCCGCCGTCGAGACCTTCCGTGGTCCTACTCGCGTTCCTCGCTTAGCGTTTGTCGTACTCGTCGTGACGACGCCACCAGGGTCCCTTCTCGTTACGGCCGCGGGGAGCACGGTCGAGCCACTGGTACATGCCCCACAAGCCATCCAATCCTCGCGCATAGGTGGAATAGGTGTGATATACGGCGCCGTCCTCGATGACGAATGCGCTCATGCCCGGCCTTTCGCGGACATACGTCGCCGCGTCGGTTCCGCTCATGGCGGCGAACTTGGCGACGGGCGTGTCGGAGCCTTGAAGCTTCCACGCGCCCTCACGCCGGTAGTTGTACTCGATGCCTCCGGTGCGCTGTTGGTCCACGCTGAAACCGACGCTGAAGTCCGTGTTGAAGTCGCTATTAAACGAAGAGGCCCACGGGAGGGTCCAGCCCATGCGCTGTTTGTAGGCCTGCAGCTTTGCCAAAGGCGCCCGCGATACCGCGGAGAGAGTGACGTCGTGATTCGCCAGGTGAATGACGAAGCCGTTAAAGCCGTCTGCTATGGACGAGCAGGACGGACACCCTGCTGTGTAGTCGGGCCCGAACATGAAATGGTAGATGAGGAGCTGCGAGCGGCCTCGGAAGAGATCCGCCAGCGAGGCTCTGCCTTCGTCCGTATCGAATCGATAGTCCTTGTCGATCCGAACCCACGGCAGTTCCTGCCGCCGCTGTGCCAGTTCGTCACTGCGCCGGATGAGTTGTTTTTCGTCCTCAAGAAGCGCCAGTCGCGCTGCCAGCCATTGTTCGCGTGTTCCGGTTTTGTGTGTTGTCATCGTTCCTCTCCTTTATCGTTATGAGTAAGATTTAGCGCCGGAGTATTGAACGGTGGGAGTGACAAGTGTGGCGGGATTCCGATGGACGCGCTGATTGTGGCTGCCGCTCGTGCGCTTGCAGCCGGTGATCCGCTCGAAGCACTGAAGCGCGTCGCGCTGCGCGACGACGCGGCCGCGCTGGCACTTCGCGGCATTGCGATGGCGCAGCTGGCTGACTTCGTTCGCGCCAGGGCTCTACTGCGAAGTGCGGCGCGTGCGTTTGGTCCGGAAGAGGCGGTGGCACGTGCCAGATGCGTCGTCGCCGAAGCGGAGGTCGCGCTGGTGTCGCGCGACCTGGGCTGGCCTGCAAAAGCGCTGGCTGCGGCGCGCACGACACTTGAAGAACACGGCGACCGCGCCAATGCCGCATACGCGCGTTATCTCGAAATCAGGTGTCTGTTGTTGATCGGACGCCTGGAGCACGCCGAACGTGAGCTCACTCAGATCGACCCGACACCTTTTCCGCCGGCGTTAAGGACCGCTCACGAACTCGTGCTTGCGGGAATCGCTATGCGTCGTCTGCGCACAAAGGACGCGCGTGCGGCGCTGCATCGGGCCGAGCGCGCTGCCCGCCAGGCACGTATCCCTGCGTTGATCGCGGAGGTCGAAAGCGCCTCCCGCGTGCTGACGACGCCCGCGGCGCGATTGATTGCCAAGGGAAAGGAGCGGCTGCTCCTGCTGCAGGAGGTCGAAGCGCTATTCGCCTCGAAGGTTCTGGTTATCGATGGTTGCCGGAATGCGGTACGGAGCGACCGTATGGTCATTCCGCTGGCGAGCCGTCCGGTGTTGTTCGCGCTCGCTCGCGCGCTGGGCGAAGCATGGCCCACAGACGTACCCCGGGATATCCTGCTGCGTCGGGCGTTCGGCGCCATGCACGCGGATGAATCGCATCGCGCCCGGCTTCGAGTCGAAATCGGCCGGCTTCGTCGGGCCGTTCGAACGCTGGCCGATATCACCGCCACCAAGCGCGGATTTGCGCTGTCGCCACGCCCGGCGCGCGAGGTTGTCGTTCTGGCGAGGCCCGTCGAAGAAGAGCACGCCGCACTGCTGGCCTTCCTCGCCGATGGTGAATCGTGGTCAAGCTCCGCTTTGGCTCTGGCGCTGGGGGCCAGCCAGCGCACCGTTCAGCGTGCCCTCGATTCGCTGGCAGCCGCGGGCAAGGTGCAGTCCTTTGGTCGCGCGCGAGCTCGTCGCTGGATGACGCCACCGGTGCCCGCATTCACGACGATCTTGTTATTACCAGCTCCACTACCGATCGATTAGGATGAAGGTATGAAACGGTCACCAGCACAAATCGTTCGTGAGTATGGACCATTTCCGGGAGTCGATCACGTCCACGGCGTCACATATGGCGGTCAGCACGTCTGGCTCGCCAGTGGAGACAAACTAGGCAAGGGCTGCGCCCTTGATATCCCGGCTTAGAGATACTGCTGCGCAGCCCTTGCGTTTTGAGTCGTGAGTTGTGAGTTTTGAGTCAGAAAGGTTTTACTCAGAACTCACAACTCAAAACTCATAACGCCGGTTATGCCAGTTGTAAGGAGAACAAAATTCTCGTTACAACCGGCATAACCGGCTGAATGCCCTGGATCCCGAGAGCGGGACCACGGTGCGCTCGATCGAAGTCGTTGCACGCGCAGGAACCGCGTTCGACGGCCGCCACTTGTTTCAGCTCGCCGACAATCGCATCCAGAAGATCGATCCGAAAACCGGCCAGGTCCTCGCCACGATCCCCGCGCCGGCTGAAAGCGGGAACGCGGGCCTGGCGTGGGCCGAAGGGACTCTGTGGGTGGGGCAGCACCAGGGCCGCAAGATCTATCAAATTGACCCCGAAACCGGTGCGATCCTGCGCACCATCGAGTCCAAGCGCTTCGTCACCGGCGTCACCTGGGTCGACGGAGAACTCTGGCACGGCACCTGGGAAAATGACGAAAGCGACTTAAGGCGAGTCGACCCAAAAACCGCAGAGGTCCTCGAGCAACTCGACATGCCGCCCGGAGTGATGGTATCGGGTCTGGAATCTGATCGTAGAGATCAGTTTTTCTGCGGTGGAGGAAAAAGCGGAAAATTGAGAGCCGTCCGCCGGCCGAAATAAATTCACAGGCAGGCATTAACCCGCCCCGGCGGCGTCGGCGCGACGCTTGAGGAAGGCGGCCTGCCGATCCCCAATAGCTTGATGCGCTCGCGGCCCCACTTGGTCTTCATCACAGTAGGTTGCGGCCTGACGCATCCTGGAGTTGACCGCTCCAGAATGCTTCATCGCCGAATGTGTCGAAACGAAAGGTCTGTCGTCCCTGATCGATCAGTTGTTGTGCATTGTCCTCAGCGCTGCCAAGAAACTGAGATGGTGACGGTTGGCCCCCGTGCTTCTGTTTCTCGGGTTTCTGTTTCTCGTGCTTCGCACCCTGGACAGCAATTGTTACCAGCAGAAGAGACGCTGTGGCGAGTAACGCCACCGCTGCATACCACCGTTTCATGTCGGCCTCCTTTCATCGGACATTGCTAATGAAGTTGGCCGAGCAATCCGCGGGCCGAACGCTATGCCGCGAGTTATCCACAGAAAAATTATGGCTGATCCGCGTCAAAACCCCACTCGTTACCCGGTCACAGCGGGCACCCGCGAATTGAAAGAGAGTATCGGTTGTCTCCGCCATCTGGGAGTACAGTTCCTTACGGAGTAGAGTTCGAGCCCGATGCAACCGCGTTTTCACGGCCTTTTCACTAATTTCCAAAGACTCCGCAGTTTCCACTGTATCCATCCCCTCGATGTCCCGAAGCATAAAAACCAGGCGATAGCCCTCGGGCAGCGCCAGGACCGCTCTCTCGAGGACCCCGCGAAGTTCTGCCGCGTATGCCTGCCGCTCTGGACTCGGACGGTCATCTGTTGCCACGCCCATGTTCCTTCCGGCGCACTCAAGGGGGTCCAGCGCCTCCATGCGATCAAATCGGCCGCGACGCGCCAGCGCCTGATGAATGGCGATGCGTGTCAGCCAAGTCGAGAATTTCGCCCGGCCCGCAAACGTCTCCCGCCCGAACCCGCGCCTAATGTGTGGCCGGAAACAAGCTAAGGTTCCAGCCTGAAAACCGACGCCAGACCGGCATGATCGGAGGGCCACAATCCCGATGGCGTCAAGTCGCTCGGCTTGTCGCCGATCAGATCGGTCGTCAATGCATCCAAACCCTTGTGCCCGTCCCGGAACAGCACGAGATCCAGTCGTTGATCGGGCGTGGTAAACGGCGTGAATGGATCTTCGCAATGCAGCGGCCAGGTAAAGCCTGAATCACTCGGATGCAAAATGACCCACGCATCTGCAAAGCCGGCACTGGCAATGATGTTGTACGCTGGATTGGTTGCGGGACTCCCACCGGGCGGAGGACAGCCCGGAACACCAAAGCTAGCAAGCGGCGCTGTGTTGAGATCTCCGGCGATTATTACCGGCAGGTCCGTATTACCTGGGCCTTGGACCAGCTCCGACGCCTGTGCGGCCTGTACTGCCGGATGGAACCCCTCGAGATGAGTAGTAATGAAGCGGAAGTTCTTGCCGCGAAGTTTTCCGTCGACGGAAATCCAGCCGTGCGGGATAGTCACTGGCCCAAGAATTGGATTGGGGATCACCAGATTCGTAAGGAAGTGTTGCGCCTGAATGTTAGATACCTTGAGTTCCGAAACGCTTAGATCTGTTCGCGCAATCAGGACATCGAAATCGGCGAATCCAATCTCAATGCCAAGCGCGCTGGGAGCTTCGGCTTCGAATTCCTTCAAGATGGCAATTACGGTGTATTGCTGACCGCGCGCGGCCAACGCAGAGAGAAGAGAACGAAGCGCGTTAAAGGTTTCGGTGTCTGCGCGCATGAA
>WNGJ01021346.1_pt1 | contig 12648 bp, 12 predicted proteins | sample 5400611 | NCBI WGS metagenome assembly WNGJ01 (sample SAMN13153375, study PRJNA577476) | soil metagenome | isolation source: 40 cm soil or saprolite under Garry oak tree replicate 1 | place: USA:California | collected 2016-06-15
AACCAAGACAAACGCTAGCGAATGGTCGCATCGCTACGGTCTTTACCTGCCGGACAAGGTCACCCCGTTTCCGCATGAGCAACTGCCGTTGATCCGGTCAATTCACGGGGAGGAAGTAAACAACGTGGAGGTGTTTGTGCGCCATGAAAAAGCGCCGCATGGGATCTGGACGCGTATCACCGGACGGCCCCTGCGGGATTCTAACGGGGAGTTATTAGGCGGCGTCATCGTTTGCCGCGATATCACTGAAGTCAAAGAGGAAGAAGTTTTTCGCGCTGGACAAAGCCGCGTGTTGGAAATGATCGCAGCCGACGCCCCGCTGGCGGACGTGCTCACCAGTCTTGTTATTCTCATGGAAGGGCAGGCCGAAGGACTGCGTTGTTCCATTCTACTTTTGAACCGCGATGGCAAACATGTGCGTCATGGCGCGGCGCCGAATCTTCCCGAAGCTTATGTGAAAGCGGTGGATGGCTCACCGATCGGACCTCGCAACGGTTCCTGTGGCACTGCCATGTATACACGAAAACCAGTGGTGGTGACCAATGTGATGACAGATCCGCTCTGGACTGATTATCGTGAACTTGCCCAGATTTGCGGATTGCGTGCCTGCTGGTCGACCCCGATCGTTTCGTGGCAAGGCGATGTCTTGGGTTCGTTCGCCATGTATCGTCAGGAAACGCGCGGCCCGCAGCCGGAGGAGACGCGCCTGACTGAAATTGCTACGCATATTGCCGGGATTGCCATCGATCGCCAGCGGCAACAGGAGGTTTTGCGTGAACGCGATGCTCGCATAAACCTTGCGGCGGAGTCGGCCGATCTCGCATTCTGGGTTTTATATCCCGAACAAGGTACGGCCTGGATGAGTGATAAGGGACGCAGGATTTACGGATTCGACTCCAACCTGCCATTGACCTGCGACCTGATTCTTTCACGGGTCCATCCTGATGAACGAGTTGCGGTGAAAGCCGAGTATGATCGTGCTTGTGCTTTGCATGATGCATTCGAGAGCGAGCACCGCCTTCTTTTGCCATATGGCAAAACGCGTTGGGTAATTATGCGTGGACGCTGCTTGCAGGATGAGCACGGAAATCTTTTGGAAACAATCGGGGTGACACTCGACGTCAGTCCGCAAAAGCAGGCCGCTCTTCAGGTACAAGTTCAACGCGAAGAGATGGCGCATCGAAATCGTGTGGCGTTAATGGGCGAAATGACTGCGTCCTTTGCGCACGAAATCAATCAGCCTCTTACCGCAATTTCGAACAAAGCCTCTGCGGCCCGTCGTTTTCTCGACCGTGGAAATATCGATCCTGTGTTGCTGCGGGAATTATTGCAGGAGATAGCGGCGGACAGCCAGCGTGCCGGGGAAGTAATGCGCGGGATTCGAAGTTTGGTGCGCAAAGAAACCAGCGAACAGACGCTGTTGAATCTCAATGCAATTATTTCAGATACCGTGCGGCTCGTCAGCTCCGACGTGTTGAACCGCGAAAGCGTTGTCACGACTGAGCTCGACCCCAACGTGCCTGCAGTGCAGGGAACTCTTGTTCAAATTCAACAGGTGTTGCTGAACCTCATCATCAACGCACTCGACGCCATGGAAACACTTCCGCCGGCAGAACGACGTGTCATTGTCACTACGCGCTCCGATAAGGGCGACGTCGCTGAATTTACCGTGCGCGATTTCGGATCGGGACTGCCAAAGGATCGTCCGGACAAAGTTTTCGATCACTTCTTTTCCACGAAACAAAAAGGAATGGGCATGGGTCTCGCCATTGTTCGATCAATTATTGAGGCGCACGGCGGCACGATTAGCGGCGAGAATGCCCCTGATCGCGGCGCACGCATGGTTGTTCGCCTGCCGGCCGCTCGGGGAGAAATTCAGAAAAGTAAGGCGGCGGCATGATCGAATCGAGTCAGGCGGAAGCAAACGAGGTCTGTGTAGTGGATGACGATCCTTCTGTGCTCAAATCGATACATTATCTGCTCGCGTCTGAAGGATTCAAAGTTCGCCCCTTCAATAAAGCCGCGGATTTTCTGGCACACGCCGGCACTCATCATGTACCGATCGTGGTGACCGACATCTGGATGGATGAAGTAACCGGTTTGGAACTTCTGGCGCGCCTCTGCGCAATCTCACCGCGCACAAAAGTGATCGTCATCACAGCGCGTGAAGACCTGGCAGCGCGCGCTACTGCCATGGCGATCGGCCCCGTCGCATTCTTCATGAAACCGTTCGACGACGAAAAGTTCATCGCCGCCGTGCGTGACGCGTTGAGTAGGGCTTGAACTTCTTAAGTCGCCTTATTTCTGACGTAGGACTTAAGTCTCATCGTGCGGCTTTAGCGAGCGCAGCATCTAACGATGCTATGTTTTAATTGGATGCGCCGGAATTTTGTGGATCAGTCGCCGTACCAGGTGGAGAGGGCGGCGGTGAAAGGAAAAGGAGTCTTCTACGTTTATAAGGACGAAAAAGCAGGCGTCGCCTATGTTGGTCGGGAGCAAGAGTATCAGCGATATCAGCAACTGGCCATTCAGCAGCAAATGGCACAGGACCAATATATGGCAGCGCAAATGCAGGCCGATGCCGCCTGGCGTTCGTGTGGAGCATGGGGACCGCGGGCATTTTGGTGCTGATTCTCAAAATTCGATCCAGAACAGGATGCAATTCCCGTATTGACGTAGGCAGCCAGTTTGTCGTTGAAATGTGCCATGACTATTCTTTCTGGAACGCGTCGATGCGTTTTCTTCGTTTCGGTTTTCATTTTGATTTTACAAATGACTCTAATGGCAGCAGAAAACCGAAAGAGTGGCGTAACAGTTTCCTACGAGAGTCTTGGCAGCTCCCGAGTCGCGCGCTTTACGAACTCGAATTCATATCCAGTCCGAGTCGAATTCTCGTATCAAGGCACAAGAGTGCATGGTTCAGGTGAGGCGTCTGGTAACGATGCGGTTTTTATAGCTGCTAAATTTTCCAGCACCTATGGCGGCCATGGGCTTTCGATCACGTCGATTCGAATCACCGGGGTTATGCGGTCGGACTGACGCAGCCTAATTACGGCATATCGCGAGTCTCTGAAAATTGCGCGTCGTTCAACAGCGATGTTGTGACGAATCCCAAGCGCCCGCTGAAAGGATGGCGAACCGCATTGTAGCAGGCCTAACAAACAGCAGCCGTGTTAGACTCTTCTTCTTGCACGCATCACCATCACCGCCACACCAAAGCCGACCAGAATCAACAACGCGCAGAGAATTGCCGTCGGCGGCTTCGTTAGTTTGGCTGCCGGAGGCCTTGGCCGGGTCGCAAACTCGATGGGAATCTTGAGTTGCGGTACCACAACCGTTCTGGGGTAAAACGCCACTGTGAATATGCTTGCAGCGCAGCGCCATCAAGTTGTGAATTTCCTGTGCTCGTCACCATTCGCGCACCGGTTACGTTGCCCCTCTGCTTGTCGATGGTGACTAAAACAATCCCTTTCCCTGTGAGTCCCTGTTTCGCCCATTCAGGTCGATAAATAGGTTTGGGCGTATAGATCGCTCTGGGTGGAGGCGGTTGTCTTACTACGGCTGGCGACTGCGCGTATACCCAGGAGACGGAGATGAGCGCAACAACAACGAGGAAACCCACGCCACGCAGCAAGGATCGCCATTTCACCACGCGTGGGGCTGCGTTTGTCGTCTCAATGCCAGCAGCGCATGAGGAAAGCTCGGGCATTCGAGCAATTGCTGGGCGCGCCGTCGCCGTCGCACTCAGAATTGTTATCAGGCAACCTCGCTATTTGAGTTGCATGTCAACGCCGCCACCAGTCGCGTTGACGGCAATGCCCTGTTGCGTGGAGGAAACGCGGACTATCACGCCGGCCTGATTTGACATGATAGTGCCAGTTTTCCCTGCGCCAAGAGTCACGCCCCGCGTCCCGGCGCCACCCACGTCATAATGACCGTTGAAATCTTGAAGATGCTTCAGGTTGAAAACCTCACCATAAGCGGAAGAGCTCGTCGCCCCGACCCTGCCTACCGACAGTCCTTTTACTTTAACCGGATAGTCTTTGCCTCGGTAAGTGAGCGTGCCTGACCCCCAGCTGACACCAATTCCAAGAGCGAAGCCACCGGTGCTCAGCCGCAACGTCGCATCCGGCTTAGATTCGTGATGCTTTGCGTAGGCGAATCCTGTCATCACAGCGATGATTAACGATAGAATTGCGATTTTCTTGACATTGTTCATATGAATTTCTTCCGTTCGTTTTTACTGAAACCATTGTTTATATCCGACGGTTCTATTGGACGAAAGTCTTATATTGCCGGTCGGCTATGCTCATCTACCCTTACAGGACAGCAATTGAAAAGTAAAAAGTTATGAAGTCACGAAGCCGCAAATTATTTCATGCAGTGATCGCCATTGTTGGTCTCGCGCTGAGCTCGACTGCATTCGCGCAGCAGGCGCAATCGCAAGAGATGACGACCACAACGAACGATCAGGAGACAACTAAACTTGCCCCTCAAGAGCTGGACTCGCTCGTTGCGCCGATCGCGCTCTACCCCGATCCGCTTCTGGCGCAGACTCTCGCCGCTTCGACTTATCCATTGGAAGTCGTTCAGCTTCAACAGTGGATGAATAACAATAAGAATTTGCAAGGCAAAGCGTTGGCGGACGCGGTGGCAAAGCAGCCTTGGGACCCCAGCATCCAGAGTCTGGTCGAGTTTCCAGACGTTGTTCAGCGGATGGCTGGAAATATTCAATGGACGACGGACTTGGGGAATGCATTCCTGGCACAGCAATCTGACGTAATGGACGCAGCCCAGCGCATGCGTGCAAAGGCTCAAGGCACAGGAAATCTAAAAACCACTGCCCAATCGGTAGTGCAAACCGAGACAGTTCCCAGCGGGAAGCAGGTAATCAAGATCGAGCAAGTGAACCCAGAGGTTGTTTATGTGCCCTCTTACGACCCGACTGTGGTGTATGGGCCTGCACCTCCCGCCTATCCTTACTATCCCTACACCTATCCGGGCTATGTCCCAGGGACGGCTTTGGCGTGGGGCGCGGGAATCGCGCTAGGTGCTGCAACTTGGGGTGCCTGGGGCGGCGGGGGCTGGGGCTGGAATTGCGGATGGGGTCACGGCGATGTCAACGTCAACGTCAACAACAAGTACGTGAACAATTACAACAAAAACGTTAACAAGAACTTTAACCAAGCAAACTTCAACAAGCAGGGAGGCGCGTGGCAGCATAATCCGCAACACCGCGGAAATGCGCCCTATGGTGATAGAGGAACCGCGAACAAGTTTGGCGGTCAAGGTCCTCGCGGTCAGGGTGCTGCTAATCGTCCCGGTGGCGGAGCTGGTAACCGACCCGGCGCAGGAGCGGGAAACCGCCCGGGTGGTGGCGCGGGAGCTGGTAACCGACCCGGCGGCGGTGCAGGCGCCGGCAATCGTCCCGGTGGCGGAGCTGGTGCTGGAAATCGTCCCGGCAGCGGGGGGGCTGGAACGCGGCCAGGAGGTGGGGGAGCTGCAACGCGCCCCGGTGGCGGCAGTGCCGGTACTCGGCCATCGACACGTCCAGCCGGCAATACCGCTAAGAACCAAGTCGGTAACCACAGCGCATCGTCCCGACCTAGTTCCGCTTCTCGAGGCGGAGGAGGATTTGGCGGCGGTGGTAGCGGAAACCACGCGCGAGCCAGTAGCAGCAGAGGCGGTCATAGCATGGGCGGCGGCGGAATGAGCCGCGGTGGAGGAGGCGGCGGTCACAGGGGCGGAGGCGGCGGCGGTCGCGGAGGAGGAGGAGGACGACGGAGATAACCGCACGACCAAAAGAAAAGACTATGAAAACAAAACGAAACAATGTGATTTCATCGACAATGAGCGTGTTCGCCGGAGCGATCCTCGTATGCAGCTTTCTCGCGCCGAACTCTATTGGAGCGGCGGAGAAAAAGCAGGCGGCAGCGAAGCAGGAAAGCGCACAAGGAACGCCCGCACCAGGGCAAAAGCAATTCGATACGCCGAAACAGGCGGCCGACGCCCTCATCCAGGTTGCAACAAACTTTGATGTTGCCGCCGCGAAGGACATTCTGGGGCCGGACGGCGAGGACATTGTCAGTTCCGAAGATCCGGTGATGGACAAGAACCGGGCGACCGCGTTTGCGAACAAGGCAAAAGAAAAGACGTCTGTCGAGATAGAAAAGAAAAATCGGAATCAAGCCGTTCTCCTGGTGGGTAACGATGATTTCCCGCTTCCCATTCCGATCGTGAAACAAAAAGGGAAGTGGTTCTTCGATACGAAGGTAGGCCGCGAGGAAATATTAAATCGGCGTGTCGGCGAGAACGAACTGAACGCCATTGAGATCTGTCGTGGTTTCGTCGAGGCACAACACGAATATGCTGAGGAGAAGCACGATGGTTCCAAGGTAAACCAGTACGCACAGCATATCCTCAGTACGCCTGGGAAACATGACGGTTTGGCATGGCAGAATCCGGATGGTGGCTGGGGAGGTCCGGTCGGAAAAGAAGTCGGTAAGGCATTGCAGGAAGGCTACAAGGCGGAGCGAGGCACGCCTTATCATGGTTATTACTTCAAGGTGCTAACGGGGCAAGGACCAGCGGCGCCAATGGGAGAGATGGACTTCATGGTCGGCGGCGCGATGATCGGCGGATTCGCCCTTGCGGCAGCGCCCGCGGAATATCGAGTGACAGGCGTGATGACATTCATCGTTGGCCCCGACGGAGTCGTTTACGAAAAAGATCTCGGACCAGATACGCTGAAGACGTTCCAGAGCATGGACAAGTATAACCCTGACAAGACTTGGAAAGTCACCGAGGACGATGTCGAAGATGACTCATCACACCAGGGTTCCTGATCGCAATCCCAATAGAGTGTAACAATTCAGCCCTTCGCTTAACAGAAAGCGCCAATCCGCCCAGAAAATGCTTCGTTAGTCTGCCGAGTCTTCGGCCGATCATTCGCGGGCGCGCGAGTAGGCAGGATCTGGCCGCACACGCGTTTCTCGCCGGAACGATAGAGGTAACTCAGATACGCACTCATCAAAGCGCGCGTGGTTGAAACTTTGCGCGCCTCCGGCAGCAGGTTGATGTGAAAATGCGGGACACGCCGAGGTTGGGCGGGCACTTCGCGCCAGCCGTACATCAGGATCCAACGAATGAAACGACGCGATCGCTGGTTGTACCGGAAATAACGGGTCAGCGCACGAAAAAATAGCCAGACGTTTTGATATAGCGCGTAGAGTTGGTTGCGCAGCGGTTTGCGCGACCCGAGCAGGTATCCGGAGATTTGGCCGTCCACCTCCAGCAGAAAACAGGATTCCGCTTCATGATCGGTGTAATAAGTCGTAAGAAAATCAGCGAACAGTTCCCGATCCTCGTACACCGGATCGATCGGGTCGCCGAGAAATCCCGTGTCGCAGCAGAGTTTTCTTACCGCTTCGCGATCTGACCTGCGATAGCCACGAATGAGGAACGGCTGGTGGTTATCGTTCAGCATTTAAAACCGGCGGTATTTTGAGCGAAGCTCGCCATAAATGCAAAACAGTTCGTCAAAAACGCGCGACCAGCTATAGAAACTTCGCGCAACCCGTGCTGCGTTCCTCCCCAAAACGGTTAATTTTCTGTCGCTGCATTTTTCGATCGCATTCACCAGTGCATCCGGGCTGTTTTCGACCGCCCAGGATTCCTGGTCGTGACAAATAATGGTATCCATGTAGCTGCCGCGAATTCCCACTATGGGCGTGCCGCAGGCCTGGCATTCCAGTGCTGTAAGGCCAAATGTTTCCTGAACACCGGGATGAACGAAGAGATTGGCGGCGCGATAAAAGCAGGCGAGTTCGCGCGGATCGGCACAATAGCGAATCCACGAAAGATTGTTGGTTCGCATTTGCAGTTTCCGAAGGTGAATTCGATCGGGCCCATCGCCGACCACCAGTAAATGAAATTCATTAGGCCGGCGTCGCTGCAAACTTCTGAACGCGCGAAGCAAGGTCGCTGTGTTCTTCTCTCTCGCCAGCCGCCCAACGTAAAGAAGCAGATTTTGACCTGAATTGACCCCAAGTGAGCGCCGTATTGCTTCGGTTCCGGATCCGTCAGGACGGAAGATTTCCGTGTTAACACCCAGGCTAAGCACACGCACATTGTGTACGCCCCAGTCGCGCAGCAGCCCGCCCAACCCCTCCGATGCGACGATGGTCGCGGCGTGCTGATTATACAGTTTGCGAACGTATGCGCGGGAAAGTTTCATCACCCGATGTGTCGCCCTTTTTCCGAGGAGCGTGGCGCTCTTTCGCACGTACGCCTCCGGAAAATGCGAGTGATAAAATCCGACTACGGGCACGCGCAGGACGCGCCCGACCTTCAATGCTTTCCAACCGAGCTGATAGGGATCAGCAGACTCGATCACGTCCGGCTGTTCCCGTTCCAGAATTTCTTCCACTGCGCGAAGGTTCAACAGCGCGCGATACTGCGTTGTTCGCGAGACAACTGGAGAACGAATTGTGTAAATACGCGAGCGTCCGTTTCCTTTGAGCCTGGTCTTCGCGCCGGGAACAATAAGGACGTGCTCGTGGCGGGCCGCCTGTCTGTCGATGTAATCGATTTTCTCATGCAGATACCGCTTCACGCCTCCGCTTACCGGCGAATAGAACTGGGTGAGGTCGCAGATCTTCATGGAATTGGCGATTTCCGATTGCCGATTGCCGATTTGCTCGAGGCGGCCATGATCGCAACCAGTTCGCCTGCCTCGCTTAGCAGGGGACGAATTCTGTCTTCGTTAAGCAAGCCTGAATCGATGATCAATTCTAACCAAAAACAACTTTCGTCTGCCTCTTCTTCTACAATTCCGATCTTCGCAATAAATTCGGCCCGCGATCGCGCTCGGCATGCTGCCCGATAATTCGCAGCCACTGAAGTCGCACTTCGAATAATCTGTTTTGCTATTGCGCGACCTTGAATCGTGCGAGGCAGCGCGTCGACCATTTTCATCACGCGTAATGCGAACTGTTTCGTTCGCGCCTTTAGATCCGCTGTGCGAACAACCTTCTCTGATTCGACAATCGGCATTCGGCAATCGGAATTCAGTCCTCGGCCCCGCTAAGATATTTCTCCGCCTGCAATGCCGCGGCACAACCCATTCCCGCAGCGGTAACGGCCTGCTTGTAAAGGCGATCGGCCGACGAAAACGCAGGCCACTTCCAGCTCGCGTTCTTCATTTGTCTTCATGTTGCGCAGACGCACAGCACGCATCTCCCCTTTTTTGTCGGCGATATATTGTGTCACGACTGTGTCCCAGATCGGCTCGATCTTCTTGTTCGCGAACACGCGTTCCTGCATGATCTTGGAAGCCCGCATTTCGTCGCGGCGATGAATGAGATAAACCTTTGAAGCGAACCGGGTGAGGAACAGTGATTCCTCTGCCGCGGAATCGCCGCCACCAACGACGCAAACCGGCACGTTTTTGTAGAATGCGCCGTCGCACGTCGCGCAACTCGTCAGGCCATGCCCCACTAATTTCTCTTCGCCTTCCAGCCCCAGATAGCGGGCCGCAGCGCCGCTGGCGATGATCAGCGCGCGCGTTTCGAGCCATTCATCGTCGGCTTTGATCCGCACATGCTTGTTCGTCGCATCGAAATCGGTGACCTCCGCGTATGAAAACCGGGCACCGAATTTTTCGGCCTGTCTATGCATGTTGAGAATTAGCTCTGGCCCATCGATTCCGTCCGGAAATCCGGGATAATTTTCCACCAGGGTGGTCGTGGAGAGTTGCCCACCGGGCTGCCTGCCTTCCAGCACCAGCGGACTAAGGTTCGCGCGCGCGGCGTAAATGGCGGCAGTCAGCCCGGCGCAGCCGCTCCCAACAATGATCACTTTCTCCATCGATAAAACTTAGCACACGACGCAAGTTGCAGGAATCGTAGCACAGGCATCCTTGCCTGTGGGGCCAACGGGCGTCTCGCCTGTTGATTCACATACGCGGCCAAGATGACCGCATCCCCACAGACAAGATGTCTGCGCTACGCTGTCACCCGCACATTTATCTTGTGAAGTCCGCTCACGCCAGAGAATGGGCCGCGATCTTCTTCCCATTCCTGCACATCGCCGTCGCCGTCGGTAGCGCGTACGACAAGCGCATAATCGCCCGCCCCAGCGGGGGCCCATTGTGCCTTCCAGAGTGACCACGCTAGATTGCCGCCGGAATAATAGATTTCCGCGTCACTCCAGGTCCGACCATCATCGAAACTGACCTCGACGCGCGAAATGCCGCGGTCGCCGCCGTAGGCCATGCCTTTGACTTCGATGGGAGCAGTCGGTTTATCTAACGACACGAATGTCCAATCATCGGGCACATCGATTCTCGATCTCGTCGGCACAATGAAATCGGGGCCCCATCCTTGTGCCTCGTAAAATCCCTTGGCGTTTGCGTCGGTCACTTCAATCCTGGTGAGCCATTTCACATGTTTCTCGCCGAAGTAGCCTGGAACGATCACCCGCAGCGGGTAACCGTGCCGATCCGACAACGGCGCGCTATTCATTTCGTAGGCAAGCAGCGTCGTCGGTGCCATCGCTTTTTCGAGCGGGATTGTGTCGGTGTAATTATCGACGCCCTGCAGGCGCACCCGCGCGGCGCCGGAAAGCACGCCGGCCTGGTCAAGCAAATCCCGCAGCGGAAGACCTTTCCACACGGCATTGCTGATCAGACCCGCATCCAAGCCGTTACTGATACACATAAGCGTTGTCTCCTGCGTGGTGGGTTTGAATCCCATTAGGTCCTGGAATCGCCAGGTCGCCGCGTTCTGCACCAACCCGCCAATTTCCAGATGCCACAGGTCCACGTTCACTTTAGGATCGACGACGTTCTTTGTGACGCAATAGAACAAGTCGTTAGGCGTAATCGGCTGAACGACGCTGCCTTTGTATTGCGTCCCATCGTAGCTGAACGTTGCAGCGCGATAAAGTTTTCGCCCCAGGGCCACCCCGCCACCAGCGGCAGCGAGCCCAATTGTGCCCAACACGAACGCGCGGCGTCCCATGGCCGGAGTGAACTCGTAGTTCTCTCTGGAGATTTTTCGCGTATTCAGAAAATGGAAGCCAGCGATCAGTGCTCGTTCGAACAAAAAAACGCACAGTGCGAAGCCGATGAGCGTGACCAGTCGCGCCACCTCAATCGGCAGACCGATGTAGCTTGTGCCGAGCACCGGCCACAGCAAAATTGCGAAGGCGATGATCGGCAGCACCATGAAAATAGCGATCGTCCAAAACGCGGAGGGCGGCGTGGGTTTGCGGCGCGCGAACAATCCAAACACCGCTCCAGCAATCGCGCTGACCAGAAGTTGGCCGGCAATTGTCGATCCGACGCCAAGTTGTTTCAGATGATTGTAGCCGCCGACCTTGCCCATGAGCGAAAGGAACGGTCCCGGCGGAATGAACACCGAAAGGCGATCACCGATAATTACGAGCGGTGTAGCCACGCCTAGCGTAGCGAGCAGCAACATCGCGGTCGTCATTACGGTCCCAGCCATTAATCCGGCAAACAAGCCGGCAAAGATTGCTTTGGTCTTACTCACGGCGCTTGTCGATCCTACCGAATATGCGCCGCAAGGGAATCAAATTGCGGGTTCCGCCAAGAATGAAATTGCCCATCAAAACCTGACGACTTGCCTTCCCGGGACATTTTCATTTAATTCGCCCCATCGCGAAAGCATCGACGAACTCTCCATCACGGAACGCATACTTGCGAAGCGTGCCTTCGATCTCGAATCCAAATTTACGATATAGCGCGATTGCCGACTCGTTGTCCGTAAAAACGGTCAGCTCGATTCGCGTGAGGTTTAGCCACTTGTCGGCGAGCTCAATTACCGCCTGCATCAGCGCCGCACCGACGCCTTTGCCCTTCCAGTCGTCGCGAACCATCATCCCGACCTCGGCTTTGTGATTGACTCGCGGTCTCGAAGACGTGTGCAGACCGATCACGCCAACAACTTCGCCCTCGATTTCGGCAACCAGGAGGTGATCTCCCGCTCCACTTTTGGTGAGTTGTTCACGAACTGATTCGAGGCTGCGATAAGGTATTTGCAGCGTATTGCGGGCAGCCAACGGCGCGGTGTAACACTTCAACATCGCCTCGGCATCCGAAGGGTCCGCTGTGCGTATGGTAATCTCCATAATCGATCAATATTAGCGTTCGTCCGCTGACGGGAATAGCTGGCGGTTTGCACTCGCAAGAATTTTTCGCGCTCGCTCCACGACCATCGCCGACGTGACCTGCTTCATACAGGCGTGATCGAACGGGCACTGGCTCAGGCGCCGATAGTTGCAAGGCGAGCACGGCAGGTCGACGCGCACAACTGATTCCGGCCTTTCGTAGGGCCCGATGTGAACCGGATTTGTCGGACCAAAAACGCTGACCATTGGTTTGCCGAGCGACGCGGCCACGTGCATCGATCCCGAGTCGTTCGTCACCGCCGCTTCAGCGCGTTGGATCAGCCCGGCCAGATCCGCCGGGGTGGTTTTGCCGCAAAGATCGCAGGTTCCCGGCGCGGCAGCTTCGATTTGCCGGCAACGCGCCTCATCGCGTTTCGTACCCGCGAGAGCGACAGCAAATCCTTCGCGAAGAAACTCGCGCGCGACGCCGGCAAACCCATCGATAGTCCAGTGTTT
>WNGJ01006176.1_pt1 | contig 12647 bp, 11 predicted proteins | sample 5400611 | NCBI WGS metagenome assembly WNGJ01 (sample SAMN13153375, study PRJNA577476) | soil metagenome | isolation source: 40 cm soil or saprolite under Garry oak tree replicate 1 | place: USA:California | collected 2016-06-15
GACCGAGCGCAATGCGGCGCTCGATCAGGCGCGCCGCATGCAATTGCGCATCGGCGTCGATATCGGCGATGTGATCTGGGACGAGACTCGCATCTACGGCGACGGCATCAACGTGGCAGCCCGGCTTGAGGGGATCGCCGAGCCGGGAGGCGTGTGCGTTTCGGAGGATACCTACCGGCAGACGCGCGGCAAGGTCGACGCCGCGTTCACCGACATCGGCGAGCAGAGTCTGAAGAATATCGCCCGGCCGGTGCGTGCCTACAAAGTCGTGCTTGATGGCTCGTCAACCATAGCCGCGTCTGAACTGCCGCTGCCCAGTAAGCCGTCGATTGCCATCCTATCGTTCCAGAACATGAGCGGCGACCCGGAACAGGAGTACTTTGCTGACGGCATCGCCGAAGACATCATTACGACGTTGTCGCGCAGCCAATCGCTCTGCAACTCCAGCTTTGCCTACAAGGGCCGTGCAGTTGACGTGAAGCGGATCGCACATGAACTCGGCGTTCGCTATGTGCTGGAAGGCAGTGTGCGTCGTGCGGGGAACCGCGTTCGCATCACGGCCCAACTCATCGAGGTCGTTACCGGCAACCATTTGTGGGCTGAACGATACGACCGCGATCTGGTCGATATTTTCGCTGTTCAGGACGAGATCACCGAGGCAGTTGCGACCGCCATAGAACCCGCGGTAGCGCAAACGGAGCGGCATCGCGCGGTCCGCAAGCCACCGGAAAATCTAGGGGCCTGGGAAGCGTACCAGCGCGGCCTCTGGCATATGAATCGCGGCAGCGTAACAGATAATCAGTCGGCGAAGAGCTTTTTCCGACGCGCAATTGAGCTCGATTCGAGCTTCGCGTCGGCCCACGCCGAACTTGCGCTCGCCATATTTTCAGGGGCATCGACCTATCAGGTGATGAGCATCGCGGAAGCCTTAGACGAAGCCCTTCCGATCGCCGATAGAGCCATCGCGCTCGATCCACTATCTGCCGCCGGTTACATCAGTGAATCTGCAGCGCGGCTTTTCCAGGGTGATCACGACGGTGCCTTGGCTGCGGCGCGCGACGCGCTCACCATCAGCCCAAACTACGCCGCCGCCCAGCACTTTTTCGCTCTGGCATTTTTGTTTTCCGGCCGGCCGCGAGAAGCGCTCGAACCCTTGCGCAGGGCGATAAGGCTCGACCCCCACAATCCGCTCCAGATCAACCGACTGTCCCACATTGCCGTCGCTTACTATTTCCTGCGCGAGTATGAGACTGCCGTTGCAGCGGCAAGAGCCGCACTGCGTTCTTACCCCGATCACCCACTCGCCTATCGCTGGCTTGCCGCAGCGCTGGGGCAGGCCGGTCGTTTGGATGAGGCGAAGCTAGCCCTGAGAAAGCTGATCGCTGTCGCTCCTAAGTCGATCGACATGCATGTGCGTCAGCGCGTCCCTTGGGTGCGGGTCGAAGACTATGAACATACGTTGGAAGGCCTCCGTAAGGCAGGATGGGAAGGCTGATTACTGGTCGCGGCACGCGCTGCGACTGCAGGACCGGTTTGGGTCAAAAGCGGTCCTCGCAGTCAGGCCGGCGCACGTCCGCTCCTCCACCGAAAGCGGAAGTCCGGGCGTGCTCGCCTCATGTCGCAGAAGTGTCAGCAAGAGACATCCGGCACCCTTGTCGGCGCGCTTTTGGAACAGCGCACGATGTCCGCTCGGACCGCTGATGCGGCTGCGACGCGTGGCCCTGGGCAACTGAACGGCGTGGGTTGATGGAAAAAGGATACTCGGAGCTTAGGTCGCTAGCCGTCCCCGCCGACAGCAAGAAGCTCGGGCGTGAACCCGAGCTTCGCAGTTTAGGAGATTTGGCCGAGGGCTTTGGCCACACCCGCCTTGAGGGGCTCTGTGCTCGCCAGTGTGACCTTCTGAGCGAGCGCTGCCAATTCCTTGGTCTGCTCGGTTAGCGTCGCGAACTGCTGGCGCGCACGTTCTGTCGACAATTCTATGAATTCTGAAGGTGATTTCACGTCGAACAGCCTTTTGGCGAACTCGAAGGCGGTGTTGTTATTCGTTTGAGCAAATTCGAGGAGCTTGTTGTTGTAGTCCTGGGCACCCTTAACGGCCGTCGAATAGCTCTCCTTGATGACATCGGTCGCTTCCGACGTGGCGGCGGTCATCTTCTCGTAAGCTTCGGCAGGCTGCGTAGCTCTGGCTTTGGTCCTCGTGTCCATAATGAAACTCCCTTGGGGTTGTGGACTTCCGGGCGCAACGCCCTAAGCGCCGGTCGGATGTCTCAGGATCGCAGCTTAGGGGGAGCGCCCCGGCGACTCGCGTCTGGAGCACGGGACACGCCGGGGCTTCCCATCTTCGGAACAGCGTCACGGCAAAACAGTCACGCCGCGAACCATTCCGACTACAGTTTGTCTCCGCTATTGCTTAGGACGCGAAGCGGATGCTGGGCGAGCCTATGACGCCGCTCTTTTGCATCGCCGTCTTCAGATCATCGGAGGCGAACCAGGCGCGGGCCTTTGCCACGTCGGCTGCATCCTGCACGACCACGACATCATTCGGGTCTTCAGCGCGGCGGAACACTCTTCCATTCGTGATGCCTGCCGCGAGGCGGTTCTTTTCGCGTCCATCGTAACTCGTACGCCATGCGGCGTAGTCCTTGACCTTGAAGTGGACGGTCAGGTTTTCGTTCGTCTGCTGTGTATTCATCTTGATTCCTCCGAAAAAGTCTGTGGAAATAATTTGAATGCCATCATTCAAACTACGTATTACACGTAAGAGTGATCCTCGCAGTAATCAACGTCCCAGAGTAAATAAAGTCGTGACACCGGTGGTGGCAAGCGCGACGCAAGGTTCGTTCGACTCGGATGGCACTAGTCTGGCGACTGTAGGGGTCGGGAGAGCGTTAGCCTGGCAACGCCGTTGGAGCGTCGTGACCGCACCCGCTAGTGCAGGGAACGAAGCGCGGCGCGGAGCGTGTTCGGTTGGGGTTTGGTGAGAAGCTCGGCGGCAAGCACGGCGGCATACTCGTCGTCGAGCCCGGCCGAAAGCATTGAACTCACTTTTTGCAAGTCCGTGGTGTTGTCGCTCTCGGCAATGGCGACGTAGGCCTTCGCCAACACGGTTTTGCGGATTGCATTTTCATCGGCAAGCACAGCGAGAAGCTCAGCTATCCGCGCGGCGCCAAGCCGGACGACGAGCGCATCGGCAAACTCGGCTTCAAGCCCAATCTTTAAGGAGGCTGCAAGTGTCGCTACCAGTTCGGCTGCGGTCTGGCCGCGCTTGGTTTTCTTTCTGGGTTGCGGCGACACCTTCTGGAGGTAGGCAGCCGGGGGCGGCCGTACAAGGTGTGTCGGCGCGAACTTGGAATGATAATATCCGTCGGCGGATCTGCAAAACATGCAGGTTCCAGCTCCAGCGCTTCGACCGTACGACCTGGATACCTTTAGGCCACGTCGTAGGCGGGACTACCCCAGCTAGACGCCCGTCCGAGTAAGCCCCTATCCGGCACCTTCGCCAGCAACGGCCGTTTCGCGGTTGCCGTGATGGTGCACGAGGATGCAATGCGACTCCAGGCCCGCAATGGGTCAAACTCGGAAGAACTCAGAGTGAGCATATCCCGTCCGAGATGCGCTCAACAGCGGACATCAGGATAAGGGAGCGGGATTGGGCGTGCGGATCTTGCGCACAATGAAAGCGCCACGATCGATGGTCTATTTCGCGACGGCAATGCGCGGCCAGGCGGCCGTCTGAACGCGGGCGACCAAAAGGTGCTTGCCGTTCTCGGGACGGAAGATCGACGCGTCGCCCTCCTTCACCTCGAACCAAGCCTTGCCGAGCGCGTCGACGATGTTCGGCTTGTCCGTGGTCAGAACCATGCTGGTGCCGTCTTTCGGCGCTGTCGCCAGCAGCTTGGTCTGCGGTCCCCGTCAAATACCGGCGCGGCAGGGACGCTAGAACGCTTTCCATTTCAACTGAATCGGAAAGCGCTCCAGCTTTTTGATTTGTCGCATTTTCTTGCGGAAAACCGGCACCCACCCCGCATCAAGTGCGGGGCAGGCTTTTTCCGGAAAATGCCTTGGACGTTGCTATTGGCTTGACTTCGGCGGCGTCCCGGCTTGGGTTATGGGGAGGACGGATGGACCGCGGTCATGCACAGCTATATCCTGCGGCGGCTCGCTTTCGGTGCGCTCGCGGTGGTCGGCGTCTCGATCGTCGTGTTCGTGGTGCTGCGCATCCTGCCCGGCGATCCGCTGGTCGCCATTTTCGGCCCCGAGGGATTCAGCAAACTCAGCGAGGCCGAGCGCGCGCGCTACATGGCGGACCTCGGCTTGAGCGACCCGCTGCCGGTGCAGTATTTGCACTGGGTGCAGGACATCGTCCGCGGCGACTTCGGGCGCTCGTTCTTCCGCGCCGAGAGCGTCGCCGACATGATTTCCCGGCGCGGGCCGCTGACCGCCGAGATCGCGCTGATCTCGGTGGTGCTGTCATGGCTGGTGGGGATCCCGGTGGCGGTGGTCAGCGCGCTGCGCCCCAACAGCGTCGCCGATAACGTCTTGCGTTTCCTCAGCATCCTGTTTCTGGCGGTGCCCGGCTTTTGGCTCGGCATGCTGATCGTGCTCGGGCTGCTGTTCGTGTTCGGCTACCGGGCGCCGCTCGCCAGCGTGTCGCTGTTCGACGATCCGTGGGCCAACCTGCAGATCGTCATCGGGCCGGCGATCGTGCTCGGCCTCGCCCAGGCCGCATACATCGCCCGCATGGCGCGCTCGAGCCTGCTCGAGGTGATCCGCGAGGACTACATCCGCACGGCGCGCGCCAAGGGGCTGAACCGCCGGGTGGTGGTGGCGATGCACGCGCTGCCCAATGCGCTGCTGCCGGTCATCACGCTGTCCGGCATCCTGCTCGGCTTCGTGCTCGCCGGCTCGATCCCGGTGGAGCGCGCCTTCGGCACGCCCGGGCTCGGCTATGCGATGGCACTCGCGGTGAGCGAGCGCGACGTGTTCGTGATGCAGAACCTGGTTTTTCTCTATGCCGTGGTGTTCGTCGTCCTCAACCTCGCGGTCGACCTGATCTCCGCCTGGCTCGATCCGCGGATCCGCTACGCATGAGCACGGCCACCCACGATGCCGCGCTGGCGCAGCCGCCGCTTGCCCATGCGGCGCAGCTTTCATTGGTCCGGCGCATTGCGCGGCGCTTGCGCTGGTTCGCCCGCCGCTCGCCGATGTCGGCGTTCTGGGGAGTGATCGCCGCCGCCATCGTGGTGATGGCGCTTTCGGCTCCGGCGATCGCGCCCTACGATCCGCTCAAATCCGATTTCCGCGCCATGAGCAAGCCGCCGTCCGAGCGCCATTACTTCGGCAGCGATCAGATCGGCCGCGATACCTTGAGCCGCGTGATCCACGGCAGCCGCGCCTCGCTCACCGTGGCGATCGGCGCGGTGGTGCTGGGCACCACCCTGGGCGCGTTGTGGGGCTTGGCCTGCGGCTATTTCGGCGGCCGGTTCGACATCATCAGCCAGCGCGCCATCGAGTTCATGCAATCGTTCCCGGATCTCATACTGGCGATGGCGATCGCCATGGCGCTCGGCGCCGGCATCGGCACCGTCATCGTCGCCATCGCGATCACCCGCATCCCGTTCGGCGGGCGGGTGATCCGCGCCGTGGTGCTCTCGCTCAAGGAGCTGTCCTACGTCGAGGCGGCGCGCGGGCTCGGCGCCTCGCACCTGCGCATCATGGCGCAGCACATCCTGCCGCAATGCATCGCGCCCTACCTGATCCTGGCGACCACCCATCTGGGCGTCGCCATCATCATCGAGGCCTCGCTCGGCTTTCTTGGCGTCGGCATTCCGCCGCCCACCCCCACCTGGGGCAACATGCTGGCCGATTCGCTCAACGCCGGGCTCGTTCCGCCGTGGTGGCTGGTGCTGTTCCCCGGCGCCGCCATCACCATCACGGTGCTCGCCTTCAATCTGCTCGGCGACGGCATCCGCGACGCCCTCGACCCGCGCCTGCGCCGCGCGGTTTAGATACCGGGTATCAGGTATCAGGTACCAGGCATCAGAAATCAGATATCTGATTCCTGATCCCTGCTACCTGATCCCTGGCAAGCGGGAACCTCACGCCGCCGTCGTGAAGGTGGCAGGCCGCCCAGTGCGCGGGCGTGACCTCGCGCAAGGCCGGCGCCTCGTGGCGGCAGCGCGGCATCGCGTAGGGACAGCGGGTGTGGAAGTGACAGCCGGGCGGCGGGTTGATCGGGCTCGGCACGTCGCCGGACAGGATCATGCGCTCGCGGCGTTTCGCCCGCGCCTTGGGCACCGGCACGGCGGACAGCAGCGCCTCGGAATAAGGATGCAGCGGCATCTCGAACAGGCTGGTCTTGTCGGTGATCTCGACAATGAGCCCGAGATACATCACGGCGACCCGATGGCTGATATGCTCGACCACCGCCAGATCGTGCGCGACGAACAGATAGGACAATCCGTATTCGTCCTGCAGGTCCATCAAGAGGTTGATGATCTGCGCCTGGATCGACACGTCCAGCGCCGAGACCGGCTCGTCGCCGATGATCAGCTCCGGATCGAGCGCCAGCGCGCGGGCGATGCCGATGCGCTGGCGCTGGCCGCCGGAGAACTCGTGCGGGTACGAGCTCATCAGCTCCGGCCGCAACCCCACCCGCGCGAACAAGGCGGCGACGCGGTCCCGGCGTTCCTCCCGCGCCGCGACGCGATGGATGATCAGCGGCTCGCCGACGATGTCGCCGGCGGTCATGCGCGGATTGAGCGACGCATACGGGTCCTGATAGATCATCTGCATCTTTTCGCGGTAGGGAAACATCCGCGCCGCGTCGAGGTCGGTGATGTCGGCGCCGTCCACAAAAATGCGGCCGCTGGTCGGCTGCAACAGCTTGAGCAGCGTGCGACCCACCGTCGACTTGCCGCAGCCCGACTCGCCCACCAGCCCCAGCGTCTCGCCGCGCTCGATCGAGAACGACACGCCGGCGACCGCATAGACGTGGCCGCTCACCCGCGCCAGCAATCCGCGGTAGATGGGAAAGTGTTTTTTCAGCTCGCGGACCTCGACCAGCGGGCTCACGACGCGCCTCCCATCACGCGCTCGGCATGCCAGCAGGCGACCAGATGGCCGGGGCGGAGCCGGCGCAGCGGCGGATAGGCGGCGCGGCACTCGTCGGTCGCAAAGGCGCAGCGCGGCGCGAAGCTGCATCCTTGCGGCAGGTCGGCGAGCGACGGCACCATGCCCTTGATCTCGGTGAGCCGCGTGCGCCGCGGGTTGCTGCGCGCCGCTACTTCCAGGTTGGGGAGCGAGCCGAACAGGCCGCGCGTATACGGGTGCCCGGGATGCTCGAACAGATCGTCGACCGCCGCTTCCTCGACCTTGCGGCCGGCGTACATCACCACCACCCGGTCGGCGGTCTCGGCGACCACGCCCATGTCATGGGTGATCAGGATGATGGCGGTGCCGAGCGTGTCCTGGAGCTCGCGCATCAGGTCGAGGATCTGCGCCTGAATGGTGACGTCGAGCGCGGTGGTCGGCTCGTCGGCGATCAGGACCTTGGGATTGCATGACAGCGCCATGGCGATCATCACCCGCTGGCGCATCCCGCCGGAGAGCTGGTGCGGATAGGCGCGCACGCGCTGCTCGGGCTCCGGGATATGGACGCGGCGCAAAGTCTCGATCGCCTGGTCCATGGCGTCGCGTTGCGACAGCTTCTGGTGCAGCACGACGGCCTCGCTGATCTGCCGCCCCACGGTGAGCAGCGGGTTGAGCGACGTCATCGGCTCCTGGAAGATCATCGAGATGTCGTTGCCGCGAATTTTCTCCATCTCGGCTTCGCTTAAGTTCAGCAGGTTCTTGCCCAGCAGGCGGATCGCGCCGCCGACGATGCGTCCCGGCGGGCTCGCCACCAGGCGCAGCACCGAGAGCGCGGTCACGCTCTTGCCGCAGCCCGACTCGCCGACGACGCCGAGTGTCTCGCCGCCATGCACCGCGTAGGACACGCCGTCGACCGCGCGCACCACGCCCTCGGGGGCGAAGAAATGCGTCTTGAGGTCGTCGATCTCCAGGACGGGCGCGGCCGCCGCGGACGCCGCAGCCGGGCCCTGCCGTGCCGGCTCACTCAAGCGGTGGCTCCCACAAAGGCGTTCTGTTATCGTTGCGGGAAACATAAAGACAAAGCCCACGGGGAGACAACATGAGCGACCAGCCCTTCTTGCATCCGCTTTGGACCCGCCGCGACGCCCTCAAGGCCGGCGCCGCCATGACCGCGGCCGGCCTGTTGCCGGGTCGCGCGCTTGCCGCGATCCCCAGCGAATTCGACGGATCGAAATTCCAGCTTGCCGCGCCCGAGCCCAACCCCAAGCGCGGCGGGACCTTGCGCTACGGCATCACCATGCGCATGCCGCACTTCGACTTTCACCAGTCGGGCACGATCAACAACCTCGGCTCCCAAGGCTGCATGTTCGACAACCTGATCCGCCGCGATCCGCGTGACAGCGGCAAGACCATTATCCCGGATCTGGCGCACAGCTGGGAGATCTCGGAGGACGGCAAGACCTACACGTTCTTCCTGCGCAAGGGCGTCGAGTTCCATGACGGCGCCGAGCTCACATCCGAGGACGTCAAGGCGACGTTCGACCGTATCCGCAAGCCGCCGCAAGGCATCAGCATTCCGCGCAGCGTGCTGTTCCGCGCGGTCAGCGAGATCACCGCGCCCGACAAGTACACGGTCCAGTTCAAGCTCAGCGATCCGCGCCCGGCGAGCTTCATGATGGCGGCGATCGCCAGCGGCTGGAATGGCATCGTCCGCAAGAAGACGCTCGAGGACAATGGCTACAACCTGCGCAAGGTGTTGGACATCCCCGGCACCGGTCCGTTCCGCAGCGTCAAGTATGTCGAGAACGAAACCCGGATCATGGAGAAGAACCCCAAGTACTGGAACAAGGGTCTGCCCTATCTCGACGGCGTCCAGTTCTTCAGCCTGATCCCGTTCTCGACGGAACTCGGCTCCGCCATTCTGTCCAACCGGGTCGACTACGGCCGCATCGTCGATCCGGTGACCGCACGCAAGGCCAAAGCGACGCCCGGCATGTCGACCACGGCGTTCAATCAGAGCGTCATCCAGGGCACCTGGGTCAACAACAAGAAGAAGCCGTTCGACGATCCACGGGTGCGCCGCGCGCTCCATCTCGCGTTCGACCGGCCGGTCCTTGTCGACGTCGTGAAGGACGTAGCCCCGATGCAGGTCGGCGGCTTCCTCTATCCGTTCTCGGACTTTGCCACGCCGAAGGCCGAGCTCGCCAAGCGCGTCGGCTACCAGGAGGATCCGACCGCTTCGCTGAAGGAGGCACGCGCGCTGCTCGCCGCGGGCCATGCCGACGGCCTCAAGGGGCTCGATATCCTGGTGCGCGACGTGCCGACCTTCAAGCTGTGGGCGCAGGCGATCCAGGCGATGCTCCAGGAAGGCCTCAAGGTCGAGTGCAATCTGCGCATCGTGGTCGAGTCGGTGTGGTTCGACGACACCGCGAACGGCCACTTCGACCTCGCAGTCGGCGCCGTCGTGTCGACCCTGCTCGACCCGTCCGACTACTTCAATGCCTGGTACCGCACCGGCGGCCCGCAGAACTATTCATCGTGGCACAACGAGAAATTCGACGCCCTGATCCCGGAGATCGACAAGGAGGTCGATCCGACCAAGCGCCTTGCCCTGGTCCGCCAAGCGGAAGCCATCATGGAGCAGGACCCGCCGGTACTGCCCATCTCGTGGGAGCAGATCAACGACGTGTGGTGGAACTACGTCAGGGGCCATAACCCTTACGACTATTTCGGCATCTACGACGTGGTCCGCCTCGATACGTTCTGGCTGGATAAGTAGGAAGACTGCAGGCTGGGCTGAGCGCCGCGAAAGGTCTATTTTACGGCCGCGGCAATGCGCGGCCAGTCGGCCATCTGAACGCGGGCGATGAGCGCGTACTTCCCGTCCGCCGGACGGAAGATCGAGGCTTCGCCCTCCTTCACCTCGAACCAATCCTTGCCGAGCGCGTCGATGATGTTCGGCTTGTGGCTGATGAGGACGGTGTTGGTGCCGGCCTTCGGGGCCGTCGCCAGCAGCTTGCGCAACGCGCCCGCGCGGCGATTGTTCTCATTGGGCGACACGACGAGGCCACCTTCGGTCAGGTCCGCGGTCTTCTCGATGTCGGTGAATCCGGCAAGCGTCGCGGTTTCGTAAGCGCGATTGAAGTTGCTGGTATAGACCTTGCCGACTGGAATGCCGCCCTGACGCAGCGCCTCGCCGAACGCCTTCGCCAGCGCCTTGCCACTGTCGTTGAGCTGCCGTTGGGCGGCAATGTTTTCCGGATGGAGCGGGTCGGTGTCGGCCTGATCGGGAAACGTCGCCCCGTGCCGCACGACGATGACATGGCCGCCGGCCCGCAACGCCGTTGCCAGACCTTTGTCGTCGCCGGCCGGCTGAGCCCGTGCGGCGAGCGGAAGCATTGCGACCAAGCCGCATGCGGCGGCGAAGGCAGCGACGTAACGTCGGGAAATAGCACCCATGACCGGACTCTCCAATGTTTGGGCACGTAGGATGGGTTGAGCGCAGCGAAACCCATCGATGAAGGCAATAAGGTGATGGGTTTCGCCCGCCTGCGCGGGCGTCAACCCATCCTACCCTACCCCCGCTCCGGCGGCTTGAGGCCGAACTCCGCCCAGCGCGCCTTGGCGGCATCGACATCGGCGTCCGCCGGCCACACCAGCGGCGGGAAGCGCGCGCCGCCCAACTCGGGATCCGGGTCGTAGTCGAGGTTCATGGTGGCGTCGATCAGCACCCGGTTCCATTTGCCGGTGCCGAACAGGGCGGCGTTGCGGTCGCGCCGGCGGGTCGACGGATCGAGGCCCAACCCGAAGGTCGCCGGCATGATGACGATGTCGTCTTCGCCGGCGTTCACCCGATAGGCGATCGCCCAGTCCACCGCCGCATAGTCGTGGATGTCGATATCGTCGTCGACCACGATCACGTGCTTGTAGCGCACGTGGCCGGCGGACGAGCCCCACACGGCATTGGCCGCCTGCTTCGCCTGCCCGCGGTAGCTCTGCTTCATCCGGATCAGCAAATTGATGCCCGCGTGCACCGGCGGACAGAACACGTCGGTGATGCCGGGCACGCCGGCGCGGTCGAGCACGTCCCAGGCGGTCGCCGCGCGCATGATCGAACTGCAAATGGCGTTCTCCGAGAAGCTCCCCGGCAGCGAGCCTTCGATCGTCCCGCGCAAAATCGGATCGCTGCGATGGGTGATGCAGGTGACCCGCACGCACGGCTTGGGCGCGCGGTCGCCGGCGAGGTAGCCGGTGACTTCGGCGAACGGGCCTTCCATCACGTAACTGTCCGGATCGAGCCCGAGGTAGCCCTCGATCACGATCTCGGCGGACGCCGGCACGTAGAGATCGACGGTCTCGCATTTGACGAGGTCGACCGGCTCGCCACGGATCGCGCCCATCACGTCGTATTCGCACACGCCCTTAGGGATCGCTGTGCCGGCGCAGAAGCCGAGCGACGGCTCCCAGCCGATCACGAAGGCGATCGGCATCTCCTTGCGGCCGGACTGCTGCCACGCCGTCGTATGATGGCCGATGTGCTGGGCCCGCCACATCAGGATCGGAATCTGATCGCGCGCCGCAAGCATGCCGCGATAGATGCCGACGTTCATGACGCCGGTGTCGGGATCCTTGGTGACGCAGCCCGCATAGGTGATGATGTAGCGGCCGCCGTCGAGCCGGTTCCAATAGGGCACCGGGAATTCATAAAGATCGACTTCCTTGCCGGCGATCTTGTGCTCCTTCACGGGGCCGTCGGCGACGATGCGCGGGGGGACGCGTCCGTTGAGGATGCTCCGGCCGATCTGCACCAACTCGCGCGGATGCGTGTCGGGCACGAGCCCGAGCATCATGGCGACGCGGCGATAGCTCGAGAGGCCGCAGCCGAAGATGCGGCGGCAGCGACACGTCGGTTTGTTGTAGTCCTTGATGCTGTTAAACAGCAGCGCCGGGCCGGTGCCGGCGCCCTGGGCAAGCCGCATGACCGTGCCGAGCTCGATGTTCCAGTCGACCTCGGCGTTCACCTCGTGCATCTCGCCCGCGGCCGCGAGCGCGCGCATCCAGCCGCGCAAATCGCCGAAGGCGACCGGCTTTCGTTCGATGGTCATGTCCCCGTCCCGGTGGCGCGCGGCCGCGCGTTCGTTGCGAGCGCCGCGGCGCAGAATTGCGGCAGCACTCGGAGCGGATCGGCCTGTGCCCCCGTGGCGCCGCAGCGAACCAGCAGCGCAAACACATTGGCGACGAGCGCCTGGCGTGGCTCGCGCCGGCGCCACTTTCCGGCGTGCGCGCGCAGCCACGCCCACATCATGGCCTGCTCGATTTGCTCGGCCTCCAGCTCTGCCGCCTTGACCTTGAGCCGCAGAGTTCCGGCGAATTGCGCGAGATTGCCCGCTTCTGCCAAGGGCTTGAGGCTGCGCCGCGCCTGGCGGAGCACCCGCACCACATCCGCGTGCCAAGCGCCGGTCGCATCGAGCGCATCGGCAACGTCGCTCGCGGACATTACCGCGCCTTCGATCGCGCCGACATAGGCGCACAGCAACAGCAAATTAACGTCGACG
>WNGJ01006177.1_pt1 | contig 12645 bp, 9 predicted proteins | sample 5400611 | NCBI WGS metagenome assembly WNGJ01 (sample SAMN13153375, study PRJNA577476) | soil metagenome | isolation source: 40 cm soil or saprolite under Garry oak tree replicate 1 | place: USA:California | collected 2016-06-15
GCAGACGACTATTATGCTGCCCTATTTTGACGAGGAGGTAGCGGCTTTATATCTGGCAGATGGCACAGCTTACCTTCCGGTGAGAGCGCTTTGCCGCATGCTCGGCCTTCGTGCCGAGACCCATATCCCGCGATGGCGGAAGCTCGTCCTCTGGGCCAGTGCCCGCAAATTGCCGCTGCAAACTACGCGAGGCCAGCACATGGTTTGGTGTCTCCATATGGGCGCATTACCGTTCTGGTGCGTTTGCTTTAACTGGTCATTAGTGTCGGCTGAGCGACGCGAGCAACTTCGTCAGGCCACCGAGGCCTGGCAGAAGGATGTAGCACAAGCACAGCAACTACTGCTGGAGCGCTATCGATCGCTGCGAAGATACCTGTTTGCGTTCCTCGAGGCCTACAGCGATGCCGAGATCTGGCTCGATCAATGGGCGTTGGGCCTCTCCTCCTCGCTTGACATCGCTTCTTCCCGACAACTTGAGTTCCTTCTTTCGCAAGAGAAAACACTCATCGACGAAGCAACGACGCGGGCGCGCAAGATGGTGCAGGAGCAGGCGAGAGCTCCCATCATGGACATTGTCACGATCGACGCGAGTGGAGAGGTGGCCGAGATAGGGACACTTCCCTTATTTCCAGTCGTACCCCGCGGGGAGTGTGAACAGTTCTTTGCGTCGATGAAGAAGCTGGCCCAATGGCACCGGGATATGAGAGCATTCATCGACAGGCACAAAGGTTCATAGTACTGCGACCAGAAAAAGTAGGTATGACGCAGCCGCAAGACTGCGCTTTTTAGGGAAAGCTCATGAAGTGATAGGAAGAAAGGATAGCATGGATTACCTTCAGCAATATGTTAATCTTCGTCATCCCAATAGTGATCCGGAGCTGTTCGCCATTGGGCTCGCTCTCCGATATGTTCGAACGTTGATCCAACACGGCGGAAGCGATATGAGGCGCCCCGATGACGACTCGGCCCTTCACCCCCATCATCTGGAAGCGTTCCTTGCTCGAACGATGGAAACGCCGTGGAAAGACCTGCGGATAGCACAAGAATGGCGTCGGCTGCAGTCGTTCCTTCCCCGGCTAAAAGAGGCGTGGGAGAGAGGTAAAACCCTGTTTCAGGAAGATCTTGACCGGGCGAAAGGCCAGGAGTATTTGGATTACTTCTCGGTGATCGATTTTGCTGTCGATTGCTACGCCTATCTGTCTGCTTCCCGCGCCTATCCCGACAACCCTGCACTCCGGGATTGGGCAATCAATGGATATATGCTGGTTTGGCGAGAGCATTTTATCAAGGATCAAGAAGAAGAGGTTTCCACCGAAGAGGTTCTGTAATCGGAAAGGGCATAGCTGTGGCTCAACACTTCGAAGAAATAGCGACCTTACTACTGCCAATCTGGGATACGTCTATCCCGGATATTCCGCCCAGGAGTCGACTCTACAACCTCCCGCCTCTCGGACTCAACAGTCCCCTTGTCGAGTCGCTGACGAGTTATCTGTGCCGACTGGCATATGAGCATCACGTAACAGTGGGTACACTTATTCAATATACAATTGCTCCGATTATCGGCAAGCAATATATTGCAGGTTGCCAGAGCCGAGGTATAAGCAGTTTCCTGCGCTATGCCGGTCCAATAAATGGCAACGGTATTATGGCATCGACTTGGGTCTGCGCTTTAGAGTCACTAACCACTCGGCCCGATCTCGCGCTGCTCACGCTCCTGGTAGGTGCCAACGCTCTTTCCCAACGCGATCTTCTGCAACCTGATCGACGGTGGTGTCCGATATGCTACGACGTGTGGCGCCGCCAAGGGGCCAGAGTTTACGAACCGCTGCTGTGGTCGATCAATGGGATAACAGTTTGCCCGGAACACCGTCGATCTCTGGAGAGATGTTGCTCGCACTGTTCTTCAACCCTCCCCTGGCTCACCTGGTGTTCACGTCCTGGTTACTGCTCATCGTGTGGAAAGTGGCTCGGAAAGGCCGACGGCAATGGCCAGGCTGAGGAAAGAGAGATATATATCGCGGAAGCAGTCGGAAGCTTCTTGGCACACATATCACAACTGCCGCCCGTGGTACCGCGTGAGTGCATGATCCAAGCTCTGCGGGATCTTATTGCAGCGGTTTCAGAAGGTAATGTAGCGGCTTTTGCCCGCAAACTCGGGCTACCCAAGACCACTATATGGGAGCTGGTTCAAGGCCATTGCTCACCGTCTCTTCCGTTCTTGCTTGAGCTCTGTTATCAATTTCACCTTTCCCCTCTTCGATTCCTTAGCAGCGGAGAGTGTGCTGCGCCTGTCGAATCGTTTGAACCGTTGAAACAAACCCATAAACATGATGCGCATCGCTTTTTCAACCGCGAAAAAGTGCAGCAAGCCCTGGAAGATATCCTGGCCGATCAGCAAAAGGCCTCACTTTCGATGCGAGGGGCAGCCCAGCTTTTAGGTTACCCCGTTAGGACGATCACAGCACATTTCCCTCAGTATTGTCGAGAAATTTCTCGCCGCTATGCCGAATACCGCACACAACAAGGGCGACTTAGGAGGGCTCACCTGCGACAGCGCATTTGTGAGACAGCGCAGATCTTGCATGGTGAGAAGCTTCCGCTGACCTACCGGAGGGTCGGAGCTGTATTAAGCGCACCCGGCTGTTTTCGGGAGCCTGATGCACGGCGCGCTTTGCTCGATATCCGTTCTCGGTTGGAAGAAGAAACTGCAAGTGAGTGAGTTGCTGAGATGAAGGAGTCAAACATAGGAATTTGAGTTAGAGACCGTTTTCGTAGCAATTGAAGGAGCGATCACTACATGTTGCAAATTGTGATGACGAGAGGCAGCAACGAGATGAGATCAATCTACTCACCAAAATTATTGTTTCAATCCACGTGCAGGCCATGGGCCGCACTCAAAAACTCACTCAGCGAGGCCAGGCCACCTGGAAGAACAGAGGAAGGCCTCATCGCTCAAGGCGAGAGTGTTTATCCGCAATGGCAAACCGGACACCCATGCTCGCTGCCTCTCATACTGCATTATACCACATTTTCGCTGCTGTAAAATGGAGAGGCAGATCAGAAATAGCTATGTGTTGTCTTTAATAATTTTGTTGAGTAATTTGATCTAATCTATAAATAATTCATCTCAAAATTACTTATAGTTGACAAATCATTTAAATTGATGTATAGTTATTGGAAATGAAAGACAGTCCTGAAAAAAAGACTTTGGAGGTGAGTTGCATGTTAGAACCGATTGAGTTTGAGCTTTGGTGCGAGCAACATCAATTGCTTATAATAGCGCGCCAATTGATCGCGGCGATTCGCGCCTCTGAGCCGGTGCGGAGTCGTCAGAGCCGCGTTGGAAACTGGACGGGTCGTTACGCCAGCGACAAAATGAGACGAACGATCCAGTTTGAGAGCCGGACTCCAGAATTTCCGGCCATCGTTACCTATGAGTATAACGAAAAGGTACGAGAGTTTTTTGACCAGCCATCGAAAATAGAGATGCGCTATGTCGCCAAAAGCGGACGTCCTGTCGCATTTTGGCACACTCCCGATTTTTTTGTGCTCTATGATGATGGCGCTGTGTGGGAGGAGTGGAAACCAGAGGAGAAGCTGATCGAACTGGCCGAGTCGATGCCGAACAGATACCAGCGAGACGAACAGGGACACTGGCGATGTACTCCAGGTGAGGAGTACGCAGATCGCTATGGTCTAGCATATAAAGTGCGCTCTACGGCTGATTTGAACCCGGTATACGTACGTAACTTGCAGTATTTGGAAGATTACTTGCGCGATCCAGATCTGCATGTTGACGACGCGGCATTGAAACGCATGCGTGAACTCTTTGCAGAAGAGCCCGTCATAACGCTGAAAGAACTGCTAGAGCATGTCGAGGCGCAGCACATCTACAGCGCCCTGCTCCTCAAACACTTGTATGTGGACCTGAACGCAGCTCCTTTCGCTGATAGCGAGTATGTGCATATCTTTCGGGATGAAGAGGTAGGGCGCGCCTACCTCATTTTGACGGAGTCCCCTTATCGGCCTCCCGGTTCCTCTCTAGAGGAAATGAAGATAGGGGTAGGGCAAGGAGTGGTATGGGATGGACGAGCCTGGACGATTTTTAACCATGGGGATACGAAGATTGCGATGCGTTCTGAGCGTGGGGACTGGGCGGCAATCGAGCGAGAAGAGTTTCATGCCCTGGTCTCGCAAGGAAAAATCACTCAACCCATACAAAAAGGGCATGCGCACATGGGCGGCGTGACCGATAAAGAACTGGCTATTTTGGCGAAAGCGAGTAAGCAGGATTTTCGGGAAGGGAACGAGCGGTACAAATGCTTACAGCGCTATCGCGCTGGGGAAACGCCAGAGCAAGTGGGGACGCCATATCGTACACTCCGCGATTGGGATGTAAAGTTTGACGATGGTGAGCGTCAATACGGGCATGGGTATATCGGACTGCTTACCAAGTATCATCGCGCTGGCAATCCCCAACTTAAATTGCCAGAGGATTCTTTCAAGGCGATGATGGACTATATTAAAAATGATTACGAAACCGACAGGCAGAAGCCCATAGTCCATTCCTACGGACAGATGGTCACGCATTGCAAAGCTAACGGCATCCACCCGGCGAGCTACAAGACCTATTGTAAAGCCATCAAAAAGCGGAGGGGCTACGAGCAAACGTTGAAGCGCAGGGGGCGACGAGCCGCTTATCAGGAGGAAGTGCCCTATCTTTACTTAGATCAAATGACGCCTCGCCATGGCGATTTTCCCTGGCATATCGGTCATCTTGATCATTTTCAGGCAGATATTCAACTGGTCAGTTCGCGGACGGGAAAAGTACTCGGTAAACCGTGGGCGTCTGTGATGACCGATGCGTATTCGCGATGGCCTCTTGCCGCATATTTGACATTTGATCCTCCAAGTCGCCGTTCCGATATGATGGTGATACGTGAATGCGTGCGACGCCACCAGCGGTTGCCACAGATACTGGTAGTTGATGGGGGCTCTGATTTCAATAGCACCTATTTTGAATCGCTCTTGGCCTTTCACAACATCACGAAGTTGGAGCGTCCTGCTGCTGATCCCAAGGCGGGAGATGTCGAAGAACGGCTCTTCGGGACCACCAAGACAGGCTTTATCGATAACCTCCTGGGGAACACGAAGGCCTTGAAAAATCCGCGGCGACGTCCAGTTGCCATCTTTGTCGATGAGGCGCAGCATCTGGATAAAGTGAGCAGCGACCACCAGCGTCATTATATAGGATGATTTTTCGATGTCAAGTGAGTTAACCATTTTCTTGCCGTCACTTCTCTGGTAAACCTCAACTAAAAAGTCCTAAAAAGTTCTACGAATATGTTGCGACTACGTTGATAAATATGCTTGCATGGTCAAGTAAACTTGTACATCGCGGATACCATAAAGGAACATAGAAGGATGAATAAAGCGGAAAAGGATGAAGTAGAGCAGATTGTCAAAGGTGTCGAGAATTTACGTTTGATGCCCGATAAGATTAATATATTGAAAATTAAATGCGCTGACCTAAAGCAAGCATATGATCACCAACAACGTTTTCGTTTTTGGGCCACGTGCGCTACTATCGCACAAATTGTGCTTTCAGCCCTCGTGGTTTCTAGCGCAGGACTTGTGGTCTTAGGCGTCTCGCAGCAACTGCAGTCAATTATCACTTTCTCTGTCGGCTTGTTAAGTGTGATTTTGGTTGGTTTGACAACATTTACACAGCCTGGCAACAAATATATTGCTTGGGCAGATAGAGCCTTCCTGATATGGCAAGAGTTCCGTGCCTACATCGATTTGCAAGAACCATATCATGGTTCCGAGCATGATATGGTATATGACGACTTTATCACCAACTATTTTAAGATAGACATGGAGACTCGGAAAAAACATAGAGCACTCCAGAATAGTCGTTTCGCGAATCTTCCGCAGCTTCCGAAATAGAATACGATAATGCTATCATGCTTTACTCTGGTGAATAGCCGCCATGGTCAAAAAACAAAGGTAATACACCTATCTTCGGACTCAAAGTCAGCAGTGGCTGTAAGAGGACGCACGGCAAATCGTGCGTCCTCTGTGAAATGAAATACCTCCCTTCCAAGCGATCTTTCTTCTGTCTATCGGTGTCCAGACACCATGTCCAAGCTGCTCAATGAGGGCACTGTTTGCACTCAAGAAAGGGAGGGACGCCGTGATAGAGCTGATGGAAAGCGGCTCTCCCTTTGGCATCGAGGGCCAGGGTGATCGAGGTGCCATTAGCATCAGTCCACTCCCCTCGTTTGACAGGCAACAGTCCCATGTCCGCATGGGTCTGGACCTTGGATTCGGCCACGCTGTGGTGCCGAGCAAAGGCCAGTAAAGCGACGAACTGCTTGGGAAGTGAGCCAGTTGTACGCTCTCGTACTTTTACTGAGCGCTGTGGTTTCGGTGCTTCCTGTCTGGACAGCAACTCTTCGACTAGATGCTCAAGTTGCTGGACGCGTGCTTCTAATGTAATCAGACGACTTTCTGTTGCTGTCTGGACGTGTCCAAGCTTGAAGGTTTCCAGATCGCTCACCGCGATTTCACAGCGATTGGGTTGTGGATACCTGGCCGTGAGCACGCCAGCTCGGATGGCCCGTTGGATCGTTTTGTCACTCACAGCACACCGACGTGCTGCCTCCATGATCGTGACATATTCCATGACCGTTCTCTCACTTTCATGGTAACTGTCTGGACAGTGTCCAGATCGGCTTGCAGAGATGAAGGAGTTCCACGGAACCCCAAAGAGATCATGCCCCCGCATTTTGTGTAGAGTCTGTGAGCTGTCCTGGCTGCTCATGCAGGCACCGTTCACAGCGCGTGATCAATGCTTGGATCAGGCTCACACGTTTCTTCTGAGCTGCTACGAGGGCGCTGCGGCCTGTTTTGTGCTGCTGTGCCTCGATCAATCGCTGTTCATGGGCCTGGAGTGCCTGTCGCAGTTTGTCTAATGCATCATGCGTCCCAAGCTGCGCCAACTGTTCTAACTCGTGGTTGGAAAGTCCTTCTGGATTGAAGATGAGCCGAATGTCTGGTGTTTCCGGCGCAGGGATGTCCTTCAAAGTTGCCTGACATACCTCTGCTCCAACTTCATCGCCATTTACGGTACATTTCTCGACCGGGGTCATGGGAACCTTCGAGGAGATAGGGAGCGTATTCTCCCCTTCATGCAAAAGCCTGGCCTTCTCACCGCCAATGAACATCCCGCATTTCGCACAGTCGAGCCGATGAGGGCAGGTATGATACACTTGATTGGCGCAGTACTGTGGTGCTCCATCAACATCGTAACCGATAAACCACCTCAGAGCTGGTAACCCCTGTGCTGCCGCTCGGACAGCGACGATTCCTTCGATGATCCGGCTTACATCGTCAGCGTCTTTGATGATGCGATGCAATTGGAGGGGATTATGCCGGGCGTAACGTCTGATGGTGGTACTATCCCTGTGCCCTGCATATTCAGCAAGGTCATCAAGACCGACTCCATTCTGACGCAGCAAGGTTAAGCGCGTGCTTCGACCTCGATGCCCAGAGATTCTCCCTCGTGCGTCCTTGCTCTCAACCCCAGCTTTTGCACACAACGCGGGGATCAAGGAGGTATTGATGAAGTTGTCTCCTATCCGGGTATCTTTGTAGCAGAAGAGATAATCGACCGCCTCATGGTCTTTCCGATCATGCAGTAAGCGCTGGTTCGATGGACGTTCACGCTTCCACTCGTTGATGGCATCGACCGCGTAGTCCGGTATCCATATCCAGAATGGACCACGCGTCTTCCCAGAGGGAATATGGAGATAGAACAGCCTGGTACCTTGTTTCTCAGCTCTCTCTGCTGTGTATTGGTTACCTGCTTGGAGATCAATCACGTTGCTCGATGATTGTTCCTCTTCGTTCAGCATCTCGGGGTCCCACTCTTCTCGTACGCAGTCGAGCCTTAAGCGGGCAATCTCATTGGGACGACGTGCCGAGGTCACCCAGAGCAGCCCAAGGGCGCGGTAAAAACTCAAGGGATACCAGGAACCTTCGGGGAGATCGCTCTGCGAGAGCGTTGCTGCTGCAATCACTAGTTTTGCCCAGACACGCAGATCGATGTCTCGTGGATCAGCAACATCGAGTGCTCGTTGAATATGTAGTGGGGTAGCAAGAGCTTCTCTTGGGACAAAATCAAGTCTGATCTTGCAACCTGGCCCATCGCCCACAACATACGGTCGTTTGATCAGATCAGAGAGGTAGAAACGGAGCGCGCTTAGGTAGCTTTCAATGGTAGCGGGTTTCATGGGGTGATCTAAAATCCCTTTGATCGTATTGATATGCTTGCCCATGCCGCTGGCATACTGTCCAATGGTCCACGAGCACACGTCACTCCGAAAGTGGAGGGCCAGATCTTCTGTCCACTGCGAAGGCTCACAAACATCTGGTGCATGGACGGAGAGCCAGCGTCCAACGACCAGGAGGCGTAGGGTGTAGCTGTGGCGTGTGCGAGGCGTTAAGTTTATCTCCTGCTGATCCCATGCAATGCACCAATCATACCACTCCTGGGACATGCCACTGTTCTCAAAATGCTTACGAGGAGGAGGAGCCTTCTTCGGACTCTGAGGAAAGATACCCAGATGCTGGAGCGCCATGTGAATCTTCCCACAGGCATGTCGCATTTCTACATCATACTCAGCAACCGCATCAAAAGAGTCCACAGCAATATCTGTCAGGTAAGGGGAACGATTGAGAATGAAAAGGATGTACAGGCACTGCCGAACAGATTTCACCGTCTCGTGATGATCTGAGAATCCTTTCCCCGCTAAGACCTCGATCACGATTTGGCTAGGCTTCGCAAGGGCTTCAGCACCAAAGTAGGTTTTTGCTGCGAGCGTCGCATGCGTTTTGATATCTGCCGCACGCAAATCCGTCACGTTCCCGAAAAGGTACGCGAGGTCCATGACAGTGGTACGTACGTAGGAGACTCGATGCTTGGCTTTGAAGGCTGCGGTGGTAGGACAGAGCGTCTCCATCCACTCCTGAGTAGACCACTCCCAGAACATTTTCCCATGCCGATGCATCTCTTGACGCATGAGATTCTGTGCCACCGTATGTTCCCCTATCGAGGTACGATACCCTCGATGGCGCAGGTAGTAGACATCGGCAACGGGTATATCAAATCGAGTTAAGATTCGCCTCATGGCTCTTGCTTCATGAGAATTGGCACGAGGACGATCCACTCGAAGACTTCGCTCCAGGGCCCATCGCTCTTCTGCTGTCAGTGGACTCCGATCATATTGCTCTGGAACGACGGGCATTTCCCAGGAGCCAGAAGGCCGATCCAGAGAGGCGTGGGAACTATCGATCATCACGGGCCACCTCTCTCATACGTTGTTCAACTAAGGTCCGAATGGTGGCGTCAAAAGGCTCAATCTTCTCCCGAATACGCTTGCTTAATTCAGTGGGAGCCAGGTGAATGTACAGGCGTGTGGTCTCTGTACGTTTATGTCCAGCGAACAATGCGATATCGTCGAGACTGATCCCTGCACGCTTGAGGATGGTGCAACGCTGATGCCGCAAGGTATGAGGAGTCAATGCGGGAAGGCCAACCTGCTCTCGAACCCGCTCGATGATCTCATCAAAGGCTCCGATAGCCAGAGGACGGCCTGGATTGCGTGTAGACTCGGACAAGAAAATGCGACCACTATCCTCTCCATCATACGCGGCAATGAGTGCGCGGCGATCTCCTTCCAGATACTGCCGCACCAGATGCAAGACGAAGGCAGAGACAGGGATGTGCCGCATGCGGCCTCCTTTTGTTGTTTCTGGTTGGATGGTCACGATGCCGCGAGCCCAATCAATATCATCGACTCGTAACAGCATGAGTTCCTCGCGTCGGAGCGCTGCATCGTAGGCTAACAAGATCATAGCCTGGGTACGAGCGTCTTCTTGCAGGAGAACATGATGAATGAAGCGATCCCAAACGGTGTCATCAGGCACCCACGGGAGGCACTGCTGTTTGCTGACGGGGCCACGCACAGGTCGGTGTCCATCGCGGCCATCATGACCTCGTTCAATGGGGTTCATTGGATCTGAGCGCAATCGTTTGCGGATGAGAAAGTCGTAAAAGAGGCGACACGCAACAACGCGCTGAACAATGGTGCTATCTGAAAGCTTCCGACCAGTCAAATGTCGAATCCTCGTCTCGTCTTCTCTCATGCCTCCTCGTCCTCGCTTTTTGGGATCGCGTTGCTTGAGGTTGGCGATGTAGCCATCAAGGTCTGCTTCATCAGCCTCCAGAAGACGGTCGGGATCGCGTTCAGAGAAGTAGGCGAGAAGGTCCTCGATGGCTCGTGCATAGGCATCAATCGTTTTCGGGCGCTTGCCTTTCAGCACTAACCGTTCCACAAATGAGCGTGTGGCAGGATGAATGGCGACACGAGGATAGTGCTCCCACTTCACCTCTTGAATGTCCATAGCTGCTCCTTCATGTTGTATGCTTACAGTAATATGTACTCTCACGTTTCAGTGAGGACGAGCAAGCAGTGCTAGGAGGAATGTCTGGATGCCATCCGAAGAAAACAGGAATATTATCTCCTGCATCATCCTAGCTAACATTCAGAATCAAGTGGATTGTATCAAATCCCTGGCTGATGAAACGGGAACGATCTTCGTTTTGATTGGCACATACGAACTGCTCCCCCTCCGCAATTTAAGCGCCCAACTCATCGGGCGCAGTTTAGATATCCATTTCCCCCGCTATCGCAGTACTGAGAAAGATCTGTCGCAATTCAAGAATGTCCTGCGAACCTTTCAGGATGCATTGCCATTCGTAGAAGAGACCGATATCTTGCTCAAGCACTGGGAGTTCTGCTACGAGCGTTCCATCGGGTGTGTGGGGAATCTCCGCCTGATGTTGGTGCGGGCGGTTCACGCGGCACTGTGGGCGGATGCGAAAACACTCACCTGGCACCATCTGAAAACGCACGCATTCAGAGAAGCCGAGAGCTATGAAATGATGCGCGAGGCGTTTGAGGGTGAAAGTCAGCTTGATTCAAATCCCAAGCAACGCGCACAATTACGGAAGATGCTTGGATTAGCCCCTCCGGTCAAGCCCAAAAAAGATCCGCAACCTGATATTCCTCAAACTGAGGAGGCGACCGCTGGAGTGGAAACGGTTCAGCCAGATCAGTCTGACGAGAAGATCAAGGAAGCCGCGCAGGACTTCCCCTCCGAAGAAGTTGCCGCTGATGAAGTTTCCTCCGATTTACAACCGGTTTCCAGTGACCAGTCCGACGAAGCCGGTGACAGGACTGAAGAGGGAAGAGAAGCTGAAGACACTCCTTCAGCGGGAGTTCCTCCCAGGCCCCTAAAAAAGCCGAGGGCAGAGCCAACCCGACCTTTCCGGCGTAAGCCAAAACGTGACAAGACTGGAGGGCCGCAGCGGAAGAACGGAGAAAAAAAGTGAATCATTGAGGTGAAAGCGCATGGAAATTAATCAAACTTGGGATGTGGCCATACCTGCCATTCCGCCCCGCAGCCGGCTCTATCACCTGGAGCCGATCGGAGTCGAGACGCCATATGTTGAGTGCTTGACCAGCTATATTACACGGTTAGCCGAAGAGCATTGTGTCTCGGTGAGAGATCTGGTGATGCGAGAGATTTTTCCTGCGCAAGGGCGAGTGTTGACAATAGCGAAGCATTACCACCAGCTGGATCATCTCTGGTTAGAAGGCGCGTCGTCACTCAACGGGACTGGTCCGGTGGCAAGACAGTGGGTGGAGACATTGGAGACCTTGACGTCGTGCGACAGCCTGCGCTTCCTGACGATGTTGACGTGGAGCGAGGTCATCGCCCTCAGTAGATTGGTGCGCTTGAGAAAGGCCTGGTGCCCCAGATGCTACGATGAATGGCGGCAAAACCATGGCGTCCTCTATGAACCTCTACTCTGGACACTTGACGGTGTCCATATTTGTCCACGCCATCGATTTGAGCTCGCTACAGAGTGCCCTCACTGTCAGGCAGCGCAGCCATTCTTGACGCAATCAGTCCGTCTGGGATACTGTTCGCGCTGCCTCAGCCGGTTAGGCTCTGCCTCTCTGTTTGAGAGAGCGGAATCTACAACACTTGATACAGATGAGTTGAAGCAGCATTGCTGGTTCGCAGAGCGTGCCGGAGAATTGCTCGCCTCTTCACCAAACCTCTCGATGCCCCCACCGAGAGAGCAGATTGCTGTGAAGATGACTCTCTACCTGGATCAATATGCGAGAGGCAACCAGAGCCTCCTCGCACGAACGCTAAGGATAACAGTGCAGGGCCTGCGGAGATATCTTCAAATCGGTGCCGTGCCCTATTTCGACTCACTCTTGCACTTCTGTTATGCCTTATCGACCACACCCTTAGCTTTCCTGACAGAGGACTTTCTTCCGCCCCAGAGCATGCCACATCTACCAGTAGAACATCTCCCGCAGATATCTCGAGGCAAGGGGAAGCCTGTGACACCAGGTGACGTAAAGCAGATGCGACAGGTTTTAGAAACGCTTCTCTCGTCAGAAGAAATCGATCCATACCCGAGCCTCAAGGAGATTGCCCGGGGTATGGGCTGTGATGTGAGTACCATACGTAAGCACTGCCCTGACCTGTGCCGGGCAA
>WNGJ01006178.1_pt1 | contig 12645 bp, 10 predicted proteins | sample 5400611 | NCBI WGS metagenome assembly WNGJ01 (sample SAMN13153375, study PRJNA577476) | soil metagenome | isolation source: 40 cm soil or saprolite under Garry oak tree replicate 1 | place: USA:California | collected 2016-06-15
GCGACCAGGACCACACGGTGCCCTATGACCAGGGCGGGCGGACGTGCGAGTGCAACCTCGCCCCGCTGTGCCGCCGCCATCACCGGGCCAAGCAGGCGCAGGGCTGGCGGCTCGATCAGCCAGAGCCGGGTGTCCTGGTGTGGACCCTCCCCCACGGCCGCAGCTACCGGGTCCAGCCGTCCGCCTATCCGGGCGATGGCGCGGGATAGGTGCGGACCAGGGCGATAGCGCGAGGACGGAGCCGGCGGGAGCCCGCTAAGGAGCTTTCCTGCCTTCCTGCCCGGTGGCCGTCATTTCCTGGCTCGCGGCCGTCATTTCCTGGCTGGCCACTACTCCCGGGCTGGCCACCGTCAGGGGACTGGCCACGGTGCCGTGGCTGGCCGGGGTTACGGGCCGGCGGGCCGGGCGGGCGTGGCCAGGAATCCCCGGAGCAGGGCGCCGGTGCCGTCGAGGTGCTCGGCCACCGCGCAGCGGGCGCGCTCCGGGTCGCCCGCCAGGATCGCATCGACGATGGCGGTGTGCTGCTGGGCGGTGTGCACGATGTTGTGCTTCAGCACCGGGATCGCGTTCAGCAGGTCGTTGAGCCGCATCCGGGCGTCGGCGCAGGCGGCGGCGAGCAAGGTGGAGCCGGTGAGTTCCGCGATCGCCAGGTGGAACAGGGTGTCGAGTCGGCGGTAGTCCTCCGGGGTGGCCTTGTTGACCGCGGCCAGCCGCTCGAGCAGGACCTCGCGCCCGCGGTCGCCATCGGCGGCGGCCAGGACCAGGGCGGCGCCGGTTTCCAGCGCCATCCGGAACGCCAGCGCGTCGGCGAGCTGGGCGGAATCCGCCAGCGCGATCCGGCGTGCCTCTCCCGGATCGGGCGCGGGCCTGGTGTAGGTCACGAAGGTGCCGCCGAACCGGCCGCGCCGCGATTCGACATAGCCCGCCTGCTGCAGCGCCCGGATGGCCTCACGCAGCGTGATCCGGCTGACCCCCAGCAGGCCGGCCAGTTCCCGCTCGGCCGGGAACCGGTCCCCGGGAGGGATCACCCCCAGCTTGATCACGGACAGCAGGCGCTCGACCGTCTCCTCGAAGGCGTTGCCCGCCCGCACCGGGCCGAGCAGGGAGGTGAGCTCACCCCCGGCCGTCGTGCCGGCCGCCTCCGGCCCGGCCGGCCGAGCCGGAACGGGTGCCATACCGAGTGCGGACCGTCTGCCTGGCCACTGGGGTTTCCGGGGCACCGGGTAATTCCGCCTCAGGTCTTGACATGACCGGCACTCTAACCGTCAATGGTCTGATAATAAACCATTGGGCCCACGGCTGCCTGCTCAAGCGGCTGGGCGCGACACCGGCATCATCACCCTGACCTACGTCTCGGGGCTTGACGTAAGGAGCATTCGTGTCGGTCAACGAACAAGCGGTCCCCGAAGCACTCGACGCAGACCAGAAACGCCTCCACGAGCTTGGCTACGCCCAGGAGCTCATGCGGCGCATGTCCGGGTTCTCCAACTTCGCCGTCTCCTTCACCATCATCTCGATCCTGTCCGGCTGCCTGACCCTCTACGGGTTCGGCATGCTCACCGGCGGGCCGGTCCTGATCGTCTGGGGCTGGCCGTTCGTGGGGATCATGACCCTGTTCGTCGGCCTGGCCATGGCCGAGGTGTGCTCCAGCTTCCCAACCGCGGGCGGGCTGTACTACTGGGCGGCCAAGCTGGCCCCGCGGAAGAGCGCGCCCGTCTGGTCCTGGTTCACCGGCTGGTTCAACTTCCTCGGCCAGGTCGCGGTGACGGCCGGCATCGACTTCGGCGCCGCGTTCTTCGTTCATGCGCTGCTCAGCCTGACGTTCAACCTCAGCACAGCGCACTGGGTCACGATCGTCATCTACGCGGTCATCCTGTTCGTGCACGGCATGCTCAATCAGTTCGGCATCCGGCTGGTCGCGCTGCTGAACGACATCAGCGTGTGGTGGCACATCTTCGGCGTGCTGATCATCGTCGCCGTGCTGGCCTTCGTGCCGTCGCACCACCAGTCGGCCAGCTTTGTCTTCGGGCACTTCTACAACGGAACCGGCCTGGTCGTCCCCACCTTCTACATCGTGCTGATCGGCCTGCTCCTGGCGCAGTACACCTTCACCGGCTACGACGCCTCGGCGCACATGACCGAGGAGACCCGCGACGCTGCCACCGCAGGCCCGCGCGGCATCGTGATGTCGATCTTGGTGTCGCTGGTCGCCGGCTGGGTGCTGCTGATCGGCGTCACCTTCGCGATCCAGAACTACACCAGCGAAGTCGGCTCCGCGACCGGCGTGCCGCCCGCCCAGATCTTCCTCGACGCGATCGGGAAGACCGGCGCGGAGCTGCTGTTGCTGATCGTGTGCGTCGCCCAGCTGTTCTGCGGCATGTCGTCGGTGACCGCCAACTCCCGGATGATCTACGCCTTCTCCCGTGACGGCGCGCTGCCGTTCTCGAGCTTCTGGCACCGGGTGAACCACCGCACCAGGACCCCGACCAACGCGATCTGGCTCGCCGCCGGCGGCGCGCTCATCCTCGGGCTGCCCTACCTGTGGAACTACGCCGCCTACGCGGCCGTGACCTCCATCGCGGTTATCGGCCTGTACATCGCCTACGTGACGCCGACCTTCCTGCGGCTGCGCCGCGGCGAGGAATTCAAGCGCGGCCCCTGGCACCTGGGCCGGTGGAGCTACGTGGTCGGCTGGATCGCCGTCACCTGGGTGGTGATCATCACGATCCTGTTCATGCTGCCGCAGGTCGGGCCGATCACCTTCACCACCTTCAACTACGCCGTGATCGCGGTGCTCGTGGTCATCGGCTTCGCCGGGATCTACTGGCTGGTTTCCGCGAGGCACTGGTTCAAGGGACCGAAGGTCCAGGGCACAGCCGAGGAACTGGCCGCGATCGAACGCGAGCTCGCGACCTGACGAAGGGACATCACCACCGTGCTCCATGCCGACGCGCGCAGCGGCCGACGAGGCCTGCTCACGCTTGAGCAGCTGCGCGTCGAGGTGGGCGAGGGCACGATCGACACGGTCGTGCTCGCCTTCACCGACATGCAGGGGCGCCTGCAGGGCAAGCGCCTGTCCGCCGAGTTCTTCCTGGAAGAGGTGGTCCATCACCACGCGGAGGGCTGCAACTACCTCCTGGCGGTGGACGTCGAGATGAACACGGTGGACGGGTACGCGATGTCCTCGTGGGAGCGCGGGTACGGGGACTTCGTCCTCGTGCCCGCGCTGGCCACGATGCGGCGGATGCCGTGGCACGAGGCGTCCGTCCTGGTCATCGCCGACCTCGCGTGGCAGGACGGCAGCCCGGTGGTCGCCTCGCCCCGCCAGATCCTCCGGGCCCAGGTGCGGCGGCTGGCCAAACGCGGCTGGACCGCGCTGGCCGGCACCGAGCTGGAGTTCTGCCTCTTCAACGACTCCTACGAGCAGGCACAGGCCAGCGGCTGGCGCGACCTCACCCCCGCGAACCAGTACAACGTCGACTACTCCATCCTCGGCACCGGGCGGGTGGAGCCGCTGATGCGCAAGATCCGGCTGGGCATGGCGGGCGCGGGCATGTACGTCGAGTCGTCCAAGGGCGAATGCAACCTCGGCCAGCACGAGATCGCGTTCCGCTATGCCGACGCGCTGACCACCTGCGACAACCACTCCATCTACAAGACCGGGGCGAAGGAGATCGCCGCCGCGGACGGCATGAGCATCACCTTCATGGCCAAGCCGAACAACCGTGAGGGCAACTCCTGCCACATCCATCTCTCGCTGCGGGACTCGGCCGGGAAGGCGGTGCTCACCGGGACCGGGCAGCACGGCCTGTCGCAGCTCGGCGAGCATTTCCTGGCCGGCCAGCTCGCCGGGCTGCGCGAGCTCGTGCTCTTCCACGCGCCCAACGTCAACTCCTACAAGCGGTATGTGCCGGGCAGTTTCGCCCCGACCGCGATCCGCTGGGGCGTGGACAACCGGACCTGCTCGATGCGCCTGGTCGGTCACTCGCCGCCCTCGCTGCGGGTGGAGAACCGGGTTCCCGGCGGCGACGTGAATCCCTACCTCGCGGTCGCGGCGATGATCGCGGCCGGCCTGGAGGGCATCGAGAAGGAACTGCCGCTGGAGCCGGCGCTGGCGGGCAACGCATACAGTGACCCGGGCCCGCGCGTGCCGGCCACGCTGCGGGACGGCCTGGCGGAATGGGAGAAGAGCCAGCTCGCCCGCCAGGCGTTCGGCGATGAGGTGGTCGAGCATTACGCGAACGGCGCCCGGGTAGAGCTGGCAGCGTTCGACGCCGCGGTCACCGACTGGGAGCTGCGGCGCGGCTTCGAGCGATTCTGAGCGGCAGGAGATCAGGCGCAGGCATGTCCACCTTCACAGTGCTGAACCCGGCGACCGAGGAGACCGTCGCCACCGTGCCATCCACGTCGGCGGAGGAGACCGACGCGGCGATCGCCCGCGCGGTGGCCGCCCAGGCGGCCTGGCGCGCGGTCGCGCCCGGCGAGCGGGCCGCGCTGCTGCGGGCCTTCGCCGACGCGGTGGACGCCCATAACGAGGAGCTGGCCGGTCTCGAGGTGTCCGGCAGCGGGCACCCGGTGGGCCAGGCGCGGTGGGAAGCGGGCAACGTACGGGACGTCCTGCGCTACTACTCGGCGGCGCCGGAACGCCTGTGCGGCAAGCAGATCCCGGTTCCCGGCGGCATCAACGTGACCTTCCAGGAGCCGGTAGGCGTCGTCGGGCTGATCGTGCCGTGGAACTTCCCCATGCCCATCCTGGGCTGGGGGCTCGGCCCGGCGCTGGCGGCCGGCAACCCGGTGATCGCCAAGCCGGCCGAGCGGACGCCGCTGACCGCGATCCGGATCGGCGAGCTCGCCCGCGAGGCGGGCCTGCCGGACGGGGTGTTCCAGGTCCTGCCGGGCAAGGGCTCGGTGGTGGGCCAGCGGCTGGTCGACCACGAGCACGTCCGCAAGATCGTGTTCACCGGCTCCACCGAGGTCGGCCAGCAGATCATGGTCGGCTGCGCCCGGCAGGTGAAGCGGCTCACGCTGGAACTCGGCGGCAAGAGCGCCAACATCGTGTTCGCCGACGCCGACCTGGAGCGCGCGGCCGCCGCCGCGCCGCAGGCGGTCTTCGACAACGCCGGCCAGGACTGCTGCGCCCGGTCGCGCATCCTGGTCCAGCGCAGCGTGTTCGACAAGTTCATGGAGATGCTCGAGCCGGCCGTCAAGCGGGTAGCGGTCGGCGACCCGGCCCGCCCGGACACCGAGATGGGCCCGCTCATCTCGGCCGAGCACCTGGCCCGCGTCGCCTCCTACGTGCCGCCGGACGCGCCGGTCGCGTTCCGGGGCCAGGCGCCCGCCGGCCCCGGCTACTGGTTCGCGCCCACGGTGCTGGCGCCGGTGCGCCCGGACTACCCCGCCTACACCGAGGAGGTTTTCGGGCCGGTGGTGGCGGTGGTCCCGTTCGAGGACGAGGCGGACGCGGTGAAGATCGCCAATGACACCCCCTACGGGCTGTCCGGGTCGATCTGGACGCAGAACCTGGGTCGCGCGCTGCGGGTGGCGCGGGCGGTCGAGACCGGCAACCTGTCGGTCAACTCGCATTCCTCCGTCCGCTACTGGACCCCGTTCGGCGGCTTCAAGCAGTCCGGGCTGGGCCGTGAGCTGGGGCCGGACGCCCTGGACGCGTTCACCGAGACCAAGAACGTCTTCATCGCAACCGAGGAATGAGACACGCAGGAGTGATCGCACAGTGACCGCAGACCGGGCCGCCGGGGGAATGACCGCGCCCATGCAACGCCTGCTGGACCGGGTCGCGGTGGTGACGGGGGGCGGGAGCGGCATCGGGCTGGCCACCGCCCGCCGGCTGGCCGCCGAGGGGGCCAAGGTCGCCGTCGTCGACCTCGACGGCGAGACCGGGAAGGCGGCCGCCGATGAGGTCGGCGGCCTGTTCGTCCAGGCCGACGTGACGTCCGAGGACGACGTCGGCGCGATGTACGACGCCACGCTGGGCGCCTTCGGCCGCATCGACATCGCGTTCAACAACGCGGGAATCTCGCCGCCCGACGACGACTCCATCCTCGTCACCGGCATGGAGGCCTGGCGCCGGGTGCAGGAGGTCAACCTCACCTCCGTCTACCTGTGCTGCAAGCACGTCATCCCGCACATGCAGGCGCGGGGCGGCGGCTCCATCATCAACACCGCCTCCTTCGTCGCGGTGCTGGGCTCGGCCACCTCGCAGATCTCCTACAGCGCCTCCAAGGGAGGCGTGCTCGCGATGAGCCGGGAGCTCGGCGTGCAGTTCGCGCGGGAGGGGATCCGGGTGAACGCGCTCTGCCCGGGCCCGGTCAACACGCCGCTGCTGCAGGAGCTGTTCGCCGCCGACCCGGAGCGCGCGGCGCGCCGGCTGGTGCACGTGCCGATGGGGCGGTTCGCCGAGCCGGAGGAGATCGCCGCCGCGGTCGCCTTCCTCGCCAGCGACGACGCGTCGTTCGTCACCGCCGCCACCTTCCTCGTCGACGGTGGCATCTCCAGCGCCTACGTGACGCCACTATGAGCCCTCGGTCGCCCTCGAACTGGTCACCCGTGACGCCGCAGGCGCCGGGCCACGGCGTCTGCTTGCGCGCCTTCGGCACGACCCAGCGTCAGCGGTGTCCCGGCGCCGAGGACCCGCCTCCCGCCGCGCTATCCTGCGCGCCTCCGGCACGACCAAGCGAAGTGCTTGCTGGCGCGCCTCCGGCCCGACGCCCCGCGAGGGAGGCAGAGAGATGAGCGCGCCGGTTATCGGGCTGTCCACCTACGCCGAGCCGGCCCGGTGGGCCGCCTGGCAGGCCCCGGCCGCGCTGCTGCCTACCAGCTACATCGACCAGGTCACCGAGGCGGGCGGTGTCCCCCTGCTGCTGCCGCCGGTGCCCGGTATCGCGCGGGCCCTGGGCCGCCTGGACGGGCTGATCCTCACCGGCGGCGGCGACCTCGACCCGGCCGGCTATGGCGCCGAGCCGGACCCCCGGACCAGCCGCGTCCACCCCGAGCGCGATCAGGCGGAGCTGGAACTGCTCGCGGGCGCGCTGGCCGATGGGCTGCCCGTCCTTGGCATCTGCCGCGGGATGCAGCTGATCAACGTGGCCCGTGGCGGGACCCTGTACCAGGATCTCCCGGCCGAGGCCGGGCACCGGCCCACACCCGGCACGTTCGGGTCGCACCCGGTGCGCCTCGCTGCCGGGAGCCAGCTCATCTCCATCCTGCAGCCGGATGGCGGCCACGCCGAGCTCACGCTGAACGTGCCGACCGCCCATCACCAGGGCATCGCCCGGCTCGGCGACGGGCTCGTCCCCGTCGCCTGGGCGCAGGACGGCCTCATCGAGGCGGTCGAACTGCCGCCTGGGCCGGGCCGGCACCCCTTCATGCTGGCGGTACAGTGGCATCCCGAGGCGGGCCAGGACCGGCAGCTGGTGTCCGCGCTGGTCGCGGCGGCGGCCGACGGGCGGGGGCCCGGGGCCCCGGCCGGGAGGGTCAGCCAGGCTGCGGATCGCCGCTTATCCCCGCGGCAGAGCATCTACACTCGCGAGCGTGAACACCTCCCCCGCCGTCGAGGTCCACGACCTCGTCAAACGGTACGGAAGGATCACGGCGGTGGACGGCCTGTCGCTGTCCGCCGAGCGGGGCGCCGTAACGGCGGTACTGGGCCCGAACGGGGCGGGCAAGACCAGCACGGTGGAGATATGCGAGGGTTACCGCCGCCCTGACGCGGGCACGGTGTCGGTGCTCGGCCTGGACCCGGTGGCCGACGCCCGCCGGCTGCGGCCCCGGGTGGGGGTGATGCTCCAGTCCGGGGGGATCCCGCCCGCCGTGCGGCCCGGTGAGTACCTGCGGGTGATGGCGAACTTCCACGCCCACCCCCTCGACCCGGCCGACCTGCTCGACCGGCTCGGGCTGGCCGCCCACGCCCGGACGCCGTTCAAGCGCCTGTCCGGGGGCCAGCAGCAGCGGCTGTCCCTCGCCGCGGCAGTCATCGGCCGCCCGGAGCTGGTTTTCCTCGACGAGCCCACGGCCGGGCTGGACCCGCAGGCGCGCCACGCCACCTGGGACCTGATCGGCGGGCTGCGTGCCTCGGGAGCAACCGTGATCCTCACCACGCACCACATGGACGAGGCGGAACGCCTCGCGGACTGGGTGGCCATCGTCGATCATGGGCGCCTGGTCGCCGAGGGAACCACGGCCGACCTGACCGGCACCGCGGGCCAGCTGCGGTTCCGGGCCGAGCCCGGCCTGGACACCGACGGGCTGCTCGCCGCGCTGGCGCCGGGCACCGCCGCCAAGGAGTCCCCGGCCGGCCACTACCTGGTCGAGGTCCACGACCGGGTCGACCCGCAGCTGGTCGCGGCCGTGACCGCCTGGTGCGCCGAGCACGGCGTGCTCGCCCAGGATCTGCGGATCGAGAGCCGTACGCTGGAAGACGTGTTCCTCGAGCTCACCGGCCGTGAGCTGCGGTCATGACCGGGAACCGTGAGCTCGCCGGGGCGGCCGCCCCGGCCGCTCCGGCGTGGCCGCCGCCCTCGCCGGGCGCTGCGCCGCTGCCCGCGATGATCATCACGCAGGCGGTGCTGGAGACCCGCACCACCCTGCGCAACGGCGAGCAGCTGCTGCTGACCCTGTTCATCCCGGTGCTGCTGCTGGTCGCGTTCACGCTGGAGCCGCTGGTCAAGTCCGAGGGCCGGCGGGTGGACTTCCTGGTCCCGGGCATCATCGCGCTGGCCGTGATGTCCACCGCCTTCACCAGCCAGGCCATCGCGACCGGGTTCGAGCGCCGGTACGGGGTGCTCAAGCGGCTCGGGGCCACGCCGCTCACCCGGGGTGGGCTGATCACCGCCAAGACCCTCAGCGTGATCGCCATCGAGCTCATGCAGGTAGTGATCATCACCGTGGTGGGGCTGGCCCTGGGCTGGCATCCGCGCGGCGGCCCGGCGGGGGCGGTATGGGTGGTGGCCCTGGTGCTGGCCGGCACCGCCGCGTTCAGCGGGCTCGGGCTGCTGCTGGCGGGCACGCTGCGCGCCGAGGCCACGCTGGCGGCGGCCAACCTGATCTACCTGATCCTGCTCGGCGTGGGCGGGATCATCTTCCCGCTCACCAAGTTCCCCGACGGGGCCCGGCCCGTGCTGACCCTGCTGCCCTCCGGCGCCCTGTCCGACGGGCTCCGCTCGGTGCTGCAGCACGGCGCCGGGGCACCCGTACGTGACCTGGCCGTGCTCGTGGTGTGGGCGGCAGCGGCCATCGCACTCGCCGCCCGGACGTTCCGCTGGGAGTAGACGGCCGCCGCCCGGGCCGGGGCCCGGCCAGCCCGGCCCACCCGGCCAGCCCGGCTTCCCCGGCCCACCCGGCCGGGGAAGCCGCATCCGGAGCCAGCCCCACGCCGCCTGCGCCGCCCGCGCCCACCGCGCCCCGGGCGCCTGTCGCGCTGCTCGGGTCGGTGCCGCCGTCCGTGCTCGTCCTCACCGGGGTCGTCTCGGTGCAGGTCGGCGCCGGCCTCGCGGCCCGCCTGTTCACGCAGATCCCGCCCGCCGCCGTCACCGCGCTCCGTCTGTGGACCGCGGCGGCGCTGATGGCCGTGGCCGGCGCGCGGCCGCTGCGGCAGAGCCTGGCGGGCCTGGTGTCGCGGCGGTCATGGCGGGACGCGGCTGTGGTGGCCGCCTTCGGGCTGACCCTCGCGGTCATGAACTACTCGATCTACCAGGCTTTCGCCCGGATCCCGCTCGGGATCGCGGTCACCATTGAGTTCCTTGGCCCGCTCGCGGTCGCCGTCGTCACCTCGCGCCGGCTCATCGACCTGCTCTGGGTAACCCTGGCCGGGGCGGGAGTCGCGCTGCTCACCGGGGCCGGGAGCCCGGCCGGCGGCGGCCACGGCATCGACCTCGTGGGTCTGGCGTTCGCGCTGCTGGCCGGCGCCGCCTGGGCCGCGTACATCATCCTCAGCCGCGCCACCGGGCGGCGTTTCCCCGGCGCATCCGGCCTGACGATCGCGATGCTCGTCGCCGCGGTCGTCATCGTCCCGGTCGGGGTCACGGCCGGGCGGGGGGCGCTGCTGCGGCCCGGCATCCTGGCGACCGGACTGGCGATCGGGCTGCTGTCGTCGATCATCCCCTACACGCTGGAGCTGGAAGCCCTGCGGCGGGTGCCGGCCAGGGTGTTCGGCATCTGGATGAGCCTGGAACCGGCGGTCGCCGCCCTGGTGGGGCTGGTCATGCTGGGCGAGACGCTGGCGGTCAGCGAGTGGGCCGCGATCGTCTGCGTGATGATCGCCTGCGCCGGCGCGGCCCGGGGCAGCGCCCGGGCGTCCCAGGCCCCGGAGGCGTGAAGCCGCCAGCCGGGATGCAAACGGGGCGGGCCGCTCCTACCATGGGGACGTGCCAGCCGACCCCACCTCGCAGCCGGGTGGCCCGGACGGGCCCGCTCCCGCCCCCGGACCACCGCCCGCCCCGCGCGGCGCGGGAGGCGCGTGGTCCGTGGCCCGCCGCTGGGCCGCCGCCGTCTGGGACCCGACGCCGGTCTCCATGCGGAGGATCGCGCTGGCCGGGGTTATCTCCTCCACGGTCATCATCGTGACCGGGGCGGCCGTCCGGCTGAGCAAGTCCGGGCTCGGCTGCCCGGACTGGCCGCAGTGCACACGCAGCAGCCTGGTGGCCGCGCCCACGCGCGGCGATCCCATGTTCCATACCTGGATCGAGTTCGGCAACAGGATGGTGACCGTCGTGGTCACCGTCGTCGCGGTGGCGGTGCTGATCGCGGCCTGGCGGTTCCGTCCCGGCGGGCCGGGCGCACGGCGCCGGCCCGACCTGGTCTGGCTGGCCGCCGCGCAGCCGGCCGGCGTGGTGGCGCAGATCGTGCTCGGCGGGATCGTGGTGCTGACCGACCTCAACCCGGCCCTGGTGTCGCTGCACTTCGTGGTGTCGGTCGCGGTCGTGGCGGCCGCGGTGGCGCTGCACGTCAGGTGCACCGAGGGCACCGCGCCGGCGCGATCGCTGGTCCGGCCCGACCTGCGCCTGCTGGCCTGCGGCGTGGTGGTGGTGACGGCGGTGATGCTCGCCGCCGGGACCGTGGTCACCGGGACCGGGCCGCTGGCCGGCGCCGGCGCGGTCCCCCGCTACCACCTGCCGCTGACCGGCGTCACCCAGTTCCATTCCGACATCGGCTGGCTGCTGGGCGGGCTCGCCGTGCCGCTGGTGGTGGGGCTGCGCCTGACCCGGGCCCCGGCCCGGGCGATGCGGCTGGGCTGGATCCTGCTCGGCCTGCTCGGCGCGCAGGGCGCGGTCGGCTACACCCAGTACTTCACGGGCCTGCCGGCCGGCCTGGTCTGGGTCCACGTCACCGGCTCGCTGCTGATCTGGATCGCCGCCCTGCGGCTGATGTTCGCGGTGCGCGACCGCGGCCCGCTGATCCAGCCGCCGCCGGAAAGCCCCGGCGGGCCGGCCGCATCCGCCCTCCCGGAGGCCCAGCCCGCTCCGGCCCGCTGAGCCGTCACCCCGGCCGCCCCGGCGGCCGCGGCCGGTCCGGCCGGGGATGGTAGCCGAAGCCGCTGTGCCCGTGCCGTGCCCACGGCGGGGATCCCGGCCCGGCCTGCCGGGCGAAGAACGAGTCGCGGGCCGTCGCCATCAGCGTGAGCAGCCCGTGGCTGCGCTCGTCGAACCGCGGCACGTCGATCAGGCCCCGCTCGGCCCGCTGATGGACAAGCGCCAGCTCGGTCGCGGCCAGCTGGTAGTCCGTCATGGCATAGGCCGCCGTCCGGCCGCTGGTGCGGCGCGCCCACAGCCGGGCCTGGCGGCGGCCGCGCAGTGTGGAGAGCATCCGCAGGTCGGCCTCGGTGACCACGCCGGCCGTTTCGTAGGCGGGCAGGAACCGCCAGATCAGCCTGACCACCCGGCGCCGGTCGGCGACCACGACCGCCACCAGCGCGATGAGCACGCACGCCACCAGCAGGTAGGCGGCGGCGATCCCGGGCAGGCCGTACGTCGCCAGGCCGTTCCAGAGCCCGTGCAGGGCCATGGCCCCGAGCAGGCCGGTCACCGCGGCCCAGCCGCCCCGCCGGTGGGTGGCCGCGTAGGCGACGCCGATCCCGGTCATGGCGGTGAACGCCGGATGCGCGAACGGCGAGAGCAGCCCCCGGAAGACGAAGGTGAAGCCGAGCAGCTGCGCCCCGCCGACCTCCGGCCGCACCAGGGCGCCGATGTAGTACCCGACGTTCTCCATCATCGCGAAGCCCAGGCCGACCATGGCGGCGTACATGATGCCGTCGGTCGGCCCGTCGAACTCCTGCCTGCGCCGCCACAGCAGCCAGAACAGGACCGCCCCCTTGAGCGACTCCTCGACCAGCGGCGCGCCGAACGTGGCCGAGATGAGCTCGCCCCTGCTCTGGCCGAGCTCGGGCTGGGTGATGAACAGCAGGCCGGCGGTATTGATGATCGCGGCGAGCAGGGCGGCGACACCGGCGCCCCAGGCGAAGCACAGGACGAGGTTGCCGCGCGGCTCGGGCTCCAGCCGGTCGAGCAGCAGCACCAGGGCGATCAGCAGCGGCACCGGGAGAAGGGCCAGCGGCAGCGCGATGAGGAAGGGGGCGGGGCTGTGGCCGGCGCCCTCCACGCTTTCCAGCAGGTCGATGCCGAGCACGATGAGGGC
>WNGJ01006179.1_pt1 | contig 12645 bp, 8 predicted proteins | sample 5400611 | NCBI WGS metagenome assembly WNGJ01 (sample SAMN13153375, study PRJNA577476) | soil metagenome | isolation source: 40 cm soil or saprolite under Garry oak tree replicate 1 | place: USA:California | collected 2016-06-15
CCTCGACCGTTCGCCAATAGGCGAATTCGTTGAAGCGGGAGCCTTCCAACACCGCCATCACCACCGCGGCGAGGAACGGCAGGCTCTGCACCACAAGCACCAGCGCGAAAATATTGAGCTCGCGGATTTGCTTGTAATTGGTGGCCACCACGACCAAGCTGCCGACCAGCAGCAGTGCTCCCAGCACCGCCTCCCAAAACGCCGGGAAGTCTGAGCCCTTGCGGGTCGCGCCGCCCTTGGCGGTGCGCATGAAGGGAAGGGTCTCCTTCCATACCCCACAGCCGACTGCCCGCGCGACCGTCCACTGCACCGACATGGCGGCAATCACCGCACCGATCATCTGGCCGAGCGGCACCGCGACTCGCAGACGATAAAGCGCGACGAAATGGGCGAGCGCGACGGCGAAGGCCGCGAGGATCGGGATGGTGAGGATCTTGTCGGGGATTGCGATGCCGACGAAGGCGACGACGGGCACCCAGACGAGATTGAGGATTGCCACCGCAACCCCGATCGATTCCGCGCCCAGCCAGTTGAGCCAACCGATCGCGAATTCGCGTTTCTGTTCGCGCGTGAGACCGCCGTCGCGGAGCATCAGATGGCGCCAATGCTTTCGCAAAATTTGGAAACCGCCATAGGCCCAGCGATAGCGCTGCTTCTTATAGGCCTCGAAAGTATCGGGTAAGAGGCCATGGCCGTAGCGTCGGTTGGTATAATGGATCTGCCAGCCGTGCTCGAGCACCAGCAGGCCGAGGTCGCAGTCCTCGACGATCGTGTCGCTCGACCATCCGCCGACCGAGATCAGCGCGGCGCGCCGCATCAGGCACATGGTGCCATGCACGATGATGGCATTTGCCTCATTGCGCTGGACCATGCCGATATCGAAGAAGCCGGCATATTCGCCGTTCATGGCGTAATGCATGACGGTGCGCTCGCCGTCGCGATGATCCTGCGGCGCCTGGATCATCCCGACCTTCGGGTCGGCGAAGGCCGGCACCAGATCCTTGAGCCAGTCGGGCCGCACCACGTAATCGGCGTCGATGACCGCGATGATCTCGGCGTCGGCAGCCGTATGTGCGAGCGCAAGGCGCAACGCGCCGGCCTTGTAGCCTGCGACGTTATCCTCGTTGATGAACTTGAAACGCTCGCCCAGCGCGCGGCAATGGTCCTCGATCGGACGCCAAAACGCGGGATCAGGCGTATTATTGATGACGACGACGCATTCGAAATTCGGGTAATCGAGCCGCGCGACCGCGTCGAGCGTGGTCTTGAGCATGTCCGGCGGCTCGCGATAGGCCGGCACGTGGATCGAAACCTTGGGCACAAAGCCGTCGGCCGCGGGCAGGGCGGCGTCGATCAGCCGCCGCGGACTACGGCCGAAAGCGATGACGGCGATCTCTTCGATGCGCGCGAGCGCGATTACGACCAGCGGGGCGAGCAGCACGATACCGAGCCCGAGCGCGACGGCTGCTCCCAGCACGAAATAATGAGTTTGCCAGAAGGCAAAGACGGTCGCGCACCAGGCGCCGACCATATTGGCTGCCACCGCCAGCGTAGTGGCCTCGCCGAATGTGGCGGCGCGTCGTGCCAGAATGGGCAGCGACAGCAACAGGCCGAGCAGCACCGCGACCGTGCCGACCTTCCAATGGTCGGGATCGCTCACCACTCCTGTCCAGGCGAACTTGGCTTGGCGCGAGGCATCGAACATACCCCAATACATGCCCACGCCGCCTTCATTGGTCTTCCACGGCTGGTCGAAGGCTTCCACGATGTTGTAGTCGATGCCGTATGCTTCTGCCCGGGAAACGAACTCGCGCAGCACGCTCGCTTGCTCGATGCGTCCGGGATCGGCCTTGAGCATATTGTAGCCCGCGCTGGGCCAGCCGAACTCGGCGATCACGATGCGCTTGCCCGGATGCGCTTGCCGCAGCTTGGTGTAGAACTCGATGGTTTTGTCGACAGCCTGGGTTGCAGGGAAGCCGTCCCAGTAGGGCAGGATGTGGGCGGCGATGAAGTCGACCGCTGATGCAAGTTCCGGATGCTCGATCCAGACCGTCCAGATTTCACCCGTTGTGACCGGCACCGGGCTCTGCCGCTTCACCCGCTGCACCAACCGGATGAGCTCGTCGATCGACTTTTCCGCGCGCAACGTGGTTTCGTTGCCCACCACGATTGCGTTGATGTTGCTGTAACGGCGGGCGAGCGCGACGGCAGCCTGGATTTCCCGCTCGTTGCGGGCCTCGTTTTTGTCGATCCAGATGCCGAGCGTGACCTTGAGCCCGAACTCGGCGGCAATCGCGGGCACCAGTTCGCCGCCGCCGGTGGAGGTATAGGTGCGGATGGCTTGAGTATAAGGGCTGAGGATTTTCAGGTCGGCGCGGATTTGTTCCGCCGTCGGCCGGTCGCCGTAGTCCGGATGTTGCGATCGCGTGTAGGGAGAATAAGAAATGCTGGCAAGCGGAGCATCGATGCTAGCGACTGCCTGTTGCCGTTGGAGGAGCATCCATAAGCCGGCATGCACGCAGACGACGAGCGCCACCACGGCAGCGACGGTGCGCATAGGAAGGCAACCACGCGGGGCAAAAATGCAGAGACCCGAACCTGTCCCCTAGGTCCAACCAAGGTTGTCGTTAAACTACCTTAGCACGAGGCGTTTTTGCAAGTAGCGATCAGTCATGGCCGATGCAAGGCAAACAACGGCGCAAACAAAAAAATCGTTTCGCGAAATTCTAAGCAGTCATTCTGAACGTTTGTACAGCTTAGCGCTAGCGCGGCTGAACGTTTGTACAGATTAGCGGTTGGTCGTGCCGCTGGGCACGGCCGCCGTGCCCTGCGGCTCCAAATTCGGGTTCACCCAACAGCCGTGCACCCGGCTATTGAGGGTATCGGTCGCCTTGGGGTCGAAGTTTCCTTGGCGCACGAGGCAGCGAAAGGTCGCCTGGATGTGACCGGCTGGGCAACCGAACCGGTCGTAAAGATCGAGATGGCGAAACGCGGTATCGAGATCGTCGCGCCAAAGCAGGCTCACCACTCGGCGCCCCAGCCACAGGCATTCCGGATTGGCGGCCGGCCCCCCCAGGAGCTTTTCGGCCTCGGCAAACTCGTCGATCTTCTTTTGGGCTTCCTTGGCATCGCCGGCCTGCGGCTTATCCCCGGGCTTTTGCTCCGAATTCTGGGCAAATGACGGGTTGGCGACGAACAGCATCGCCGCGCCCAGGGCGGCGGTGAGGAAACGCATCCTAAAGCGGTGCATGGTTGCCCTGACGTGTTGGACGATGGCGGCCGGTTGGATCCCTCCCATGCGGACCCATTCGGTCAGCATTGCGGCAGCGGCCGCAGCCCTTGGTGCAGCCCAATTAAAGCAGCCGCGTGGCGCGACGCCAAGATGGCAAGCGCGCGCGGCGCAAACCGCCGCGCCCCGCGGCCACCGCTGGCTTGGCACCGCCGTCGCGGCAAGATAAGGCGAGGCGCCATCCTCCAGGAGGGGCGGGCGGGACCAATCTCGATGGGTATTGCGACCGCGCTTTTCGCGATTGCGGCTGCGGCGATCACCATGGCATGGGCATGGCTCGGCGCGCCGGTCCAAATGCCGCCGTCCCCGTTGACGCCGGGCGAGAAGCTTTATTGCGTCTCGTATACCCCGTTCCGCGGCGCTCAGACCCCTATTGGCCCGGATATCCCGGTCGATCCCCGGCAAATCGACGAGGACCTGGCTCAACTCAAGGAAATCACGGACTGCGTGCGCACCTATTCGGTGGATCACGGGCTCGACCAGATCCCCGAGCTCGCCAAACGCCATGGCATGAAGGTGTTGCAGGGCTTGTGGCTGTCGAACAAGCCGGAACTCAGCCGCAAACAGGTCGCGACCACGATCGCCCTGGCCAAGCGGTTTCCCGATGTGATTGCGGCGGTCATCGTCGGCAACGAAGTCTTGCTGCGGGGGGAGATGTCGGCGCCCGATCTCATTCGAACCATCCGCGAGGTCAAGGCGCAGGTCTCAATGCCGGTCACCTATGCCGATGTGTGGGAGTTCTGGTTACGCCATCGCGACATTGCCGCCGCCGTCGATTTCGTGACGATCCACATCCTGCCCTACTGGGAGGACTTTCCGATTCCGGCACGGGATGCGGCCGAGCACGTCGATGCCATTCGCAAGCGGGTGGCCGCTGCCTTTCCGGACAAGGATGTGTTCGTGGGGGAATTCGGCTGGCCGAGCGCGGGCCGCATGCGTGAAAGCGCGCTGCCGTCGCCGGTGAACCAGGCGTTTGCCATGCACGAGGTGCTCGACCGCGCCAAGGGCGAGAACTATCGGGTCAATCTCATCGAGGCCTATGACCAGCCCTGGAAGCGCTGGCTTGAAGGGACCGTCGGCGGCCATTGGGGGCTGTTTGATGCCTACGGGCGGCGGGCCAAGTTCGCCTGGGGCGGCGCGGTCTCCAATCATCCGCACTGGCCTTGGCAGGCCGCGGGCGGGGTCGGGCTTGCGGCCTTAGTTTTCGCAACCGCGCTCGCCGTCCGCTGGCGGACCGCTGCCGCCGCCAGCGCCGGCTGGTGGCTTCGTCTCACCGCAATTGCGATTGTTGCCGGCGGCCTGATCGGCTGGACCGTCGCAAACGTTCCGCTCGAAAGCCTGACGCTCGGCGATTGGCTGCGCTCGCTCGCCTGGGCCGCCGTAGCGCTGATGTCGCCGGTGGCTGCCGCTGCCGCCCTGGCATCGGGAGCGAGCGCGCCGAGCTTCGCACGAGTCCTCGGCCGCCCCGCGCAACGCCCGAGCGACGCCGTGACGCTTTCGCTCGGCATTCTCTTGATCGCGCTCGCCGTGCTTTCGGTGCAGGCGGCGCTGGGCCTCGTCTTCGACGCTCGCTACCGGGATTTTCCATTCGCGCCGCTCACGGCCGCGACAATTCCGCTGTTGCTCGCGCGCAAAGGAAAGCCCGCGATCAAAGGGAAAGTCCTGGCGACGTGGAAGCGGCGCTTGCCAGCCCCGGCGGCGGAGACCGCGGTGGCGGTCACGCTGGCAGCATCAGCGGTCTACATCGTTTGCAACGAAAGCTTCGCGAATTGGCAGGCGGTGTGGTTTTCGGGCGCTTTGCTCGCGCTTGCGTTTACTCTGCTGCAGGCGCAGGACGGGCCAAGCTGAGCATCAGCAGCGCGGCCGCAACGCCGGCAAGATTGGCATTGTGCAGCACCAGGCCGAATGCGGTCGCGGCAAGCGCCAGCGCGACCAACAGGATCGATGGCCGCAACAGATTGAGCAATGCCGCGCCGAGCGCGATCCAGCCGAACGCAGAATAGTTGAATAGCACGATCACCAGGCGGAACGTTGCGCATAGCCAGGTGTTGAGGCCGGCCTGACAGGCGAGCGATACCTGCGCATACTCGATCGCGAGATACCGCAGATAGAGCGCCTCGCCGAGCGAGAGCAGGGCGAGCAGCAAAAGCCAATTGGTCTGGCGGGCGGTGGGCAGAAAGAGCTGGGATTGCATGGATCAGCGCACTATGCGCCGCGCACGCTTGGCGCACAACCTGCGGCTCACGGGACCAAGGGCGGAACCGCCCGCGCCTGCCCCGCGGGCGAATCGGTGCAAATGAGAGATTGCCAATTTCTGCGAAGTGGGTCGTTTTTGGTGACGGGGGCTGGTCGCGCATTGCACCTTTTCCGCCGCGGCGCACTCGGATATGACGGCGCCGGCGGCCGAAGCGCGCCGCGGAGGAGGTCCATTGGCGGTTGAACGTACCTGCCTTGCCATTGTGCTGGCGGCCGGCGAAGGCACTCGCATGCGTTCGATGCGGCCGAAAGTGCTGCATGCGATCGCCGGCCAGTCGCTCCTCGCCCACGTGCTCGATGCCGTGAGCAAAGCAGGCGGCACCAAGACCGCAGTCGTGGTCGGGCTCGGCGCCGATGCGGTGGCGGCCGAAGCCAAACGGGTCCTGCCCGATGCCGAGATCTTCGTGCAGGCGGAACGGCGTGGAACCGCGCATGCGGTGCTGGCCGCGAAAGCCGCGATCGCGCGCGCGCCGGACGACGTCCTCGTGATCTTCGGCGATACGCCACTCATCCGGCCGCAGACTTTGACTCGAATCCGCGGAGCCCTCGCCGAAGGGGCGGCGCTCGTGGTGCTTGGCTTCCGCCCCAAGGATCCTGCGGGTTACGGGCGGCTTGTGCTGGAAGGCGGCGAGCTCGTGGCCATTCGTGAAGAGGTAGATGCGAGCCCGGCGGAGCGCGCGATCGCGCTGTGCAACGGCGGCCTGATGGCGTTTGCCGGGCCGACCGCGCTCGCGATCCTCGAGCGAATTGGCAACGATAATCGTAAAGGGGAATACTATCTCACCGATGCCATCGCCATTGCCCGAGCGATGGGAGGAAAGGCTGTCGTGATCGAGACCGAGGAGGAGGACGTGCGCGGCATCAACACCAACGCGCAGCTCGCAGCCACCGCAGCGGTACTGCAGCAGCGCCTACGCAACGCGGCAATGGATGCGGGCGTAACCCTGATCGCGCCCGAGACGGTGTTTCTGTCGTCGGATACCAAGTTCGGTCGCGAGGTCGTGGTGGAGCCTTTCGTGGTGTTCGGACCCGGCGTCACGGTTGAAGACAACGCCGTGATCCGCTCCTTCTCGCATCTCGACCGCGCCCACGTGGGCAAAGGGGCGTTGGTCGGCCCCTATGCGCGGCTGCGCCCTGGCGCGCGCCTGCAGGACGACGTTCACGTCGGTAATTTCGTCGAGGTCAAGGAGGCGCTGATCGAGACCGGCGCCAAGGCCAATCACCTGAGCTATATCGGCGATGCGACCGTCGGCGCGGGCGCCAATGTCGGCGCCGGCACCATCACCTGCAACTACGACGGCGTCGCAAAGCACCGCACCGAGATCGGCAAAAACGCATTCATCGGCTCGAATTCGGCGCTGGTCGCGCCGGTGAAGATCGGAGACGGCGCTTATGTCGGCTCGGGTTCGGTCATCACTCAGGACGTACCCGCGGATGCGCTTGCGCTCGGGCGCGGGCGGCAGGCGATCAAGGAGGGCTGGGCGCGGCGCCTGCGCGAACGGGTATTGCCGAGCAAGAAGCGCACGCCCGCAAAGTAGATGTCGACGAGCGCGTTAGCCTTAATTGTCACAACTTGAAGGCTATCTTGATTTCGTTTTTGACGTTCACGGCGAAGACATGCCCGTCGAGGTATAGTGCCGTGGCACCAGCTTAGGAGGCTGCCGCTCCCATGTGCGGAATTGTAGGCATTCTCGGACGTGAGCCGGTTGCGGGCTTGCTTGTCGATGCGCTCAAGCGGCTCGAATACCGGGGCTACGACTCCGCCGGCGTGGCCACGCTGGAGAGTGGGCAGCTCGTCCGCCGGCGGGCCGAGGGCAAGCTGCGCAACCTAGAAGCCCGGCTCACGCGGGAGCCACTCGCCGGCACTACCGGCATCGGCCACACCCGCTGGGCGACCCACGGCCGCCCGACTGAAAGCAATGCGCACCCTCATGCCACCGAGCGCCTTGCCGTTGTTCACAACGGCATCATCGAGAATTTCCGCGAGTTGCGCGAGGAGCTGGAAAAGACGGGCGCGAAGTTCGGCTCGGACACCGACACGGAGGTGGTCGCCCATCTCGTGACGCGGGAGATGAAGAACGGCCGCGCGCCTGCCGACGCGGTGGCGGCTGCGTTGCCGCGGCTGCGAGGCGCATTCGCGCTCGCCTTCTTATTCGCGGGAGAAAACGATCTCCTCGTTGGCGCCCGCAAGGGCTCGCCGCTCGCGATCGGCTATGGCGACGGTGAAATGTATCTCGGCTCCGACGCTATTGCGCTCGCTCCCTTTACCGACGCGATCTCGTATCTCGAGGATGGCGACTCGGCCGTACTTACGCGCAAGAGCGTCGAAATTCACGACGCCAAGGGCGGCAAAGTCGAACGTGCCGTGCTCAGATCGTCGGCCTCGGCTTTCCTCGTCGACAAGGGCAATTATCGCCACTTCATGGCCAAGGAGATTCACGAGCAGCCGGAGGTCGTCGGCCACACACTCGCGCACTATCTCGATATGACGGCCGAGCGCGTGCGGCTGCCGGCTGAGCTACCGTTCGACTTTCGCACGCTCGAGCGCGTCGCGATATCGGCTTGCGGCACGGCCTATTACGCCGGGCTGGTGGCAAAATACTGGTTCGAGCGTTTTGCGCGCCTGCCGGTCGAGATCGACGTCGCTTCCGAGTTCCGCTATCGCGACGTGCCCCTGTCGGCAGGCGGACTGTCGATTTTCGTGTCGCAGTCGGGTGAGACCGCCGACACGCTCGCGACGCTGCGCCACGCCAAAGAGCACAAACAGCATGCGCTCGCGGTGGTGAATGTCCCCAGCTCGACGATCGCGCGCGAAAGCGACGTGGTGATGCCGACGCTCGCCGGCCCCGAGATCGGGGTCGCGTCGACCAAGGCCTTCACGTGCCAGCTTGCGGTACTTGCCTGTCTTGCGCTGGCGGCCGGCCGCGCCCGCGGAGTGCTGTCCGAGGAGGAGGAGCGAGAGATGGTGCGCGCGCTGATCGAGACCCCGCGGCTGATGGCGGAGGCGCTCGCGCTCGAGCCGCAGATCGAGCACTTCGCGCGCGATCTCGCCAAGAGCCGCAACGTCCTCTATCTCGGTCGGGGCACCAGCTTTCCGCTCGCGCTGGAGGGTGCGCTCAAGCTCAAGGAAATCTCCTACATTCACGCCGAGGGCTACGCCGCGGGCGAGCTCAAGCATGGGCCTATTGCGCTCATCGACGAAAGCATGCCCGTGATCATCATCGCGCCCCACGACCGCGTGTTCGAGAAGACCATGTCCAACATGCAGGAGGTTGCAGCGCGTCAGGGCAAGATCATTCTGATCACCGATCCCGCGGGTGCCCATGACGTGCACATGGACTCGCTGTCCAAGCTCACGCTCCCGGCCGTACCCGCCGCGGTGACGCCACTCGTGTATGCCATCCCGGTGCAGCTGATCGCCTACCATACGGCGGTCGTGATGGGCACCGACGTCGACCAGCCGCGCAACCTCGCCAAGTCGGTCACGGTGGAGTGATCAGGCTCGGGACTTTTGCGCGTATCGCCGTGGTGTGAGCAAGCAGATAATCTCATTCGGGTGGACTTGATGTCGAAAAGATCGTTGCCGCATGAATCAGTTTGACCGCGATCCCGGAATCGTGCCGGAGGCGCCGCCCGCCGACGCGCCGCCCGAACCCGCCAGGCCGGGGCCATTTCATCACGGCCTCGTTAGCCGGCTACGCAATTATTTTCTGACCGGGCTGATCCTCGTCGCGCCGGCTTACATCACCATCAGCCTCACCTGGTGGTTCATCAATTTGGTCGATGATCTGGTGCGACCGTTCATCCCGCTCGCCTACCTGCCGGAGACCTATTTGCCGGTGAAGATTCCCGGCCTCGGCCTCATCATCGTATTCGTCACGCTCACGCTGCTCGGCTTCCTGACGGCGAATTTCGTCGGCCGCAAGCTGGTCGAGGTCGGCGAGAACATTCTCAACCGCATGCCGGTGGTGCGGCCGATCTACAACAGCCTGAAGCAAATCTTTCAGACACTGTTTGCAAAAGGCGGCTCGAGCTTCCGCCGCGTCGGCCTGGTCGAGTTTCCCTCGCCCGGCATGTGGTCGTTGGTTTTCCTGTCGAACCCAGCGAGCGCGGATATCGCGGCGCACTTGCCCGACACCGAGCACGTCGCGGCGTTCATGCCGTGTACGCCCAATCCGACGACCGGTTTCTTCTTTTACGTGGCTCGCCGTGACATCGTCGATCTCGACATAACGGTCGAGTCGGCGATGACGCTGCTGATGTCAGCTGGATTGGTGCAGCCCGGCGACCAGCAGAAGAAGCTCGCGGCGCTGGCCGAGGCTGCGCGGGTCGCACGCGCGGCGCAGCCGAACCGTACCGCCGCGCCGGCGAGATGAATCCTCTGCATCGTGGGTGCGGCAACGTCAGGGTCGTCAGCCCGCCCGGATGAGCCGGATCGCCTCGTCGCGCTCGAATAGATAGAGCAGGTGGCGCAGCGCTTGCCCGCGCGCGGACGCGAGCGTGGGATCGCGCGCCAGCATCAGCGCGGCGTCGTCACGCGCGGCGCCGATCAGCTTGCCGTGGCTCTCGATGCGGGCGACCCGGAAGCCCGGCATACCGGATTGCCGCGTGCCGAGAACGTCACCTTCGCCGCGCAGCCTGAGATCTTCTTCGGCGATGCGAAAGCCGTCTTCGGTCTCGCGCATGATCTTGAGCCTGGCCTTGGCGGTTTCGCCCAGCGGTCCCTTGTAGAGAAGGAGGCAGGACGAATGCTCGCTGCCGCGTCCGATCCGTCCGCGCAACTGATGGAGCTGCGCCAGCCCGAAACGCTCGGCGTGCTCGATCACCATGACGGTCGCCTCCGGCACGTCGACGCCGACCTCGATCACGGTGGTGGCGACGAGGAGCCGCGTCTCGCCGGCTGCGAAGCGCTCCATGGCGCGGTCCTTCTCGCCGCCCTTCATGCGCCCGTGCACGAGGTCGACCATGGCGCCGAAGTGTTCCTTGAGCGCGGCGAAGCGTTCTTCCGCAGCGGCAAGATCGGTATTCTCGGTGACCTCGACCAGCGGACAGACCCAATAGGCGCGTCGACCTTCAGCGAGCGCGCGGCCGACGGCGCCGACCACCTCGTCGAGCCGGCTCTGAGGGATCACTCGGGTGTCGATTGGCTGGCGGCCCGCGGGTTTTTCGCGCAGTTCGGACACGTCCATGTCGCCGAAATAGGTGAGCACGAGCGTGCGCGGAATCGGCGTTGCCGTCATCACCAGCACGTCCACCGCCTCGCCCTTCTTGGCGAGCGCGAGACGCTGATGCACGCCGAAGCGATGCTGTTCGTCGACCACGGCGAGCGCGAGGTCGCGGAATTCGACCTCCTCCTGGAACAGGGCATGGGTGCCGATCAGCACGTGGACGTCGCCGAATGCGAGCTTCGCGAGGATGTCGTCGCGCTCGCGTCCACGTTCGCGACCGGTGAGGATGGCAACGTTGATGCCGGCGGCAGCGGCGAGTGGTGCCACGGTGTTGAAGTGCTGGCGCGCCAAAATTTCGGTCGGCGCCATCAGCGCGGCTTGCCGGCCGTCTTCGATCACGGCCGCCGCCGCCAGCAAGGCCACCACGGTCTTGCCCGCTCCTACGTCGCCCTGCAGCAGCCGCAGCATGCGCTCGGGCTTGCCGAGATCGGCGACGATGTCGGCGACGGCGCGCCCCTGCGACGGCGTGAGCGAATAGGGCAGCGCCTCGATCAGCTTCTTCCTGATATGTCCGGTGCCCGGCGTGGCCCGGCCGGCAGGCCGCCGCAGATGTGCCCGCACCAGCGCGAGCGCTAGCTGACCGGCCAGAAACTCGTCGTAGGCGAGGCGCGACCACGCCAATCCTTCCGGCAGCAGATCAGCCGGCTCCGTTGGCCTGTGCAGGATGCGCAGCGCCTCGGTGAAGGATGGAAAGCGCTCGCGTGCAACCCAACTTGCCTCCTGCCATTCCGGCAAATCCGGCAAGCGCGTGAGCGCGGCATCGGCGGCTTTGCGCACCTGGTTGAGGCTCAGCCCCTCGGTCAGCGGATAGACCGGTTCGACCAGAGGCAGCTTCGCCAGATCCGCCTCGGCGACGACGCGGTCAGGATGCACCATCTGCCGCATATGATCGTAGAGTGCGACGGTGCCCGAGACGTAGCGCCGCTCCCCGACCGGCAGCAGTTTCTGCAAGTAATCCTTGCGCGCATTGAAATAAGTCAGCGTGAGATCGCCGGTCTCATCGCTGGTGTAGACCTGATAGGGCGCGCGCGGTCGATGCGGCGGCGGCGGCCGGTGGCGATCCACCGTGACCGCGACCGTGACGACGGTATCGGGTACCACGTCGCGCAATTTCGGCCGCGCCCGGCGGTCGATCGCGCCGGTGGGCAGGTGAAACAGGAGATCGATGACGCGTGCCGGCTGCTCGCGGCCGAACAGGCGACGATAGAGCCTCTCCAGCTGCGGCCCGACGCCGGTCAGCGTCGTTACCGCGGCAAACAGCGGATTGAGCCGGCTCGGCCGCATTCGAGATCCCACGCCTTTCGCCGCGATGCTCGCGCGGCGCGGCGGGATAGGCAATGCGCTTGGGCGCTGACATCTCCCATTGGCATCGCTATATGACGTGCGCCCGGCCCGTCCGGGCTTTTGGCGTTGCATCGCCAGCGGCGAGGAACCGATGACCGGCACGGCACGTTCGAGCGCAGGACTGGATACGCGCCGGCGCAAGCTTTTGTTCCGTTGCTGGCATCGCGGCATGCGCGAAATGGACTTGATCATGGGACGCTTCGCCGACGCTGCTATCGAGCAATTGACGTCGGACGAGCTTGCCGAATTCGAGCATCTGCTGGAGGTGCCGGACCGCGAGCTTTTGGCCTGGATCATCGGCGAAGCCGCCGTGCCGCCGGATTACGACACCGCGCTGTTCCGCCGCCTGCGAGATTTCAACCGAAGGGGCGAGGGGACAAGATGAGCGCGGTGCGCAATCCTGCCGAACTCCTCGTCCCTGGCCGCCCGCTCACGCTGGCAAGCGTCGCCGACGGCGCCGAAGGCCTTGTCATTGCCGATCTCGCCCGCGCGGTCGCGGCGCGCGCCGATGCGCCGGCGACGAGCGTA
>WNGJ01011884.1_pt1 | contig 12645 bp, 10 predicted proteins | sample 5400611 | NCBI WGS metagenome assembly WNGJ01 (sample SAMN13153375, study PRJNA577476) | soil metagenome | isolation source: 40 cm soil or saprolite under Garry oak tree replicate 1 | place: USA:California | collected 2016-06-15
CGAGGTGAAAGCCGAGCTTCAGCGACGACTGCATGAACCCATCCCCGAAGTAGGCCAGTGGTTGCAAGCGGTGGTACGTGGGCACATCCGGTATTACGGTGTGCCTCAGAACCAAAACGCGCTGTGGATTTTTCGGTTCTAAATAGGGCGGCTCTGGCATCGCGCGCTTTCGCGGCGTAGCCACAAAGGCCGCGTGCTTTGGGATCGCATGCGGCGCCTCATCACTCGCTGGCTGCCTCCGCCTTCTGTCTGTCATCCCTATCCCCTGCATCGCATCGGCGTCCTCACCTAAGGCAAGAGCCGGATGCGGGAATCCCGCTTGTCCGGATCCCTGGAGGGGGTTATGAGCGATCATGATTCCTACTCCGACTTATGTCAGAGCTTGTAAGACAAACCCCAAAAACCCGAAATTGAATTTCAGAAGTTTTGTCGCTTGACGCGCTGCCACTCGCGTTTTGGTACCAGCGCATTGAGTGCGTGAATCACAAATTCAATGGCTTCGAGATATTTGCCGTAAGCGCGCGTAATTTCTGCAGCGGGATGGTTGTCGCGGAGCGCGCGGCCGAACTGAAAGACCGCGGCATCGGCGCCGGTTAACTCTTCGATGCGCTGATATAGGTCATTTTTTTCGGAAGGGGGATCTTCACCGAGCGCGATCAGAACGTGGCGCAGGAGAACGGAGATGCCAGAGATTGATTTTTCGTAGATCTCGCGAAGTTCCTGTTCGTTTTCTGAAGCGCGCAAGAAATGCGCCCGAAGTTTCTGGAGCGCAGTGCGAAGTTCGCGCTCGACCTGCACGCGATGCAGATTCATCGGAACTTCGATATCGGCGATCGAATCATTGCCGAAAAGCACGCGATGAGATTGGCCAATGTCGAGAAGTTCGATGGCGAACACATCAGCGGAATGAATCAATTCTTCGCGAGTGAAAATGCGAGGTGGAGGTTCATTCAGCTGGCCAGACCACCAGCGAATGGTCGAAGCGATTCGAGACAGGTCGGTAGCCTTTGCAGACTTCAGAATGCAGAGCAGGTTTAGATCCGATTTGTGCGTATGGTAATCGCCACGCGCGGCGGAGCCATACAGGACAATAGATTGCAGGTTTTCTCCGGCGGCTTCCTGAAGCCTGCGAACGATCTCCGTCAGTTTTTCTTCTCGTGCAAGCATTCGATCCTCGTTTACGTGAAAGCTATTTCGTGCGTGTCACCAACTGCCGGATGCGCCGCCTCCACCACCTGAGCCGCCGCCAAATCCCCCGAAGCCACCGCCGCTGCCGCCGCCACCAAAGCCTCCGCCTCCCCAACTGCTGCCACCACCGCCGGAGCCACGGCCCCCTCCACTCATGAGAAACGGCAATAGCCACCAGCAGCCGAGACCGCTGCCGCCGCGCCGCCCGGAGCCCTTGGAAATAATGGAACCAAAGACTCTAAGAACTATGAAAAGAATAATGAAAAAGGCGAAAGGACTTATCGGCAAACCGCGACCGCGCGAAGGGTTTGCGATTGCACGGGCAGGCGGCTGACCGGACAGAGTGACCCCGCGTTCATCGGCGATATATTTCGCGAGCTGCCATGCGGCGACTTCGACAGCGGAACCAAAATCATTCTGACGGAGAAAGGGAACCATGGCGCGACCAGCATCGCCTGCGCGTGCGTCGTTGATAACGGGTTCGATGCCGTAGCCGACTTCGATGCGGTATTTGCGATCGTTGGGAGCGAGAAGCAGCAGGATGCCAGAGCTTTCTTTTTTGGAGCCGACGCCGAGATGTTTGAAGAGTTCAACAGCGTAGTCTTCGATTGGACGATCGTCCAAGGATTTGACGGTGACGATGGCAAGTTGCGCGCCGGTTTTTTGATCGAGTTCCGTGCAGAGTGCATCGAGGCGTTGCTTCGTGCTTTGCGGGATCACGCCGGCGAGATCGGTGACGTAGCCAGTGGGAGAAATTTTCGATATGTCGTCGGCGAAGACGGTGCTAACACCGAAAACTAACAGAACGAAAACGCAAAGGAGTAGCGGGCGGGAACGTGTCATGTGGGAGTTGGAGAGCGATCCTCTAGCTCGGCGAACGAGATTAGATGGAGCAACGTGAACAAGCATCGCGACTTTTGGGAAAAAGTGCAAGCGAAGTCGACAAGAAGAAGCAGGCCATCACAGGCCTATACGAGCAGGAAGTGTACTTCGGCGAGGCAGAAGCGTGGTTAAATCAGTGGAATTTTACGGGCAGTGAAACGGTAACGCGGAGGAGGCTTGATGCGACCAGCGATGATTCGACGGGCAAAGATGCAAGATGGACGCAGGCTTCGATTCACTGCGATGTGGCTCGCGGCTTTCATGCTGGCGGCTGCCAAGCAGAGCGCGGCGCAAGCGGGGCCGCCTGCGGATCTGGATGCGTTTGTCACACGATCGATGAAGACTTTTGACGTGCCCGGGTTGGCGATGGCGATCGTGAAGGACGGAAAAGTGCTGATGGCGAAAGGTTATGGTGTGCGAAAGATGGGCGAAAGCGCGCCGGTGGATGAGAACACGCTGTTCGGGATCGGGTCGAACACAAAGGCGTTCACGACGGCGACGCTGGCGACACTGGTGGATGAGGGAAAAATTTCATGGGACGACAAGGTGTACGAACGGCTGCCCGGATTCGCGATGTACGACCCGTATGTTTCGCACGAGATGACGATACGAGATTTGCTGACGCACCGCAGCGGCATGGGTTTAGGCGAAGGCGACTTACTGTTTTGGCCGCATTCGACTTACAAACGCGAAGAGATCATTTACAAGCTGCGATTCATGAAGCCGGCCACGAGTTTTCGGAGCAAATATGCTTACGACAATTTGCTGTACATCGCGGCGGGGCAAATTATTCCGGCAGTGACGGGAAAATCGTGGGAAGAATACGTCACGGAAAAGATCCTGAAACCGCTGGGAATGAAAACGACTACGCTGAGCAATGCGCATTTTCCGCCGGGCGCGGATGTTGCATGGCCGCATTCAAAGATTGGCGGACCACTGAGGCCAATTGATTTTGTCGAACTGGATAATGCGGCGCCTGCGGGATCAATCAACTCTTCGGTAGCGGAGATGTCTCGCTGGCTGATGCTGCAACTGAACCGGGGAAAATTTCCGGATAGCGACGCACATCTGTTCTCGGAACAAAGATCGCGAGAGATGTGGTCGGCAGAGACGATTTTGCCGATACGGGAGCGAAAAGGCGCGCTGGAAAAACTTGCGCCGAAATTTGCGGCGTACGGCTTGGGATGGGGACTGCGTGACTACCAGGGAAGGAAACTGGTGGGACACACGGGCGGAGTGGCAGGATTTGTTTCGCGCGTGATGCTGGTGCCGGAAGAAAAATTGGGCGTGGTGATTCTGACCAATGCGGAAGAGGATGTTGCGTTCGATGCGATTCTGTTTCACGTGCTGGATGGCTATTTTGGAAGCGGGAATACGGATTGGATCGGCGTGCTGTACGATGCGGAAGTCTCGTCGCAGAAAGAAGCGGAAGAAGAACTCAAGAAACAAGCCGCGGGAAGGGCGAGCAATTCAAAGCCGTCGCTGGCGCTCGAAAAGTATGCGGGTAAGTATGAGGATGGGTGGTACGGGCCAGCGAATATCCGGGTGGAAAACGGGAGACTGGTTTTTTCTTTGGAGCACACGCCGACAGCGGTGGGGGAACTGGAGCATTGGCAATACGACACCTTCAAGACGCATTGGCGGGATCGAACAGTGGAGGATGCGTTCGTGACGTTCAGTTTGAATGCGAATGGCGGGATTGACCATTTCACGATGGTTGCGGTTTCGCCGCTGGCAGATTTCAGCTTTGATTATCAGGATTTGTTTTTTTGGCCGGTGACGCGTGCGGGCGAGAAGCATTAGGAAGAAATTCCGCTGATTGAAAATCGAGAGACACCGGCTACGTATTGTCAGGAACGGCGCCGCCATCGCTGAGTTCACCTTCCCAGCGAGCGATGACGGCGCTCGCGAGGCAATTGCCGGTGACGTTGACGGAGGTACGAGCCATGTCGATGAGGGCGTCGACTCCGAGAAGTACGAAGATAGGTTCCGTTGGGAGATGAAAAGTGGATGAAGTTGCGAGGAGAACGACCAGCACGGCGCGCGGAACTCCTGCGACACCTTTGCTGGTGAGCATGAGCGCGAGGACCATGAAGAGTTGTTGCGACCAGGACATGTGAATGCCGGCGGCCTGGGCGACGAAGATGGACGCGAGCGCGAGGTAGAGCGTGGAGCCGTCGAGATTGAAGCTGTACCCCGCAGGAATGACGAAGGCGACGATGCGGCGCGGGACGCCGAAGGCTTCCATGCACTCCATGGCCCGAGGGAGCGCAGCTTCGGAAGTGCTGGTGGCGAAAGCGATTGTGGCGGGTTCGGCAACGGAGCGGAGAAAACGGCGAAGAGGTATTTTCGCGAAAAGCGCGATCGGCAAAAGAATGAAAAGCAGGAATGCAGTGAGAGCGCCGTACGCGGTAAGAAGAAGTTTGATGAGAGGAAGGAGAACTGCGATACCCATGTGGCCCACGGTGTAGGCCATGGCCGCGCCGACGCCGATGGGAGCGAAGTACATAACAAGATTAGTGAAGCGAAACATGACCTGAGTGAGAGATTCGGCGAAGCTGAGGATTGGTTTTTGAAAATGCTCGGGCACGCGCGTGAGAGCGATGGCAAAAAGAATTGCGAAGACGGCGACTTGAAGGATTTGGTTTTCGGCAACGGACTTGGCGATGTTTTCAGGAAAAATGTGGAGGAGGAAGTCGGTCCAACGGAGTGGAGTGACTTCTGGTGCTGGTTGTGCGGACGCTGCCGCGGGGATTACGAGGCCTTCGCCGGCTTTGGTCAAATTGATGGCCAAGACTCCAAGAAAAAGCGCGATGGTGGTGACGGCTTCGAAATAGACAAGACTCTTCCAGCCAATGCGACCGACTTTGCGGAGCTCACCGTGGCCAGCGATGCCGGTGATGAGCGTGCCCAGGATGAGCGGAGCGACGATGACTTTGATGAGACGGAGGAAAATATCGCTGAGGACGCGGAGTTGGCTGGCAAACGCGGGTGAGTCAAGGCCGAGTTCGAGACCGGCGAGCATGGCGAAGAAGATCCAGAAAGTGAGCGAGCGATTGCGGAGGCCGGCTGCGGCGAGGACGAGAAGTCCCAGGCAGCGGAGGGCGATGAGAGATTTGTGAGCGGGAAATGGAATGAGGAGCAAGGAGCCCGCGAAGAAGAGGACGAGTCCTGCGGTAAGCAGGAGCTTAAATTGGCGGGAGCTGTCTTGTGGCAAGCGGTTGCCTCGCGAAGAGTCTATGAGAACGGACATCATAGCCGAGAACGGTTCGCGGGGGCATGGATACGACGAAGCGGAATGGTTCCGCTTTTTCGGGGGCGAGACAAGTTGAAAGCGGCCGCTGGAAGAACAGCTAAGATGGCCACCTGAAGGTAGCCGCTACAAAAAAGAGCGGCGACACAAAGACTTCGCGGCTTGCCCGATTGATTTGCGCGCTGCTATTGTGCGGGAATGCCTCCAATAAAACATTTTGAGTGCTCGCGGTGTGAAGCTACGGTGTCCGCGGCTCAACCGCAGACGGTTTGTTCGAAGTGTGCTGGATCGTTGTACGTGCGGTATGACTTTCGGCCGATGCGCGGACAGGCTGGGCGAGCGCAAGTTGCGCACGATGCGTCGACGGGCGGATGGGCTGGGATGTGGCGATATCGCTCGGTGTTGCCGGATGTGGAACCGGTCACTCTGGGCGAAGGATGGACTCCGGTGATTCAGAGCCGGCGATATAAGAATGCTGTGGTGAAAGAGGAGGGAGCGAATCCGACGGGAAGTTTTAAGGCGCGCGGGCTGGCGCTGGCGGTGACCATGGCAAAGCACTATGGATTGAAGAAGCTGGCCGTGCCGTCGGCGGGAAATGCGGCCGGGGCGTTGGCGGCGTATGCGGCGGCCGCGGGGATGGAAGCAAATATTTTTATGCCGCTGGATGTGCCGTTCGCGAACTACGTGGAAGCGAAGATGTATGGCGCGAATGTCACGCTGGTGGACGGATTGATTTCCGATTGCGGAAGGATAGTGGCGGAGCGAAAGGAACGGGAAGGGTGGTTCGACATTTCGACGTTGAAGGAGCCGTTCCGGATTGAAGGCAAGAAGACGATGGGGTACGAGCTAGTGGAACAGCTCGGATGGGAATATCCGGAAGCGGTGTTTTATCCAACGGGCGGTGGAGTTGGATTGATCGGGATGTGGAAAGCTTTTGCGGAGCTCGAAGAGTTGGGCTGGGTCGCGCCAGGAAAACGGCCGAAGATGATTGCGGTGCAATCGGCGGGATGCGCACCAGTGACGCGTGCGTTTGAGCAGCATGAAAAAGTCAGCGAGATGTGGGAGAACGCGGCGACATTTGCTTCCGGGCTGCGCGTGCCGAAGCCGTATGGCGACTACATCATGCTGGAGATATTGAAGGAGTCGGGTGGCGTGGCACTGGCGTTCACGGACGAGGAGATTCTAGCGTCATTGCGGGACTGGGCGAAGAACGAAGGGATTTTTCTTTCGCCCGAGGGAGCGGCGGCGACGACGGCGTACGATCATTTGTTAAAGACGGGGTTTTTGCAACCGGAGGACCGGGTGGTGCTGTTCAATACGGGCGCGGGATTGAAGTACACGGATGTTACGGCGGAGGCCGCGGGGATTCAAAGGCCGAGTTGAGCTGCGGAGAGTGCTGAGTGCTTCGGTATTAGGTTGCGGTGCTTCGCCTATCCTGATCGGATACTCAGAATGACGTCCGTTTTACAGAATACGAGGACGCTTGCTAATTCTCATATGACGTAAAGGAATTTAGGATTAGGGGAGCTGAGGAATGGCGGAACCTCCGATTTTCGGAAAACTGGCAAGCGGGACGCAGCCGAACTATCTACATCCCGAGTATCGGTCGTCGGTGAAGCGCGCGCCGACGCGGCCGTTGATTGTGCTCCCGCATACGCTTTCGGAAAGAACCGGGCCGGTTTTTGGTCAGGATACGGTGCGCGAACGCGATCATGATTTGACGGCACAGCACGCCGGAGAGCCGCTGGGCGAAAGAATTGCGATCAGTGGGCGCTTGCTGAATGAAGGCGGAAAACCGGTACACGGCGCGCTGATCGAAGTGTGGCAGGCCAACGCCGCGGGGCGTTATAAACACAGAATGGATCAGCACCACGCACCACTCGATCCAAATTTCAGTGGATTTGGACGAACGCTGACGGACGCCGAGGGCCGTTACAAGTTTATTTCGATCAAGCCAGGGGCATATCCCTGGGGAAATCACGCAAACGCATGGCGGCCGGCGCACATTCATTTTTCGATTTTCGGCGCTGGGTTGTTGAGCCGTCTGGTGACACAGATGTATTTTCCGGGTGATCCGCTACTGGCTTACGATCCGATCTACAACTGCACACCGGATGAAAAAGCGAAGCAGCGGCTGATTTCGATGTTTGATTGGGACAATACGTCTCCGGAGTTTGCGTTGGGGTATCGATTCGATATTGTTTTGCGCGGGCGTGACGCAACGCCGATGGAAAAGTGAAATGAGTTACATACCGACGCCTTCACAGACGGTTGGACCGTTCTTTTCGATCGGGCTTTCCGCATTGTGCCGACCAAATATTGAGTGCGCGGGAGAGAAAGGGAATCGCGTGACGATTCGCGGGCGGATTTTGGACGGAGACGGTGAGCCCGTACCGGACGCGTTGCTGGAGATTTGGCAGATGGAAGGTGTCGCGAAGAAACCAGATCAAGGTGAGCGAACCATCGAGCGGACGGAAACTTTGCCATTTGGATTTGGAAGGATTGCGACGAATGAGTCCGGGGAGTTTCAATTCAGTACGATGAAACCTGCGGCCAGACGTGATGCGGATGGAACGATTCATGCGCCGCACCTTGTTGTGCTGGTTCTGATGCGCGGATTGCTCCGGCATCTGGTGACGAGAATTTATTTTGCCGGAGCAGCCTCGAATGAAGAAGACATCGTGCTGAAACTGGTTCCAGCCGAGCGCCGCAAAACATTATTGGCGACGTCATCGCTGGGTGGCGACAACCATCTGCGATGGGATATTCATCTTCAAGGCGAACGAGAAACAGTTTTTTTTGAGGTGTAAATGCGTGTAAGGCGCATTTCTGGCTTACGGATGTGGGTAGACCGGCACGGCTGGGGAGGGTGTTTCGTAGTCCTGGCCGTATTTGTTTTTGTGAGGCGCTGGAGCGCTTTGCTGTTCGGCGACGCGCAAAGCTCCAAAAGAATGGAGAGCGTCTGACACAAGGATTGTGCGGACCTGTGAGTCGAGCGAATCCGGAATGGCGCGCTCGTGCCAGACATGCAATTCGTAACGTCCAGGCGGGACCTCGGGAATCACGACCGAGCCACGGGCGTCTGAAATTCCGTAGTAGGGAGTTTTGAGGGCGACGACTACGCCACTCATTTCCGGGTGAATGTTGCAGAAAATGTAGCTGATGCCCTCGCGATCGAAGATTACAGTGCGGCTGGCTCCGGCTTCGTATAGCCCCAAGTCAAATCGTTTGCCCTCAAACAGAGAAAAAACATTGTGAAAAAAAGGATCCTTGTTGGGAAACGCGACGGAACTCCCCACCTGAACAACGACGAGATGGGGATTGAAGCTTTTGTTTTTCTGCACTAGTTGCAGTTTGGGCGAAGTGGATGAAGCGGGCGGTTCATGCGGGTCTCCAATGCGCGTCAACCAGACGACGCCGTTGGAAGAATCCTGGAGCGAGGCCGAGCCTTCGCGGAAAAGTTCTAGCTTGCCCGTAACCGTGATTTCCTGACTGCTGGATGCGCTTGAAAATCCCAGAGAGGAAAAAAATCCCAGGAGAAAGATGCGGAGTACGGATCTGCCGCGTGGCTCGCGCCGCGTAAAACCCGAAAGCCTAAAAGGGCAATGAGGCATTAGAAGAGCACTCCAATGCCGAGATTTATGTGATCCGCGCTTTGGGCGGCACCTGAGAGCGGAACCGTTTGCAGACGGCGGTATTCGACTGAAAACAACAGATCAGAGCGCGGCCGATAGATGAAGTTGAAAAAACCGCTGTGATTTCGCGCGAGGGACGCAGCGTAATCACCCGGAGCGGAGACCGGATAATCGCGAAGATCAGTGGCCATGGAATTGTCGAGGCCATATGCGGCATTCCATTCGAGCTTTTCCGTTTGGCGGAATTTCAATTGTGTCCAGCCACCTACCGCGTTCAAAGCCTGAATATCTGAGTTAGGATCACTGAGGGGACCGGTAAGGACAACGCTTCTGCCAAGGCCGCCTCCAAGGCCACCGAGCGGTTTGCGAGGGGAATCGTCCAATCAGCGGTGCCCGCCCAGCCGTCCACATTTCGATGGAAGCCCCAATCCTGGCGACTATAAAAGCTGCCAACGCCGAGAGTGAGATCGCGACTGAAAAGGCGGTAACCCCAGGCGAGGCGCATGGCGTAAGCCGGTTGGCGCGAAGCTTCTCCGGCGAGTGGCGGTCGCGAATATTGCGAATACGTCGCTTCCCCAGTCACCGGATCAAGAATTCCACCTTGAAGCAAGAGTTTCGAATTCTCGCCCACACGAATGCGGTGCTCTACACGAACTTGCGGTATCCAGTTCCAAAGATTCCCCGAGTAGGCAAATTCCGGCAGAGCAAGGGATGCGATCGAGCTGGGAGAAAGCGGAGAGAAGAACGGGGCATCCTGGCCGGCGATCAGCGAAGTGTTTGGCCATTCCAGTCGAACGACCCCGGTGCGAAGACGGGCGAAGCCGAAGCTGGTGCCGTTAGACAGATTATACGAGCTGCCGGCAAAATCGAACTGGACATCGCCACTGATGCGAGCGCCGTGAATTGCCGGCCCGAAGACTTCCAGTCCCAACAGGGACTGCTGCAAAGTTGCCCCAAAACTTCCCTTGGGTGAGCCAGATCCAGCGGGAATGGCGAGCGACGGGAAATCCAGATTATCAACGGCTCCGCGATTCTCAACGGCATTCAGAAGCACAATGCCGGAAAGACGGACGCGATACTTGGAGCCACTCTCGACTTTGGTCTGATGAAGTTCCTCCAGCTTTGCGTTGACGAGTTGTTGGTTTTCTTCCAGTGCGTACGGATCTTGATCGGCACGCGGTGAGGATGCCGAGGTGGATTCCGCGAGATTTTTCCGAGTGCCAACAACGGAGTCGTCAGTGGAAGTACTGCCCGGCTTCGACTGAGCTGCAAGAAGCGATCGCGTTGCTTCCATTTCGCGACGCAGTTCGGTGGACTCTGCACGCGAGCGAACAATTTCTTCGTGCATTGCCGACATTGCAGATTGGAGCTGCACCAATTGATCTTGAAGCGTCCGCAGCCGATCGTCGAGAGAGCCTGCCGATGATGCAGCCCCCGTTGTGGCCTGCTGCTGTCCGCGCACGCAAGTGGAATGGAACGCGAGTACGGCCAAAGAAAGAAAAACTCGGCACAGCCAGGAAAATGTCCGGGACTTTAGGAATTGAGGTCTCACAACGCACCCCCCTGATTTAGCGTGCAGTTTCTTATCGATTTTGGCCTACTTCGTTAATTAGGCTCTGAGCTATCTCCGGTGACGCGCATAGGCAGCGTCAAGCGAAAAACAGTTCTACCGATTTCGGAGCTTTCAAGGCAGATGCCGCCGCCGTGGTCTTGCAGTATTTTCTGGCTGATTGTCAGTCCCAGTCCAATGCCATTTTGCTTGCCGTAACTGGTAAACGGCTGGAACAGCCGCTGACGGACAGGCTCGGCGACTCCTGGTCCATTGTCCATGATGCGGACCTCGACATCGTCTTTGCCTTCGCGGAGATCGATCTCAATTTTTCCGGATTCGGGCGCCACGGCTTCGCACGCGTTCAAGACAATATTCGAAAATACGCGTTCCATTTTTTTCTGATCGAACCACGTTTCACATTTCCCCTCGCGAGCGACAGATATTTTCAGGCCCTGGAAATCGGGTCGCGCACGAACGGTTTGAACAGCGCGCTTCACGGCCGGTTCGACCGGTCCGAATACGCGACGAAGCGATTCGCGGGCTTTTGAAAATTCCAAGAGGGATTCCACAAGGTCGGTCATTTGATCAACGGCGGCGCGGATTTCGTGATAAAGCTCCTCGCGTTGAGTCGTGTCAAGATCGCGTTCACATAAGAACTCAGCATTTGCCATCACGGCGGTAAGTGGATGCCGCAGATCATGGGAAATAGAGCTTGCTACGCGGCCAATGGTTGCAAGCCGTTCCGCGCCCAGGAGTTCCTGCTGGCTTTTGCGCAAGCTGCTGCGCATGCGCTCGAACGCCGCAGTCACTTCGGCGACTTCATCGTGGGAGCGAATGGCCAGCGGATAGGCAAAGTCGCCTGTTTCCAGGGCGCGAACGCCAGAAACCAAGTTCGCAAGGGGCTTTGTGAAAGTGTCCGAGATTAAGAACACCAAACCACTGCCAGCGAGCACTGCCAGTAATCCCAGTCCAAGCAAAACACGATTCAAGCTATCGAGAAACGTGACGGCTTTATCGAAGGATTTCAGAACGGTCAGGCGCACGGGCTGGGGCGAACCGGGATCCAGATCGACGGAGGTCGCGAGAAATTCCTCACCACCGAGGCGGATTGCGTTCGGTCGAGGGCCGGCCTCGGTCGCCCGGCTGGAAGAGGGTTGGGCCAAATCGGATTGCTGCTCGGGTTGAAGAGTACTGACGATCAAATGGTTGCCGTAAAAAAAAGCAACCTGGCTGGTCGCCACTTTGCTGACTTCCCTGGCCACGTTCTCTGAGATCTCGTGGCCAACGCAAAGCAATCCAAGCTGGCTAGCATTTTTGGGCGAGCCGAAATAAACCGGTTGAAGGAAGACTTCGTAAAGATGGCCTGAGCTTTGCCACCAGAAACTCGGCTGATCCGTTCCGACGGAATTTTTTAAGAGTTCCTGGGCTGCAGTCTTTGTGACACCGGGGACGGACGTTTGGAGTGCCAAAACCTTGCCCTGAGGATCGGCGAGGAGAAAAATGTCGCTCGGCGCAAGGCGCCAAATTTCGCCGGATGCGTCTTGAATCGTTGCCGAATCGCGAGTGGTCATTAATGCTTTGAGGCTGGGGAGGCTAGCGAGTAATTCGGCCGACCTGGCGAGCGTGACTTCTCGCTGCCGTTGAAAATCCTGAAAAACGGTTACGGAATTTCGAAGGTCGTTGGCAATTTCCTTTTGGAGCTGAATGCGGACACTGCGGTGGACCATCCAGAGCGTGGCGCTGGTAAGTCCCGCGGACACAAGCAGAAACGAAAGCAGGAACTTGGTCCGCAGGCGAACGCTGGACATTCGTGCATCCATGTTGTTTCCACGTGGTCTGGAAATCCTATTGCTTGGGCGACGGGACGAATTTATAGCCGGTCCCATGAACGGTCTGGAAGTATAGCGGGTTGCCAGGATCGTCTTCCAGTTTCAGCCGGAGCTTCCAGATGTGATTGTCCACGGTGCGCGTCGAAGGATAGTTCTGATATCCCCAGACTTCGTTCAGCAGTTCAGAGCGAGAGAAGACGCGACCCGGACTCTGGACGAAATATTTTAGAAGTTTGAACTCCTGAGTGGTCATGGGTACGGAACGGTCGGCACGCGTTAACTCCATCTTGGCGAAATTCACCGCGA
>WNGJ01006181.1_pt1 | contig 12644 bp, 14 predicted proteins | sample 5400611 | NCBI WGS metagenome assembly WNGJ01 (sample SAMN13153375, study PRJNA577476) | soil metagenome | isolation source: 40 cm soil or saprolite under Garry oak tree replicate 1 | place: USA:California | collected 2016-06-15
TGCGGCGCGGGCTCCTCGTCAACGGCGCGCTGACCCTGGTCACCGCCTGGCTTGCGGCCTTCGCGCTCGACGCCGGCGTCGGGATCCTGGGCCTCGCGGGGCCAGCCGATCCGGCCGGGCTTCCGTGGCTCGCGCTCGTGGCGCTCGTGCTCGGCCTGCTGCAGATGCCGCTCGCGAACGGTTTCTCGCGCTGGATCGAGCGCCAGGCCGACGACTTCGCGCTGGCCACCACCGGCAACGCCTCCGCGTTCGTCGGTGCGATGGAGCGGCTGGCCGGCCTGAACCTCGCCGAGCGCCGACCGAGCCGGCTCAAGGAGATCGTCCTCTACTCGCATCCGGCGCTCGATCGCCGGATCGCGCGCGCGGCCGCCGCCGCCGCGAACCGGGGAGGCATCGCATGACCGGCCGTCGCGCCGCGCTTCGCGCGCTCGTGGCCAGGAAGCAGGGCCTCGTCGTCCCCGGCGCCTACGACGGCATCTCGGCGCGCCTCGTTCAGGACGCGGGATTTCCGGCGGTCTACATGACCGGCTACGGCACCGCCGCCTCGCGGCTCGGCCTGCCCGACCTCGGGTTCGCGGGACTCGGCGAGATGGCCGATCACGCGCGAAACCTCGCGTCCGTCCTCGACGTGCCGCTCATCGCCGATGCCGACACCGGATACGGAAACGCGCTGAACGTGCGGCGGACCGTGCAGACGTACGAGGCGGCCGGAGTGGCGGCGCTCCACATCGAGGACCAGATCACGCCCAAGCGCTGCGGCCATCTCGCGGGGCACCAGGTCGTTCCGCGGGGCGAGTTCGTGGGTAAGATCCGCGCCGCGGTCGAGGCGAGAACCGATCCCGACATGATGATCATCGCGCGCACCGACGCGATTTCCGCCGTCGACCTCGACGAGGCGCTGCGTCGTGGCCAGGCGGCGGCCGAAGCCGGCGCGGACGTGCTCTTCATCGAGGCTCCGCGCACGGAGGCGCACGTGGAGCGCGTCGCGCGCGCCTTCGACACGCCGCTCCTCTACAACTACGCGCCCGGCGGCCGCTCGCCACTCCTGCCGTTCGCCCGGCTGCGCGAGCTCGGGTTCGCCGTCATCCTGCTCCCGGTCGACACGTTGCTCGTCGCGGTCCAGGCGATCCGCGCCTTCCTCGCCCAGGCGAAGGCGCGCGATGACGTCCGCTCGCTCGCGGATCTGTACATGCCGTTCGGCGAGTTCAACGAGCTGATCGGCGTGACCGCGCAGCTCGCGCTGGCGGAGCGCTACCGGGACGACGACCGCTCGGCGACGTAGGCCGGCAGGGCCGCGTCCCAGGGTCGCAGATCGTCCTCGCCCAGCGCGGCGAGGTGCGCGTGGGCGAGCACGGAGTAGGCCGGCCGCCGCGCCCGGGCGCCGTACTCCGCGGCGGTCACGGGCGTGAGGTCGGCCGTCAGGCCGGCGAGCTCGAGCGCGCGCCGCGCGAACTCGTACCAGCTGACCTGCCCGGCGTTGGTGAGGTGGTAGATCGGGTGCGCCACCTTCGGCAGCACCTTCCACACCTTGCGCGCGAGATCGAGCGTGTAGCTCGGGCACAGCACCTGATCTGAGACGACGCGAAGCGGTCGACCCTCGCGCGCCAGACGCAGCATGGTCTCCACGAAGTTCCCCTTGCCCTTGCCGAGGCTGCCGGCGAGGCCGAAGAGCCCGCACACGCGGAAGATCACGCTCCGCTCGCAACGCTCGAGCGCCAGGCGCTCGCCCGCCAGCTTGGATTCGCCGTAGACGCTCACCGGCTGCGGCGAGTCGGTCTCGAGGTAAGGCGTTCGCTTGGCGCCGTCGAAGACGTAGTCGGTCGAGAAGTGGACGAGCCGGGCGCCGGCCGCCTGACAGACGGCGGCGAGCGTGCCCACCGCCACGGCGTTCAGCGCGAAGGCGCTGCGCCCATCGTCCTCCGCCCGATCGACGAGGTTGTAGGCCGCCGTATTGATGACGCAGGTCGGCTGCAGCGCTTCCAGGATCGATCGCGTGCGCTCGGCGTCGAGGATGTCGACGTCGCGCGTGCTGAGCGCCACGAGCTCGCCCGGCTGGTCGAAGGTCCTGACGAGATCGGAGCCGAGCTGACCGGTCGCGCCGATGACCACGTAGCGCTCGCGAGGTGGCTCGCGGCGGCGCGGAGAGCCAGTCACCTCAGATGGAGGATCCGGTCGAGATGGCGAGCGCGACGAGGTGATCGAGATGCCGGATGTCGAAGGGCTTCGGGATGTACGCGAAGACTCCGCCGCCCAGCGCCTCGGCGGCGGCGCGCGTGTCCGCGTTGGCCGTGATCATGATGACCGGGACGTTCACGCCGAGGCCGCGGATCTGCTTGAGGAGCTCGAGGCCGCCCATGCGCGGCATGTGCATGTCGAGGAGAATCAGATCGAACTTACCGCGCAGCAGAACGATCAGCGCCTCCGCGCCGTCCTTCGCCGACTCGGTCTCGTACGAGTTGTCGTGGCGGAATTGCTGGAAGAAATCCCTGAGGACCTCGACTACCGGCGGCTCGTCGTCGACGATCAGGACTCGCTTGGTCACTCAACCCAGTATATGACAGCGTCGGTGAAGTTTACGATTCACGGAGCACGCCCGTCGGGCGCGTCCGAACTCCTCGTACGACAAGCCCGCCGACGATGGCACGGAACGTGTACCGACCGCGTGAGCACTGTGCCTCATCGCTCGTTCACCGCGGCCTTCGACAACCTGTCGGACGCTCCCGTGAGACGATTCCGACAATGAGCTCGACACCGGAGCGCCGCCGTCATCCCCGATTTCCCGTCGCCTGGCCGATCCGGCTGTGGGTCGACGACGAGCCCCTCCTCGGGCGGGCGCAAGATGTGAGTCAGCACGGGCTCTGGGTGACGGTGGCGCCGACGACCGCGCTGCGGCTCGGCAAGGTCTGTTGGGTCGACGTCCTGAGTGACGAGCTCGGCTCGTTCACGGTGGCCGGCGAGGTTCGGCACGTCGCCGGCCGCCGGATCGGGCTGGAAACCATGCGCCCGGTCCCAACCGCCGGGCTCGAGAAGACCTGAGGAGGACCTGATCCCGAAGGCTGTAAGGTTTTTGTTACAGCTTCGGGGCCAGCGCCGACGCGAACAGCTCGAGCTGCTCGAGCTCGTCGAACACCGGATTCAGCATGAGGAAGCCGACCCCCGCCGCCACGATTTCGGACAGGCGCTCCACACACTCCTGAGGCTCGCCCCAGACCGACACCTCCGAGGCAAGCTCGGGCCGACCGTAGAACGCCTTGAACCACTCATCGAGCCGGCGCCCGGCGCGGGCGCGGTCCCGGTCGACCGCGATGTACACCCGCTTACCCAACGGAAAGCGAGCCGGATCGCGGCCGCTTTCCTTGATCAACGTGCGGAGAACCTTCACCTCGTCGAGAAAGACCTTGGTCGAGACCGAGCCCGCGCCGATGAACCCGTCCCCGAGCTCCACGGACCGCCGGAGCGCGTCCGGGTGATGGCCGCCGAACCAGAGCGGAGGATGCGGTTTCTGGACGGGCTTGGGCTCCATCGAGGCGTTCTGGAGCTTGAAGAACTCGCCGTCCAGGGTGACTCGCTCCTCGGTCCAGAGTCGTTTCATCACCCGCAGCCCCTCGGCGAAGCGGGCAGCGCGACGCGCCGCGGGCAGTCCGAAGACCGGGTAGATCCTCGGATTGCCGCCGAGGCCGACACCGAGGTCGACCCGCCCGCCGCTCAACTGATCGAGGGTCGCGACGCTCTTCGCGAGGTGGATCGGGCTCCGCAGCGCGGTCAGGAGCACGGCGGAACCGAGCCGGATCCGCTCGGTGCACGCGGCGGCATAGGTCAGCAACGTGACCGGCTCGAGGCTCCGGATCGACCCCAGGATCTGCTCGACGACCCACACGCTCTCGAAGCCGAGCGCCTCGGCGCGGGAGAGGAACCCGCGGATCCCGCGCACGTCGAACGCGCCCGAGAGAATCGTCTGCGGAATCGCGACGCCGAGCCGTACGCCGGTGGCCACGTGCGAATCCTAGCACACGCCGCTGGGTGGTATAGTTGACCGCCGTCGAACAGGGAGATTCCGCACTCCCAGGAGAGTTGAGATGACCACCCTCAAAGACGCGATCGCCGCGGCGATCGACCGCCTTGGCGACGATCTCGAAACGCTCTCGCGCCGCATCCACGACAATCCCGAGCTTTGCTTTCAAGAGGTCAAGGCGGCGGGCTGGCTCTGTGACTTCCTGGCCGGACAGGGATTCAAGGTCGAGCGCGGCGTGGCCGGCGTCGACACCGCATTTCGCGCGACCATCGAGACCGGTGACGGTCCGACGATCGCGATCCTGTGCGAGTACGACGCGCTGCCGTCGATCGGCCATGCCTGCGGTCACAACGCGATCGCGACGGCCGGCGCCGGGGCGGGCGCGGGGCTGGCCGCGGTCCGCGACAGGCTGCCGAAGGGCCGCATCCACGTCGTGGGCACGCCGGCGGAAGAGGGCGGCGGCGGCAAGGTGAAGCTGATCCAGGGCGGGGTCTTCAAGCACGTGGACGCGGCGATGATGGTGCACGGCTTCGATCAGTGGGTCGGGCACATGGACTTGCTCGGGATCGTGCGGGTTGGCTTCGAGTTCACCGGCAAGGCCGCGCACGCCTCAGCCGATCCCTGGGAAGGCGTCAACGCCCTCGACGCGGCCGTGCAGACCTACAACAACGTCAGCATGCTCCGCCAGCAGATGCGCCCGGACTCGCGCATCCACGGGATCATCACGCACGGCGGCGCGGCGCCCAACATCATCCCCGAGTCCGCGGCGGCGATGTTCTACGTCCGCTCGATCAACCTCGACTACATGTGGGAGCTTCAGAAGCGTGTGATCGCCTGCGCCGAGGGCGCCGCGAAATCCACCGGCTGCTCGGTCAAGGTCATCGCCCACAACGACACCGTGTACGAGCCGATGCGGCGCAACGAGACCTTGCTCGGCGCGTACCGCGCCAACCTCACGTCGTTGGGCATCGTCGAGGCGCCGCCGCTCGTGGACCGGCTCGGGTCCTCCGACGTCGGGAATGTGAGCCAGGTCATTCCCACGATCCAGCCGCTCATGAAGATCGCGCCGGACAACACGCCGATCCACTCCCGCGCGTTCGAGGCGGCCGCGATGAGCCCGCTCGCGCGCAGCGGCACCCTCACCGCCGCCAAGGCGATGGCGATGACGACGCTCGATCTCCTGGCCGAGCCGGCGCTCGTCAAGCGAGCCCAGGACGAGTTCAAAAGGATGAAGTGAGCGCCAAGGAGGACTTCACGCGATGAGAGCGCTGGCGATCGCCCTGGTCATGGTGGTGCTCGGCCTCACCGCGGCTCAGGCGGGCGAGATCTCGCTGCGCATCGTGAACGTCGTCACGCCGCAGGACGTGAAGATCTGGGAGCCCACGTCGATCACCGCGAAGAAGGGTGACACCGTGATGCTCCAGCTCGTCAACCGCCACGCCGACGAGCACGGCTTCGAGATCGCGGCCTTCAACGTCAAGGAAGTCGTCGCGGGCGAGAAGACCTCGAACGTGAAGTTCGTCGCCGACAAGGCGGGGATCTTCCCGATCAAGTGCCACCTGCACCCGGCGCACGTGGTCGGTCAGCTCGTCGTCCTCGAGTAGCTCCGTTGTCGGTTCGCCCCGGGGCGCTCGCCCTGGTCGCCGCGGTCCTCGGACTGGCGGCGGGCGCCGCGGGACAGTCGCCCGATCTCGCGGCGGGCGAGCGTGTCTTTCGCGACAACTGCGCGGTCTGCCACGGCGCCGCCGGCGATGGCCAGGGCATGGCCGCGTCTCATTTCCAGAATCAGCCCCGGGACCTCACCAGGGGGCGATTCAAGTTCCGCTCGACGGCGTCGGGCCAGATACCGACCGACGCCGACCTGACCCGCACGATCGTCCAGGGCATCCCCTCGACCGGCATGGTCCCGCAGAATCACCTGAGCGAGACCGAGGTCCGGGCGGTGATCGCCTTCGTCAAGAGCCTGTCGCCGCGATTCGCGGCAGGGCCGCCGCCCAAGCTCGTGGCGATCCCGGCGGCGCCACCCCCGACAGCGGAGGCCGTCGCCCGCGGTGCTGCGGTCTACGTGAAGGGCGAGTGCGCGGAGTGCCACGGCAAGGAGGCGCGGGGCGACGGCCCCTCGGCCAAGGATCTGTCGATCAAGCCGTCGGACCTGACGCGGCGCCCGCTCAAGAGCGGGCCGACGGCGCGGGACATCGTGCGCACGCTGCTGACCGGGCTCGACGGCACGCCGATGCCTGCCTACCACCAGGTGCTCGAAGACGACGAGCTCTGGGACCTCGCGTACTGGCTCGCCGCGCGCGGCGGCGCGCCGGAGACGACCGACGACGAGCGCGCGGGCTGGCACGTGGTGCAGATGCACCAGCGCCGAGGCCGCTAGGCGGGCCGCTCGTCTCGACTTGCGCGGGCGTACGTCAGGGAATGGTGCGCCAGGAGCCGGCCGCCGCCGCTGACGCTTTCGGCGACGCCGTACACGAGCCGGCGACCGAGCTTCACGACCCGCGCGGTGCATCGAAACGGCTCGCGCCGCGCGGCGCCGAGGAACGCGCTCGTCATCCCGGCCGTCACCGAGCCGTCTCGCGAGCCCAGGCGCGTCATGATCGCGAGCCACATCGCGACATCGGCCGCGGCCATGAACACCTGGCCGCTCACGATTCCTCCGGGGCGCTCGAAGGCGGCCTGGAACGGGACCTCGAGGGTGCACTGCCCCTCGTCGATCGCCTGTAGCCGAAAGCCGTACGATCGCGTGAACGCGACGTCCTCGAGAATGCCTCGCAGCTCGGCTTCGGTCGCGGCGAGCGCCATCCCTCAGCGCTCGAGCGCGGCGTGAACTTTCTTCGCCTGCTTCAGATGATCGATCACGTGTAGCCGCCAGGTGATCGCGTACGCCTTCCAGTCGAGCTCCTCGACCCAGTGCAGCGGCACCACCTGGCCGCGCTCGTCCGTCACGTTCACCACCATCACGATCGGCGCGCGCGCGTCGGTCACGAAATCGGGCGGCGCCGCGGCGAGCGTGCGCAAGATCTCGCCGTGAACGCGCGCGAGCTCCTCGCGGAGCCAGGGCCACCGCCGAAGGAGAGGCGCCTTCGACTGCAGGCCCGCCGGAATCGCGTCGCCCGGCGGCCGGTGGCCGGCGAGCAGGCACCAGAGCTCGTCCAGACCCGGCCGGTGAGTCTCGACCAGGTGATCGACGACCTCCTGAATGGACCATTCGCCGGGTATCGGGGCACGCGCGGCGGCCGCCGCCGGAATCGGCTCCAGGAACGCGTCGAGCGCGCCGAACGCATCGGCGATCCGCTCGTGGACCGTCGATGCGGGGAGCCGCGTGCCCTTCGTCGTGAAATACTCGCGCGCCCTCGCCTTCGCCTGCGCGACCACGTCAGCGTTCATGGAGCCTCCCGCGCGAGATAGCGCGTCACGGCCTCGCCGCAGAACCGCGTCGCCTCCGCGACGCGGAACGCGGTCGGGTCGAACGTGAGCTGGAGCGAGACGCCGTCGACGAGCCCGAGGATCACCGCGGCGGCGCGCAGGACGTTCACGCGGCGAAAGGTCCCCGCCCGGGCGCCCTGGGCAACGACGGCGCCGATGAGCCGCCGCATCCGCTCGTAGAGCGCGGCGTTGATCTCGCGAAGCCGGCGGTCGTGCATCATCTCGCCCCAGAACTCGACGAACACGATCCAGAAGGCGCGCTCCTCGACCGCCAGCCGCAGACACGCGCCGACCAGCGCCAGGAGCCGGGCCCGCGGGTCCCGCGCCCCACGCGACTGCGCCGCCGCGACCCGGCGGTCGAGATCGGCCGTGACCGTCTCGAGCGCGGCGACCAGGATCGCCCGTTTGTCGGTGAAGTAGTAGTGCAGGATCCCCTGGCTCACCCCCGCCTCGCGCGCGACCCTCTTCATCGTCAGCCCGGAATAGCCGTCGCGCGCCAGGCAACGGATGGTGGCGCGCACGATCTCGGCGCGCCGGAGCGGGGTCACGCCGCGCTTCGGGCTCACGCCTCTCCTTTTTTGATTGGCCGACCAATTATCTTCAATCGAGCCGACGGCGTCAAGCGCACGGGAGCGTCCGCGAGGCGGCGCGACGCGGAGGCGCTAAGGGGAACCGGCGCGGCGGCGTTCGGCCGCGCGCTCGGCTTCGAGCCGCTCGAGCTCGACCGTCGAGTGGTCGGCGAAGGTCATCGCGGCGGCGATCGCCGGATGGCGCTCGCCGATGAGCCGGTGCATCGCCTGGCAGATGCGCCGGTACGACGGGTGGCCCTGCGGGGTCGTCCTGAGCTCGATTACGTGCATCGCTTCGCGGGCGTTCATCTCCATGTAGAAGCGGACGCGATAGGCCATGGACACGGCGTAGGACGCCACCTCGGACGCACCGGTCGCCTCGATCGCGTCGTACAGCTCGGCCGACTCGGCCAGCACGCTCCGCCAGTCGTCCGCCGCCCCCGCCTCGGCGACGGCCTCGGGCATGACGGACCCGTGCCGCGGCGTGAGCCGCTGCCATTCCAGGGTGAGCAAACGATGCCGCTGCAAGTCACGGAACGCGCCGTAGTCGCCGAGCACGTCGAAGCGATAGGACGTGCGCTCGAACGCGCGCCCCGGTCGATGGCGCCGGTTCAGCCGCTTGCCGACGTAGGCCGCGAGCACGGCGCTGCGCTCCTCCGCCGTCATGCGCCGGGCGAGCTCGAGCAGCTCGCCGTCCGGGCGGCTCGAGACGGCATAGAGCGCCGCCGCGACGATCTTCGCCTCACCGTCGGGATCGTAGTCGGTGAGCGTGACCTCGTCCTCTACGACGAGCCCGGCGTCTCTCATCGGCGTCGCCGCGCGCGCGGGCTCTCGCTCGAGCAGCCGCCGCGCCACGTCTCGCGTCTCCCGGCGGGTGTCCTCGAAGTACGTCGACCACACACCGCCGCGCTCGGGCACGTCGACGCGCTTGAGAAACGCGGGGATCACCTTGCGCAGCTCGACCAGCATCAGGTCCGCATAGTCGCGCGCCTCGCGCAGCGGATGGGCGCGCAGCCTGAGCAGGAGCTGCTCGTACGCCTGGCCGGTGCCGTAGATACCGACGTTCGAGGTCGTGGCGGCCGGGAGCATCCCGCGCAAGGTGTCGAGCGCCTTGGCGCGGATCGTCATGCGGTACACGGTCTCCGATTCAGCGGGGGCACGCGGGAACTTCGCCTCGAAGAACGCGCGGAGCTTCGGGAGCCACGCGCGGTAGAAGTCGAAGCATCGGTCGAGCGTCGCGACGTAGCGCTCGCGCAGCGCGCCGGTCAGCTCGACGGGGACGTGATAGCGATACCGCCCGCCGGGCCGGTCGTCGTACGGGATGTAACGCGTCGATTGCTCGAGATAGGCCATGAGGCGGCCCCACTCGAGCACCTTGGTCAGGATGTTCGACGCGCCCTCGCACGCCAGGTGCACCCCGCCGAGCTGGGCGACGGAATCGTCGCCGTACTCGACGAACACGCGCTCGAAGAGCTGCTCGGCCCGCCGGGCCCCGGCGTCGTCGTGAGCTCCACCGTGGCCGGCGGCGGCGGCGAGACCGCCCGGGCCCAGGAACTCGTCGAGGAACAGCCGGCGAAGCGACTTGGGCGAGCGCGAGTAGCGGGCGAAGAGAGCGCCCTTCACGACCTCGGGCAGGTTGACCAGCACGAACACGGGACCATCGAGGTTGGTGAAATAGGGAGCGAGGGCGGCCTGCTCCTCGCGGGTGAACTCTTCCGCCATCCTGCGCGATCTTAGCACCGGCCGAGGCCGACGCCGCAAAACGTCTTGAAATGTCCCTCGTATCGGTACTACCATCCCCGCGTTACAGCTCCGGATGTGCCGTGCCCTTCACCGTCGAAAGGAGTACGTCGCATGAGGCGCAAGTCCTTGCTCATGGTCATCGTGATGCTCGCCGCCCTGCTCGCGTCGGCCCCGGCCGTAGTGGCCCAGACCGACTGCAAGACGATCGTCCCGCCCTCACCGTGGGGCCCGAACGACGAGACCGGCGCTACCAACCGGGTGACCCCCGCGGTCACCAAGGCGGCCGCCGCGGAGATCAAGGACGGCAAGGTCATCGTTATGTCGTACCCGCTGACCGATGGGATCCCTCTCTTCGGCAGTCGGTTCACGAAGACGATCCTCACGGCGACGTCGCTCGCACCCGGGGCAGCGTTTGGTGAGAACCAGCTGACGTACATGGAGGACACCTGGCTCAGCCAGAGCCACGTGGGAACCCACCTCGACGGCATGGGTCACATAGGCCGAAAGGACTGCTACTACAACCAGACCCCGATGGGCAAGTTCATCACCCAGAACAACATGACCAAGCTCGGTCTCGAGCACTTGAAATCGTTCGCGACGCGGGGCGTGCTGGTCGACATGGTCAAGGTGTACCAGCAGGCCGGGAAGTTCAAGGGCAACGCGGCGTGCAAGAAGCCCTGCCTCGAGAAGGGCACCGTCATCACGAAGGCCGACCTCGAAGCCGGCCTGAAGATGTACAACGTGACCCTGCGCGAGGGTGACATCGTGATCGTCCACACCGGCTGGGGCAACCTCTTCGAGCAGTACCCGGCGCAGAACGCGACATACAACTCGGGCGAGCCCGGCATCGGCAAGGAGGCCGCCAAGTGGCTCGTGTCGCAGAAGATCGTCGCGGTGGGCTCCGACAGCTGGGCAGTCGAGGTGATCCCCGGCGAGGATCCGAAGGAAGCCTTCATCGTCCACAACATCCTGATCACGGACGCTGGGATCCATATCATCGAGAACGTGCGGACCGATCTCATGGCGGCCGAGGCGGACCAAACGAAGCGGGCGACGTTCTTCTTCAGCATGACCGTGCCGAAGGCGGTCGGCCTGACCGGCAACTTCGTCGCGATCGAGGGCATCCGCTAGGAGCTTCTCGAGGTGGGTAGGGCATCACAAGCGCCGGCGCTCTGTGAGGGGCGCCGGCGCTTCTTTCTGTGGATCAACCTCCTGTGGTTTGTCCTGTTGCCGTGGCTAGCCGGCGCCGCGCTCGTCGCCGTCGCGCAGGAGCGCCGCTACACGGTGGCATTCGCGAACCTGACCGAAGAGCCAGGAACCACGCTCGAAGGAACCGGGTTCACCGGCCGGGAGGTTCGCGAGAGCTTCGTCCTCGCCGTGCGCCGCTATCCGATCGATCTCGTCTTCTATGACAATCAGCGCGATCCCAGGAAGGCGCTCGCGAACGTCGAGGATGCGGTCGGCCGCAAGGTCGATCTCTATATCCAGTATCTCGACGACGCGGCCACAAACGTCAAGGTCGGTCAGCGCCTCCGCGGGGCGGGCGTCGGCGTGCTTGCGATCAACACGCCTGTGCCGGACGCGCCGCTCTACACGATCGACAACCGCGCGGCCGGCCGAATCGCCGGCGAGGCGCTGTCGGAATACGGCGCGCGAAACTGGCGCGGCCTCCCGACGATCGGTATCGTGCTGGGCAACCTTCGATCCCAGGAGTATCGCGTTCCCGAGCGCGCTCAGGGGGCGAGCGAAGGCCTGAAGCGCCATCTGCCGACCATCAAGATCGTTCCCGTGGAGACTCAAGGCAATCCGGCTCAGGTCGGAGCACTGCTCGCCAAGGTGCTCGCGAGCCACCCGTCGATGAAGGTCCTCGTCGCGGCGATGGACGACGCCTCCGCGCTCGCGGCCAAGAGCGCGCTCGAGTCGGCGGGGCGGCTCCCCGACGGCGCCATCGTCGGACAGGGCGTGGATCGCTCGGTGCACGGCGGGATGAACGACCGGAAGGAGATCGACCCGAGCAACCGCGGAAGCATCGTCGTCGGGTCGGTGGCGTTCTACCTGGATCGCTACGGCTACGAGGTCCTGCCGCTCGCGATGCGGATGCTCCGCGGCGAGACGGTCGCGCCACGCACGGTGACGGCCCATCGCCTCATCACTGCCGCGAACGTCTTCATCGAGTACCCGCCCTACGACATGAACTGAACGACGGGCTAGCGTCCGGAGGCGGGATCGATCGCGAAGATCCCTTCGGCCCCGGCTCCCACCGCGTCGGGCGCGGTGGCGAACGTGATCGCGCCCGGGTTGCTCGTCGCGGCGAACGGATAGAGACCGAAGGAGACGAGCGTCCCGCCGCCCGGAAGCGCGTCACCCACCGCGGCGACCTTCGCGATGGCGCCGCCGCGACCGACCAAGAACACCGCGACCGGCGCGGTCCCACCGTCGATCGAGGCGGCGAAGACCACGGCACCCGAGGCGCTCAGCGACGGCCAGAGGCCGAAATGCGAGAAGACGCCGCCTCCCGGAGCCGCGTCGCCGAGCCCGGCGATCCGTCGCACGCGGTCGTCGACGACGTAGATCGCCCCGGGCATCGGAGCGCCCTTGAGGATCGCGTTGAACGCGACGGTGCCCGCGTCGTTCACGGCGACGCGCTCGGAGAGCTTCGCGAAGATCCCGCCATCCGGCGTCTCCTCGCCGGCGCCGACGAGCATCCGGATCGCCCCGCCGTTCCAGACGAAGAGGCCGCCGGGAACGGCGCGCCCCTCCACGACGGCGCCGAAGACCACCAGCCCCTTCCCGTTCAGCGAGGGCGGACCGAAACCCGCGAACGTGCCTCCGGCCGGCGCCGGGTCGCCCTGGGCGACCACCTTCCGCGTCTTCCCGCCCGAGTGCAGATA
>WNGJ01007367.1_pt1 | contig 12644 bp, 20 predicted proteins | sample 5400611 | NCBI WGS metagenome assembly WNGJ01 (sample SAMN13153375, study PRJNA577476) | soil metagenome | isolation source: 40 cm soil or saprolite under Garry oak tree replicate 1 | place: USA:California | collected 2016-06-15
AAAGTCTTCTATCTGTCTCGACCGCCCCCGACGATCAGCCGCTGCAGGAGCACGCTCGTCTGATCACCAAGCGCCACGAGACTGAAGGCCTATTCACCGTCGCTGTCATCGGCTGGCATGAGCTGGTGCGGCGGGCCACGAGGCATCAGCACGTGGCCGCCAAACACTTCGGTTCGCACTCGCCGGGACCGGCATCGCCGCTCCTCGCAACCTGGCGGGCAAGCGCCTGGGCTGTCCTGGTTCGTTGATCGTGGCAAAACCGCGTCGTTGAAGCTCTGCCAGCAGCGTCGATTTACCAGCGCTAGAACAGCCTGAAATGGTGACGAAGTTTTCCATCGGAATCGTTACCTTCGAGCCTCATAAAAATGTAAACTCAAGCATGCTTGCCGGGACCATCATCTACATCGTTGGACCGCCTGGCGTCGGGAAGTACACGCTTGGTCGCCTGCTCGCCGAGCAGTTGGGGTGCAGGCTTGTAGACAACCATCATTGGCTCAACGTCATTTTCTCCTTGGTCGAGCAGGATGGTGTAACACCGCTACCGCAAACCATTTGGCCGCTTGCTGGGCGAGTGAGGAGTGCTGTACTTGAGACCATCACCACTCTTTCACCGCCGCGCTGGAGCTTCATATTCACGCATTCGGCGCTGGATGATCCGAGCGAACTAACGATTTTCGAGGAAATCAAGAATGTCGCCCAGCGCCGTGGATCGCGCATGGTTGCCGTTCGTCTATCCTGTCGAAATCCCGATGAGCTAGCTCGCCATGTTGCGATGCCGGAACGACGCAGTCGCCTAAAAGATGCAGACACAATCAGCGCGCGGAGAAACGCGCTGCTTCCGACCCTCGATCCGAGGCATGGGGACACCATAAGCGTCGAGACGGATGGGCTTACCGCGGAGGATGTCGCGCAACAGGTTGTGGATCACATTCAGGCCCAAGCATACATCCGATCCTAAGGTGGTGGCACCACTGAGGGTTCGTCTGCTTGGGAACCAGGCTGTGTGAAAACTCTGCGTGGTATAACCGCACCCAGAATTTTGAGGCTTGTGGTCGCGCTCAGAGCAAAAAAATGCAAAAATTCGTCCTTCGCTCGGCATTACGACCAAATCAGATTTCGTTTTCACACAGCCTCCGGATCAGGAAGAGCGTGATGCTGCACGCGCTGAGCCACAGCTTCACGACCCATTTGCTGGGCCCATCCCGCGGCCAAATCCCTAGCGCCCGCGGCACCGTCGGTGCCCCACTTCCCGCGATTTCGTGCCTTGGCGCTTTTCGGACGCCGGCGTATGAGCCCGTGGATAGTCTGTCATGCCGGCGTCCAACACTGCGGGTTCGCTAGGAGCTCAGGGTGTTCGCCACAATGAATAATCGAAACGTGCTATGTTCTATTAAATTGTAACCCGACCACACGAGGGGGCAGATGGCCAACTCGATCGGACGGCGCAATGTCGTAATGCTTGCGGCAACCGCAGCAACATTGCCAGTCGCATGGCCGCTAGCCGTGGTGGCGCAGCAGCCAAAACTACCAATGATCGGATACCTTGACTGGCAGGGGCCACGGCGCAATTCCCCCGTATTGGAAGCGTTTCGCGCCGGCCTCGCCGAAGCCGGCTTGATCGAAGGCAGGAACCTATCAATCGAATACCGTTGGGCTAATGGCAATCTCACGCAGTTACCAGATATGGCCGCCGACCTAGTCCGCCGTGGGGCATCTATCATTGTCACGTCGGATGCGTCAGCCCCAATCCTTGCTGCCAAACGCGCGACCTCCACGATACCGATCGTCTTTTTCTACGGCGGTGATCCTGTGAAACAAGGCCTTGTTGCGAGTTTTAACCGGCCCGATGGCAATGTTACAGGTATCACCACGATAGTCATTGACCTACCAGGGAAGCAGCTCGATCTCCTGTTGAAAATGGTTCCACAAGCAAGGAAGGTTGGAGTCCTTTCAGGCGATAGGTCTTATATCGGCTATGAAGAACTGATGACTTCAATGCTTGCGGCTGGGCGCGCGCTCGGCGTGGAAATCATGGTCGTCGAGTGTCGCAGCGACCGCGACTTCGAAATGGCGGTAGCCAAGATGGTGGACAACGGCTGTGGAGCGATGATTGTCGGCGCTCTAGCGCTCACGAATCTCAACAAGGTCGTGTCGCTGGCTGCGCTTCACAAGCTACCCGCAATTTATCCCTTTCGGTCTCTTGTGCTTGCCGGTGGTCTGATGAGCTACGTTGCCGACCCCGTACCCCTGTTCCGGCGCCTCGGTAGCGGCTATGTGGCGCGGATTCTCAACGGCATGAAACCTGCTGATCTCCCGGTCGAGCAGCCGACGAAGTTCAATCTGGCGATCAACCTCAAGACCGCGAAGGCGCTCGGTCTTGCCGTGCCGCGGACGCTGCTCGTAGAAGCCAACGAGCTGATCGAGTAGCGGCTCAACGAATGGCGGCACTGGGTCAAATCCGGCCGTGCTGCTCTACCGGCGCAGACGGCAGTTCATCCCCCCACAGCTGCCGTCCCGGCGGCTGCGGTGACGGCAGCCTTGGACCCAGCCTGGGTGCACACAGATTGAGCCACGAGCCGACACCCAGTGAGGTCTGCTGGTGCTTCCTTTCGGATCAAGAAAATCGCTTGGAAGATCTACCAGGCGGCTTGCCCCCGCGCCGTCTTGTGAGGTCGCGTCCCATCACTTTAGATTGGCCCAAGCGAGCGAGCACGGCCGCAACTTGACACGCGGCTGCGCTCAAGTAGAGTTCTCATTCTAAATCATAACATTTGGGGGAGGTTCCGTATGAAGAGGGCCTCGTCTTACATGGTTGTCGCGGCATGTCTGTCCTTTGCGGCAGCCGGGTCGTTGACGCAAGCGTGGAGCCAGCAGGCTTCGTCCACCGCATCGCCGTCGCTGAATTACGAGTTCTTCAAAGCCAAGGTACAGCCGGTCTTCCTGGCGAAGCGTCCTGGCCACGCGCGATGCGTTGTTTGCCATACGTTCAATAACGCGCCGTTCAAAGTGGTGCGGCTCTCACCCGGCAGCACGACCTGGACCGAAGAGCAGTCGCGCCGGAACTTCGAGCTGGTCCAGAAGGTGGCCCAGCCCGGCTTCGAGGGGAGCAAACTGGTCGTCCATCCACTCGCCGAAGAGGCCGGTGGTGATCCCCATCACGGCGGCGGCCAGCAATTCGGCTCGAGGGACGACCCGGATTGGCAGACTTTGAAAGCATTCGTGCTGGGAGCGACGCTGAAATAGCGGCGCGTAACCTAATTGTCTCCTGATGAACGGGCGTTTCTCCTGACAATGCGTCAGGAGGATGACTTGTCGCTAAAAAGAGGGATGACGAAGATGACGAGCAAACAAGCGTTTCGTGGGGGTCTCGCCGCTTTGGCCGGGATCCTTATGTGCACGGTATCCTTTTCGTCGGCGACCGCGCAGCAGTCGAAGCTGCGGATCGTCCAGACGAACTCCGCGGGTGATAACGTCCACATCATCGATGCCGCCACCAACAAGGTGGTGGGAGAGATCAAGGGGATAGAAGCGCCGCACGGGGTTACTGTGGCCCCAGACGGCAGCCGGATCTACATAAGCGAGCAAGCCACCAATACGGTCACCGTCGTCGACGGCAAGACTCTTCAGGTGACCAAGCAAATCCCTCTGAGTGGGAACCCTAACCTCATCGATCTCACTCCTGATGGGCGATGGCTCTACGCGGCGATCGCCCTGACGTACGACGACTTATCAGATTTTCCGCAGATCAAGGCCAATGCGAGCGGCGGCGTCGATGTTATTGACACCGCCTCGCTTCAGAACATCAAGACCATCGCGATCAAAGGCGGCGTCCACGACCTCAACGTCACGCCGGATGGCAAGTATGTCATTGTTGGGAACAGCCGCGGCGGCAGGGCAAACGTGATGACCGTAGTCGACACACGGACGAACGAGATCGCTTGGACGCTGCCAATGAATCCCGCCCCCTCTCCGATGGCGGTAACGAAGAATCCCGACGGCTCTACCGATAAGATATACGCTCAAAATGGTAGTCTTAATGGATTTTCGGTCCTCGATTTCGCAACGCGGGTGAGCACCAATCAAATCAAGCTTCCCGATATCGCGCCCGATAAGCAGAACCCCTTCGGCGGGCCTTCGGTGTCTCACGGCATTGCCGTCACCGCAGACCAGAAAACGCTGTTGGTCAACAGCCGGTTAAACAGCGCCCTCTACGCGTACTCGCTACCGGATTTGAAGCTGCTGGGAGGCGCCGCTCTTGGCGGAAAGGGTGCGGGCTGGTTGACGGTCTCGCCTGACGATAAGACAGCCTACGTGGCAAATGAACATACCAATAACGTCTCGGTGGTCGATATCAAGTCTCTGAAGGAAACTGCTCTTATCCCGGTCGGCTTCACGCCGGCACGGAACGCCACCTGGATGGCTCCGTAGACAACCTTGAAGATTAGAGCGGGCTCACCGCTCTTTCCGTTCTGCGTCATGGCCGAGCCTTGCCACGGCCATGACTATCTTTTAGCTGACCATGTGTTCGAGGTGGGTTGGCGGCTGAAAGCAAAATCCGCATCGAGCGTCTTTCCCATTCAGGCGGAGGCGAGGCTCGGCCAGCCGATCGTCATCGAGAACATTGGCGGTGCCGGGGCACCACCGGCTCGACTCGGGCGATGCGCGCAAACCCCGATGGATACACCATCGAGATGGGCCAAACGGGAACGCACGCCATCGCGGTCACTCTCTATCCGAACCTTGCCTACAAACGGGATATCGACTTCGCGCCGATCGGCCTGGTCAGTGTGAACCCAGTCATGATCGTGGCAAGAAAGGACATTCCGCCCAGGGACTTCAAAGAATTCGTCCCTATGTGAAGGCAAACGCCGAGAAACTGAACATGGCGCATGCGGGCGTCGGTTCAATCGGATTCTCCTGCGGTCTGCTGCTCAACTCGATCCTCGGCGTGAAGCCAATCATGGTCCCCTTCACTGGCGTCGCCGCGGCGATGAACGCCCTCATCGGCGGCCAAGTCGACTATATGTGTGACGGAGCGGCTACCAACTCCGTGCCACACGTGCAGGGCGGTGCGGTCAAAGCATATGCGTTCGAGGCGGAGCGGCGCAGTCAGATCCTCCCGGACGTGCCGACCGTGAAGGAAGCGGGGCTCCCGGAGTTCCAAGTATTGGGTTGGCTCGCCGTGTTTGGTCCCAAGGCGACGCCGAAACCGATCCTCGACGAACTCACCAATGCCCTCGACAAGGCTTTGGACGACCAGAGCGCGTGCGCATGCAGTTCTTCGACCTCATCTACGAAAATCCCGGACAGGGCGAGCCGCGGTCAGCAGCCGCTCGCCGCCCTTGTGAAGAGGGACATTGCTCGCTGGACGCAGATTATCAAGGCGGCGAACATCAAGGAGGAATGAAGCCTCCCGCTTCGTTTGGCCGCTTTGGGTCAGCGGACTAAACCGCTCGCGCGGTAGGGTGCTGCGGTGCCGTCCTGAGTGCAGCTCATAATGTAGCGGATGGGTGCGTTTTGTCTTGACATCGAGGGGTTTCGACAACCTCACTCAAGATAAGAGATCATCCCCATCGTCGGATGATCAAAGGCCTCACGATCCGCACGATTGTGCCGAACACCGTGCAAGGCTACCAATGACCTTGAATGTGACACGGTGCAGTGGCAGATGCGAAGATCATCGCGAGTAATACCAACCTGCAGGCACTGCTAAATCAGTAGTACGGGTAAGGGTAACCACAGACCCACTGGTAGCCATATGGCGTCCAAGCGTAGCACCTGTTGCCATAATAATAAGCGCCGTATCCAAGACCTAGCCCAAGACCGAGGCCGATCCCGGGGCCGAAGCGACGAAAGCCGGGCCCAAAGCCGCGGCCAACAAAGCCATGACCGCCAAAGCCACGGGAGAAGCCGCCTCCGCCGAAGCCGCCATGACCGCCAAAACCGCGTCCGAACGCTAGGGCATCTGACGGAATTGCGGCGGCGCCTAGGAGACCGGCTGCAGCGAGCGCGATGGTAATCTTGCGTAACATGACGCTACTCCTGCGGCCAAAAACCGACACCGCAACCTTGAGCCGGGAGCGCGTCTCATCAACTACAGAGACGGCCTTGGTGGTGTTTCGAAAGACGACCGCGAGGCCGCGCGCCTCTTCAAGCTCGCGGCAGACCAGGGGAACGCAAACGCTCAGGTCAATCTCGGGATCATGTACGTAAACGGCCACGTCGTCCCCCAAGACTACGCGACTGCGGCCAGTTGGTTTCGAAAGGCGACCGACCAAGGTTACGCCTCGGCTCAGGACAATCTTGGGATGATGTATTTCAACGGTCAGGGCGTCTCGCAAGACGATGCGGCTGCCTTGAGCTGGTTTCGAAAGGCGGCCGACCAAGGTTACGCCCCCGCGCAGAACAAGCTCGGGTTGATGTACCTCATCGGCCGGGGCGTCTCGCAGGACGATGCGATTGCGGCGAATTGGTTACAAAAAGCGGCCGACCAAGGTTACGCCCCGGCTCAGGACAATCTCGGGCTCATGCAAGGCGTCCTGTGCAGATGAACAACGCCGACGCACGTCTTAAGGTGACCCTGCAGGTGCAAAGGCTGCTTGGTGGATGTGAGTGGCCGTTTGCGGGATGTCGAGCCGCGAACGCAGCTCCCAGGGTCGATGGAGCCACGAGAAAGAGGTGCAGCCCCCCTTCGCCCCCTTGGGCAGGTAGGGATGGCGAAGGAAGATCGGGTGGCGCAAGGGTGCGAAGGGGCCTAAGCCCCGCTCAGCTCTGTCCGCTGCGTCGACCCCAGTCCGCGGCACGCTGAGGGAAGACACCAACACAGCGCTTGCCCACCGCAACCCTGCCCCCCTTCGCCCCCTTGGGCAGGTAGGGACAGCGAAGGTAGATCGGGCACCCAAGGGTGGCCCAAGGGGGGTGGTAGGGGCGGCAATCGATGTTCCCCCGCGCGTTGGGTCTCCTTTATCCAGTCGACCACCCCGGCCTAGTCTGTTGCAACGATTTCAAAGAGTGGGTGTAAAACCCGCTGCTGCCGCAATTTGTTCTTTAACGGAGAAGATCGACGGTGAGCGCGTCCGCTTGGCGAAATACTCGCCCTATGCCCTACGCCACTATTACGCCAGCAAGCTGATCGAGAAGGGCAAGGACCTGAAGTTCATTCAGCACGCGATGGGACACTCCAAGATCGAGATCACGCTCAACATCTACGGCCATCTGCTGAAAGCCCGCGACAACGCCCACAAGGGCGTGGCCGAAGAGCTGGCCGCAGAAATTCTCCGCAAACACAAGCGCCACTCAACGGAACTCCATGTCTGACACGCCTAGACAGTTCTCGCATGTTCGATCAGTCGTGGTGACGCTAATTGTTCTAGGTTTTTTGACCTGCGCAGCCGTGATCGTATCGGGATACGCGCTATCCTTGCCTATCCAGCACCACGTCGGCTCCGCCCCCGAGGATATCAAAGCTGAAAGCGTCACGTTTCCTTCAGCATCCGGTAGCACATTGCACGGCTGGGTTTCTCGGGGCACGCAAGGGCGTGGCGTAGTGATCCTTATGCACGGCGTGCGCGCTGATCGACGCAACCAACTCAGCCGCATACGCCTGTTTCTACACGCGGGCTACACCGTGCTCGCCTTCGACTTCCAATCTCATGGTGAAAGCGAAGGGCGCCGCATAACCTTTGGATATCTGGAAGCGCTCGATGCTGTGGCTGCTGTCAATTATTCAAAACGGGAGTTTCCCGGTGAGCCGACCGCCATAGTTGCTCAGTCGCTTGGTGGGGCTGCCGCTCTGCTGGCGCCCCAACCGTTGCCGGTGAACGCGATGGTGCTCGAATCCGTGTATCCCGACATCGATGCTGCCATATGTGATCGACTAGAAGTGTACCTTGGTCGGGCAGGTTGCTTGCTGACACCTCTCTATTCAGCGCTTATGCCGGCGGTTATTGGCATCCCTTCTTCGAAGCTGCGCCCAATCGATCATATCGGTACGATATCTGTACCAGTTCTAATTCTGTCTGGGACGGCCGACCATCGTACTACCATTGCCGAGGCGAGGGACCTTTTCGGACATGCGCCGGAGCCGAAGGAATTCTGGGCCGTTGAGGGGGCCGCGCACGTCGATCTCCTCAACTTCGCCCGTACCGACTACGAGCATCACGTCATGCCGTTTCTGGCCAAGTATCTTAGGTGAAGCTCCATCTCCAGCTCGCTCCATTTAGGCTGGCACCCCCCAAAGCTCTGCTGCATCCAATCCGTATCGCCCAAAACCGTTTTCAACCCATTGGCACCCCGCGACAGGCGGCAGTGCTTTCACTGTGGTGAGATTGGGCAGGCTCACGCCGCAGGTCTGCGGCCGTGCAACGGGGTCTTGGTCAAATTGACCAACACAGTAGTTGAACCCCATACCCTTGCCCCTCGCTCCCCTTCGGCAGGTAGGGTGGCGAAGGTAGATCGGGCGCCCAAGGGTGGCGAAAGGGCCGCGCAGCAAAGGCAGAATGGGCCCGCCGCTTGCGAGTGACTTCGTTCGGCAAATTCCGTTGGCGGGTCTGGAACTCATCCGACATTTGGATGCCGTCGCGTCAGCGCAAACCTATGGTGCTGGGATGAAGAGAAGCATCACCACGCTTGCAGCCCACAACAATGCCCTGTGGTGCGATGCAGTTTGCCGGGCGCATGATCGTCCTGGCGAGTTTCATGACACGCTGTGGCTTACCCGGCTGGGAGCGCCACGCACCGCGATTCTCTATGCCTTCGACCTGATCGAGCGTGATGGTGAGGACTTGCGTAATGTCCCGTTTCTCGACCGCAAGGCCGCACTGGCGCGGCTACTGCGCCACACTGAGACGGGCATCGTGCTCAACGAACACGTCGCCGGGGATGGCCCTACGGTGTTCGAACATGCGTGTCGGCTTGGCGCCGAAGGTATCGTCTCCAAGCGGGTGGACGGCACCTATCGATCCGGACGATGTCCGGTTTGGATCAAGGTCCGTAATCCAGCCAGCGTCGCCGTGCAGCGGGAGAAGTGGAATAGAGAACCAATTGCTCGCCAGCAATACGCCCCATTTTGATCGCACGTCTGCACCGTCGGGAACGTTTTTCCCTATCTCACGCGAGAAGGCAAGAAGGAGGAGAACGCCATGAACAGCCGTCGTTTGTACGGAACAATCGTGCTCGCGCTCGCTTGCGATATTGGCACGGGTGCCGCGCAGGTGGGGCAGATGCAGCTTGATGCGAAGCAAAAAGCGGCGATCGTCACCGCAGTTCGTGATGTGAGAAACGCCCCGCCCGGCCATAGTTTCAACGTATCGGTAGGCGCGCAGGTGCCCCCTTCGATTGAACTCTACTACTTGCCGGCCGCCGCATTGTCTCAGGCCCCGGAGACTCGGCGCTGAAATACACGACTTTTCAGAATCAAGTCGTGCTGGTCGACCCGACGAACATGCGCATCGTCGAGGTCATTCGCCTGGGACAGTAAAACGCATTCAGTCGGCGCTGTTGACAACATGATTGGCCGCTGGGCAAGGCGGCAGGAACGCTCTGCTGTGCCCAGCGTTGGCTTGCCATGCCCAACCACTTCGACAGACTCGTATAGGCCGGACGCCTCTAGAGCGGAATGAATTTAGCCTGAATCGATTTGGGATTCACGAATCGGTTTGGTTCTGATTCAAGATGCTGGCTGGAAAGGAGGCCAGCATCTGATGGCTCGACCTTATTCCCTTGATCTTCGAGAGCGGGTGGTTGCGGCGGTAGAGAAGAGTGGGATGTCGCGAAACGCTGCTGCGGCCCATTTCGGGGTCGGCGTCAGCACGGTGATCAACTGGGTGCGACGGTGGCGAGAGACGGGCAGCCTTCGGATGCGAGATCAGAGACAGATGACTGGCCTTAACCTCTCGGCAGACTTTCTCCGGCTCCCGCTCGTCAAAACCCATGAAAGGCCGGTCGATGACCGAAAGGCGGTCTATATCGTGCGCAACGGTCGCGATTGTTGCCGCAGCCTGCAGGAATTCTGGCGGGCTGAGGGCCACGGCAACGTCAGTCTCGATCACATCATCGCTGGTCATCACGGCTTTGGTTCCTGGAGCGGCCATCTCCTGGCCTGGGACCCTGAGGCGCGGCCGAATACGCTGTTTCTACGCTTTGAACAGCTGACGCAGGATTTCGAAGGGACGCTTGATCGGCTGGCAAGGTTTCTTGAGATGCGCCCGCTTCACGCCGCACCGCCAAAGCTCACCGTTGCGCGCGGCGGCGGGCCGCACTGGCTCAGTCCTGGATCGACTCCCCTCATGGCGATGACGAGAACCCAAGAGGCGCTGTTCGACCGGCTGCATGGTGTGATGGCGCGGCTTAGCTATCAAAACGCTCCGTCCTGACTCGATGTCGTTAGACGAACATCGGCTGCGGCGCTTGTCGACCGGATCAAAAATTGGCTTCCGCGAATCCGGTGAAGGATGAGGCATTGATGGTGCTGAACGGGCAGCGGGGCAGAGGAGGTCCATGACTAGCCGCTTTCCGGCGCCGTGGCGGATCGTAGAGATCCCGAGCGGATTCGCCGTTGAGGACGCCACTGGAGTGCAACTCGGCGTGTTCTACGGTCGAGCCGACCGATTCCGCCGCCAAATCAGGAATGGCCGATACCTTGGAGAAGGCAAAGGCGGCGTTCGCCAAACGTTATGAGGAGGTGAAGCGGGGCGGTAGTGCGTGCAACCCACGATTCCGGGGCAGTCTGATTTAAGACTCGCTATTTGCTTGCTATAGGCGCACGATCATCCGCAATCAAGGGACACCCCAAAGCCCCCCGAGACATCAACTCCCGACCGGCACCCCGAAACGGCGACCGTTGCCCCTAAAGTGATAGGAGGCACGCCATGTCTATGTCAGTTCCGAATCCGAGTCCAAATCCTGCCTTTGAAGCACGTCGCCTCACGTCAGCTTCCGGATGGTATGTCCGAGTCGCTTGGGTCAACGGCAGGCGGTTCCATATTCCGGGCTTCGCCTCGAAGCAGGAGGCGCAGCGCTGGATTGAAGAAAAGGCGACGACGTGGTTGTCGGCGCACAGCAAAGCGTCCGAGCCTCATTTTTGGGATCTCGCGACCGCATTGAGCCCGCTATCCGAACGCAAATAACGCCGAGCTTGGGATCAGCCTCCGCGAGCCGCCGTCGCTCATGCATTGTTTCGAACAGGCGATATGGGCGAGGCCACTCAGCGAGCTTGCTAGGTGGAATGCCCATCAGCTCCTAATACGTTCACCGCGGAGCGACCTGCATCGATCGCGGATTGATAGACGCCGATTCTGAAAATTCCGATGGCGAACACCGACGACAGCGCGCCTACTGTGAATGCGACCAAGATCCACATCAGCGCGTGCCTGGAGCGGACGTATTTGCCGTGATCTGAAACTTGACTTTGCGCCATCTGTCATTCCCCGATTGACGATGACTACGCGCCGTGGCCCCGGGCTCGGTTGAGGTCGGTTCCCCATCGTGGATGGCGGTAAAAAGTTTGTCGCGCGGGCGACGTCATGCCATGAAGTTCGGGGACGCGAGGGGCCGTTCAATGAATGATGTCAAGCAGAGGCGGCGCTCGGGCTTGGAAAAGGAGATGCCCCAATGTCGATGGTGCGGGTTCGGCATGGGGCCGAAATCGAGCCTTCCCCGTGACGACCGGAACACTGGACGCTGGCGCTTCCGTGCTGCAACTGCCATCCAAGTGAAGGACAGTTCCGGATCCGGCAACATCACCCTGCGGACGACGGGGGTCGTCGCCGCGATCGGACACATTGGGATCACCGGACCCGCAATCGCGGCCGGCGAGTTTCTTTCCGATACCTGACCACGTCCGGGGTAGGCCAAGAGAGCGGTGCTCCATTCGGCCAGGATAGGAAGGGATCGAGGTCTGGCAGCAACTCAAGACTGACCCGGATGCGCCCAGCCGGACGCAATCCATCGCCCGGCTTAAGGATTTCCTGTTAGCCGAATCGCGATTGTCGCGGAATGGCCCCGGCCGGCAAGTGGGCAGACCGGGGCCTCGTGTCAAAGGATTGATTGGATCCGGCATTTTTCCGGGCAATGTGCACCACCTCCTTTGCCAATTGAATATGCGAGCCCCTCCCAATGGCCTCGCCCCGGAGGGCCACTACCCTACCGGCCCTCTCGAAATAACGCATGAACATAAGCGACAGGCGTCAAGGTGCGCGCCGCATGAGCCGTACCAGCCGCCGGGCTGACCTGAAGGAGAACGACATTGAGTAAATCACCCACTTCGCCTCGGACATTCACAGCCGCCGACGCACACGCGCTCGCTGACCGCCTGGAGCGCAATCAGCGTCCGCAGAGCGACCAAGCGATGGCCGTGAAGCTGATCAGGGCGTTGTTTGCCGGCCGGGCCGCCGGCGATGTTTATCGTGCTGCAGGACGAGTGATCCTAGCCTCGGTGCCATCGGCTATGGTGGCGCCACGCCTGCGATTGGGCACGGATATGGGAGATGACACCATGAGCACTGCGCTCATCGGCAAATACTTTCTGTGCGTTCACGATGAGTGCTGGAGATCAGGCATTGTCGAAGCCGCTGTCAATGACGACCACTACATAGTTCGCTTCGATGATCTAGTGCGTTTCAATGAAGGCTCCCCTTGGCCAGAGT